>Ga0209755_10000241_pt1 | contig 107453 bp, 94 predicted proteins | sample TergutCo191P1_FD_187301 | JGI IMG/M metagenome (GOLD analysis project Ga0209755, IMG submission 187301) | Cornitermes sp. P1 segment gut microbial communities from Petit-Saut dam, French Guiana - Co191P1 (SPAdes) (version 2) | ecosystem: Host-associated > Arthropoda: Insects > Digestive system...
TCCTGGGGCTGTAGCAGGTCCCAAGGGTTCGGCTGTTCGCCGATTAAAGAGGCACGCGAGTTGGGTTCAGAACGTCGTGAGACAGTTCGGTCCCTATCCGTCGTGGGCGCAAGATATTTGAGAGGATTTGACCTTAGTACGAAAGGACCGGGTTGAACGTACCTATGGTGCACCAGTTGTCACGCCAGTGGCATGGCTGGGTAGCCAAGTACGGAAGGGATAAGTGCTGAAAGCATCTAAGCGCGAAACCCGCCTCAAGATTAGATATCTCTCCGTGAGAATCGGATAAGTGACCTCGAAGACTACGAGGTTGATAGGTCGGAAGTGTAAGCACAGCAATGTGTTCAGCTGACCGATACTAATATCACGAATGGCTTGAATGATTTTTTAGTTCAAGAGTTTTGGTTAAACGCGAGTTAACCATATGTTTTGTTTTTCACAGTATGCGGTGACGCCTGCTTTTTGCAGGGGATGTACCACGGTGTACAGTCATGTGTTTTTAACTTTTTTGACGTTTAATCACGTCACCACTATCTGTGGTAATTGAGGTAAGGTCCACCCGTTCCCATTCCGAACACGGCAGTTAAGCTTACCATCGCCGAATATACTTGCTTGGAGACGAGCTGGGAAACTAGGTCGCTGCAGATTCCAGTAAAAACGCTTGCCATGTGGTGGGCGTTTTTTGTTTTACCAACTATGTTCCTGTACAACTGCAGTTTGCAATTCACTGCAAGCCTAGTTTTATCTAAACTGTATTTGGTTTGTGTAAACCCATTATTGACATTTGGGTTTTTGTTGCTTTTTTAAACTTTTATAGTAAACTGGAGATATGAAAGATTATGATACTCCTGAATACCCAATAGAAACTTTGCGCTCCGCCGCCGAAGAATGGATTGCCATCAGTAACGAGCAAGGTTTTGTACCACAGGAAAAAGAGAGTGAGATTCTTGGGAAATACAAAATCAAGAGCATAATACCGATTCAAAAAATGGTGATGAAGTTGTTTCAAGAGATGCGACCTTAACTTTTAATTTTCCTCAACATCCTAAGTGTCGCGGGATTGTGCGGGTGTTTTAAAACATCCGCTTTTTTGACCCAAACAATTTCCTTGGCGTCAGAGCCAGCAACTGCATTTTTATTTTTACTCTCTGCCAAATAGCGGAGGAATATAAACTGGGTGTCCTCGCCCTTGTAGTTCATAGTGTCATCGTCGAAATCAAACGGGGTTATATTTTGTAGGCCAACCAAACCTGTTTCTTCGCGGATTTCGCGAATGACACCGTCAAGGGGAGTTTCGCCGTCCTCCAAACCGCCTCCTGGGATGTGCAAGGTTCCAGGGTATGCGCCACCTGGTTTGTTTTGCTTTATAAACAAATACTCGTCGCCGCACGAGATTAGGGTGGACACAATGACTTTGCGTTTCATAAGTGCATAGTATCATGATTCCAAGCAGAGCGCAACATATTTTAACCGTACAAAAAAGCACCCTCTTGGTGGGGTGCCTTTTTAAAAACACGATTGCGAAGTACAATTATAAATCGACTTCTCTCGGTTGCATTGCCTTGCATTTTTCCGAGTACGCACTTTCAGGACTTGTCACAACGTATTTGGTGCCGTCGGACATTTTCACGCCTGCTTTTTCCAATTGCACCGCCAACGCCGTGCCTGCGTCGCCCAAAATCATGTGTTTCAAACCACCCAAGGCACCTTGGTTTTCGGGCTCGCCCGCCATCTTGATTACCTCGAACAACAATCGCCCCATTTGGTCTTGTTTATCCTGATATTCCTTTGTCGCCATTTGCTTTCCTCCTTATTATTAATTTCGGATAACCGATGTTTAATTATATCTTGCTATCAATTTGATAGCAAGTGTTTTTTGCTAGCAAAATGAGTGCATGAAAAAAAGCATTTTTGACGAGCGATATTCTGCGCTTGTGGAGGGTCTTGTTGCTTTGCGGAAAAAGAATGGCCAAACCCAGAGGGACCTTGCAAAGACATTGGGCGTGTCGAATTGCTATATCGCAAGGGTAGAAACAAGAGAGCGCAGGCTTGACGTCATAGAGGTCATTGATTACCTAAGGGCACTTGGTCTAGGCGACGACGAAATATCAAATTTTATTCGAAAAATTATTTGAGTTAATCTTTGCCTGTGATATAATTGAGCATGGACTTTAATGAATACCAAAAGAAAGCAATGGTCACGAAATGCCCATACGAGAGCAACAAGGACCAAATCGTGAACGCCTTGTTGGGCATCGCAGGCGAAACGGGCGAGATTCACGAGATGTTTAAAAAACACTATACGGTCGGTGGGGAACTTGACCTTGAAAACCTGCGGAAAGAAATCGGGGATGTGCTGTGGTACCTTGCCGAGTTGTGCGACGCGTTTGGTTTTACAATGGAAGATTGTGCCGAGAAAAACATCGCCAAACTAAAAGCCCGCCACGGTGCCAAGTTTTCGGGTAACGGCGACCGTTCGGGTGCAGGGAAATAACTTGGTGTCGAAAAAGACAACAACTAGTGTTGGTGACAGTGTCAGCGAGGTTAAACTTGAAATTTTGTCAGAAAAAACCTTGGTTGCCTCTGCCAAGATTGCGATTGAATGTTTTCCGCACTCGTATGGGCTTACCTATATTGACTATAAAGATTTTTTGTCTGGCGAAACCGAACGCGATATAAAATTGCGCCCGTACCTTATTATGCTTGGGAAGGAACCGATTGGGACGATTGGTCTTTACGAGATGCCAAAACACAAAAAAGACCTCTGGGTTCACAGTTTTGCGATTTTACCAAAATACAGGGGCAAGGGCTTTGGTGCACGCGCATTGTTGGATGTGATTGAACTTGGCAAACAGTACAAAGGGAAAGAAACCCTGCGCCTGTGGACATATGGGGTTTGGAACGCAGAAGCCCAGCCCTTGTACGAGCGCATCATGCAGTCGTGTGAGTTTTATACAAACCCAAAAGACAGCCAATACAACATCAATGACGGCAGACCGCTGGTGTACAGTTTTTCGCTTTGCGGGAAAGCAGTTGTTCCGTGGGACAACAAGTTCATCGACCTCGATATGGAGGACAGATACCAAGACGAGGGGCACCGCCTTTTAATTAAGGACAGAATACTTGCAGTTTCCGATAGCATATGATATAGTCAATCATGAATAAAAAACAGCGTTTCATTTTGGCGAGCATGGACGGGCGGAAACTCCCAAGTTTACAACCTTTGATTAACCTTGGTATCGGTGCGGTTTTAAGCGCGTTGTTAATGGTAGGGCTTTGGTTTGGTGCCGATTTAAGAAATATGACAGGCGGTGCCGAGGCGATGTTATACTTTGGGATATCGGTGGCGGCGATGCTTGGGATTGTGGCGATTGGTATGGTTATCGCAAACGTGCTCTCGGGCAAGCGTCCGCGCCGTATGCTCCAAGCCGCAATTGCAAATGGTCGTCGTACAACTTGCAGGATTTTAGATGTTCGCCGTCATGTGAGTTACGCCCACCGCAGACGTTTTGAGAACAATATGGTTGATTTATCTTTTAATTTGGGCGGAACCCAAGACGAACAAGTAACCATAAATAACATCGGTCGCCGCGCGCATAGGGAGTTACACAAACTTGTTGGTCAAAACACCGAGTTCATCGTTGACGCGGAAACCATGACTTTTTTGATTCCAAAAACGCACCCTTGACTAAGCGCGGTTTTTATGCTATAATGCCGTATTATGGGAGTTGGATGCAGACATAAAGACAGCAAGAATAACTGTCACAATACTAAATCCAAATATTCGACTTGGCTGGTCGATATGTTTGATGCTTGGTACAATCAAAAAGAAGTTGAAGAAGTTCAGGTAGACAGAAGTTGCGTGTGAATTGTTGAAGATGGCGATGAGGGGAGGCTTAAGTTTCTGGGTATTGCTTTTAGGGATGATTGTGCAAAGGCTGGGTGTCAACGCCCTGAAATCCTTGCTTCTACGAAAAGAAGTCAAATCAGCAGGTTCGAGAGTAATTGTGTTCATGCCAGAATGGCGGAAGTAGATATACATAATTTCTGGCTTGCAATAAAAGGAGTAAAACACGGATGCGAAACACCCCAAGAAAATTTACAAAGCGGAATCTCCTGAAGATTTGGGGACTCCCCACGGATTTTGGGAACGAAAATATTCGCTATCCGATTTCGGACTTTGACAAGTTGTTTGTTGACATAAAAGAACAGGGGTTTAACGAAAAATATGATTCACATTTTGCCTATTTGGTGAAACAACGGGATATGCAGAGTACACCTTTCGTCACAATGTGGGGACCGCAAGATATCGAACCGATGAAAGAAAAACTGGCGAGCAATGACTTGACCCAATACGTCGAGGTTTGGCATGGACGCGGGCTACAGCGCGAGGACAAACTGACTTGGGCAAGACAGCGGATAGATTTGTGGGGGGGGGTAGACCTTTTTCCAAAAATATTTAACAGTTGCATTGAGATGTGGAAAGGGAACTCTCCGCGCGCAATTGACGGGTGTCCAGAAGATTATGTTTTGTTACAGCGCACAAACCCCGCGTATCCGTTCGAGGTCGCGATTCACCGCGGTGACAAAATTACCGAGCAAACAATTGACGGGGCAGTGCGAAAACTGGCACGCTATCAAAAACGGTTTGTCGATTTTGCATGGTTTTTAAAAGCCTGCGGAACACGGTGTATGAGCCTTGACATTAAATTGCTCAAAGAAAAAATCGTTGTGTTCGACTGGGATTGCGATAACGAGGAACAAGTCATGGACAAAATAGAGCATTTGGGTTAAACAACGCGAAGCAACTAGGTCCAGCGGTACGCTGGTTAGTCCTTTATAAACTCAACAACATACGCGTCCAAGGTTTCGCGGTCGGTGCGTACGGTTTCGGAAATCTCGATACCCGCAATTGCATAGACCTCCTTCCCGTGCGCCAACACAGGGAGTTTATCCCGAAGTCTTGCTGGTATCTTTTTGTCAATCAAATATTTGTTAAGTGTATTTGTTCCTCCACCAAACTTGGTGAAAACATCGCCGTCTTTTCTGGTGCGCCATTTGCTTTGACGAGGGAGTTTATCCACGTCCATGACCATAAGCCCGCGCGCAACCGCGTCTTTGTGCGATATCGTTTTTGTCGTAATAATCGTGCCCCAGTTAGGGAACACAACATGCCCGATGCGAAACGAAAACTCGCGCACGGCCGTTGCTTGAACCCTGCGTACAATTGCAATGTATTCGTATTCTTTGACGGCGTACAAACTGTTTGGCAAATCGACCCGAGAACCATTTTCTCCGCTCTGCGCCAACGTCATTACGATGTCGATGTGTTTCTTTTCGATGTCTTGGCGTTCATCAAGTTTTTCAAACGCCGACAACAATATGCGCGAAATCACAGGATAGGAATGCGCAAAGAAATTAAGCGGTACACGCACATGGTTTTCATCATGGATAAGTGCGCCAAGGTTTACGATACTATTAAGATACTCGTCATCATTGCGGCAGTTTTTTCCAAAGTCAACAATATTTTTTTCAACATTTCGCCATTCGCGTTGGAGCAGGGGGATGACTTGTTGGCGCAAAAAGTTCCGCGCAAACTGGCAATCGGCGTTGCTCTCGTCGCAAATGCTTGGGACTTGGTTTCGGTAGTTATATGCGACGATATCGGTTTTTTTTGTTTCCAAAAATGGTCTTACAAGCGGGCAATCCGAAACGTGAGTTCCTCCAAGTTCTTGACCGTCGTATTTAAGGAACGACCTTGTGATGTCCATACCGCGCGCGCCCGAGATTCCAGAGCCCCGCAAGATATGCAACAAAATTGTTTCCGCCTGGTCGCTCTGATGATGTGCCACCGCAAACTTTGTGAGTTTAAAACGCTTTGCTGCTTGACCGAAGGCTTCATACCGCTTGATACGGGCGGCTTGTTCAATGCCTATGCGTTTTTGTTTCGCATATGACGGCACGTCAACGTTGTAACTTGCGTAAAGGATGTTATTGTCCTTACAAAACTTTGAAACAAACGCGGTGTCTTTTCGCGAGTTCGGCCTAATGTTGTGGTTCACGTTGACCGCAACGACCTGAATGCCAAAGGGTTCGCGTAGTGAATCCAAAAAGTGCAACAACGCCATGCTGTCCTCGCCACCGCTGACGCCAACGCCGACTTTATCGCCCTTTTCGATAAGGCGGTTTTCAATAACGAAATCAACAACAGAGTCAAGATTTTCTAATACCATGGGTTTCTCCTTTGTCTATATACATTTATACACACACTATAACACACTTATTGACAAAAAGCAATATCTATGTTACATTAAGTTTATGAGAGCACTTGAAAATATCATTAAAACGGAATTTGGGAACAACCCATATTTTGCAACGGAGTACGCAGAGATTGCACATTTTGAAATGGCATCACAAAGAAATGATGATTACGAGCAGGCGGTTTCCGCGGAGATAGAAATATATCGTGGAAAACTTGAAAGAATCATGGCGATTGTGGAAAATGGTAACGGCGAATTGTTTTTGGAATTTGCAAGGCGAAAGGGCAATGTATACTGGTCACCCGAAAACCAAAAAATGTTCCGCGCTGCTTGGGCGCGATATAACCACCATCATATCGTAGAAACCGAAGACGAAAGAATGGAAATTATATACAGGGCTTTAGAGGACTTCTTTCCACAAAAATACAAGGCAGGTTATTTCGATATGTCCGAAAGTGACCAAAAAAATTACGAAGAAAACATCCTGCAGTGGGATGTGTTGCTTGAAAAATTAGAAAAACAATTTCAAGAACTCAATATTAAAAAAGATAGAATCCTTAAGTCCGTGCCGCGTGAACTTGTCGATAAGGAAGCAAATAAGGTCGAGTCCGATATAAATTTTACCTACGAAGATATGAAAGGCGAAATCGACGATGTTAAGAATGGGGTTTTAAAAACCGATGTCAATGACTATCGTGCGTTTATGGACAGAGAATTTTCGCGCCTGAACGATGCATTGGATATCTATGGTTTTGTCGCTCATGAATCACGCGCGCTTTATGAAACATTGCCAGGTGACCTTGAAGAATCCAACAGAGAATATATTAAGGGGATTGAAGAACTTTATAAACTCGATGGTGTGCCAATGGACATTAAAAGGTTGGCGTCCCAGATAGGACGTACTAACGGACTTAAAGAATATACCCTTGCATAGTTCAAACACATATGTTATAGTTGACTACCTATGTTCGGGTAGCCCAATGGCAGAGGCAATAGACTAAGGATCTATCCAGTGAGGGTTCAAGTCCCTCTCCGAACACCAATGAAAACGCTTGACAAAAATTTCCAAACCGAATAGACTCATGGTCGGTAAATTACCTATTATAGGAGGAAAAACAAATGAGAGCAGAAGTTGAAAAGAGGCTTCTAATCACCGAGATTCGCCAGTGTCTAAGCGGAAGTCCAGAAAAGAATATAGACTTAACTTTTTTTAATGAGGTACATCAAATTCTTGACCAGGTCGATTTGTCCGAACTTTCTGTGAAACAACTTTTTGAAGTAAAAGTTTTTGTACGAAGGATTGAGCACCTAGAGTCCGTATCCAAAGTGGCTGATGCAGAGCACATTAAACTTATCGAAACAGAAATTAAAAAGATGGCTATCGAAGTTAAAAGTTACTCAGACGCAATTTTTGTTGAGCGCATTGAGAGGGAAAAAACCGAAGGTCCTGTACAATCGGATAGACAATGCAGAGTTTCGACCGAGGCACCCCTTAAACGTGTAAAACGTGCAGGCGACAGAAAGCCTGTCCAACCGATTGCAAAACAGCCTCTGCGCAGATTTCCTGTAACTGCGTCAGCAGGTGCGTTGATTAGAAAAGCAGACAGTACGGCGGTTTCTTCACAAGGAGAGCAAAACACGGGTGCTGATGAAATGTTTTTGACTGAACTCGACAATACCGATTTCAGCAAGCCCCATAAAACGACGAAAAGAGTTGCAACCACCATGGATGTGTAATTGCTATGAAAGACATACCCATAACAGAATTTTTTGATGACGAGCCCTTAATTACGCCGTCTAAGTTGGCAGGTGGTTTGGCTCAAAACGATTTTTTAAAAACACGTGACAAGGTTCAATCCCTCGGCATTAAAACGGCGATAATTACGTTCCTAAACAAAGATGTCAAGGAAGTCGCAGAAATTGTTAAGGGTTGTGAAATGATTCACTGGGTCTATGGGCGCAGTTCGGGGCGCGTACCTGTGTTTGTTTACGACCAACGGGAACAAGGAAAATTCTCGACAGAGGATTTTCGTTATAACGGGGTCTTGCTTGTTTTTACCTGTGTCGGTGCGCCCGTAGCCGCGGCCGTTATCGAAGAACTTGCATACTTTGGGGTCGAGAACTTTTTGGCTTACGGCACCGCAGGGTGTTTAGTTAAGGGCTTTGACACAAAAAAGATGTTCATCATTGACCGCGCGATTCGCGACGAGGGAACAAGTTACCACTATTTGCCAGCCGACACTTTTGTTGAACCCGACCCGAAAATTTCAGAGTGCATAGAACGTGTTTTCAAAAGACACAAAATCAAATACGACCGTGGCACGATATGGACGACCGACGCACTCTATCGCGAAACGGGCAAGAGGGTAGAGCGTCGCGTGTCACAAGGGGCAAAGGCGGTCGATATGGAGGCCTCGGCTTTTTGTGCGGTTGCAAAAAAACTGGGCGTTCGGTTTGGCGAGTTTGTGTTTTTCTCGGACAAAATTTGCGATGACGGGAAATGGGATTGGATGCACAAAATGGGTGCAGGCGGTGACTTGAAAGCCAAACTAATTCCGCTTGCCATAGAGATTGCAAAAGAGATAAAATAAGTCATGGATATAGTTCTGCTAAGCAAAGACTTGATGTACTCGCAAACCCAAGTCAACAAAGCCCCAGCGTGGCTGTTGACCGAGTTGGCAATTGAAAAAGGCAAGGAACTAAGCAAACACTATGGTGCGGACGAACGTTTGGTTTTAACATCACTATATCTGGCGCATACGGTGTTCAGTCCAATCTGGCGCGGGCAGGTTCAACAAAACCACCCTCGCTTAAGTGCCGAATTTGTTGTTTCATACCTAGACAAATGGGGCGTGTCGAACGACGATAAAAAAATAATTTTGGAATCAATTGAAAAGCACCATGTAATTTCTACCCCCCCCCAGAAAAATCGTGCAACAGGGAAGCCATCAACAATGGAAATCGTCAAAAACGCCGAGTGCGCCAAATTTGTGACCGTGAAGGGCGCGCTGATTTGGCTGCATGAGTTGGGCTTAAGGGGCGTCCCATACGAAGAAGCCGTAGACAAGGTTTTTAAAAAGATGGACGAGAAACAAAGTCTGTTGACCCTAGATGTTTGTATCAAGGAGGCAAAAGTACAATGTGCAAAAATCAAAAAACTACTATTCACCTAATGTGCGGGTACATGGGGTTTGGGAAATCCACAATCGCCAAGCAAATCGCAAAAGAACATAACGCAGTAATGTTATCTCGTGACGAGATGAAGTTGACAATCTTTGGTCGAAACCCAACGCGTGACGGCTTTTACGAACATACACAAAAGATTCGAGAAGTTATTTGGGATTTAGTGGAAAAAATTATTGCAACTGGAACCGATGTTGTTATTGACTCTGGAAACTGGACGGCGGATATGCGTTCCAAAGTTTACAAACGCGCAAAGTCAATCACGCCGAATGTTATACTGCATGTGATTTTGTGTGACATGCAGGTGGCCAAGCAACGCTCGATAAGTCGCACATTAAAAAGTACAGATACCCTTGAGGTCGACGCGGCACATTTTGACCGACGCGCCCATATGTTCGAGCCAGTAACAGAAAAAGAAGCAAAAAACTATACTATTGTTTATCACAGCAATTGACCTTGACTATAATCATAGCGGGGTGGTATTGTTCTTGATATGGAAATTTGGCAAGCAATAGTTCTGGGACTTATCCAAGGGTTGACCGAGTTTTTGCCCGTGAGCAGCAGCGGCCACCTTTTGTTTTTCCAAGAAGCAGTCGGAATCTATGATACCTATAACACCGCGCTTTTGTTTGATATCTTTTTGCATTTGGCAACCCTGTTGGCGGTTATAATTATCTTCCGAAAAAAAATATGGGAACTTATAAGAAACCCGTTTTGCAAGACCAACTACTGTTTGCTTATCGCAACCGCAATTTCGTGTGTCATAGTGGTCGTGTTTTTGTTACTTGACATAAGCATGCCTATCCGCGCCCTGCCGTTTACGTTTCTTATAACCGCAGCGATTTTGGTCGCTGTTTCGTTCATCAAACCCGAAAAAATCCAACCGAACTACGACGGGATAGGCTATCGGCACGGCATCGCTATGGGCACCATACAGGGCATAGCGGCGATATTCCCAGGTATAAGCCGAAGCGGGTCAACAATTGCCGCGGGTATGGCTACGGGCGCGCGCCGCGAAGAAGCCGCCGAGTTTTCATTTTTGATGTCAATCCCAATCATTATCGCGTCTTTTGTTTGGGAGGCATTTTCCTCGGACGGAGGTCTTGGTTCAATCGGGGCATGGCAGATGATTTTGGGGTTTTTGGTCGCGTTCGTGGCGGCGATATTCTCGATTAAGGTCATGCTGGTTTTAATCAAGCGCGCAAAATTGTACTGGTTCAGTATCTACCTCGTGGCCCTTGCAATCGTGTCGTTTATATTGTTTTGGTGAAATTTCTGGGTTTTTAACTGGGTTATTTCCAGGTTATTTTTGGGTTAAATCTGGGTTGTTCTTGGGTTTATTCTGGGTTTTGTAAACCCCCGCCGTCGTGCTGCGACACCCCGTTTGTAAAAACCCCCGTCTGCCTATCGGCATCCACCCCCTTTAATGAAGGGGGAATTTTTACCCGAGCCCATTCCCCCTTTTGTAAAGGGGGTGGCGCGAAGCGACGGGGGTTTTTTGTATCTGGTGGTATCACAAAGCGACGGGGGTTTTTAAATAGGGGTGGGTGCAAGTATACCACACAATACTGGTATAACAATACCACGCCGCCACTTGAATTATAAAAAAACTAAACCTTGACAAGGGCAAGTGTGCGGGTATATAATCGTTTATTCTTATAAATGGTAGGTAACAAAAGATGTTTAAATACAAACTAAGATACATCCCGAACACATTGGGCGTCATGAGAATCGCAATCTCGGTTGGCTTGATTCCGCTGTTTTTGGTCATATGGTTGGGCGGTCATCCGTTCTCGTCCGAGAGCACACTTGCAATTGTAACGCTTTCGTTTTTTATGTTCGCGGGCTTTACCGACATTATCGACGGCACAATCGCAAGGTGGATTCCAGGGGGCCAGAGTAACACAGGTGCAACAATAGACGGCATATCCGATATGATTATGGTGGTTGTTTCGTTTGTTTTCTTTATCCCGATTATGGATTTCAGTTCATGGGTCTATCCAACGTTCCTCGCAGGTCTTGGTTTCAAGTCCGCCAACGGTCTATTCGCGGTTATCAAAAACAGAAAATCCTCAATCTTGCTCCATACATATGGAATTAAACTCCTTGGATTTCTTTTGTTCACGATTCCAATTTTGTACTTCTTTGTTGGTGCAGCGGCATGGCTTGAAATACACCTCATAGTCGTTATCAGTTACTTGGCACTTATGCTTACCGAAGAAATTTTGATTACAATAATGCTTAAAGGCCCAAACCAAGACATCAAAAGCATCTTCATGGTAAAGCGCGAAAATGAAAAATACTTGGCGAAACTTGAAGCCGAAAAAGCAGGGGAATCAAAGCCAGAGGTTGAGCCAGCCCCAGTTGTTTCAGAAGAACCAAAAACACAGACCCCGAAAACCACTGTGGCTAAAAAAACTCCTGCGAAAAAAGCGTAGTACTTGACAATATGCTAAATCTGTGATATAATAATTGTATTAAAATCAAAAGGAGATATACAATATGCCAAGAGATTGGAGACACGATTTTCACGATAGGTTAGATGCAGCGACAAGAGCGCACGACTGGGATGTTTACTGGCAAAGAAAAGCCGAAGAAAGGGCTGAAAAAGTTGAATCTACACCTGCAAAGGATAGTCCTACTGTTGATTCAAAAGCGACAGAAATGGATGATATGTGAAAAACGATTTACTTTGACTCTTTGCGCTTTTTCCGCAGATAAAAATACCCAATCACCGAAATAACCAACGCCGCAATCGTATGCACTATCATATCCCACATGGTATCAATTAAACCGCTTTCAAATGGCGCGCGTACAGAGTTTGGGTCTTGCCACCGTTGCATATTCTGTCCTGCAACACAATCTACGGTGAATTCCATAATTTCCCAAAAGACCCCAACCATTAACGAAAAACAAAACGCAAAAAACGCAATAAAGAGCAGTGGGCTTTTTTCAAAAAGTTCGCCCCCAAGCCACCAACGCGCAATCGTAAACCCAATCACGGTGATTAGGGCCCCGCTTATGGTGTGCAGGACTTTGTTAAACCATGGGTAAGTATCAAAGAAACCGAATACTTCACCGAGCACAACACAAATCGTAATCAGTAACGCCAAATATATATGGATATAAGACGGGAGGCGAAACCGAAAAGCAAAACCAATCACAATCAATGCAACGAGCCCGAGAAGTCCGCCTATGCAAAGCCCAAGTCGACCCCACATATTTTGTCCGCCATCAATCGCCACAAAGATTATTGTCCCTAAAAAAACGGCAAGGCAGATACCATAAACTATCCAAGTTGTAATTTGCCAAAATTTCTTCATAGTATATCATTTGCAACTGTACACAATTATTCCACAAACTTTCCACAAAAAATTAGTAAAAACCCTTGCTTTATTTTATAGGTGTGTTAAAATGCTTGTATGGACAGAAACACACATAGGCAAATTCTCTCCGAGTTATATGGTTGTTCAGCCACGAGTTTTCCAAACCATTACTCGAGATTCACGAATCAGATTTCATCTGATGCGGGTAATAGACTTGGTTTTAAAGTTACAAAATCTATTCCTATTGAAATGCCTATAAAGACACCTGTCAATGCGTAATTAAAATAAAAAACGGGTCCGACCCGTTTTTTTGTTGCTATCCGTTTTGAAGTTCCTCAAGTTCTTTTTGTTTCTCAAGGTCGATATCTTTTTCAATATCTTTTTTATGTGACATCGTCGATAGTTTTGGCTCTGGTGCTTTTTCGGGTGCGGAAACCTCTTGCACGGTTTGTGTTTCGGGCTCTTTTGGGGAAACAGCGGGGGAGGAAACACCGCTGGTTTTTGTACCTGTGGTTTTGGTGCTCTCGGATTCAAGACCGATAGACCTGAACAAGTCATCAAATATACTAAACAAACTTTTGAAAATTCCGTCAACCGCTTTTTTCCCTTTTTCCGAGCCTGTACCACTTTCTATACCAACAGAGGTACTGCCTTTCATCTGTATTTTGGATTTTTTCATCTCCCTTTCTTTTTCGTCTTTTACACGAATCGGGATGACTTTTTTCTGCGCCTCATCGACTTCTTCTTTGACCTCGAACTTGTGAAGGGTTTCCCCCTCATCTTCGTCTGGTGTTTCGTTATTTTCTTTCACTCAAATATATTATCAACTTTGTCTTGACATTGCAAGCAAACTAGTGTAATATGTATATATACCGTTAATTCGGTTTTAATATAAAATATAATCAATTCATATATACACGGGATTACTGCCAACGGCAGGGTTTCGGCAACAAATAAGGAGTATTAAAAGTTTAATGAAAAAAGCGATAACACGGTCGTTAGCAATCGGAATATTTACGCTAAGTTTGGCACTTGGTGCTATTGGTGCTTTTTTGCGCGGGAATACAAATAATGAAAACATCGTTGAAGCAAGCAGTATCACAACCCTAAGCACCAATGACCGCGCCAATTTATCTGTATATGGTTTCGGCGGAACACCTTACACGGTGGTTTGGAACCCTGGTTCTGCTTCAGGTACAAATATTAGCGCACTTCAAAATGGATTAATGGGTAGGCAAACCGCCAACAACAATTTCTGGCACGGACCAGGTGGGACAACTGGTGTTCGTCCAGGTTCTGCGAACGCAAAACTTATTATCGACCTTGGAAGTGTTACATATATACAAGGGCTGAGGTTTTCTCCCCGTCCATATTTGCGTGATAGGGCAGCAACCGCACAACTGTGGGTTCCAGGTGAAGATTTTTACTCAAACTGGAATGACCTTGATGTTGGAGTTCGTAACTCTTGGATTGCGGCCACAAACGGTAACGGGTTTTATCGTTCAATTAATTTCTCTTGGCCAAACGATGACAATACACGTTATGAAATGTTTAATATGGTAAGAACAAGGTTCTTGATTTTTCATACTGTGACTACGCACGCTAATACCAATGCTCTTAGAAACGCCGCAGTTATGGCAATTCGCGACCTTCGCTTTTTCGGTGACGTTCTTCCGTGTGAAAATGGTCGTCAGCACGTTCACCATGCACAAGGGTCAAACTTATCGAACTTTTTGACATTTACAGATTCTAGGGAAACCAGCCGTGGTGTAACATCGAACCCTGGGTACTATACAAGAAGGCACCCAAGTGACAGAACACGTGGTGGCGCAAGCGGAACCACAAACACGGAAACCACTGGAGGGTTGCTTGATAGAAGGGGAGAGGCCCTTGCCTATACAAACCACATGGGTGAAACCTCGGTTGGTCAAAACCAAACACGTGTGAACAATTCTTTGCACGTTTGGGTGGGTATCGACGGTGATTTACGTGAACAAATCCTTATTGATGCAGTTGCGGGCGGATTGACTTTTGATTTTTACTTTGGTTTGGGTGCAATGCACGACGGAACATGGCGCGGTTCTGCAACCGCATCAGATGAACGCGGAAGAACTTATTCTTTCCTTGATTTGGGTTTTGGTCATATGGGTACAGGCACAAACATTAATCCGTCGCGTCCAAGGGTTAGTGCGAACGAGGTTCCGTCAGCAAACACAACAATGACAAGCGGTAATATTTTCAGCATGACAAACCACCAAACAATCCAAGTAGGCGGACGTGGTTCGCAAGCGAGTGTTACAACGTCAGGTCGCTCTAGGTCTTATGGACTCACGCATGGACTTACTGGTAATTTCTTTCATGGAAATGATAACGCTTTTGATTTTAATGGTTGGGGTTTCAACTCGCGCTCTATAACAATAAGCGGTGACCACATGACACAAGTTGCCCAAAACCGCGGTTTTTACGTACGTTTGTTTGCCGAGGCTTTTGCGCATCCTGTTAATGCTGCTGACGACCATAACGTGCAAACTGCAATTGTTTTGGAAGGTATTCGTTTAAACCGTGTCGTTATTCCACATAGACAAATTCAATTCGGGGTTGAGCCAGGTTCCGAAGGCACAATATACGGGGCCCAAGTATTTCAATTCACACACCAAGACCCATATGCCACACATACCGCCCGTGCAATACCAAACGTCAACCACTATTTCCGAGGGTGGGAGTTGAATCTTAACAGACCAATATCAGATATCTTGCAAACAAGTTCCAGAAACCCCGAGGTATTGACTTATTATTGGAGGCACTTGCGCAATCGCGGTATAGGGCATGATGTTAATGGCTTGTTTGCCACAATCGCGCCAATGTTCGCACCAATCCCATTGACGGCAACTTCTTTTGTATATAATGGTAACCCGCAAGGTTCAGCGGTCAACCTTTCTGCACTTGGTAATGGGTACAGCGTTGTAAACCCACTTTGGAGCGGTGAAACAACAATGCCAACCAACGCAGGGGATTACACCTTTACCGCCGACCTGTTTTATGGTTCTTATCATATCGGTTCTGTCAACAGGGCGTTTACAATCGCAAAAGCCCCATTCGATTTTGACGGACAAACAACATTTACAAAACAATATGGCGAAACGATAACTCTACCAAATGGCGAGCAGTTCACGGCGACATCAATTGGTTCTTTTACAAAAACCGTAACCGTCATATATAACGAAAATCATCTTTCCGCAGAGGTTCCTGTAACAATCGTCGTTACACCGCGCCCAAGTTCAGAATCCGCTTTTGTAGAAAGATATGGTTCTTTGAACTTCACAAATGTTTTTGGGCAACCATTTGCGCATGCAGACCTGATAGGTCGCAATATTGGCGAGCACAGAATCGAAATACAATGGCAACAAAGTCCAAACCACTCTCTGATTAACATTGAACTTTTTGTTGAAATCACACCTGCGCAATCTGTGTGGAGCGGGGAAACTGTGTTTGAAGAACAATTTGGCGGGGCGGTAACTTTGCCAGACGGAACCCAGTTTGTTGCGGATTCTGTTGGTACAATTACAAAAACTGTTTTCTACACACAAAGTTCAAACCACAGCCCAGTTGAGGTTTTGGTAACAATTGTTGTGACACCACTTGCAAGTTCAGAATCCGCTTTTGTAGAAAGATATGGTTCTTTGAACTTCACAAATATTTTTGGACAACCATTTGAACTCGCCAATTTAGCGGGGCTTAATGTGCGACCAGAAGCCCATGAAATTCCAATCCAATGGAGGGAAAGCCCAAACCATGAGTTCATTACTATTGTTTTGAATGTGACAATCACACCTGCACAATCTGTTTGGACAGGGGCGACGGAATTCACACACTCTATATCAACGGCAACTCCGTCATTTGTTTTGCCTCTTGGACTTTCATGGATTGGTAATGCACCGACACTTGTGTTGGGGGAAAACACAGTTGTTGTAAGACACAATGCGGGTGCGAACTTTTCGCCGACGGAAATTACAATCACTATATATGTAACAACACGTGTTCGCCAGCAAGGTGCGGATATCGAAAACTCTACCTTCACAGTCAACGAAATCACAGGTGCCATTGTTGTAAACGCCTCGGCTAACGGAGCCGCACAACGTATCCAGTTCGCAATTTCTACAAATGCAAACGCAGGTGCCGACAGCCTTGAATGGCGTTTTGGTGCCGCAGGAGGAACAATTACTTTCCGTGATGTCGAATATGACGAGTTCTTTGTATTCATCCGTACCGCAGCATGCGACGACAATTATTTTAATGCGGGTGCGATGACACGTCTTTCTGTTAATAGAAACGCAGGTATCACAACAGTAACCGACGGAGGCATGGGCACAGGCGCAATCGTTGGCACAGTTGTAGGCGTATGTGGGGCACTTGGACTTGCGGGTCTTGTTGGAACAATTTTGTTCAAAAGAAGGGGTCGCAATGCTTAACCTCAACTCACGCACGTATAAAATTATCGCATGTGTGTGCTTGGCGGTGATACTGGTTTCATCATCTATCGCTATACCTTTGGTTGTAATGCGAAATGGTGACCGTGTTCGCGCAGCCAGAGTTGGGGCAGGTGTCTATACGGCAAAAGGAATAAACTTTGGCATAAACGGAAGACAACTTGACCTAAACGACCCCGAGAGCCTCATCCCATTTTTGGCTTCAACACTGCGCGGTCCATTGTTGGAACTTTTAACTGCCGAGAACGCATCGGCGATTATCGGGCAATTGCTTGGTGACGACCTTGGGTTAAGCCTTGGTGACATTTTCGACGGCAACATTGATTTTGGAAACCTAAACATAGACGCAAACCTAAGGGCGGCACTTGGTTCAATGCTCGGTGGTATAGATTCACGGTCTGTATCTGCGTTGTCGCGCCAGTTGCTTAATGACCTCCGCGGTATACAAGGCGTCGATACAACAATACGAAATACACTGACTTCACTTATAAGCCAAAACCAAGGTTTCATCGGTAACCAACTCGAGGGTGTTCTTGGAATGTTGTCTGGAACAAACTTTGGTATCGACGATATGTTGCGCGCCCTCGTTGCCCAGTACACAAGTGCGGACTTTTTATCAAACCTTGACCTCTCGGGTATGTTCCCAGATTTTGATGATTCGTTATTCAATATACTAAGAGATTCTGGTGTCCTTGACCCTTTCATGGGGCGCGACCTTTTGCAGGTCGTAAACCACTTTTTGCCAGGGGAATTCCACGACCTTAATATTGCAAGACTCATTGACTTAATCGGTGTTGATTTGGAATCCACGTTTATGAATATCATAGATGTCCCTGCCGATATGACTTTTTGGAGATATCTGTTTAATCTAAGCGCACAAACACCAAGCCAACAAATGTATCATCTTATTACAGGTGTTCTTAATACTTTTTTCCCGATGCCAGACGACCCAAATGACAGAATGGTGTTGTCAGTAGAGTTCTACCTTGACACCGCTGAAACCCAATCTGCTGGAATCAATATTGATATCCACAATATATTGCACTCTTTGCCGTCGATAATGGCGTGCGATAGCATCAGCGGACTTCGCGGAGCCCCACTGTTCAGGGAAGTATTAACAGAACTTTTAAAAATCCTTGTGTCTGATTATTCAATTTTCTATTTGCTTACACATAATGCGTTCCCAGGTTTCCTTGATGCCAATATGCCTGACGAAGGTGGGGTCATGGGGTTCTTCATGACGGTCGGGAGTGCGTTCGGTTTGGTAGAGCCTATCCTTCGCACAGGTTTTGCCGAGTTAATAAACACTCAGGTTTTTAACCGAGGACGCACGACGGCTATGCCAACTACTTTGTCGCAAGCGCAGAGAGATTTGTGGCGAGCCAATGCCCACAGAATGGTTGACGCCGACCTTGTTATCAGGGACCCGCTTTTCGGTGCGATTCCATTTACAAGAATGCCAATTTTTGACATTTTGTACGAAGCAGTATTGGATATGGTCCCAGACCTTATGCAAGCACAAGGAGTCAACATTGGTCCTAATGATATCCGTAACCTAATTGACATTTTCGCAAATCTATATGATACGCTTACATCGGAACTTCAACAGATTTACAGTTTCTTGCTTTTCCGTGGCGACCGCACCGACGGGGATGTTGTTGCGGGGGTTATCGAAACAATGATTCCTTTCCTTATAAGGATGCTTGATAACCAACTTATCATGGGGATTGTGGGGGATATGTTACCGTCTTTGTTGACCGACATTGTTCCCGCACCAATCAATGACCGTGATTTTATGAACTTTACGATTGACTTTGTACTAAACGACCTTCAGGGTGCACTCGCGGTAATTATGAACAGCAACGACCTCATAACCGACCTGTTTAATTTCATGCAACCAGTTGTGAATTTTGGTTTAAGTAGCCCAGCAATCCTTAACGCCGCCGCCGAGATTGCAATTGCCTATATGCCACAGGAGTTCGCCTCGCCCGAAGCCATCCACCTGTTTGCCGAGTTATTGGCGCGTGTGGTTCCAGGTCTTTTGTCTACTGGGGACGTAGGGGCGTTTTTATTCGACAATGTAATACCAGACTTTCTTATGGTTTTGTACCAAAACGATGCGGTTGCCCGCGCGTATATCCTTAACGTCTTGTTGCCAGAGTTGGTACTCCCAATTATCCCAGATTTCTTGCACCCATTGCTTAACGAGCACGTTCTTAATGTTGTCTATGATGCGTTGATAGAGTTCTTACCACAGATAACAAGTCGACATAATGGTGCGAGCCTCTTGGAAATTTTGCCCAAAGTCCTTGCCAACATTGTCCCAGCGATTTTTACGCCAGGGTACACCGACCTTGTTATAGCAACACTCGCGGGAAATGCCTCCGAGTTATTACAAATCGGAATATTGCGCGATTTCATAGTTGTCTTTGCCCATGAAACCGCGGTTGGTTTTATAAACGAACTTGGCAACCTAAACCCAATTTTTGCTGACCTCGTGCCGATGATTATGGGTATCGCGTCCGCGCAAAATATTGCAAACGCGTATGATTTCTTGGTCATGCAAATCCACAATGCAACGCATGGGCAAGGCATAACCTCGTTCGACGACCTTGTGACCGCACTTATCATACACGCTCAAACACATGTTGATGCTATAACAAATGCGGCAACCAACCTGCTTATATATGCAATTAACAACGATGTAATTTACTCGGCAACAATCGCGTTTGTGTTCGAACAAGCAGGGAACCTATTGTCAAACCCAGCAATCGCGGGCGAAATCAACGCTATGTTAAGGGATATCGCTTTGCCACTCCTTGACACATTCACTCCTGAAGTCATCATGTCTTTGTTCTCTGGGGATGCTTTGGTGGATGCGGTTATAGAATTGTTTGCACTTGAACAACTTGTGGCTTTTGCACACAGTGGACTATACAACGTTATTAATAGTCAAGCCCTTGAAGGTGTATTGCTCTCTATCGGTTCGTTTCTGCAAACCGACACGGTTACCAGTTTTGACCAACTCGCTGATATGCTGATTGTTCATGTGATTGACCTTATTGACGGTGGATTACTAAATGACATCATCGACACCGCGGTTGATTTCGCAAAAAACCTTGTTCAAGACGACCAGTTTTACGCAAGGGCAATAAATGAAATCACATCGCGTTTGGGAGTATTTCTTGGTCACGCAGAGGTTCGCGAGTTTGTTTCCAAGCAACTTTCAAACCTTATCAATATAGACAGGAACATTGTCGAGGGTGTGCTTGTAAACGTTGCAGAAGTTTTGTCTGGGAAAAATATTACAAGCCTCGACCAACTTGCTTCAATTGTATTTTCAAAAATCGAACCAGAACAGATTATCCGCTTTGTGATATCTAACTTGGCGGTAATTATGGAAGATGTTCAAATCCAAAACCTTATAACCGACCTTGTTGTTAATCATGTTCCTGGGCTTATTGATGATTTATTTGCCGACATCAACCTTGACCTGGGCATTGCAATGCTCGAGGGCATCGACCTTAATGCAATTATTGGTGATGTTTCGGTTGCACTTGGAACAATTTTGTCGGACAGAGATTTGGTTGCAAACCTTGTTTCAAAACTCGGTCCAGAACTACACGTTTTGTCAGAAATGGCGACCTTGAACGAAATGGCAGAACACTTGTTTGATTTTGCAATAAACTTTGTTTTAAGCAACGAAAAAATCCTTGACACAATTATAGAGGCAGTAATTCCGCACCTGCACACAATCATTGCATCGGACGCTTTCTATACAATTCTTGAATCGCTCTTTGACATGGTTGGTGACGTCGGCGAAATGCTCTCGGGTGTTGTGGATATGTTATCCGTTCTTAACATTACCGTTGTTGAAAACCGATTTATCATAGGCGGACTCGATGTATTGTTGGAACAAGCAGGTGTCGAGGGCTTGGGCCCGCTTCTTAACCTGATGTTACACCGTGTCGAGTTCACAGCAACCGAATACGGCGATTTGTTGAACCTCGATATCTTGTTTAATACAGGGAGTGGTCTTGTCGAACTCTTTCCATTGTTGCTAAACGACATCAGCGCATTGTTGGGACCAGACATCTCCGCCGTTATGAACAGCGACGTAATTAACATCAGCGTAGTATTCTGTACAATTACCGAAGTCATCGACTTGGTCGTTGATATCACAATTGGGACACTTGGTCCATTCGCCAACTTGTTTGGCCTTGATTTGCCGTTTGACATCAACCTTGACATGACAGTGTCGGTTGGTGTATCATTCGGTATGGCATAAAATCTATTAAAAAAGGAGAAACATAGATATGACAAAACAAATGAAAATTATCATTGCATCGGTCGCCGCAGGGGTAATTGTAATAGCCGCTATTATAGGTGGTCTTTGGGCAGGCGGTGTTTTTTCAAGGACAAACACAAACTTTATTCGTGCAGGGCAGTACAGGTTCCACTCTGCGCGTTTAGATACAAGACACGCAAACGGAACATGGCGTGAAACCGCGATTCGCCCTGATAATATACTTGACGACCTTGATTACATTATCAACAGGCACATTGTAAATAACTTGCCACTTAGAAACGCAATTTTGGCGGAAGTCGAAAACCTTGAAATCACAGTTATCCTTGGGCACTTCGGTTTGGACCAAGACCAAATTGATACAATCCACGGCACAGACCCATGTACATGTGCAACAGCCATGATGCCAATCGGATTGTTGCTCTCCCCATTGTTCAATATGTTGTTCAGTGACGAAATCATCCCTAATACACCTGCGTTTTGGGTAGGCGGAAATCTTCAGCCTGCAAACATACTCTTTGAAAGAATCTTTACACACGAAACATATGGTGCATTGACAATTGCGTTGCAAGATAATTCTTTCAGAGAATTTGTTGGTGAAGTAAACGAGCATATTAATTCTGTTACTATTCCAGACTATATGAACGCAACCCCTGTTGAAGTCTATAACGCTTTGCAACACGTTTTGTGGCAAACAATCGTTGACGAAATCAACTATGTAAGTGACGGTACGCCACTTACGCCTGCCGAATTCAAAAGCACCCTTCGCTATATCTTGGCCGCAGGTGTTGGTTCGGAAATGAGTTACGTCCAAATCATCCAAATGATTTTGCCAATGTTGGGTATAGAGTTTTCTGAAATCACAGAAATCCTTGATATGGTTGTTGGCGTTATCAACGGTATCGAATTTGGTTTTACAAGAAACAATAATGGTGTAACTATCGGCGGTGGACTCTATGAACTTATCTCTGAAGCAATCGATGGTGTAGACCTTGGCGGTCTTGACATCATGGGGCTTTTCTCGGACTTGAAATATTCGCTGACTGATATCCCAAACAGTAACTATCAGCACATGAACCTTTATTTTGGCGAGAACGCAATTACTGGTGAACCAAACCCAATTATAAATCTTATTGTTATGGCCATAGGTGTCGTTAACATGATGGATATACTTCCAGGCAACCTTGGTATTCGTGTTAATGCGGATGACGAACTTGTCATTGAAGGTCCATTTGGCGAAATCGTTATTACCGCGGGTCTTAAATACAACCGCTCAAACGACATCATTACACTTACTTTGGACATGAGAATTGGTGATATCTCTATCTACGAAGTCGGTGCCGCGGAAGATGCAACCCCAGCAATCGTGTTGCCACTTGACCTAGATGTTCGCTTTGTTGTTGAACTTAAACGTGCATCTTAAAGAGGAGGAGTCATGAGTAAAAATAAAGAAACCATACTGTCAGTAAAAAACCTGTTTAAACATTACAAGAACGCCAAGTACATATCCTCGCAAAACATATCTTTTGATGTCCAGTCGGGCGAGATATTTGGTTTCCTTGGAATCAACGGGGCGGGAAAGTCAACCGCGATAAAGTGCATCACAGGTATCATCCCGTTCACATCGGGTAGTATAGAAATTTGTGGTCACGACATCGCCGAGGACCCATTTAACGCGAAGATGAACTTTGGTTTCGTCCCAGACAACCACGCCGTCTATGACAAGTTGACGGGGACAGAGTACATTAACTATATCGCCGACCTATATCGTGTTCCAACAGAGGAGCGCAAGACCGCCTTTGACCGCCTGTGCAAAATTTTCAACATGGAGAACTCGGTCAACAACCAAATCCAAAGTTACTCTCATGGTATGAAACAAAAAATTTCTATTATGGGTGCGTTGATTCACAGCCCGAAACTTTGGATTTTGGACGAGCCTATGGTTGGTCTTGACCCTCAGTCAATTTTTGAAGTCAAAGAATACATGCGCGAATACGCAAAGGCGGGGAACTGTGTATTTTTTTCAAGCCACAACTTGGATACGGTTGAACTTTTGTGTGACCGCGCAATTGCAATCCATGGCGGTAAAGTGTTAAAAGAATTCGACCTTAACGCCTATCGAAAAGCGGGCAAGAGTTTGGAAAAAGAGTTTTTGGAACTCACCAAAATTGCAACTGACGCGCAAAACAAAATTCGCAAAGAAAAAATAGAGCGTGAAGAAGAACTTGCAAAAACGTACGGCAGGATGTCGGCAAGTAAAAAAATGGTAGCTGAGACCTTGGAAGAACTTGAAAACATGATACAAGGTGTAAAGGGTTCGAAGGTGTAAACGATATGTTTAAAAACCTCCTCTCGCGTTTGTTTTCAATATTTGTTTTAATAAAACTGCAATTCAAATCGCGGGTGGCTTTGCCACGCAATCGCGGGTGGAAATATAACACCCGATTCGGTGTATTTGTGGGGTTGGGTCTTTTGGCTTTCGTCGCATTTGTTTACTTGTACTACATGCTGACGCTCCAATTTGTGGACCACAGTTTCATCCTCGAGGACCACGTTCCGCGCTTTGACCTAAGCCGTCCATTCTTGGTTTATACACTCCTTATTTTTATGGTTTTGCAAACCGTGTTTTTGGTACCGTCCCTAGTAAGAAACATCGACATTCATAACGAGCGTGAACTCCTTTTAAAACTCCCAATTTCGCCAAGGCAAATCTTCGCTGCCAAAATCGTTGTTCAATACATGTTGGAAATCGTTTTTGCAACAATAATCTTGTTACCAATTCTGATTGCTTTTGGTTTGGCAACACAGATGTCGGTCGGGTTCTTTTTCCTTATACCGCTTGTAATTCTATTCATACCTGTAATCCCGTTTTTCCTGGCCTCGCTATTACTTTATCCTGCAACAAAACTTGTCGAACTCTTGCGCTCGCACGCTGTGTGGACATCGGTGGCGTACTTTGTGGGAATGGTCGGCGGTATCCTTCTGTACATGTTCCTTATCGAGAGCGCAATGTCCGTCATCACCGAATCCGTAAACTTTACGGCATATCTGAACACCGTCGCGCATGAGGGCAACTTTGAAAGAACAGCCAACGCAATTTTCCCAGCCGCCGTTTTTGCAAATCTCCTAAACACAACATGGTATACGGCACTTTGGAGTTCTTTTGCCATTATCGGTATCGCGATTTTGTTGCTTGTAGGTTCGTATTTTATCGCGGGCGCAAACTATAAAAGAACATATATGGAGGAGCGCAGTACTTTTTCCACAATCCGTTGCAAAGGCGACCACACACCGTGTTCTCCGACCAAAGCGGTTGTAAAACGCGAAGTCAAAAACATTTTCCGTTCATCAAACTATACTTTTCAATTTGTTTTAATGGTAATTGTTATGCCACTTATGATTTACTTTGTAAACCGCGTAGCAATGTATTCATCATATCAATCTTTCCGCTTTCACAGAATGGCACTTGAAGCAGGCGGAATGTTATTTGGGGTATCTTTGTTTGTCATGCTTATAACGATACCGCTTTGTGCAACGTTCGCGGCCTCAAGTATCACCCGCGAAGGCCACAATCTATACCATACCAAGTTAATGCCCGTGTCTTTTAGACGACAACTTACAATAAAGTTCTTGGTAACCCTCTTGCCAATCATCGCGTCATTGGCGGTCAGTGTTGGACTCGTCATGATTCCTTATAACCCCGACCCAACGGATGCAAGTATGCGCTTTAACCTTGGCGCAACAGACGCGCTGTATTTGTTCTTTGTCGGCAGCATAATGGCAACAGGCTATGTTTGTATGGGGTGCTATTTGGATTTAAGAAAACCATTGGCATCACAACTTGGCGACGGGGAACTGGTCAGGTCAACCGAGCACATCAACATTGTCATGATTGTCGGCATAATCGTGGCGGTAGTTTTTGGTTTACTCGCAATGCTCGGGGGTTTTGGCACTGAGGTTTTCGGCATGAATTTCTTGACCTCGTTATCAACACTCGGCTCGCACATTTGGTGGATTTTAATCGTTGTATCAATTGTTTTCGCAAGCACCTTTGCAACCCTCTTGTTCCTGCATGGTCCGAAAAAATATAAGGAATTGGATTGAGGTGAAAAGATGAAAAAAACGATTCTGATTCTTTTGCTTATAATCCCTGTTGTTGTTGTTATGCTTGCCTATATGTTGTCTGGTTTTATCGGCCGTAACATTACTGTCGTTCCAATCTCTGGTATCGAAGTCAACTATCATGTTGCCGAGGACCGCGGAATTTTACCTCTTGTTTTGGATGAACATATTTTTCAAATCTCACGCATGAATGTCGGGGGAACGATTGCATTGCCTGATTTTGTCGAAGCCCGACCACGCGGAGCCCGTGTTGGCGACCTATATGTAAGTGCCGTATTGTTGGGTTGCAGCGAACCAATCGAGGGCATGATTTCGGTTTCCAATGGTGTTATCACAGTCAACAAATCTTCAAGCCACGCCGCAATTAACAACAACATCATAGAGTTGCGCATAGGTGATGGTGTTTCCATCTTCATGACGATTTGGCTTATGGAGGTCGTATGAAATTAAACTTCAGTTTTTCCAAACGAACAAAGATAATCGTGGCGGCAAGTGTTGCTTTGCTCGTAATCATAGCGGCATCTATTGCCATACCTTTGTCTATTACAAGGCAAGAATTTACCCTTGCCGCGGCTCCGAGGACAATTGTTTTTCACAGTGCAGAAACAAATATAACCCTACCGCGCGTTATCGGGAGTGCCACCGCGACCACACGTTGGGAGTTGTTGTCAGAAAACAATGCTTCGGTGCACATTGTTGATAATATCCGTGGTAATGTCGCCGAGATTATAAACAACAACCAATATCGTATCTTTAATTTTGAACAAGGCGTTACACAAAACTCGGTTGTGTTCCGCGCAAACGTTTTTGAAAACCAAAGACAAGTCGCAACCCTTGATTATGCACTCACCATTATAAACCCAACGTCTGATACGTTCACCGTGTTGTATTCGACAAACCAAAGCGGTCGCCTCGCATACCGTGTACAGGGAATTGCGCGCGAACGTGTTTTTGGACTCTGGGATATTGTGACTGAAACTGGGGCAGGCGGGATTATAGACCAACAAGCCGCCGCAAACCAATTTCTTTCAAACCAAACACGTGGTTATGTTCACAGCGGTGACGTGATTTACCTCGGTTGGAGGTACGTTGGAAATGTTGACTTAAGTGTAGAGGTTCTTGATGATAACGGGCAGGTGCTCTCGGCAAGAATGTGCGATGAACACCAAAGACGCGTGATTGTTGACTTTTTAGGTGCAGGAGTCCGCACAGTAAGGGTCACAGGAACGACAGCGGGGGGGCAAACCGCGGTTTATGAATACAGATACGACATCCGCGATGCCGTAAATGCGTTTGATATATATGACATCAAAGAACTCGAATTTAACGCCCGTGTGCAATCCATTATTAACGGAGTAGAACATGACAGAACTTTGGCGGCAAACGATAGGCGCTTTCCACAGTTCACGTACAACTATCAGGCTTTCAACCATTTTGTTCCAAGACCAACACAAAGACTTAACAGTGACCGCTTTCACGTCACAACAATCAGTGTCCCGCGAACTGAAAGTATTGCCGCTGCGGCAAGGGCAACACAGTTCCTTACCGAAATTCGCTTGTGGAAACCATCGTTTTCGTACCGCGACCTTGTTATCCGTGACAATATGCTGACTTTGGACGAGGCAACATTATTTTTTGGCTCGGTCTTTGGTAACGGATTCCGAATTGATGCGACCCCGTACGCCGAAAATACCCACGACCATATTTTCAGAGGACTAAGGCAAGTGCCTTTAAATGGGGCGTACAGGAATGTCTGGGGTTCGGGTCATTGCGGTAATGGTTTTGAAAACCTGCCTTTCCGCGAAGGGCATGGCTGGGGTGATTTGTATGCGTTTTATGCACTGGCAAACAACTCTACTATCGACAACATTGTTTTGACCGCGTGGAATAATACTAACCCAGACGGTACACCCGTGCGATTATCTGAATACCGAAGAATAGGTGTTATAAGCACGGCAAACTTTGACGGCCCAGTACAATTCTTCGACGGCAATAGAAATCCAATCCCAATCCCAAGACCCGCACTTTTGGATTTCCAAGTCGGCTCCTCTCGTGTTCAAACAAACGGTGTTTTTCAACCAGGGATGGGAATCGAAGGCATTACCCTTTCAAACAGTATCTTTGAAATGGGTCTTATATTGGTGGGAAGTTCTTTTTCCGCAAACCCAGACAACCCACTTACTATTGCATCAAGTGTTTTAAGATACTCGGCGTTCACCGCACTGTGGGGCAGGGGCATATCAAGATTCGGCTCTGATAACCGAACTGCCCGATACACACACGTGCCTGATTATACTAACTTTGTAACGTTGATTGATGTGATTATTTATGAAATCTCGACCGTTGCTGTTGTATTAGAAGATTCAGAAAGTGGCACCCAAGTAACCTTGCAGGGAGAGCGCAACCGATTCTTCACATGGCTTAGGATGACCGACCTTGTGTTTCCAATATTCAAACTTCCAGGCTTGCCTATAAGTGACGAGGCCTATGTGCTCGCGATTTCTGACCTCGCCCAACAACTTATCGCGGCGGTTCTTGCGGATAACCAAGATGCCATTGTCCAAGAAGCCCCAACTTTTTGGGTGAACATACCGCTTTTGTCTGTGGGCGGACCTTTTACGCGCAACTCGTGGGTGCTTGGCGGAAACATGAACACACCGTCACGAGAGTTCTCGGTATCTGTGCCATTGGGGCCTGGGTTGATTCTTGACTTTATGGGTCAGTTGCCGACCGATGACCCAAGGGCAACGTCTGTTCATTTCCAAAACGATACATTTGATACACCTGGGGCATTGTCCCGACTCATCGCGGGAATCGTGCCTTTTAGGCCTTAAATAAAATGGGCGCGGCAAAAGGGTGTGTAAGTGCGCGAGATATGATTTTTACAATGTTTGCACTTTTGACGTAAAATCACATCCAAGGCTTTTATTTCTATTAATAATTATATTTGAATTAAATTGTCTTGGAGCGACTTTCGACAAAAGATTGCAAACTGTTAAAATCATATCCCGCGCACTTACACACCCTTTTGCCGCGCCTAATAAAAATTAAGTGTTGCATTTTTTATTTCGGTGTATATAATAGTGGTGTGGCAAATACATACATTAAATGTCCTGTGTGCGACCTGAACTACGCCCTTAAAAAGGATAAGGTCTGCACCGTTTGCAAGGCAAAACAAAAATCAATCGTCGGTGGAAAAAAAGACGACGAGAATGCGGGCCTTTGTCCGATTTGTAAGATTAACTATATCACCGAAGACGAAAACGTTTGTACGACTTGTATGTCCGAAACCGATTTGACCGAGGACGAAATCGACAAACTCTATGGCGGGCAAGAGTTGGTTTCCGAAGAAGAAACCGACGAGGACAGTGATGAAGGTGATATTGACATGTTGTCAATGCAAATTGAAGGTGATGATGACGAGGACGACGAAGAGGATGATGAAGAAGATGCAAGCGACCCACTGGATGATTTTGATGATACTATAGACGAGGATGATGACGAGGACGACGAAGAATTTTAAAAAAGAGGGTCAACCCCTCTTTTTTTTACAGCCAAATCAAACCATTCGGTGTATGCCTATGGGAATGGTGCAGATGTCTGGACATACTGCCCCCGCGATATCCGCAAGGGATAGGACGTTCTCCCGTACCGACTTGCATCTCGTACAGACCAATCTCGATTTCGCGCATTGCACGTGAAATGTCCTTAAGTCCGTGTTGGATGTGCTCGGCTCCGCACCTTGTGAATTGGTTGCTGCATGGGTTTTCACAGCCACAGCCGTTGCCATGACGGTGCCCATGGTGCGAGTGATTACAACACATTACACACCTCCGCTTAGTCGCGGCATTCCCCGTGACCACGACCTTCTTCACGACGACCGCCTTGGCATCCGCATGGGGACGGAACTTGGCGCCAGTTTGTAGAAATATGGGTTTCACGTACAAAGTGTTCTCTTTCTACTCTGTGAGTTGGACGAAAGCAATCACGGTCGTGACCTCTTTCTCTTTCACATCCGCAACCACCGTGGTTGTGTCTGTGTTCGCAACCGCAGTTACCACACAAAATTCTGTTTAAACAACAAAACATAATAATTCTCCTCTTTAGTTAATACTTAAGGGGTGGGGAAGTCAAACCTCCCGTGCCCCTGTGTCACTATATTAGCGTGCGAAATGATTTGACACTTTGTGTTCATAAGGGGTAATTTAAAACCAAGGAGGGGGCATCATGCAAAGTCTTTTGTTAAACCCGTTTGCAAACGTTGTTAGGGACATTAACAACATTACTAATATTGCTGTTACAATTTTTTTGGCGACTATTGCATCGTTTGTTTCTCTATACGCGATTTACGTGGGCTTTAGGCTTGCATCCGCAAAAGACGATGCCGCGCGCATTAATGCCAAGATGCAACTCATGTACTCTTTGGTCGGTGCGGTTTCGATTGGTGCTATCGCGGCCGTTGTCAGGCTTGCATTCACTGGGGTAGGCGGGGCTTTTTCAACCGCGCCTCCTGGGGCAGACCGACATTTCCCAGGGGCAACTGTTTTGGTTCAAACAATAGGTCATGCTATCAACGCCATTTTAAGCATCCTTTCCACCGCCGCAATCGTGTTCGCGGTGTTTGTCGGTTGGCAACTTATGAAAGCCGAGGACGAAGCCAAACGTAAAGAAGCAAAAAAACAACTCCTATATACCGCCATTGGTGTTATTGCGGCGATAACGGTCGCGACCGTCATGCCAACCGCACTGTCACAAGCAGGACGCCCGAGGTAAAACATATGTGGTTTTAAAAACCCCGTCTGCCTATCGGCATTCACCCCTTTGAAAAAACCCCGTCGCTTTGCGACACCCCCTTTACAAAGGGGGAATTTTTACCCGAGCCCATTCCCCCTTTCCTAAAGGGGGTGCCCGTTAGGGCGGGGGTTTTTAAAAAAACTTTAAAAACATGCAAAAATCATTTGACATAAATTTTATTAATTGTTAATGTCTATCAGACAATTGATTTGTCCATAAATAACAAAGGAGGAAATTTCTATGAACTTGTTGAACTTGTTGTTGTCAGCTGGTGGCCAGGACGTTATGGATGTGACTACCGCTGCCGAACGAATCGCAGGCCAAGTCAACACAGCCGTTATAATCATCTTGGCGGTGATTGCATCTGTTGTTGCACTTTTCGCGATTTATGTTGGTTGGAAATTCGCAACCGCAAAGGATGACGGTGCACGTCAAAATGCAAAAATGCAACTTATATACTCGCTTATCGGGGCGGTATCTATTGGTGCTATCGCAGGTATACTTGGACTGGTTGATATGACCACTGGGGTAGCCCACACTGTGGATGAAACGTATTTCCATGGCGCAGACGATATGCTTTCAACTATTGGTTCTGCTGTCGCTGCGGTAATGCAAATTATCATGAGTGCTGCAATCATCTTCGCAATTTACGTGGGATGGCAACTTATGAAAGCCGAGGACGATGGAAAACGTAAAGAAGCCAAAAAACAACTTATCTTTACAATCATTGGTGTTTTGGCGGCCCTTGCTGTTGCAACAATCGTACCGAACGTTCTGCAACAAATGGTTAACCAACAGGCAGGCGTTACCCCTGGCGGAGGAAACGGCGACGCACCAGATTGATTCACATACGACAAATCACAAAAAACCACCCACGGGATTGAGGGTGGTTTTTTTGTGTAAACACAGCCCATGCGTTGGATATCCGCATAAAAACCCCCGTCGCTTTGCGACACCCCTCGTTGAGAGTAAAAACCCCCGCCCTAACGGGCACCCCCTTTAGGAAAGGGGGAATGGGCTCGGGTAAAAATTCCCCCTTTTGTAAAGGGGGCAACGGAGATACTTTGTTGTACGAATTTAGATTGGGGGTTTTTGGGTTGACGAGGATGCCCTTTGTGACGGGGTTTTTGTTGATTAAATCATTTGCGTGTTTTGCGTAACTAATGTTAATATATAAGTGATGTCATCAATTTGGACGTTAATTTTGTCGGTACCACCACCGCCGCCGCCTCCTCCTCCCCCCCCAGAAGCACCGCGTGCAGGGTGGGAGAGAATTAACGCCGTCTTGGGCGAGGTCCAAGAAATCACAACCGTGGGTGTCGGGATTCTTATGTCTATTGCCGCGGGTTTATCTTTGTTGTTCGCAATCTATATCGGTTTTCGCTTGGCGACCGCAAAAGACGACGGGACACGCTTTCAGGCAAAAGCCCAACTTATATACTCGTTAATGGCTGCGGTGTCGGTTGGTGCATTGGCAGCAATTTACAGTTTGGTCTTGGGCGCAAACCAATGGGAAGCATTCCTTTACAACATTACTGGCAGAGAGTCAGGCGGAGGGGCTTCGCCAGACCCTTTCCCACGTGGAAGTCCCAGAGAACTTAACGAGGTTTTCAGATTCATGCGGGAAGCCGCCCTTATCGTACTTAATATTTTCCAAGTCGTTTCCGTTTTGTTTGCACTTTGGGTTGGTTGGCAACTTGCAAAAGCCGAGGACGAGGGAAGTCGCAAAAACGCCAAGTTGCAACTTATGTATTCGATAATCGGGGTTGTTGTAGTCTTGTTGGTTGTAACAATTATCGAGGCAACTCTGGGATACCTGCACCGTGGTCACATCCCAGAACCTCCGACAGAACCGACCGACCCACCGCCAGGAACAGGGGAATAATTGGTTGACATTATTTGTTTATTTATGCGAATATTAAAACATGGGCAGCGGAATTCCAACTGTAGAACTCATCATAGTCCTTATCATTGCCGTACCGTTGGGGGCGATTTTGTTGTGGTGGGCAGGCTTTTTTGGAAGCAGTGGAAAGACCAAAACCGTATCACAATTTTATTCAAACCGCTGGATGACAAAAAGCGAAGTCGACCGAATCTATTTGTCTACGTCAATTAACAATTTGCGAACCCTAAAGGAAACAGGGATGTTGGTTCGGTTCGAGGCCCAAGGTCGCGACGTGCGTATAAACATGGGCGGGAAAAAACACGACTATCACAGTATCATTTTGGGGACAACAGGTTCTGGTAAAACCCAAGGTTTCGTTTTGCCGTACGTCTATACATTGGGGCACAGCGGTCACAAACCAAACATGGTCATCACCGACCCCAAAGGCGAGATTTACAACTATATGGCGGAAACCCTCCGTCGTCAAGGCTACGATGTTCAGGTTTTGAACCTAACCCACCCGTCGATGTCAAGCCGTTGGAATCCGTTGGAGCACTCTTGGGATGTTTTCCACCGCGCACATCAATTAGAGCGTGAACTTAAAAAACATATCAACGTTGAACCAAAGTCTTTGAACCTAAGGATTAAGGCTTCCGAGTATCCGAACGAGTGGTACGAATTTGACAAGATTGCTTGGCCAACATATGCCATGGCCGATAACGCAAGAAAAACATTAAAGCAAAGACTCTTGGCAGATGCCGCGTCTGAAATCAAAGATATTTGTGCCGCACTTTGTCCAATTACAAAAGAGGACGACCCGACATGGGAGGAGGGTGCACGCGACCTTATTCAAGGTACGGTTTTGGCTATGTTAGAGGACAGTTTGAACCCAAACCTTGGTATGACAAAAGAAAAGTTTAACTTTTACAACGTGTTTAAATTATTGGGTACAAGGAATACAGGGGGAGAGGCGTTTAAAACAATCAAGGAATACTTCCAAGGTCGCGACCGTTTGAGCCAAGCAACAGAACTTGCCAGTGCCGTTGTTTCTAACGCGGAAAAAACTATGCAGAACTATTTTGGTATTGTTACGCAAAAACTGACTATGTTTTCTGACCAAGGTATTTGCCTTATGACAAGCGGTACAGACATCAATTTTGAGGGCTTTGCAAAAAAGCCGACGGTATTGTTTTTGATTATCCCTGACCAAATCAAAACTCGACACACTTTGGCGACACTTTGTGTATCTCAGATGTACAAAACCCTCGTCAATGTGGCAAACGATTTGGGCGGAAAGTTGCCATGGACGACATACTTTATTTTGGACGAGTTCGGTAACATGCCAAAACTGAACGACTTTGCAACAATGGTCACGGTTTCTAGGTCGCGTGGGATTCGTTTGAACCTTATTTTGCAAGATTACAAACAACTTGAAACTGTGTATGGACCAAACGATGCAATCACAATCCGAAACAACTGTAACTTTCAAATCTTTATCGGGGTAAACGATATGGATACCCGTAAAATCTTCAGTGACCTGATGGGGGAGATGGAAATAGAAACCGAAACCGAGAGTGTCACAAAAACAACAGGTAAAGCCGCGAAAGATGACAGCGAGTCAGGGAGCAAGTCCTATAACAAAAACAAGGTTTCACGCCCATTGTTGCCGCCGAACGAACTTTTGGATATGCAACCAGGTACAATTTATGTGTACTGTTTTGGAGAGCACCCACTCCGCAGTAAAGTCACGCCGTTTTGGCAATGCGCACAAAACAACCTCATCCGTATTTATAAAGAACCAGAAAATTTTGGCGAGGACAGATACTTTGACGAAGAAAAGGTTTTCTATGATGCCGCGCGCAGAAACAACACGGTTCTTAATCAAAAGAAAAACACCGACTATCTTGATTGGTAGTATTGACTTTTCTTTTATTCTGTGGTACATTAAACACAATGATTACAAAAGTTATAGTCGATGAGAATGGCAAAGTGCTTGAACTGCCAAACGGTTTTTACCTCCCCGAAGGAGGCGGAGCGATTCAGAGAGTCAAACCTGTTTACCAAGAGGAGTACTCTGCAACGGTTGCTTATACCGCCGACATGGGTATTATGGGAACCGAGGAACACCCTGGGCGACTAGACCCTACAAAGTCAATTTTGTTCCTTGACGAAATCGACAAATTGGACCCTGCGCTTATTTCATTTTTGGAACAAATTTCTTCGGACACCGAAGGACTTGAAAAACATTTTGGGTTTAAGAATAAAGCCACGCTTCTGAAATACGGGGAACGTGATGGTGGGGTTGGTTATCCTGTTGTAGATTACAGTGGTATGGTTAAACTTTATCCCGAATGGTTCGCCATTGATACGAGCAGGATTATAACCAATTTTAACGAACTTCCAGAAGAAAAGGGTCTTTTAAGTGAGTTGTTGCAAAAACCGAACTCTCATATTGAAGGGGCCCGAAGTTGGATAGGCGAGCCAACGACTTTTGAAAGAGTTATGGACGAAGAAAAAACCGAAAGGGCAAGGGAAACTGCCCTAAGAAGTTTGGACGGATGCTATAGAGGAACAGAGAGAAAGCGTGGGTGTGAATTGAAAGAACTTTTCAAAGAATCGGAACTTGTACGCACCGTTGGCGGGTTGGTGTATCTCAGACGAGGTAGAAAAGTTGTACATCCAAACGAGTTACCAAAACTTAAAACCCAAAAAATCCTTACAATAAGCGAACGGGAAGATTTGTTCAGGGTATAAAATTTATTTGCTTTCCTGGTTTTAATAATATACAATTACAAATACTTGAAGGTGGGAGCCTTTAGGTAAAGAACTAATGAGAAAACGATTCATTGGGGGAAGTTTTGTCGTTGTACTTGCTGTGGCAATAGTTTGCCTCGCGATTTTTTTGCCTACAACAAAGCCCCCGACAGCCACGGTTCGTGCTCATGTGCCTGGATTTACTTATCTCGTGTCCGAAGACGGATATAACACGGGGCAAATTGATTTTCGTGGCGCCCTATTTGAAATGCGTGTACGCTCTGGTGCAGATGTACGGCCTATCCCCGCACCGACCGAAGCCGACCCCGACGCAACGGTTAATGTTCCATGTTGGGATGTGATTTCGGCACCTGCTTTTGGTGAACCAGATAGGCGAATCCCAAAGCCCGTATTTACGGATGAACAAATGGGGCGTATCCCTGGGGTAATGGCCACATTTGACAGAGAGTTCCTCGGATTTATTGTTTTGGATGATACACATACATTAAACAGACGTGATGCCATATTTATGTCTATTGGCAGTATATCAGATATTAGACACGCACGATATATATTTTCAAACAGCGACAGTTATCAATTTTATCCTTCCTATGATGCCCCTGCCTGGAATCCTGACTTTGTTGCCGTAAACCACGCGTTTGCAAATAGAAACAGATTGATTGCAAGCGAGGGGCAAGTTTTTGGTGCTTTTGACAGACCAGGCTTGCACCAGTTCAGTATCTTTGCAACAATCGGCGGCATACCTGCCAGCATGAACTTTGCATTTTTCATTGTTAACGCATCAGAGTATGTCGGTTTGAACAGACCAATCTTGACCTATGTTAATACGGCTGGTCAGGAAGTAGCATACGACTGGGTTGATTCGGTCGGCGAACGCGCATTTTTTAATTTCGAGCGTGAACGTCCTTTCCTAAGATTCCACCGCGACAAGTTTGACGTCCAAGTAGATGCACGCAGTGCACAGGGTGCGCCTATTGATGCCACCGATTTTGCTGAAACCAACAGGACGGACTTTGATGAAAACCATCCTGCTTTTGCGGCCAGTCAGCCAATGGACATATTTGGAAACTTTGGTTACGGAATTAATTTAGGTGACCCAAACGTTTTTGCGTTCAACAGAAACCACCCATTGTACGGTTATATAAGGTATGACTTTGACCGCATCGGTTCGTTTACTATGACATCAAGGATTATCGCAAACACGAACGGGGCAGTCCTTCGCGATATTATGGCAGTTACTAACCCAAACCGAGCGCCAATTGATTTTTCCCCAACACCTGGTTCGGCAACAGAGAACTACCCAATGCAAATGCGCACATGGACAAACACAAGTCCTACAGATACCCCTGCAACACGTGTCGCAAGGTTCTATTCCGCAAAAGAGTTGGAGTACCGTATTTTTGGACTCCAAGCAGAGTACCATAACTTTTTCCGCGACGGTGACGACGATGCACAAGCCAGCGGTGACGGAAGGATATTGTTTGACGCCCCATGTGACCACACATTCCAACCTGGGACCAGTATCCCAATTAACGTAAGTGCAAACATCACAAACTCTGTCAGGGTAGAAAATTTTCGCTCTGGCGGACCATCCCAACCTTCAATCAGAGAAATTTACCAAGTCCAAACACACGACACATTTTTGCGTACAAATTTGTTGACGGGTCTAAGAAACGGAACAATAACAGCCCCTGCGATAGGTGCACCATGGGTTGGGTTGGATGTTAATTCTTTCCTGTGGGATTTGGATAACCGCAGAATTTTACCCGCGATAACCAATATGCCCCCTGTGTTTATTACTGGTAATGTTATACCAGACCTTTTTGTTTTCAGACGCCCCGTAGGCGGTAACTGGTCTGTCGGACATCGCCAAGACGTATCAACGGCATTCGACCAAGCGGGCGAGTACTTTGTTATCGCCAGTTACGGTCACCAAGAAGCCGCCTTTGTTTTAAACCCAAGCCTCGGGGAGAGTGCGGCTGGGCAGCATAGGTTCTTTCAGGTCTTTTATTTCCGAATCAACGATTTTGTGGATGCAAGAATTTTAACCCGCACAGGCTTTGTGTTCAGTTTCAACGAAGCGGTTCAAAGCGGTGTTATCATTGACGACCAAAACTTTATTGTTTTTCTACACAACTATGGCACCCCTGACGGACGTCTTGGCCCGCACGAAAGATTGCCAATCATTTATCTTGAACACGTGTTGTTTAGGGATTCTCGGTTGTTGCAAGAGGATAGACCTATTGAAAACAAATTTATAAGCCCAATAAGAGTTCGGCAAGACGGTAAAATGGAAATCGTGCTTGACAACGAGTTGCGCCAACGGGACCGAAACGGGTTTTATTTCTTCCGTGTTTTCTTTGGTAACGGTATGCACCCGATTGCGCGTTTTGACTTTACCGTCGTCGTGGATACCGAGAGCCTGCGCGGACTCCAATTCCGTCAGGGCGGGGAAACTGTTGACCAATTGCTTCGTGACCCAATTGATTACGCGCTTGGTATTGATTATATAGACGATTTCCGACTTATGCGCCACGACCCCGACCCTGCAAATAACAACGAGATTACAATCTGTTGGGATACAAAAGAAAGTTTCCATTATCTGCAATATTTGTCATTGGAAACAATGAACAATTTTGGTATCGACCCGAATATAAGCCAGTTTGCAACAGTGGATGTTTGGATACATGAATTTACCAATGACAATTCGTTCTTTGCCGCAAATGGTGCGGTTACCAGGCACCCAGGGGAGGTACGCTGGTATAACCCGAATACGAATGAATATGAATACAGGGACCGTTTGTATACTAATACAGAACTAAACATCCATGTCGACCCAGACGGTGATGGTATAGGTCAAACAAATACACATTTAAAGTTGTACACATATTTGGTGCGTGCAACTACGACTACCATTATAAATGGCGAGTCAGTAACCGTACCAAACCCGCACGCAAGACAAATATGGAATGAAAGAACTGGACAATACGAAACAAGGGATAGATGGATTATACTAAGCCCAACAGGAATAGGACCGTTTCGAGGTCGACCAGAGTGGAATCCAACTACACCAGGGTTGTATATTGTTGAAGCAGTCGATGTTATGAGAAACAGGACACCGTTTGCCTTCATGATTGATAACTCGACACCTGGGTTTCGCCAAGTTCAAAACCCTGACTTTACATCAGGTCCAAATATTGTCAGTGCCCCAAGTGTAAGGGTTTACTTTGGTGATGAAAAAATTATCCGTGCCGAAAACTTTGAAGCGGCATTCAGGTCAATGGATGAATCAGCCGACCAACGCATCACACGAATTTTTGAAAGTGTCGGACGCAGCCAATTCCCATGTGGGACACCTTTCTTTAACCCAAACCCAGATGCAAGCCAAACAATCAACCCAGGCAGAGAGCAGCATATTTTGATTCCGATGTCTACCGCCGCAAATGCGCGCGAAGTTCGTGGAGAACACGATACCTATACACCGCTTACGTCATTGACTTCGGACCCTCTGACAACACCTATTACAAATGCTGTGTTATGGGGTGAAAATTACAACGCGGTACAAATAAATAACCCAACGCGTTATGACGACGGATTTTTCTTTATGCGTTCTCGCGATGTTTTGGGCAACGAAGGTGATTGGTATGTTTGGATGAACAGAGACCGTAGCCGTGTTATTATCTATCAAGACAATATGATGCTCCCGAACAGAGAACCAGGCGAGGACACACGCATTGTAAACCCTCGCGGTGGTATGGCGGCGGCACGAAATGTCTTTTTACAGTTCCACGAAGCACTTAGCGACAGCGTTCGCCCGCAAGACAACTTTGGTCGTGACGAAAACGGTAATGAAGGCCGCCGTTACATTGTCGAGGCCTTGGTTATGAATTTTTATGCGTTCAATTGGGACGATTTAGACAGCCCAAACTGGCCGTTTGCACGCGAAGCAACTAGGAGCAATGTACTCCTTGGCGGTACAGCACACACAGAAAGATACCAAATACAACATGGCTTTGACGGAGTCCGCGCACCAACCACACCGTTTATTCATCTTAACCCAGACGAAACAACAGGCATGACCCGACCAGGCATGTATAAAATTACCAGGTATTATGATTTGACCTATCACCGCAATGACGGGCAAGCAGGCGGAGTTCCAAGCGCAACAACCGCGTGGAACGACCAAATAAGGAATTATTTCTTTATTGTTGACCGAAACCCTGTTATGCCACTTGGGGCGAATGACCAGTGGCGCAGTGATATCTTGTTTGAGTTTCCAGACAAACCAAATGTTTCCGCGGATTGGTCACACTTTGTGTTTAATGATGAAATTGAAACAAACATGAACACCGTAATGAACCTGCCAAATCATGGTACAAAATATGGCGAGTCATCCCTCATGGCATTGCATAACTTTCAAGGCTGGCCACGCGGTCCGTCGGGAAACGCCACAATAACAAGACCTTTCAGCGTACGAACATCTGTTGCCACTGACGGTTACCAATTGCTTTGGGACCCAGGCAGGCTTGGACCCGATGGTGCACATTTTAGGACCACAAATTTCCCATCGCTGGAGTTACACGTAGATTATTCAACCGCAGGTGTTGTTGGCCCAGCGCGTCAAATTGCAACAGGAGAGTGGGCTTGGCCGAATTCGTTTACTGGACGCCCAAATTTTGAGTTCACAACACACGAGCATAATGGGCTCCAGCGCATAACAATCCGTGACGGAAGCCGCGGAATAGCATGGCGTCCGATGAGCCGCAGCAACGTTGACCTCGATGCGGCGGGGGACACAAACGCATCAACCGTCAATCTTAATATGCGCTCGGGTTACATGCAAGTGTATTGGTATCTTGGCGACGGGGTAAATCACCCTGTTCGTCTGGATCAGGGCGAGGAACACAGATTCCACGATTGGCAATTTGGTCCCGATGGTCATCTTTCTCACCGTCATGATACGCAACTTAGACCGCACAACACCCTTGAATTTACTTTTGTAAATAATCCAGAAAATTTCTTTAGTCCAATCGACCCAACCCCAGTTAATCCAGCCACGGGACTTGGTTCGATAGGTATCTGGCTTGGCGCGAACAGAACGCGCAACCTGGCAAACGAAATAACGCCAGAGAGTTCTGGCATGATGGTGTCTTATGATGTGACACGGTTTATTCCAAATATTGTTACTTCACAATTCGTAATGGCGGAGGCATCCGATACAAACGGCACGAACTGGTACACCATTGTTGTTGACAACGACCCGCCAATATATAATTTACAAAGAATCAGAAACCAAGACGCACTCTATACCGTGAACCCTCCGATGCCCGCGGCAATCAGTTCGGGTTTCGTATTTTCATTGACAAACGACTTTAGGTTTATTTTGGCTCCTGAGGTCGGCGTAATGCGCCCAAGTAATGACACGCATTTCTTGCAATTCCGTTCTGTGAACTCGGACCTAAGGCCCTCTGGGATTCACTCGATGTTCCGACAAATCCCATATGTGACAACAGTTGACGAATCGACCCCTGAAAACCCATTGTCGTTTGCGCACTTGGTGGGTTTCCCGACCGATTCAGACTTTGTACGCTTTTTCGAGATTCGCGAAACCGACATTGCTGGTAACGTGACGAATTTCTTTGTTAGATTAATGGGTGATAACTATGTTTATAACCTCGGTGTGCGCGGCGTAGACGGGGCATACGAAAGACTTTCTACACAATGGGTGCCGCCAATCAGGCAGCACAACCTTTTGGCAGGGGCAAGCAACCAACCGCTTTTTGAAACAGTTGGCTCTAATAGAATCCCAATTATTAACCCTGCAACAGGCCTAACACAACGCAGGACATACGCGAACATTGAACAAAAGTTTGCGCGAAATTTGGTTGTTGATAACATAACAGGGTTCTGGAACGACAACCCGAACTTCGAGATGCACTTTACGACCCCATTGCAAACAGTTCCGCGCTCTTTTGTGCGCAATAGGTTCTCGGCCGACCCAAATCACCAAACCCAGACAAGTCTTGACTTTGCAAGTTTCCTAGACCAAATGTTTGCTGCAAGTGTCAGCGAAAGAATGGTAAACATTACATTAAGGACTGGGTTCGGCGAACTTAGGCACAGACTCGGTGGCGTTTCCCCAGACATTGATGTGGCAAATCTTTCGGTTACAAGACTTGGTGAAAACCACAATACACTCCGTGTTACGATTTCAAATATGGTTTATCTAAACAACCTGATGCCCAATAATAGGTTTACATTGTTCTTGTACAGGGTGCGTGATAATGGAATGGGTTACTATGGAACACCTGTAACTATCCCTGCGGATAACAGGGGAAACGTTGCGGGAACCGTGGTTCAAGGCCCTCTAACTGGTGGCTTCACGGGTGTTACATTTGATGGCGATATCTTTGTTGACCTCCCTGGTTTTGGCAACAATGGTATCAGTTACGTGATTAAGGTCTTTGACAGTTTCGGACGCCTATCGTCAACAGAGCACCACCCAGGTGGAGGCCAACACAATGTAAATATGCATTCGGCCGACGGGACTGCACCGCATTGGGAAGGTGGGGTAAATTTTGTCGGTCACTCGGACGGTGTAACAATGACATGGGATGCGGCCGTGTTGGACCTCTATGTTGACGGCATTTGTATAAGAGTACTCATAGACGAACAACCAGCCTGGTACAACCGAATCAGCGGTTATGTGCCACAGCCTCCGCCTGGAATCCGACCATTCTCGCGTACCGCAACAATCCGACCTGTCGGCTTTAACGATATGACGGAATGGACCGTAAGGTTCAGGTTCCGCGCATCTGGCGAGTGGGCAACCAACCCCTACACATGGCGTTTCCACCACGTGTTGCCAGAGATTACCTTCCGAAACCTCAATGGCACGGTGCTTGAACCAATATATGTATCCGAGGACGAATCATTTATTGATTTCGGCGACCTAAACAGCATCATTAATTTATTAATTAATAGGGATGTCGTAACCCCTCCAACTGTCAATTTTACTGTCAGACACACACGTACGACAATTACGTTTATAAACGATGCTCCTGTCGAGGATGTGCGCGTAACCCAAGTCCCGCGTATCCAAACACAGTTCAATGTCGAATATGTTGGTGCATATGTGCTTGAAATCGAGAGCAGTATCGGGACGCGCCGAGTCTATCATTTTAACATCGCAGAAGTTGACAACCTGACATATAGACTTGTGTTTACATGCGACTTGGCAAGAGAGCGTATCCTTGAACGAAGCCCTGTTATGTATGACATGATGACACACGATACACGAATTACCCCAGACGGACGTGTCATGCTTGATGAACACGGAATTCCGTTGAACATTGTTGAGTCTGCACGTCGCAGACCTGTCCCAGTTTATTGGATGAACGTTTCTGTTCACCACAGTCTTTTGATTGATACGGGAGAGTTTTCGTACCAAAACGGTGTGCTTACAGAAATAGAAGAACCGACATTAAAAAGTGCTGTGACCCCTGATGGGCAACTTGAATTCCGTCCGTCGATGAACATTAGGCGCAGGCTTGTCCACGTAGAGTCGGGAAGCAACGGCAGCGACATTGATTGGCAAAAGTACTTTTTGTTTTCGGAGGACACGGGTGCGAGGTTCTATTTCATCGTTGCACAAACCTCAAGCGTGCCAGACATCAGATACCAAATCACACCGACAACCCCAACTACGGGTGTTTACCGAATTTTCCGTAACATTGATAACGATATAACTGTGCGTTTGGCGAACTCGTCACCTGTGGGTCCAGATGGTTCTGTGGAATCAACAAATGTGTTCCTTATGGACTTTTACTTTAACGGCGAATACGGCGGAAGGATTTTCTTCGGTGACTATATCCGCATTACGGACCGCGATGCAGGGATTATAAATCTCCATATGCTTGACTGGGCAGGAAACAGAAGGGAATTTAGACAAGAAGCCATGGGGGGAACAGGGGATGCGACCAGGCACCAGCGTTACTTCACGCTTTACAATTTGACGTGTGTACCACTTTTGATAAACGGCGAGGCGGCGATTAACGGCATGCTGTACACCGATACCGAACTTAACATAAACACACCTCGTATTACGGCATTCGGTGCGGCGACCAGTTTCTTTATTCAATTCATCCGTGTTCATCGTAACGGGGCTTTGGTCGGCGAGCATCGCGCGGCAAACATCAACGACGCACCGCCGCTGAACTTGTTAAATCATCATGAAACAGGGCAATACACTGTTCTTATAGAATACAACGCAGGTTTCTTGCCAGGCGCCCGTGACCCATTGATTTTGACACAAACATTCGACTTTCAATTTGTGAATACCAATGACCGATTAAGTTCATTCACCTTTGCGGGGGCGACAAACATAACAATTGATGGAGTATTTTTCGGTCCAAGGATGACTAACGTTTCATCGACCGTCCTAAACGGAAACAATAGTTCTATGAGCCTCAACAGATATAACGGTGCTGGTATGTATACTATTAGACTTTTGGTAGACCAAACAGGGGTTCGCCAACAATTAATACGACTCCGCACGATTAACTTGTCGGTCTTTACGGGGAACCTTGAAAACCTCTTGCGCTCTGACCGAACTTTCGGCGGAAGTCACCGCGGGAATGTTCAAATAATATTCAACCCGAATCAAATTATAAATGCTTCACCTACGCCTCCAAATCCATCATCACCTGCGACAATACGCATTTATCTAAATAATAATTTGTACAGGCAATACAGAATTTTCAATGGGATGCGTCTTGACCCAAACAACGAGGACGAGTTCCCGATTATGAACGATGCACTTGACAACGACATAATACGCACAATGACCCGTGCTGGTCACTATCGTGTTACGCTCACCGATGCGCGTGGAGCGATGCTTATGCAAAACAGTTTTGAAATCACCGAGGGGATGAGCACAGGTATGATTTACATCGTGATTCTTGCGCTTGTTGGTCTTGCCGTTCTTGCCGTGATATTCTTGCGCCTCAGGGCAAAAATGCGCGTGCGATAACAATTTTATAGTTCAATAACGGCATCGCACATATCAATAAAGTCATCCATTATGAACTTTTCCATATCGTTTGTAGGACGACGAAAGTGTGACACAATTGTAAGTGAACCTCCGCGTTTTGATTGTGTTGCTTCAAGGAAAAACTTTTTAAGGTCGTTTTGTGCAAAGATACTCATCTGCGGTTCGCAGAGTTCTGTGCTCTTTGTAAGTGCAGTATGATAAAGCCGTGACAACAAATTCCAATTGTCGACGAACAGTATGACATCTTTGTTTTTAACCGCATGTTGTTTTGCAATAAACAACGTCATAATTGTAACCAGAATTTTGCTCTTGATATGTTGACTTGCATCCGAAATAAAAACCTGATCACAGCCATTACTCACAAGAAAGTCCGAGTCCTCGTTTTTCTTGTCCAAGAGCAGGGCAATGGTCGTCGTGTTTTTGAGGTCTTTGGTGTGGCTTGCTATAAACTCGGTAAAGTCAAACGGTTTACTTGTACAAACCAAAATCCTTTGCCCGAACTTAATTTTGTGATTGCCCAACATGGTTTCACGATGTGGTCGGAGCCTATCGGTTTCGCAAACGGTCGCCTCTTTTTTAACAACACTGTGGATAATAAAATTATCGGTTTTTGCAACCAAAAAATCACCGTTCATAAGTTTGTGCTTTGTAATAATTTGCTGCGATATAGGAAGAATCCGCATAGTGGGTGTAATAAAAATCCCCTCTCCGCGAGGGTTTATAAATGCATATCCCGTTATCTCGAACAAGTTGGCGGATTTGGAACTACCTCGAACCTGGGTTTTGTTTTTATCTTTTGTGTTTTCAGAGGGACAAAAACTTTGTATAAAATATGCAATACCGCCGTTGGTAACAGAGTTATTTATTTCTTCAATTTTTTGAATAATCGCCTCTCTGTCAAAATCGGCAGGTTTATCTATACCCAAATTTCTTGCGTGATTCCGCAACTCTGGCAGCGTGAGTTTTTGTAAATCTTTTGTGTCCCCAATCATGCGGAATTATATTCTTTTGGAGGATGTAAAGTCAATATCTAGTGTGAAATTCCAAAGTGTTTGACCTCGTCTTGCAGGGCAACCGCAATCGCAATGTCTACGTCGGGGGTAACACCGCGCTCGGTCAGAAAGTCCCGAACGCAATCGCACGCAAGTTCGGGAGAGTTATTTTCACGGCTTATGTGTCCCAAAATAACTTGGGTCGTGCCTGTTTTAAATAACTCGTACACGGCTTCGGCACAGGCGGGGTTACTTAGGTGTCCATATTGGCTTGTGATTCGCCGCTTTAAAAACATCGGATAACGTTTGTTGCTTTGCAAGCGCACAAGGTCGTGATTAGATTCAATCATAACAACCTGCGAGCCCGACATGTGTTCAATGATTTCCTCTGTGATGCGCCCAATGTCTGTGGCGAGGGCCATTTTTGCATCACCCTTTTTGAACGTATATCCAAAGCAAAACATACTGTCGTGCGGAACGGGGAAGTGACCAACCTCGATATCGCCGATTGAAAAAATACCCTGAAAAGTTCGGACTTTGTTTGGTTCTATGTAAGCAAAAATATCGGTCGTGTCCTCGTGGATATAAAGTTTCGTGGAAAAACGCTCCATAAATTTCCCGAGTCCTATTACGTGGTCGCTGTGCTCGTGTGTAATTAAAACTGCGTCAATTTTATCGGGGTTAATTCCTGCGGATTCAAACCTTTTAAAAAGTTTCGGCAAAGAAAGACCGCAGTCGATAAGGATGCGCGTGGTGCTGGATTCGACATAAATTGCATTTCCGCTTGAACCCGAAGCAAGTGTAATAATTTTTAACATTTAATAAAGATACCTTAATGTGTTGAAATTTTCAACCTTATTAAGGTATATTGTTTGGGTATGAGTCGCGCATCATTTTGTTTCATAGCAATCATCTGTGCAGGGTTGTTTTTACGTGTTGCTTTCGCCAACGTGGTGGGCGACAGTTTTGCCGCGTTTCTTGGAATCTCGGTGGTTGTTTACCTGATTGGTTACGTGGGTGTGTTTCTTTTGTTCCAAAACATTGGCAAACAACGAAATGTACCAAGGGTTCTATTAAGCGACTTTCACCTTAAACCAATACCGCAAAAGTCCAACGGTATCTCTGTGACAAACCTGTTGGTCGTTGTAATCATTGCGTTTATGTGTATCGCATCGTTCATGATGGTTCAATTTGCAAGCATTGAAATCTTCCGCCTCATGGGTGCGGGGGAATATACCCTTGACCTCTCTATTGATAACTTTGGGATGTTTATGTTCGCGGTGTTTGCGCTCGCGGTTTTACCCGCGGTTATCGAGGAGTTATTGTTCCGAGGTATCGTTTATAAATCTCTGTTGGGCGAGGGTAAACAAAAGAAACACATCTACACCGCGATTATTATAAGTTCGCTATTGTTTGCGGGGTTTCACCTATCACCAGAGCAATTGGTGTATCAGTTTATTTTGGGTGTTATTTACGCAATTGTTTTTTATAAAACAGGAAATCTTTTGTATCCAATGCTCCTACATTTTATCAATAACTTTTTCGTTATCGCGTATACATTTATTGCGGGGTCCGATTACATGAGTTACACTTGGGGCGCAACAACCATAGTAACAACAATCTTGTTGGCACTTATGGGCGGGGCGATAATCTATGGGTTACTCGGGATTCTGAAAAAGGAGTATCATGCAACAACAAAGTAGAACTTTTATATTTGTTTGTGCAACATATCTTGTGATACTCGGCGGGTTCACAACGCTTAGAATGTTATCAAGCGCAGGACTCTTTAATTTTATGAGCCCAGCCGTTGCGGATATCGTTTTTTCATTAATAGCACAAGTTGGGTTAATGGTAATTGTTCCTATAATAGGGGCAAAATTGCTCTCGCGTAAAAAACAACCAACTCAAATGTCATATGCCGAGTTCGTGAGTGGGGCACAAGTAAACGTAAACAACGGGAAAGATTCGGTTCGCGACATTTTTCGTTCTTGGGGCTTTAACAAACCAAGCGGCAAAGTAATCATATACTCGGTCATCTTGGGTCTTGTAATGTTTTTGTTTAATATCTTTGTTTCAAGCATGTTCAATGGGGTACTATCCGCGTTCGGCCATAGAGGTGCGGCGGGCGGCGGCGGAGGAATGCCAAATGCGTTCACTGGTGTCGGCGGTTTAATGGTCATGATGTTTATTGTCGCCGTATTGCCAGGCTTTTGCGAGGAAGTTACTCACCGCGGGTTTTTAATGCGTGGTTTAAGTGACAGAATTGGGATTATAAACGCGATAACAGTGTCGAGCCTTTTGTTCGGTTTAATGCACCTAAACATAGTGCAGTTTTTCTACGCAATGATATTGGGTTGGCTTATGGCAGTTGCGGTTTATGCTATGCGCTCTATTTGGCCTGCGGTAATTATGCACTTTATGAATAATGGTCTAAGTGTCTACCTATCATTCGCGTCCACATACGGTTGGTTTGGTGGGGACTTTTTGCGTTCGTTCGCGACGTTCTTTGGAGGAACGATATTCTTTGTTTACCTAGGTGCGTTTATAGGTTTGTATATTTTGCTTGTAAGAATTATCCATATGTTTGCGAAGGAAAACTTTGTTCGGGATAACCAACAGGCAGGAATACAAAAACCCCTGCACATGAGCCGAGGTATGGCGGGGATTAAGTACTATATAACCGCCCAAGAGGACAAAAACCGCCCACCACTTGCACCTTTGGAAAAGACACTTTTGCTGGGAACCATATTTTTGGGTACAGTAGTAACGGGGATGACCCTTGTTTGGGGGTTCTTTTGACAGAGGAACAAGAACAGTTTTTGAATATTGCGATGCTCGAAGCCAAAAAAGCGGCGAAAAAAGGGGAAGTCCCAATTGGCGCGGTCATAGTTCGCAATGGAAAGATTGTTTCAAAAGCCCACAATATTCGCGAACGAAAACAAAACGCACTCTATCATGCCGAGGTTTTGTGCATAGACCGTGCTTGTAAAAAACTTAAAAGTTGGCGACTTAATGATTGCGAAATGTATGTAACATTGGAGCCTTGCCAAATGTGTATGGGTGCGATTATTAACTCGCGCCTTAAAGGTGTTTACTTTGGTGCCAAATCCGACACAAATCTTAATTGGACGACACAAAGTGTTTGTCTTGAAAACAAAGATTGTTCAAATTTATTGAAAGAATTCTTTGCAAGTAAACGATAAGTACGTGTATATTGACTTTATGTTTATTAATTACCTAAAGCACAAGGCTTTCGAGGTTTGGTATTTGGATGATTGTTTTAATGCCCAAATTACAAACTTAAAACATAAAATTTTTGAGTTTAAATATGTTAAAAACCTAGAAACCAATAATAAATTTTCCAGATATTTACCCCGAGGTGTTGATGTCTTGAAATTAAGCAAAAAGAATCAAGAAAGATGTGCAAACGTTTTTTCAGAAGGGTCGCAAGAACTTAAAACCCTTTTGCTTTGGCTTTGGGAGAGGGGTATTGGAACCCATGGTAGTTGTTCAGGCATAGAGGATTACGAAATCCATAAACGCATAGAAGCAGAGCGTAGGGAACTTGATAAACAAGACCCCGAGGGGAAAAACATGACGGCCTTTCGTGCTAATAAGGTTTGCCCATACATTCAAATTACAATACGTGATGAAAGTAAATCCCGTATCGCGGATTTAATATCAGGTTTTTCAGAAAAAGATATAAGTAAATATGAAATCCAGTTTAAATACATGTCGAATGTCAAAGAAATACTTTTTGGTGAGGGGGAATCAAGTCAGTTTTTTAGTGAACTTCTTGGTTCATTAATCGAATCAGAAAACAAGTCTTTGCCAAAACAAGAATCACCAAGCGCAAAAATAGTTTCGGACGCCGTTCGGGTTCTGCCAGATATTGACAGTGATTTGATATTTTTTCTTAATTACAAAAAAGACGCATCAAAGGCGACAGTACGGGATGATAAACTTCGCCACCACCATATGGATGACATAACCGACAAAGAAGTTAATGACCTTCCTAGATTCGTTCAAAATATGTCCTCGGCCTGGGCAAAAAAATATAACGAAAAGGAAATAGAAGAGTTGTAAACTTGTTGCTCAAAATAACTCTTTGTGTTATATTAAAAACATGCGAACGCGCGCAGATACCATTTTTGTGTTTATTGGGGTGTTCATCTTTGTGGCGATGGGCTTGTTTGTGGTTTTTTTGTACACAATTCCTAACTTTCGCCCATGGGGACTTAATGGTGTTTTTGTAAACAATCGGTGGATGACCTTTGTGGGGGACGAGTTCAACCACATCTTCCGCCAGCGCAACATGATTATAGAATCAACCAATGCAGAAATTTTTATCCGTGTAAGAAAGATTGGTTTCGAGGACGAAGCCCGCGTTCAGGTATTCGAGGACGCAAATGGAATCGCGTTTAACTCTATGGCAAGAACCCAAGTTGATTTCATGGAATCTTTGGACGCCCAAGGTGTTCCATTTACAAGAATTGTTGTCCGCGAACCCGTCGGTGCTGTTCGTCGAACAGCGCGTGTGTTCATAAATCTGATGCGTGACCCTGACCCCGAAGTCGAGGCCGCATTACCTGCGTATAATTTTATCCTAAGGACAGGGGGCAGCCCCGTGACCTTTAGCCACGACCCAGACGCGGAATTTATGCGCATAGAAAACCTCACTGTGAATGGAACGGGTCATGTTCAATTGCCTGGTGTTGTTGCCCCGACCGCGTCGAACCCAAACCCGTTTAGACTCGAGGTCGGCAACCTTAATATTGATTCTCCTAACGCGTCCGTAAATCTTTTGTCACCTATTGACGGACACACAAATATAATTGGGCACAGTCGTAATATTACACTTGGCAACGTCACTTCAATGAACATTCAGGGCAACCATGCTGTTACCGTGGCAAACGCAAGTGGCAACATTGATGTTGGTCGTGAAGATAATCTTGCCAGTGGTACCTTTAGGGTAACAGGAACAAATTCGGGGGAAAGAATCTTTGTTCGCGCAAGCACCATAAACTTCAATGTCAATAGGGCGAATAGACTTGACCTTTCAACAAATGGTGGCACGGTCATAGTCAACCGTTTGGCATCAAGAACTGTGGCTGCGCGCGTACGTATGGGGAGCGGAAACTTGACCCTAGGCAGTAGGGCAGACGGTCACGGCGTATACGGTGACATAGATATCAATAAAACCCTTGGCGGTATGAACATAACGTTTGCAAACAGTTCTTATGCAACAGGGTCTTCGCTTATTCGTGCTCATGACGGTGATATAAATTTGCATGGTACAAGGGGTCTTGTGGATGTGGTTATCGCGAGTCTTGGCAACGCAAACGTGAATGTTGGTTTTATGGACACAGTTTGGTTACCAACAGAATCAAGCCGAATTATGGTTGAAGGCGCGCGAGAGCCAAACGCTGCTGGTCGAATTACGGTAGCCTTGTTGAACAATCTTGGTGCTCAGTTCCATTTTAGGGGGGCAAGTTCAATCATCGACAACATCACACCTGGGGCGGGAGAGCCACAAAACTGTATTAACTCGGACCACCGTGGTCCTGGAAACCCGTCGGGGACGCTTGAGGACTACCACGTGGACGCGGGATGCTATCTCCACAGAATTGATAGGGGTCGCGGTGACGGCCGAGTAATACATCTTAGGACACAGAGCACCATCACAATAAACGGCGGAACATTCTAGGCGCGGCAAAAAGTCGAGTAGGGTTGCACGGTTTTGTTTTTTTGAAGTTTGCAATCTTTTCCCGAAAATCGCTCCAAGAACTATTTATTGTTTGAATAAAATATTAAAAGAAATAAAAGCCTTGGAAGTGATTTTACGGCAAAAGTGCAAACCATGCAAAAAAAACAAAACCGTGCAACCCTACTCGACTTTTTGCCGCATAATTTTCTTTGACAAGGTGGCGTATATTGTGCCACAATTGAACAGACTATACACTAGGTATAGTTATTGGGGAACGAATGAAGAAACGGATTGCTACGATTTTGGCTATCTTGGTGCTTGCGGCTACCGTCATTGGCGCAAGTGTCGTCTTTTTCACACGCCCTGATTCGGACCCATTTTCGGGTGCAAGATTACAATTCAACCGACAAAATGTAAGTATTACTTTGGATGTCGAGGCTATGCGCACAACTGGCAGGCAATTCACCGCCGACGTACAAATAACCGCGCGAAATATGCCCTCGGGTGCATCGCAAATTGTTTTCGTCGAATCTCTGGCAACCAATATTGCAACAGTTTCTATTATAAACCGTGATTCGAACATAACTTGGATACGAATTACCGCAGTCAATGGGGGAGATACACAAATCCGCGTCCTATCGGGGGGCGGGCATATCGAAGAATTCATAAACGTTCGGGTTTTGGTACCTGCACGGAGTATGGCACTAAAACCTGGGGCAGCGTTTGCTGTTTCAAAGGCTATCCATACTACTGGTGAAACCTATATGGATTTTTATGCTGGGAATTTTGATTTTTTTGCAACCCAAGATAACGCCACAAACATATTTGCAAACCAATTTACGGTTCAATATTCTTTGCGCGATGCCGACCCGCGTTATTTCCGCATAGTAGGAAACCGCCTTATCGTATCTCCGACGCCTACTGTCGTAGAGTATATCTATGTAACGGCAAGGCTTGCAAACGTAGCAAATGCGGTGCCTATAGAGTTTCGTGTTTGGGTTGTTGACCCGTTTGCGCCGATACGCCTTTTTGATACACGTGATAACAGTCTGTCAACTGTACCTGGTCCGCGGCCTGGCGACATCCATGTGTACGCGGACTTAACGCTTAACAGTCACGACCCATTAAAAGGCCACCGCAACTGGGTTGATTTCAGAATCCAAGCCACAAACGCTGTTTCTGGTCAACCGTATGGTATTGGTCAGAACTATGGTTTCCGTTTTAATCACAATGATAGGATTAGGATGCTTACAAACTTTGATGGTGCAACCCAAGAAAGTTTCCGCCTCCAAGCCAACGGTATCACCAGTCAGACAAACCCATCATTTTCCGAGTTGATTGTATATCCTATTGTTCGTCACGGCGCAACCGTTATCAGGCTTAACAGGCCCGAACACAGAAACGTCCAAGCAAGAGTTCTTTTGAATGCGGAAGTCAGAAACGTGTTCCGTTACGACAACCCTTTGTTTGTAAATGGCATCCAAAACCCTGTTGACGGTGGAACAAGGTTCTGCGGCGGGGAGGACCTCCAATTTTTGTTTGCCGAGAACTCGGAAGATAACAGAACCAGGTTCCGTTTGAACTTTGCAGGTCATGATGACCCTGTTGAAAACAATACTGTGCAAAACCAACTTAATGCAAATATCAAGTTTGAACTTTGTTTGGGTCTTGACCCACTTGATGTAAGCCCTGACCCAGAAATTGTGGCACTTTTGGCTCGTCCTTTTACGGACTTTTTCAGCATTATGTATGCGGCCCCAGACGGCAGAAACAGATTCCCACTTACGGAATTTCACCTTGGTGCAAATGGGGAAGGCGTTCCTTACAACGGCGTGTTCTATTTCGTATTGCGTGACGACAGCGTAGACGGCACCACGGCAGGTCGTTGGGGTGAACGCCTCTTGACAATTGGCAGTGCATCTATTGTTGTTCAAAGTGTCGCCCAAGAAACATGGCCAACCACAGTAAGCCGTTTCCCGATTGGTAAGTTAAATGTTTCGTTTTTCAGAACAATCGAATCTATGCGCCTTGTTAATGAAACAGGGGCGGTAATCAGACCTTCATTGTTTCCAATTATCAACCCAGAAGGCGGTGACACAAACGGCAGGTTGGGCGAGTTCCGCTTTGACCTCGATATTGTTGCTCACCAAGGTCATTTGCTTGAACGCGAACTTCTTGACGGTTTTGAAATCAGGTGGCATAACCGCGCATTACATGAAAACATATTTGAAATTGAATCTTGGGTCAATTGCGTAACCGCCCATGCTTGTACACCAAACAATCCAGAGTGCAGGTTTGTGCTCAGTTTCTCTTTTTGGATTGCGCATGATGCACTCCAAGGCACGGCGGGGAGGCCTCACTTTGTCAACGGTCACTCGCAAGGCAACTACTTTTTTGACCTTGTCCATATCCCAAGCGGCAAGTCAATCCCAAGAATCCAAGTACAACCCCAATTTATGATTGATTCTGTTGAACCAATGTCTTTGTTTACAAGCGACGGCGGTCACGACTTCTTTGATGACGGCGATGGACAAGGTTTGGAAGAATTTATGAACCCAAACCATATTGTTCTGCGCGAACATTCTCAGCGTGCAGGGTTTGAATGGCGTCTTGCAAACAGTGTCGTCGCACTTGGCGGGCTTTATGGATTCAATGTACATTCGCGTGCCACTATGGTTCAAATGTGGACGGAAATCGTTTCCATAAATGGTGTAGCCATCCCCGCAAGACACAACGGCCAAGTATCTGGAATTGTTGACGGGCAACACATTGCGCTCCCAATAAACGTACAAACTGTTGCGGACGGACGTATGTTTTTTATACCTGGTGTTCGCGTCGGCCAGTTCTGGGAAGGCGAGGGAATTTTTAATGTTCAGGTTCGGCTTATGGCAGAAAACCCAAACCTATTGATTAGTGATTTGCGCGAGCCATTCAGTATCGCGGTTACGGTTGTCAACCGACTTACCGCCGCGGTCTTTCAAGAGGGCATAGACCAAACACTCCTTAAAACCCATGATACACTTCACTCGGAATCTGGGGCTTTTAACCGAAATCCATCAAGTTTGCATGAGGTAAATATTGAATTACACTATGCCTTGCCACGCGCTACTACGACTGTTGGTGGGTTTGTTAATACACATTTGATAATCGAGAACGCAAATAATGATAGGCTCTTGGGTGCGGTAAGTCCGACGTGGTGGCGCGAATCAAACCCAAATCGCCCAGACGGTCTGCGATTTTTTGACGAGGAATCCGATTGGCATTATTTCAACATGGAACGCGGAACCATGAGCATGAACGAAAGACAGTACACAATTCACGCGTTAAACCACTTTACAGGTCGACCAGGCGGTAATCAAGCATTGCCTCCTGAACCGCACCCAAGTGGCAGAATTAATTTCATGTTTACACAAACCGTTAATGTCATGGTCGAGGAATGGAACCCAATGGCAAACGATGGGGCAGGCGGTTGGACGCTTCAACAGCGTACTGTCTATATCCCAAGTGCAACAACCACGATTTCATTTAACGTTGACATTATTCGTGCTCCCCAAGTTCAAGAAATACAGTTCCCAGCAGTTGATACAAGCGTTGCGTCCTCCGAGTTCGAGAACGAAGTTTTTGACATGCGCATTAACTCTGAAATGAACTTGCGCGCACGCGGTGTGGGGGACGAGTTTGCACAAAATCAATTCAACCCTGTGTATAATAGTGCACTTGGGTTTGACCTCATTGTTGCCGCTCCGAACGTAGACGGCGGATTTACCTCTATAGGCGGACCTGCGACGACTAACGGAGTTAACGGTAGTTGGCCCGCAGGCGGTGAAACCGTTACAAGGTATCACAATAATATTCAATGGCAACGGGTCACCCAGCCAGGGCGCCAAAATTATACTGTATCCGTCAGCCGAAGAAACCTGGATGTAAACAGCCCAAATTACCTCATGATGGAACATGTTGTTTCTATTGACCAAACAGGCACTATACGTACAGGTACTGCGCAAACGTTTGGCGAGGGTTTCTATGTATCGATTGTGTCCTATGCAATGGACCGTGTCGTAAACGGCGACCGACGCGTCTTTCAATACGACCGAGATGTAACTGGTCGCCCCCGAGTTTCATCTGGTGCTTTCCGCGCAATCACAATTAATGTCTATGACAACACAAGGGTTTTCAACATCGCTTCTAGGCAGGACTTTTTGTATCATTTCTATCAAGAGGACCAAAGCCAACCTGGTCTTTTCCACGGAAGAAATTTCACAGGTGTAAACACACGTTCTGGTTTCAGATATCGTTTGGTCAGCGACATTGACCTAAGCACTGTGAACTTTGGACGCCCGATTGAAGGCTTTGACGGGATACTCATGGGGGGCAGCGGTTTTGTTACTGTAAACGCGGCTGGCGGTGTAGGTGTCGTGAATGATATGAGGTTCACTATCCGAGGTTTCAGAATGACCGACCAAACCCACGTTGTATTGGACCAACAAGCCAGGTTCGGTATGTTCAACCAATTGTTTGGTACAATCCGCGATATTCGATTCAGCGAAGTCGGTATTAATGTGCAAAACTTGCCAGCATTGGTAACCAGTGTCTACTTCGGCGTAATAGCCACATTTATTGAACAAGATGTCCATAGGCGCGGTCTTGTAACAGATGTTTCCGTTGAAATCGCAAACATTGGCGGGGCAAACCCCGCTCGCCATGGTTCTGGTTTTATTAACTTATCGGGGAATATAGCAAACTTTACGTTCGGAACAATTGCCGCCGTGAACTTCAGCGAAAACGAAAGAGAACTAACGGCACCTTACCGTATTGTAACTGGTGGTGGTATCCAGGAATTTGTTCAACTTAGAACGTATGGCGTTTTGACCATTGATGTGCGCAACGCAAATCATGAATTGGCGTTTAATGTCGGCGGGATTGTCGGAAGGAACCATGGTGACATCGACCACGTCGGCGCGCAAGGGGCAAGCGGATTTTTTGAAAACGACATTTCTATGACAAGCGAAATCTCTATTGCAATTGCGGGGAACAACACAAGGGCGGCACATATCTCGCAGGATGACCGCGCATTTTCGTTGGCAAGAAACCTTGGAGGTATCGCGGGTTTTAACAGCGGTCTTATCCGAAATGTTTCATCAAGCGGGGCCCTACTCAATTCTTTCCGCGGAAACACGGGTGGTTTGGTCGGGCATAACACAGATAGGTTCCTAGGTTCCCCAACACCAATCTGGGGCGCAGTTTCAACAATCGAAAGTTCGTACAGCAAGAGCCTTATCAGTGCACGCGGTGCTATTGGCGGTGTTGTTGGTTTCCACGAAAGCGGTGAGGTTATATACAATTATTTCGACATGTTCCTTAACCACAATGCAATTCGCAATATCGACAGGTTTTGGCTTGATGAGGACAACAGATTTGTTGATTTCTTTAGAACACGTGGTACGGGGGAGAGCCTTGTTCATGTTTATGCGCCTATTACAATATTGTACGGCGGGGCGAATGATTTTGGCGGAACAAACGATTACGATGCGCTCAGCGGCTTAAATACCCTTCGCGGACTTTCGAGGTATCCAACGGTTATTGGAACACTTGTTGGGCGAAACGCATCAGAAATGCGTTCCAATTTCACGGCTTCGGCGTTTATTGATTTTGATACAGCCCCAGGTACCCCACTCCCTAATAGGCTTAGAACAATCACAGACATCGCATTCCGAAGTGGGGAACGCGATATGTTCCGCGGCAGACCAGATATGGATGCGTTAACTTTCCACGGTGATATTTTTGTCCAAGACGAACGAAATATAATTATCGGCGGTGCAATTGGTTGGCAGGAGATGCTCGTAGGTCCTGAGAGTCACCGTGACTTGTCCCGAATGATTACATATACGATTGTGGGGCTTGACGGCTTTGGTGCCCACACCGACATAAATGAAGGTCTGCGATTTAATGTACGCGCTGAGCAGCCTGCACAACCAAAGGTTCGCGAAACATCGGATATCATCCTTGGTCATGGGATAGGCTTCTTTGAATTTAATCCTATTTGGGGTGGTGATACAGTTGCTAACTACATGGCAGGAACAGTCCCGCACGGTATCATTGACCCATTATTCCCATACACGGCTGGGGCAATGGTTGTTCACCGCGTGAACCCAGACAGTACAGTAACAGATATCCGATTGGGTTCTGAACCAGGTGCACCTTATGGTCATGTGGCTAACCCGCCACCAACTGCACCTGGTGCTTTCGCTCTTTGGGGTGCACTAAGTGCTCACCCTTATGGGCAGCCGTACAACCAAGCAAGGTTTACCGAGGCATTTCGCACAGTGCATATGCCGCCTGCTGTACTTGGTTGGGGTTGGGTTCCTGCGGTAGAGCGCCCAACGCATATCCACTTTTTGTTCCGCGATTTTGAAAACAGATACTATCAAAATGTTGGCACAGCCGACGCCCCAATCTGGGAGTTAATTCCTACGCCACCACCTGGTCCACTTGCACCAGATGTTATAAGGGTTCAGGGGATTACAGATATTCGTGACTTTAACACACGCAACAATAGGGGTGGATTGAACTTTGTTGTTCCTGCCGTAGAAAATGCCCAGATGTTCCTGCATGATTACATCGAAGGCGTTGCCGAAAACATCAGGAACGCCACACACGGTGGTGCAAACGCAGGTTTAATTCCGCAATTCCCATTGCCAAGGTTTGCCCCAGGCCGCTTTATTGGTTATGTCAATTCCAGAGATTCGTACAGGGTCAACCCCGCAGGTGACATGGTCGTTACCGAAGGTACGCCATTTATGCCAAGCGGTCTTTTGTATCACACCGCAGGGCGTTTGCGCGGAGGTGCAGCCCCTGTTGCAAACAGATATTTCTTGAAAGACATCTTCCAAGAAAACATAGCAATCACAGACGGTAACAATCGAATCACCCACGTTGAACCAGTTGGGTCAAGCAACCGAATCACTTTTGAAATCCGCAATGGATGGTCTAATACTCCTGGCGTGTCTGGTAATAATGTGGCCTCAATCGGTACCGCAATTCACCGTGACACAGGGCGCAGGGAACACTTTATTGAAGTTCGTGGCACGGGGAGTTTTGAACTTGTCGCCCGTTCGACTCGTACTGTTTCTGTTGACGACACTGCGGTTGGATTTGTGCGCTTTGACGTTGCACAAGGCGTCACCGAACAATCTGTTGTTACAGGCCAAGACGGTGGGGCGTTCGTCTCTCTTTTTGCCGATGCCGAGCCACCATCGGTTACACACTTTGCTGTACGAAGAAATGTAATTATGCGTGTTAGCGGTATCGTAAATAACAGAGATTGGAATATCCGCGAAACACGAAAAATCCACACTTGCCCTGGGGCGGCAGGTTCCGTTTGCGGCGCGCATTGTTTTTATAGACGATTTGTAAACCCAGTAACTGGATTGCCTCAATATCATCGCAGTATAAATCGTGGCAGCGGCGCGGTCCCTCAATCGTTCATCAGTGCCCGCATCGACAATTACGGCAACCAACTTGCCGAGTCACCAACACACGTGACGTATACGTTTACACCCTATATTACGCGAACAACAAATGGAAACACCAGCGACCCGAATGGCTCTGGTATAGTACACATAGACAGGTGGGTAAATGTCACTATGCCTCAAAATATAACACCTGGTTCAAATATCCCAATCATTATCACAGAGGGAAGGCATTGGTGTGAAGTCAGTGAAATGTATGCGCCTCTGCAAGTAACAAATTTGACGTATACGTACGAGGTAAAACCGCTCCAGCGTATTATCGATGCGTTCTTTGCAACGGGTTTGTCCGACTTAACCCTTGACCAAAACAGAATCGAAATAGACGGTGCATCTTCTGCCGTGTTCACGGGGACATTCCTTATTGACCAAGCGATTGATATCGCGCGCGCAGGGCAATTGCTTTCAGTTAATTTCGAGCCAACAAGTGAAACAGACATATTTACGTCTGTTATAAACTATCCTTCAATTTTTGGAGGAAACCTCTATGGTGGTTCAAACACAATATTTAGAAGTGCCCCAGTAAATGAAGGTGCGTACACGGTTTGGAGGGGTATGCTTGAACCCAATGTTCCGTTCCCAGTAAACAATGTAAACCTTCATTTTACAATGAGAATCAGAAACGCAACGCCTATTGACGAGGATGGATTGTTTAGGTATGAATACACAATTACAATGCGTGTCGTTTCGCAGGGCTATAGGTTTATGCGTGGGGATTCCCACGAGGTTGTTCCGCCGATGCTCGAGGCTATGACTGGACAGTTGGTTGTTCGCCAACACGAAAGAGCAAGGTGGCCGCACCCCGCGGGCAGAACAATTATGTTCACGGCGCCACCACTCGTCAGCAGAACCAATGTTGAAATCCACCCGCAAGAAATTCATTCTATTACCGCACAACATTTTTCTGAGGTCACGATGTTTAATGGGGCATCTATCCCAGACACAACTGCACCAATTCATGGCACAATGGCAGGTGTTGATTTCAGCCGACAATTCACAAGCGCAGGTATCTTTAACAACAGACCAAATGGATTCTTGCGATTTACCTTGCACCCAAGTTTTGCATCTATATTCACATTGGGTTACGATATTGCTGGAAACTATGGCAACGAGGTTACTGAACCGCATTTGATGATGACACAATATGTCAGGCTCATAAATTTTCAATATGGTCAATTACAGGGTGTTCCTCTGGAAGTCCGCAGAGATACCGAAACACAGTTTTTCATGCCTTTAAGAGGTATGGGTTCACTGGCGACGTTTGACCGAAGCGGTATTATCGGCGGTCAAAGTGGTTTCTTGCACGAGCACAGAGATTTGCCTGATAATACCGCATTCCCATTTTCAACGTTTGATGTGTCCCTCAATATGCAGGGCCTCAATCCATTCTCGTTTGACGGAAATATTTTCTTTAGGACACAACTCACCAACCCAGACAGAGCCGAAGTAGGGCAAGAGTTCGAAATCACATGGACAACAGACACACTTATCAGCTCGCGAAACCGCGATAACCCGACTTTCCATTATACACATCCGCTTCGACCAAGGTGGGTTCGTGACCATGTCGAGCGCGAAGAACGTACAGTAATCGTTGTTCAAGAACGAACAGGCGTGGAGTTCACTATGCCAGAGTTCAACCCATTTGGTTTGACAACAAATATTAACCTTGAACTTATTGGTAGGGGAACACAACTCAGGGGTGCGCCGCACCTTCAATATTTCGGTGATTGGGATGAAAACGTCCTCCCAATTGCAACCGTGCGCACTTGGCTTCAACCAACAGGCGCGGGAAGAAGTCCTGGTCCTGGGGCTATACACCTGAATTGGGCACTGCGTGTTCCGCATGAAGGTTTGTCCGAAGCCGCATATTTGCAACTTGCAAATGCCGCGTTCCGCATAAGTGTTCCATACAGGGCCTATAGGTTTAACAACATTGTGTTGGGGGATGAACTAAGTCCGTTGTTCCACTTTGTTTGGTATACGATTGACGGTATTTTCTTTGCTAGGGCAGGTGCGGGAAGAGCAGCGCCAATTTTATCAATCGTACTTAACACGGCAACAAGGACGGCGGAAGATATTCGTATCGAGGCCCGAAAAGACAGGTTCATCAACCCTGGAACACCATTGCATACTTTCATTGATGTGCGAGTAGATGAAATGAACAGACGCCTCCGTAACGATACCGACAGGTTATTGTGGTCCGTTACAATGGGCGGCACACCAATTGGAAGGCAAGAAATCCATGCCAGCGAAATGACGGCTCAGAATGAAACAATAAGCAGAGCAACGAACTTTGAATTCCATAAAGGCAACCCGCACCAAGTTACGGTAACTTGCACCCCTGAACTTATGCTTGCAGGTGTTCCGCGGCTTCATGTGTTGGGTGGGTTTACACGCATCACCCAAGGCCAAGGTGACGAAAGGGACAGTCATCTTGTAGGTGCGTTTATGCCAGCGGCTGCTTTCCAATTTTCACATCAGAGTCATGTTGATATTCGCGTAGAAATCGAAATCTGTGATATGGTTTCCATTAACTCGCTTCCTGAACTTGCTGGTATGCGTCCAGGCGGAAGATACATCCTAACGGCTGATATCGTTCTTGAAGATTGGCAACCAATACCGTTTGTTGCGGCAGAACTTGACGGCAACAACAAACGTATCTGGGTTCGCAGTTTTAACCTAAGCAACAATCCAATGAACATCGGTATTTGGACTACGATTCCTGCAAACGCAATGCTAAGAAACCTAAATATTTTCCTTAACGAGCGCGGGCCTGCACCGTTCGGAAGAACCGAGGTCAACCTCACGGCTGCTAATACCAATTACTCGGACCTTAGGTCTGGTACTTTAAACATTGGTGTTTTGGCGGGACAAAACCTTGGTATTATAACAAACGTTGCAGTATTGCCGTCGTGGTTCTTTGTCTGCGGGCGTGAAAATTTCGAAGACCGTAATTTCCCTGTCAAAGACCATGAAGGACTCTGGGGGCATTGTTTCCATGTTCAGCCTGGTGCCGAAGCAGGCGGTTTCTTCCGTGAAATACAGGCTCGTGACGGATGGGGAGAGTTCTCTTGCAAAATTGGTGATAACGACCCCGAGGAAGTTATCGTTGACGGCCAAGTCCGCTTAATCCCAGCACGCGGCGGTGCAACAGTTGTTGGTTTTTCAGACATAACACCCGAGGGTATACACAGTCATTCTGTTGCCAACTATCTAAACAATTACGCTCGCGCAATGCAACTGTTTCAAGCAGATAGTTTTGGTACAGGTATCAGCGACAGGTTTAATCCAGAGGAAGCCCTTGGAACATTGTTTGTTTCAATCGATAACCCTGCATTGACACTTAACGTCGGCGGATTGTTCGGCGTAAACCATGCGGCAGGGGCAAGCGCAGGTATCATTACAAACAGCCGTGTTATTGCGAATATTGTTGTGGGCAACCGACTTGTGGAAGAAACCGATGACCCATCCGAGTTACCTATAAACGTGCGCCGTGTTGTTGTCGCGGGCTTTATAGGAATCAACCGCGGTACAGTTATTGCAAGTTCATTCACAAACGGTAACGTTGAAAACCACTCTCGCTCGGCATTTGGTCAGGGGCAAACCGACCCGCTGTTGTTCGGTAACTATACCGCTGGCTTTATTGGTATCAATTCGGGAAATGCCCGCGTCAAAGCAAATAATGTAAGCGGTTTTGATTACAGGCGAATTTTCGACAGCGGCACAAACAGACAATACGGTGTTGAAGTTGAAGCAAGATTTGATGCTAGCCACGACAGAGCATGGGGGCGTATATTCTCGGTTGCTGGCGACGTTGCAGGGTTTATTTTTGTCAACGGCGAGGGCGGCGGTTCACCTGTTATAGAGGACAACGTCATAAGCGTAAAAACAGTTGGTCGCGCTATTCGCAGTGGTTTTATGCACGATAACGTTTCGGGGCTTATCCGCAGAAACGTGGTTGATAACCACCCTGCAAACAGGCGTACCCTCGCAGGTCAGGGCTATAGCGAATTTATGTCGCCACATGGTCGATTTGGAAACTCCTCTAACAACCACGTGACCGTTCGTACAAGACCAAACGCAGGTATCACTGCGGCTCCGACCGTTCCACCTGGCGGACAATGGTCAATCTTGCGCCATACTGGAGAGCCTAATATTAACGGGGGATTCCCAATTGCTGATTCTCCTGGAACAATACTCAGTGACTTTATCGATGCCCGTGTTCACGATAGGTTCTATGGATTCAGCATGAGCACAATTGCAAGTGGTATCCATGACAATCTTTGGATGATGACCGTAAACGGTCCGCGTATTGTATCGACAGAACCGCACAACATTGCGGTAAGTATCAGGATTTACAGTGACCCTGTCAACCCAGAAGGTACACGTGTCAGGGCACCGTTCCTCAACAGGTCTTGGGAGAATTTCAGGACGGGCGCAGGCACCACGTACAGACATTTTGTTAGGGGCGAAGACTATGCCCATGGCAGCAACCGCAACCCGTTCATCATTTCAACTGGAATTGATTTTAACCAAGTCGCACTTAATACCCAACTTTTAAACCGTATCCATGACCAACAACTTGGTTTTGGCGAGCCAATCGATTTTGAAGGCGACACAGTCCGTACAAGTGCAGGCGGTGGTGGTGGAAGTATGCGCCTTGTGAACAACATTTCTTTGTCGCACCAAAGCCTTGGAGGCATGGAACTTTTGACTCCTCAGATTATACTTTGCGGTGGGACCGATGAAACGCCTGTATATGCGGAAACCGACCCAACACGCAGGACGACTTTTGACGGGAATTCACTTGTAATCAACGATATATCTACAAGTGCAACCAGTGCGCTCGCCGCAACCCGCGGTAACTTGCGCAGTGTCGGTTTGTTCTCGCAAATCAACAACGTTGTTATCAAAAACGTGGCTTTCGGCTTTATAAGACACGGTGTTATTGCGAATTACTCTATAGGCGCACACACCGCGGTTTACGCTGGCGGTATCGCAGGTCGCGCTATTAACAGTAAACTGGTCGATGTTGAAGTTCTGTCATCCCCAGGCGGCGGAATTTGGTCACACGTTGTTGGCGGTAACGTCACAGGCGGCTTGATTGGCTATGCCAGAAATACAATTCTTGATACCGTACGTGCAAGAATCTCGTCGGCATCAATGGCGGGTCAAGGTGAAGGTATCCGCCCAGTAACAATGAATGAAACGGATACCGCTATGAATGCTTCTTTTCAGCGACAGGCATTAAACAGCATTGGCGGAGTTATCCCGTTTGGCCCAGGTATAAGTAACCGTGCAGATGGCGGCCCAAGCAATACTAATTTCCGTAATTTCTTTAGACCAAATATTGTTTATGATGATAATGGATACTATAGCATCGGTCAGACAGGCAGACGATTTAACTTGTCGCATAATGCGCACAGTATCTCTGGCGGTCTTGTAGGTATTCTTAACAACGATTCAACGGAGGATGGTATTTTCATCCGCGATGTTCGAAACCGTGCAGACGGCTCTCTTGGTGTCTTTGGCGAGATTGTTGGCGGATTGTTCGGTGTTATCAAAGACGGAAGGGTCTATAACGCAATTGTCACAAACACTGGTACAAAGACGGCGAAATATTTCGTAGGCGGTATCGTTGGCGTGAACTTTGGTACGATTGACAACAGCGGTTTACAAGGCGAAAACACAATAAGCGGTGGCGTCAATGCGCGTGCACAATCTCCGACAATGCTCACGGGTGGGCAAACGGCATCGGATTTCCTTGTAAGGCGTCCCCATGTTGCAGGTACGCTCGCGCCCATTACTGCAGGTATGGTAGCGGGCGGTGTTGCGGGTTACAACGGCGGCGTTCTTAAAAACATGACCGTCACCGCGTCTGTCAGTAATTCGAACTTCATGATTGCAGGCGGTGTTGTAGGACGAAATACAAACAGCGGTGAAATCACAAACGTCCGTGTTACAGGCGGAGGCGCAAATGCGGGCCTCATGGCAGGCGGATTGGTGGGTTATCAAGAAAATGATTTTGGGTTTGTAGGTGTAGGTGAGGGTTTCAACCTATGGCATCACGGAGTCCCGATGATGCAAAGCCCAGCAAATTACCCAAGTATAAATTTTCAAGCCCAGCCAGGGGGCATAGCCCAGCCAGATATGGTAGAGGTTCATCCAAACCTTACAGATGCTCAAATAAACCAAATAAGAGCCCAAACACTTAATATAAACAATACGCATCGTCCGCGAAACCATGTCATCACCGACGGTTTCATTATGCAGATACATGACGGCGTGCATGACACAGGCAGAGAAGGATTTACCAGAACAATTAGTCGGTTTAGGATGTACCAATTGAACTACTCAGCCCGAACCAATGCAAGCCGATTGGGTGTTCAGAACGCATTTGCATTTACTGTGCAAGAATGGCAAGTAAGATTTGAACGTGAGCGTGTTGTTGCAGGCGGCGGTCCTGGTGCATGGAGCATTGTTGGTACAGTTACAATTCCACTTCGCGGTCTTTCGATTAATGAACTTGTAGACCATATACCTGCTGCTCTGCGTGATACGTTAATAGGCAATGACGCCCCAAATCGCCCGAACATGCCTGAAGGTGCAAATGTTGATGATTGGAACGCTGGTTTCGGTCTGACACGAGCATTGCGTGGCGCAGACTTAGGAAGTGCACAAGGGAATGCGCTTGGGCATAATCAAGTCACAAGTGACTTTGTTTCATTCCGAACCCCAGCAGGCGATGGACACAACAGAGTGTCTGCAATGGGTGCGGGTCCAGGTACGATGAATACGTTGTTTTTCGACGCAAATGTCAGCGAGGATAGAGAGCCTGAAATTTTACATGGTTCATCTACTGGTCATATGATGCTGCCAAGAGGCAGGGGGCATGTTTTCCATAGTTTCGTCGATTCATCACGGGTGACCGTTGATGCCCAAGGGAACTTTACAAACAACATCAACGGTTTCTGGAATCCTTGGATTGGTAATATGGGTTTCAATATAAATGGCAGTTCAGGCAACAACCACTTGCATATGGCACTTGCGCGTGCGACGCGATAGTGTTAATGTATAATTGATGGCTGTTAAAATTACAGATTCTGTTGCAGATGTGCTGTTCCGAAACGACGAGAACGGATATACTGTCATGCGTTTAGCGAGCGGTGAAACGGCGTTTGGTTTTTTCCCATACATAGCCCCAGGTCAAGAGTTTGATTTAATGGGCGAGTATGTCCAAAGTGCCAAATACGGAAAGCAATTCAAAGTATCAAGCCACGAAGCAAGAGTTCCAAGCACCCCCGAAAAAATCGAGCATTTTATAGGCAGTGGATTGTTGCCAGGCATCGGCCCAAAGACCGCGGAAAAAATTGTTGAACGCTTTGGTTCGGACACCCTTGCGATAATGGAGCATCGGTGCGAGGAACTGGTGGCGATTAAGGGTGTAACACTTTTAAAAGCCGAAGCAATCGGTCGGGAATTTGCAAACATAAAAGATATGCAAAAAAGTGTTGGTTTTTTACAACAGTTCGAGATTTCACTTAACATGGCGATTAAGATTTACAATACGTTTAAGGAAAATACTATTTCCGCCGTGCGTCAAAACCCGTATCGTTTAATCGAAAAAATTGACGGTATTGGGTTTATCACCGCCGACAAAATTGCAAAAGAACTGGGTGTTGCATACGCGGGCAAATTTCGTGTGCGTGCAGGCTTGGTTCACGTAATTAAGAGCAGTGCCGAAGCCGAAGGTCACACTTGTATGCCTGTTGACAAATTGTTTGCGGGGACGATTCGGTTGCTTTTGATAAAAACCGAACAACTCCGCGACGTGTTCGACGGGGTAATAGAGGAACTTTGTATTGACGGGTATATCTCTCGCATAGATGACATGATTTGTTTGTCAAAATACTTTTATGCGGAAAAATCTATTGCGGAAAAACTTTTGTTTTTGGCGGCGAAAAAAGTGGCTTCTGAAACCAAAGATGTAGAAAAACTACTTATTCACTATGAAAAGGTCAACAAGATTGAACTCCACGCCGACCAACGACGCGCGGTTATTGAGGCCGTATCCAATGGGGTCACTGTAATCACGGGCGGACCTGGTACGGGTAAAACCACAATCATCCGCGCGGTTTTGTTCATAAACGAAGCCCGCGGTCAAAAGACCCAACTATTGGCGCCGACGGGTCGGGCAGCAAAAAGGTTGGAAGAAACAACGGGCTTGAACGCGAGCACAATCCACCGCGCCCTTGACATTGATTACAAAGGCGGGAAGGGTCACTTTACGTACGATGACCCAGAAAATGTTTTGCGCGCCGACGTCGTGATTGTGGACGAGGTTTCAATGTGTGATGCGATTTTGATGAACCAACTTTTGAAAAAAGTTTTGTCCAATACACGTGTGGTGTTGGTAGGGGATATCGACCAGTTGGCGTCAGTTGGACCTGGGAATGTTTTGGAGGACATCATAACCGCCGAAGTCGTCCCCTTGGTTCGGTTGACCGAGATTTACCGAACAACCGCGGATTCAAAAATTGTTGTTTCCGCGCACGCAATCAACAACGGCGAGATGCCCGACATGACCAACAAGTCAAAAGATTTCTTCTATGTGCAAAGCGACAGCCCCTACGACATCCGCGAGAAAGTCGTATCTTTGGTTACAAAACGCTTGCCCGAATATTTGAAAATACCGCACACCAAGATTCAGGTTCTTTGCCCCATGAAAGCAGGGGATGCGGGGATGACCGCGGTGAATTTGGCGCTCCAACAATCCATTAACCCAAAAGAGGACGGAAAACCCGAATACCAATACGGTGAAACCGTGTATCGCTTGGGCGACCGAGTAATGCAAACCGCGAACAACTATACCCAAGAATGGACGAAACCGAACGACCCGATTGTGACTTCGGGCGAGGGTGTCTTTAACGGCGACATGGGTGTTATAACCGATGTAAATAAACAAAATGGGGAAGTCCGCGTCTTGTTCGAGGACGGGCGCCAAAGTGTTTACCTCCGCGGTGACCTAAGTTCGCTGGTTACCAGTTACGCAATCACGGTGCACAAGAGCCAAGGTTGTGAGTTCGATGTTGTCGTTGTTCCTGTAACATCGGGGGCATACATGGTTTTGACGCGGAACCTTTTATACACCGCCGTAACGCGCGCCAAGGTGATGGTCGTGCTTGTCGGGAGCCACGAAAACATTGAAAAAATGGTCAAGAATACCTATACAAAACATCGGTGGACGATGCTCTCTTATTTTTTGAAAAACTCCGAGGACAAGGTTGCGGTATTGACATCTGTGTGATTTTGTGGTATTATCACCCATTATGTTCGATAAAAAATGTTTGAAACAAAATAGTGGACTTTTATCTAAAGTGAATCCACTTGGTCATGAAGTAGTGGAATTAATGGAGAGGCATGATGCTGGTCGTGGACAAAAGGGTCAACAAGGGCGTCTTGTCGGTGTAATGGTTGGTGTAGCATGTGGAAAAAACGTCGATAAACAAACTCTTATCGAAGCGGTAAAAAAATACATAGAACAAACCGCTAAAGGGGACGTTGTTAAGGTGGAAATATTAGAGCATGTACTTAAAAGTAATGGCGTAGATATCGAAAATATGAAAAAGGCTGAAGTCCCTTGGGACTCTATAAGTTAATAAATTTGCCAATCGATTTCGGCCATACCGTTTTGTTTTAGAAACGCATTGGTTTGCGAAAAATGTTTGCACCCAAAAAACTTGCCACCTGCGAGGGGACTCGGGTGTGCGGCGGTTAGGACTTTGTGGCGTGGGTTGGTAATTCGTTCGGCTTTTGTCTGCGCGTCACGGCCCCAGAGCAAAAACACAATCGGAGTATCCCGTTTGTTTAGTTCATCAATAACAAAAGACGTAAAAGTTTCCCAACCTTTTCCTGCGTGACTGCGGCTGTTGCCTGCTTGGACAGAAAGGGTGGTGTTTAAAAGCAGCACGCCCTGTTTCGCCCAGTCCATGAGGTAACCATGCGTGGGGATTTCGCACCCAACATCGGTGTTTAGTTCTTTGAAAATGTTTTTCAGCGACGGCGGAATGGCACAACCTTTGTTCACGGAAAAACACATGCCGTGTGCCTCGCCTAGGTTGATGTAGGGGTCTTGGCCGAGGATGACAACCTTGACGTCCTGAAACGCGGTGTTGCGCATGGCAGAATAAATATCATCCATAGGAGGATAAATTGTTCTGGTTGTGTATTCTTTTTTCAGAAACTCGCGCAGATTCAGATAATACGGCTTGCGTATTTCCTCGGCAATTATTCCATCCCAATCGTTCCCAAGCGGTCGCATGAAAAAACTATAACACAACGATTTATGCTTCGTCCATAGTTTCTTCTTTTGGTGTCAGGTGGTTATCCGCCATGGTTTTCCCATAATCACGGAGCGTAGGGGAACCAAATTCCGCCAACGGAACACTTGTAACACGGTCGTGGAAGATAACAACCTCGGATTCAGGCAACCGTTTTTGCAGGGCATAAGCAAGCGGAATCCCGTTTTCTTGGATTTCCATAGCGTGCGAGTTTCCACAAACAAGGTTCATTTTCATATCGTTTGCCTCACCAATAAGTTCGCTGCCAGGGTAGACACGGCTGATAGTCGTCAGCATAGTATCAATTTCTGGGTTTTCTTTTTTGATGCTGTGCAAGTGTTCGGCATTAAAGCCTGTATGCGGAAAAATGTGCAAAACCTTTTTGATTATGTTGTCGCGCTCGCCCAAGATGATTTTGCTCTTTGCCGAAACACTGGTTTCCCTGATTTCCTTTGTTCCGTAAATCTGCCAAAGGGATTCAAGCACTTCGCGCTCTTTATCAAGGTTCATGAAACCGTCAAGACGGTCAACCATGTTGCCAAGGGTTTTCACCTCTGGCAATGGGTCGCCGACAAAAACGATGTTGCCTGGGATATCGCCAAAGTTTGTGCTCACAAAAGACGGTTTGTGTCCATGGAGATAACTTATCCCTGGGTGCAATCCGTGGAAGGCTTCGTGGCATTCAAAAACCGCAATCCCGTAGGGGTCGAGATAGGTTTTCAATGGAACACCGCCAGAGTTCGCGGCATCGGCAATAGGGTGGTGGGCAACAATTGCTTGGACACCCGTCGCTGCGGCAAGTTCAATTGCACTCTCGTTCAGTGTCATCATCACGGCAATTTTATCAACTTTCATTTCTGGGTCACCCCAAACAAGTCCAGGGTTTTCAAGAACCGACTTGCCTTTTATCCCCGATGTTTTTCTTACAAAAAATCTTTCGTTTGCTTCTTTTGTTTTGTCACAGCGCCCGCCTGTCAATTCGTTGAGTGCACGTGAAACATCTTTAACCTTATACGACATAGAATATCTATATGAAGAAAAGCACTATAGTTGCAAACGAATTTAAAAGCAGTATCAAAGGGATAGATAAGCATGAATTGTTTTTCAGCCAAGTTATGTATTCGATTATGAACTTTGGGAGCGGTGGTGGTGTCACAGGCTTGCCCGCGTCTGCCATTGCATCGCTTTTGATAACGAAAGGCAACTATGACGGGCATAGGTATTGTCCTGGGGAGAAGAATTTTAATAAAAAGCGTAGGTACTTTTTCAAAAATATGTGCGCGGGAATGGCAGTGGGTATGATACCAAAGATGATTGAAAATGCCCAAGAAATAATCGCCGAAAAAGGGGCAGAAACGTTGATTGACGCCATCCGTTTGGTTATTGGAAATATGGAGGAAATATCTGTTGTATCGGGTGGGCTTTGGAACACAAATTCTTTGATTGCGGTTGCGACGCTACAGTTGTGTTTCCACGCCAGACAAATTTTAAAAGAAATGTTCCCAAAACATGGTCCGACATTGATGTAGGCCTGTAAAATGATGGACAGCGAGTAACCAGAAATATATACTTAAATATGATTTCACAAAAGAAACAGTTTGTAATGATTTTTGTGTTCTTGGCATTGTTTGCATTTTCGCTTGGAATCTGGGCGACGTACAGTATGCTATGGCTCGAAGTCCACAATATTTCAATTCGCAACATCTCTTTTATCATAAGCGGTGCAACATTTTCCGCGTGTTTTATTGCGCTTGGCACAATGTTTTTGTTTAAAAAAGCCAACATTCTACACCAATTAAAATTCTGGGTCTTGGCAAAAATTGTGGCGATGCTTGGGATGATTTTTTTGTTTCAGAGCGGTATCTTGTGGCTTATAACAACCTTGTTTATCATTGACGCGGTTGCGACACTTTTGATTGGGCTCAAAGTATATCCGCTCATAGTAAACATGGTTAAGACAAACAAAATCTACAGCCACCGAAAGTTAATAGAATACATAATGACCGACATAGGTCTTATCATCGCAGGTGTTATTATTGCCTTTGCAGTTACAATGTATTTCCAGTTTAATTTGCTTTTGATTATTTCAACTGCTGTAATGGGCGTTGCGTTTGTGTTGCTATTGTTTGTGCATTTGGAACTTGAAAACAAACCCTTTAGCATCAAACGAATCTACAAAGACAAAATCGTGATTGGATACCAATTTTATGTGCTAGCAATAACTTTTGCAAACGGTTTTGTATTTGGGATGTTGGCACTGATTGTCACGGACATAATCGGACTGTCACCGTGGCAGATGGTTTTGTTTATTACCGTGGCACATATCGCGGGGGATATATATGGATATTTGGGATTGTGGAAATTACGTTTCAAAAGCGATTATCTAAACTTTGCCTCCAAGTTCGGTTTACGCATGGTTGCGTATGCGGCAATCGCAATCACGGCAAACGTTTGGGTTGCAATAGTCGGTTTATTCCTATCAATGTTTGTGTCGCGTGTCCACGAGGACATTGTTGACGGTGTCTATATAAATCGTGTGCATGTGGACGACCAATTGGCTTTTGCAAACATCCGCTTTGGTGTAGGGCGAATCGGTACCGCCATTGGGGTCTTTATCTGTGGTCTGATTTTCCATTTGGGGATGCCTGCGATATTTGGTTTCAGTGCCGTTGGCCTTGTCATGACACACATAGTCGGGTTTTGGATTATTCACTTGCGCCATAAAGAATCGGTCCAAAATAAAATTGTGGATAACGTAAAATAGTTGACAAATTTCTGGGGGGGGGTATCCTTTTTATATATTAATAAAAAAGGAGAAAAAAAGAAATGCCAAACGATGAGCGAAGAAATTATAGTGGTAAAGGTGGGAGAGATGTTCCCGCCGACCCACGTTATAGGGATGCTATTGCCACACTGACGGAAGCAGAAATCACAGCCGAAATGGATGTAGTACGTGCGGATTACGAGAAGGCACTTAAAGGCGGTGCAGATGTGACAGATTTGGTTAATGACGAAGCAAAAATTCGTGCTATGGCGGAGGGCAGACTTGCAGACCGTATCGTTCGCGGGCCTGCCACAATGGATAAACCAAGAACTGATAATCTTACTGGCGTCGCGGATACTACTGACGAACCAGATTTTAATGTTTGACAGTATTTATAAAAAACAGATAGAATGAACCATGAAAGAATTTATCTTGGAGAGCCTTGAAAACAAAGATGTTGCGTCCATCAAACGTGTTTTGTTGGAATCTGGCGACAACGATATTCTGGATATGTTTGGGGAACTCGACTCCGAAGAACAAGCGATTGTGTTTAGGCTTTTGCCAAAGAACAAATCTCTGTTAATTTTTGAAAACCTAGATGTCAGCGACCAAGAGCAACTGATTGGTTCCCTCACAAACACCCAGGCGAACGAAATTATCGAAGGCCTCCACCCAGACGACCGCGTGCGATTGTTGGACGAGTTGCCTGCCGAGGTTACAAAAAAAATGTTGGCGGCCCTCTCGGCAGAGGAGCGCAAAAAGACAAACCTCCTTATGGGCTACGAACCCGAAACCGCGGGTCGTATAATGACCCCGAACTTTGTTCGACTAAAAGCAAACATGACGGTTGCGGAGGCCCTAAAAAAAATACGGCGCAAAGGATTTGAAACTATATACACAATTTTTGTTGCCGACGACAATGGGAAGTTGCAGGGCGTTGTATCTTTGCGTTCGCTTGTACTCGCGGACATGAAAGATACAATAAAAGACCTTATGGTCACCGACGTCACCAAAGTTTCGACCTCGACCGACCAAGAGGAAGTCGCCCGCATCTTGCAAAAGCGCGACCTTTTGGCAATTCCTGTTGTCGACAAAGACGACTGTATTGTTGGTATCATCACGGTTGACGATGCCATGGATGTTTTGGAACAAGAAGCCACCGAGGATATGTTAAGCAAGGCTGGTCTTGCAAAAACAAGCGAAAGTTGCCGAAGTGAAGCCCTTATAAGAGGTTCGCTTTGGTCGGTTTGGAAAGTCCGCTTGCCGTTTCTTATCATCACAGTAGTCGGCGGTTTGCTGGCGGGCTCGGTCATCGGTGCTTTTGAGGGTACGCTTGAGGCCATCATAATCGCCGCAATGTTTATCCCCGTCGTCATGGACATGGGCGGAAACGTTGGGGTCCAGTCATCGACGATATTCCTGCGCGGTGAAATACTTGGGCACATAAACAAGAAAAAAATAGGCCGCCATATTCTTCGCGAGAGTTTGATTGGGCTCAGTATGGGTGTCATAGTCGGGGTTATTTGCGGACTTGCGGCTTTTGGGATTCAGGCACTCGGTGTAATGGGCGCGGGCGACATGACAACATGGGAAGGCGCGCGTTTGGGTTTCGCGGTAATGTTATCGCTCATAGTCGTCATGACCGTGGCGGCGACAATTGGTTTTACTATCCCATTTGTTTTGATGAAACTTAACGTTGACCCTGCGGCAGGCATGGGTCCAATAATCACGTCTATAAAAGACATCATTGGTTTGTCCACCTACTTTGGTCTTGTAACTTTGCTGTTAAATCATTTGATATAAAACTATTTCGCTTTCAAGAGTTGCTCGCGCCTTTTTGTCGCAAGTTTATCAAGTTGGCTTACAACCTTTGTTGGGCTTAACCACCAATCGCGCGACCACACGCGGATAATGTTCCAGCCACGACCCTCCATAAATTTGCTACGGAAAACATCGCGCTCTAACAAATTTGAGGATGAACTGTACGCCGTGTCATCGCATTCGACACCAAGCAGGTAAGTGTCCAACTTTTTGTCGTAAATGGCGAGCGAAAACCGATACCCAACATTCCCCAAATTAAGTTCGACCTCCCAACCAAGTTTTTCCAAAGCCTCCTTGATTTGCGGGGCAATGCTTTTTTTAAGTTCATATTCACAAACTTGTGGCAACATTTTTAGACTCTCCAAAATATATCCAACCTCTGTCTGGTTGCCGTTCGATACCGCGCGCACGTATTCAAGATATTTTCTAAACAACTTCGGTCCCACATTTTTTGTGTTGTCCACATTTAATTCTTCGGGTTCGATACTTGTAATGACAAAGACCTTTTTCTTTGCGCGCGTGATTGCGACATTAAGACGATTTTCACCGCCCTCCATGTTTAACGGACCAAAATGCGACACGACTTTGCCGTATTCATTTCTTGCATAACCGATACTAAAGATAATAACATCGCGCTCGTCACCTTGGACGTTTTCAATGTTTTTTACAAACAAACTGACATCCTCACCATTTTCGCGACGGTTAGATTCGGCACTTATTGCATTGCCAAACGCTGTATCTTTTTTGCGTTCGTCATCAATAAGGTCCTCGATAAGTTGCTGTTGCTCGGCGTTGAACGTAATTATCCCTATAGTTTCTTTTTCTTTTCGGTTTCTTAAAAACCTTTTTAAGAGCGCAACAACTTCGGCCGCTTCCTGCTTGTTTTTTCGGTCAATCCAACGACCGTCTACAACGATTCGCTCCATAGGTTTTTTAGTTAGATTCTTGTGCAGGTTCGGCGCAATTTGAAGTTTACAATCATAAAAAGCGTGGTTGGAAAAGTTGATAAATTCTTCGTGCTTACTGCGATAGTGATAGTTCAGATTTATGCTATTATAGCGGCTGGTTGCCAAGTCTAACAAACTCTCTACTTCCAGCGCGGCTTGGGTGTCAAGGTCCATGTCATCAATATCGTTACCCATGTATCGGCGCATGAACAGGGCAGTTGGGCGGAGTTGTTTGTTATCCCCAGCAACTGCGATAAACTTGCCGCGATAGATTGTTGGCAGGGTGCTCTCGATAAACACTTGGCTGGCCTCGTCGAACAAAATAAGGTCAAATAAACCCTCGGTCAACGGCATAATCGTAGACACATTTTCAGGCGACAAAAGCCAACACGGGAACATCTCCATCATCAAATCACCGTAGTGCTCCATAAGTTTCCGAATCGGCCACATGTTTTGTGACTTTGTGATTTGGTACAAAAAGTTTTTGTTATCACTACTAGTGTGATATTTGGAAACGTAACTGGATTTAAACATTTCGAGGCATATTTGCTTGACGATATCTTGCTGTTCACTTTTAAGCGAAATAATACGGGTTTTGATATTTTCAAAGTCCATGATGTGGCTAAGTTTCTCTTTAAGTTTTTCTTCCTCGCGACAAATCTCGTGATAGAGGCGCGCTGGTATAATTTTGTCGATGACCTCTTGGAAGTTTTTAAGGTTGTTGGCGCATTTGTACGCAAAGTTCAAAATCAAGAGGTCAGACTCTGTAATTGATTTCAAATTAAGGTTCATGTCCCGAACATTTACATAATCCTCAAGTGCGTTAAACAACAGTTTTAAAAACAAAGTGTTTCCGTTCAAAATGTTATCTAGGGTAAGAACCAAACCTTTTCTATCCAACACGGATTCCAAGAGCGTGAACTCGTCAACATAGACCTTTATCGCGGACATTGCCGAAGTAAAGTTTGATGCAACCACGGATTGTTTTTTCTTTTCAATTTTTGCAATGAATTTAACTATTGGTTTAAGTTCGCTTGGCTTTGACAAATTGTTTTCCAAATAAAAAGCCAGCAACTGTCTGCCATTTGGGTACTTTGCAAAGTTAAACGGAACGATGTTAGAGTTCAATATTTTTGTAATAAAAGATTTGACCGAACCGATTTTGTGTACGCTTAGGTCACTCTTGATGTGGGCGATTAGTGGGTTTCGTTTAAGCATCTCGAGTTGTTTGTAATGAAGTTCGCCCTTTCGCTTTTCTTGAATGACGCGAATGGTTTCATCAAGTTCCGCAAAGTTCAGGTTCATTAACTTTGTGTGGTTTATAAGACGTGCATACATTGTGCGTTCCAGTTCGTCTTTGCCGAATTGGTAACTGCGCGCGTACATTTGTTGCATACTTAGACCCAAACGACCTGGCGTAAACAAAGTATCGGAAATCGCTTGTAGGGCAGTGACCTCCTCGTCAATTGCATCTTGTACGTCTTTGTAACGTGTTTCCAAGTTCACAAGCGCGGTTGGTGTGCCCACATTTTTTTGCAAAGGATTTGGCATAGTGTTGTTACCCACAAGCCCTTGGTGCGTCGTAACGGTGCGCGAGTAAAATCCCGACTTGTCTTTTTCGGGGTCGACGATGTACATGACCTTGTTGTTTAACGAGCCAAGTCGATTATAAACAACATCAAGGGCAGCCCGCTTTTGCGACACAACCAAAACACGTTTGCCCTTACACATCGCGTCGGTTATGATGTTGACAATGGTTTGACTTTTACCCGTCCCAGGCGGACCATAAATCACCATGTTTCCGCTTTGGTTAAGTTGTTCAATCGCCTGCTCCTGTGCAAAGTCCAACGAGTTGATAATATATTGATTCGGGTTGGTGTTTTTAAGTTTTTTGAATTTACTGCTGCTATCCAAGAGTTCCAAAATCGCTTGTGTAGGTTTTCTTTTTTCCAACAAGTTATAATCATTGTAAATCGCGTTTGCAAGGGGGAACCGCCCGATAACCGCATAGTGTTTAACCTCGATTGGGTCGCCAAGGAATGGTTCTTTTGATTTTTCAAAATCAAGCATACCTTTGCGTGGTTGGTATTTGATTTTAAAGCCATGACCCTTCATATATTTTACGACATCTTCGACGCTTTTAAGTTTCGCACTCTGGAGGCTTGTGAAATCCGTTTCCATTTCGTCAATGTCGATTCCGTATTTTTGTGCATAAGCCAAAATAAAAACCTTGTTCAATTGGATGTTTTCATCTGTTTTGATTTCGATACTGACACTGGTTTCACTTTCAACATTAATCACTGCGGGGAACAACAAAAGTGGCGCCCTCACAATTGTTTCACGCCCAACGCTCCCTTCAATAAAAGGATAGCCAATATACAATTCGTAACGACCCGTTTCGCGCGCAAACTCCTCGATTTCGCGTTTAAGCCCCTTTAAATGGGTGACCTGTGAAATAATAGTTTTTGCTTCATCTTTTTTTTCAACCTTAAGGTTCCTACCAATGCGTTCCTTGATGGTGTTGTTTACAAGGGGAAATGCTTGGCGTTTTTTGCTCCATAAAAAAGATATAAACTCGTTCTCGGCTCTTTCATCTCCGTCCAAAATCTTGCCGATGTCATAGGCGGACTTTTTTGAAATCCGTTTTGAATACAGGCTTCGGCTTCGGCCACTGATTTCAACCAAACGTTCTTTGTACAATTTGTAAACTTTGCGCATAAAACCAAAGATATCATAAAACCCGAAAAATTACAAGCAACTTGACAACGGTTTATTCCAGATAAAAATTTGGAATTTGGGCAGAGCCTGCAACCCAAGTGTTGTTTTCGCGGAACGAACGCAATTTGGTTAGGTCTTTTGACATCTTTGCGATTGTACCGCCTGCTTTGTATTCGCCTGCCGTACCCATGTGCTCGAAACCTTGCTTTTCGTAATACTTCCCAAGTTCTTCATTCTCGCCCCAATAATCGAGGTTCAAATTTTTTATCCCGTACCATGCAAGTTTCCATTCAACCTCGGAGAGCAACTCACTGCCTGAACCTGGTTCTGTGCTGACAAAACTTTTTACAAACGCGGTGTTTTTGGTCTTACCCCAAACTTCCTTGTCACTAAGTGTGATTATCATGCCTGAAACTGGTTTATCATGATGCGTCATAAGGTAATAATTATTGCTCCTATCCTCAGGAATACGAATTCTTGCAAGGCGGTTTTCCAAATCATGTTTCGTGTCTTCATAGTTTTCAAGCAATTTATGTTCCCATTTATTATCAGGGTTCTCTGCAAGACCTGCTTTGATTTCTTTAATCATATCATCCGTTTTCTCTAGTTCCCGCAAAATCGCATTTTCAAATCCGATGAACATTTCATAGTAATCAATTTTATCTTTTGCATCCTCTAACTGGGCATGAATCTTTTCACCCATACGTCCGACATAGTTTTTCCACTGACCAATATCGCGTGATTTGAACCACTTTTCTCGTTCAAGGTACATGGCAATAACCTCGTCAATGTTGACGTTATCTTCCCTCGTTGGAATTCCCCAAGAGTAACCAGAATCTTTTCTGCCATCCTTAATTGGTGTACTGCGCCAATAAATTTTATCCATTGCCATATTGCATTTAATATATCACATATTGGTACAAAAATCAAGACTCAATTTATACTCACGTTTCTCACGTCAAAGATTTTTGGGTCAAAACCCTTTGGTACTTTGTCACCGTAAAAACTTGGGTGCAGTTGCAACAGGTGCGACAACTTGTTTTTGTCAAAAGGGTTACCCTCGTTTGATGTTTGGCTTTGGTGAATCATGTACTCGCCCAACGGTCCAAAGAACTCCGCAAACCTCTCGTATACCTCTATGTACTTTGCGCGCAAGTCCTCGTTCATAGTTTTTTCATGCCCCTTATAGGTGTCGTGAAACAAAGTACAAACCCCGCTGGCAACCGCGGCTGCTGGTCCAAAAATACCGTCTTTGCCGTATTCACTGCCATAAACATCTTCGTCGTCGGCGTAAGAACTTGGCGGTCTTATAAACCAATCGATAAAGTGCGTTTTCCCCGTATCTTTGTCACGCAAAATGTTCCCAGGGTCAAAATCAATAGCCACAAAATTCGACGTGATACCCTCGGCGTCTTTAAGGATTTGTTTAATATCTCCTTTTGGTGCGGACAAGAGCGCATCAAGTTCCTCATGTTGATTCTCTCCAAGGTCATAAACCTTGTTTGTCCAGGGGCGGAGTATTGGGCTCCCTGAAATCTTTTTGTATACGCGGTGAAAAAACTTTGGGTCATCAAACGAAAAGTCCAAAATCTCGGCAACGGGGAGGTCTTGGGAAAGTAACTCGTCGGTTTTATCTTTGACTTTTTTAATGTCGTCATATGTGACCGTGCCGTTGCCTGGGTTGAACTTTGCGGTTTCCAAAACAACGATATCGTCGTTGCCCTCGACAAAATAACACGTAGAATGAAACCCGTTCCGTGTCTTTACCAATTTCCCCGATGATAATAATTCTTTAATCATGGATTGACTCCAAAATCAACATCAGTATCGGGCTTTAAATACATACCTGGCAGGGGTCCTCTTAAATCATAGTTCGAGGTTACCGTGCTTCGGTCGCGGTAGATTTTCAATTTCGTCAAATCTTTTGACATCTTCGCGATTGTACCGCCTGCTTTGTATTCACCTGCCGTGCCTTTGGGTTCAAATCCGTTTCTTTCATAGTACTCGCCAAGGGCTTTGTTCTCGCCCCAAAAATCAAGGTTCAAACTCTCGAATCCCCAAAAGGCAAGTTTATGCTCGACATTTCTCAAAAGGTTTTTACCTGCACGTGGTTGGATACTTACAAAACTTTTCAAAAACGCAATGTTCTTTGTGTCGCCCCAAATTTCTTTGTCGTCCAGCGAAATAATTAACCCAGAGATAGGCTTGTCATGATGTGTCATAAGGTAATAATTTCCGCGGTCGGGTTTCTTAAGTCTTGCTTTCATCCGTTCGAGATGTTCCTTATATTCGGCTTTGTCAGGATTTTTATCTACACGCCTCAATTCATTATTTAATGAATTTTCAATGGCAACAAATTCTTCAAACCAATCCAACTTGTCGGTTCTATCATCAATTTGTGCTTTCAATTTTTCGCCCATTCTATCTACATATCCAATCCACTGACCGATATCACGGAGCGCAGCCTCTTGTGTTGCATACATAGCAAGCACATCCTCAATTTTAATGTTATCGTCAGGACTAGGGATGCCCCAAGAGTAACCCGAGGGGGTATTTGTCATAGCAAGTACATCACAATTATAAATCTCCGTTAATGCCATTAGGGACACTATATCACACCTTTTCATAAAAAGCAATATGAATAATATAAATTTTGATGTTTTAACACTAAAAGACAAAGACAAATTGGGGCTCCTTGTTGCCCGTATCAACGCAGGGGATATGTTTTTGCACACAGGGGTCAATAACCCAGAACGCTTTTTCAAAAACGATTTGTTGGGCGCATTTACCGATGATAACGAGTTGGTGGGCTTTTCGGGTCTGTCCACCGACCCTGAAAAGTTGCGTCGCTTTATGGACAGATTGAAACTCACCGAAGAAGAATACCGTGCCCGATTCAAAGAACCGTGTGGCGAGCATTACTTTATGGTTCGCCCAGATTTTGTTGAAAAAGGACTTGGGACCGAGTTGTGTAATCAAATCTCTACCTACGCGAAAGAGGAACACGATTTGTGGCGTTTGTTTTCCATCGCGCACCCTGATAACAAAACCGAGGTGGTGCCCCTATTGGCATCGGGCCACACCACAAAGCCCGAGGACCTGTTTATGACAATTTGCAAAGAACCAAAGCCAAGGCTCCTGTTCCAAAAAGACCTCGCCGAACCAGGCGTATAACCCGCGAATAAACTAACTATGATTTGTAAAGAAAACCTGTGTGATTTTTCCGAGTGCGATTTGTTGGCACTAAGCACCCTCCTCACAAAAGAAATCGCAGCCGTGGTAAAAGACATCGACACGTTCAGTTTGCTTGCCGACCTATTTGTTTCAATCGGCGACAACATGACACTCCTGGCAGGGCAGCGCGAACGAAGTAATAAGAAAAATAAAACATAACGGAGTACCACCGACGACCTACCGCTTTTAATAAATGTTGTTGGAGCTTCTGGTCGGATTTGAAATGCTCGGCTTTCGCCTGCGCTCACGCGACGACCTACCGCTTTCAAGGTGGGAAACACCGCCCAAGCGGTAGAGTTACAGATTGTCTGGAGCTTCTGGTCGGATTTGAACCGACGACCTACCGCTTACAAGGCGGTTGCGCTACCACTGCGCCACAGAAGCACGAAAGTGTGTTCAATGCTCCCACAAGCAGTGGCAAGGTTCACGCAAAGCGGGGTTCTTACACATCTGCGCCACAGAAGCACGACAACATAAATACCATAAACTTAAAGCAAAGTCAATCTCTGTACAAAAAAATACTTGTAATTTTATGAGGGCTGTGTTATAGTGTTTGCTATACCAAAACACAAGGTCCGTTAGCTCAGTTGGTAGAGCACGTCACTTTTAATGACGGTGTCCATGGTTCGAGCCCATGACGGATCACCAATGATAATTGCAGCAGCGGTTAAATCAGGCGACTTTCTTGGTACGGGTTACCGTCATTCTGTGGCGCGTGACATGCTTAATAGCATCGGTGTTTCTTCTCATGGAGATTCTATAGATGGTTTTTTGACTATGGATTTGGTTTTCATCTCGCGCGAAAAGGCGTATCCAATTGCTTTTGAAGCAGGGCAGTTGTTCGAATATCTAACAAACCCAGAAGGTAAATTAATCAGCGAAAATATAGAACATTGGGACCCCCCCCAACTTGAGCGCGCACGGAAATTCGCAGAGAAGAGAAATTTCAAACTTCTTTTGGAACAAGGTAACGACGCAATGCAAATAGCATCTTGCCAAAGCGAAGATATTGTGATATAATCCAAACAAATGAAAAAAACCTTAATTAACGTGTTTAACTTTAAGTCGGACAATGTCGGTGACCTAAGCGTCATATCTTGGGAAAATCATCCGCGCCCTGCCGAGGTCCAGGACTGGACACGTGCTTTTGTTACGCCAATTTTTGATGACCCAGAATATGCCGAGTGGATAGTTTCGCGCAAAAACCCAGACGGTTGGTGGAACTGGCCTTTGGGCGAGAAAGATGTTTTTGCAAAAGCAATAATGACGACAAACTATACGAAAAACAAAGACTTTATTTGCCTTGAAGCAATCACAACAAACCCGCGGTTTAAAAGGCACGGTTTGGCAGAGGATTTAGTCAGGTTTTGCGCCTCTTTGGTTGACGGAAAAAAGTACAAAGAAATGCAACTTGAAAAATGTATGGATTTGGATGGGTATTATATTGCGCGAACAAAATTTTCAGAAAACTCGGTTTCAAAAAAACAGGGATAGTCAGTATGTCGTGCCCGATTGAGAAACTTTCTACCCCCCCCAGAAAAAGTTCCGCCTAAACAAAGACCTTGCAAACATCATGATTTAGAGTTATATTTTTGTCATGCAACATAGGAAGGAAGTCGACCAATACCTTGACGCGCTTTACAACAACAATGTGCGCTGTCCGTATTGCCGTGCAAAGATTCGCAAGTACACAACCGTGTGCGTCCGATGTGGCATGACCAAACGACAAATCCACCAAGCAAGTAACCTTGAAGCCAAAAAAATTTTACAAAGTGGTTCTAATGAAAAAGTTTTGACCTCGCGACGTCGCCCAGAAGATGTTTCTTTCACGGGTATGGCTATGCGAGGGATAATAGGTTTCACGGGTTTGCATTGCTTTTTTGTTGGACGAAAAATCCGCGGTTGGATTATCGCTTCCTTTGCAATCATCGGGTTGGTGGGTGCGCTTGCCCCAATGTCGTGGAGGCAACCATTCAACAGCGTCTACTTGTTCGAGGACCTTCCCGTGTTTTTTCCAACAGATTATTTTTTGCTTGTAGGAGCCATGATGTGGTGGATAGATTTGTTCAGTATTGTGTTTGGCTTTTTCAAATACCCAATCCGCATGCCGTCCAAGGACTTGGCCGAAGTCAAAACAGGCAAAAAAACTGAAGAACCAACCGAACCAACATGTTTAGATGATATTTTGGGCAAGAGTACAAAAGCAAGAATAAAGCAGGCTGTAGAGCCTAAGGTGAAAAAAGATGAAAAACAAAAAACCTAAAATCGTCGTCGGCATGTCTGGCGGAGTAGACAGTTCGGTGTCGGCGTACTTGTTGAAAAAACAAGGCTATGATGTAGTTGGTCTTTTCATGAAAAACTGGGAAGGCGACCCCACGTGCGACGGTTGTAGTGCGGTGGACGACTTTAACGACGTTGCGCGCGTTTGCGAAAAAATCGGGATTCCGTATTATTCGATTAACTTTGCCGACAAATACATGGACCGCGTTTTTAAACACTTCCTAAAAGGCCTAAATGACGGCATCACACCGAACCCAGATATTCTTTGCAATCGCGAGATTAAGTTTGGACCATTTTTGGATTTCGCAGACAAAATCGGCGCCGACATGATTGCAACAGGGCACTACGCAAAAGTTTCTCACAACGATGGTATCGCTCAACTTCTGAAATCCAAAGACACCGACAAAGACCAAACATACTTTCTTTGTGCTTTATCACAAAAACAGTTGTCGCGTGTAATTTTTCCACTGGGCGAAATCACAAAGCCCGAAGTCCGAAAAATCGCGACAAAGTTAGGACTCGTCACCGCCGACAAAAAAGACAGCACAGGAATCTGCTTTGTGGGCGAGCGCAAATTTCGCGACTTTATGCACCAATATTTTGGTGATAAACAAGGAAACATTGTGACCCTCGGCGGAGAGGTGGTGGGCAAGCACAAAGGTTTGGTTTACTATACGATTGGTCAGCGAAAGGGCCTTGGTATCGGTGCCACAGACGATGCCACCGACCGTTGGTTTGTCGTAAAAAAAGACGTTGCTTCAAACACACTTGTTGTTAATAACGGAGAGTGCCCAGAATTGTTTTCCTCAGCATTAAAATGTCGCGAGTTCAATTGGATAACTCCGCAAACTGACACGACGTTTAAGTGCAACGTCAAAGTGCGCTATCGCCAGCCCGATCAACCATGCACGGTGACGGTACACAAAAACGGCGGTGTCAAAATCTCTTTTGATTCAAAACAACGCGCAGTCACCCCAGGTCAATGGGCGGTTTTGTACGACGGGGAAGTTTGCCTAGGCGGTGGCGAAATCACGGAGGTGTTTCCATGAACAAATCAATCAAGGTGCTTTTGGTTTGCGAGGGTAATACTTGCAGAAGCGCCATGGCAGAGGTAATTTTAACGAACATGGTGCGCGGTGCGGGCCGCCAAGACGTCATAGCAAAATCCGCTGGTACACATGTTTGGGTTGGACACCCAATGTTGGACTTGGCGATTACTGCGCTTACGGAATGTGGCGAAGCCCTCCCACTTGAGCCCCACCGCGCGACGCAACTCACGGTGGAGATGCAAAAAGAATTTGACCACATAATTGACCTAAGGCAGATTTCCGACCCTGTTGGTTTTGGAACTCTTGATGCCTATATTACTACTTGCAAACAGTTACAGCAGTGCATGAAAGAGTTTATGGGGAAAATCTAGACCATTATTGCATCTGTATCTACGTCGCTTACCGAAATAGCGCGGTGTCCGAAAAACACTTTCCCCGTTTGTATGGCGTTTTTCCGAGCCATTTTGTTTGGGTTGAAATCCCAGCACGCCTTTTCAAGTTTCTTTAAATCAGGTGTGCAAATACCTTTTTTAGCAAGATACTTAACCGTGTACCTGCCATCCATAAGTTTCCAAAACTCTTTTGCTTTTTCCAAAAGGCGTTCGGTATTTTCTTCCGCCCAAGCCTCTTGTTGCGTTAGGATATATCGTTTTTGGCTCTTACCCTTGCAATTTGGGAGTTCCGCCAAAACTTCCTCCCAAGGCGTAAACAATGGTTTGTTCGGCGGCACAGGTGTAAGGCGGTCAATATAAACGCCTCCGAATTCGCAACCACGTATAGGTATAAACCCTTCGTTCTCGGCCTTTGGCGCGTCCCATAGTTTCACAGATTTGTGGGGGGGGGTAGACCAATTTTTCCGATTGTGATGACTGGTTCCTAAAGGCGCATAGTAAACGATACCGCTTGGTCGGTGGAGCAATGGACCAACGCAAGGCCTAAGTGTCGTCAAGTAATTCGAGTTCAGTTTGTTGATGAACTTGCAATAGCGGTCCGATAAATACCCAATTCTCATGACATTAATTTACCACAAATTTTTGTTAAAAGCAATAGGGAATTCTGGGTTTTTTGCTGGGTTATTTCCAGGTTATTTTTGGGTTATTACTGGGTTGTTCTTGGGTTTTTGCAATGAGGGGTGGTGCAAAACGACGGGGTGTATTATAACACCCCCTAGTTTAAATTGTTTGCGTGTTCCGCCACAAATGTGGTATAACCATATTATGCAAGACATCATCATTGGTTCCGACCACAACGGGTTTGGTCTTAAAACCCAAATCAAACAGTTTCTTATAGAAAAGAAATTTTTCTGTGTTGACGTTGGGGTTCAAAGTTCCGCCAAGCCCGACAACAACGCCACGGTTCCGCCGATTCTGTCGGTTGTCAAGGAAGTCGCCGATTGCGTCAAGGGTGCAAAGCATTTTGCAGGAATCTTGATTTGTGGCAGTGGAATAGGTTTGTCAATCAGTGCAAATCGCTTTACTGGGATTAGGGCGGCACTTTGCACATCGGTTGAAATGGCAAAGAACGCGCGCGAACACAACGATGCAAATATTTTGTGCCTAGGTTCTGATGAACTTGATTTTGAAACCGCAAAAAAAATAATTACAACTTTTCTAAATTCAAAATTCATAGATAACGTTCAAAGATACCGCGTGCGCCGCGACATGTTCGACAACATGGACAAGGTAAAGTGATGAAAGTAATCTTTGCCGACCTTGATGGCACCTTGACCGACGATAATGACCGTGTTCCAAAACGTGTTGCCCTCGCAATCGCCGCGGTGCGCGCCAAGGGTCACATAGTTATCCCAATCTCGGGTTCGTCATATCCGTGGGTTTCGGAAAAGGTTTCGGGTTGCGAACTTGATTATATAATCTCCTCCAACGGTGGCAGGTGTTTTGACGAGGTCAACAAAAAAGTTGTTTGGCACGACACAATCCCTGTTGAAACCCTTGTTGCTTTGGTAAAAGAATTTGGAAAATACATGCCACAGCACCACATTCACCACGGAGGCAACCGAATTGATGTTGCGCCCGAAAAACTTGAACCACATATGTTAGAGGGTGTCAGTCAGTTTACGCCGAGCCTTATAGAAAACAAACTCCCGAATGGTATGGCGGAGTTTATGAAAAAACATAATCTTCACACCCCGTATAATACTTTTAACATGGCGAGGGATATCTATAATTACGGGGCTTACATGGACATCGTTCCGTCGTTTGTTACAAAAACTTATGCCGTGGGAAAGATGTGCAAACTACTTGGTGTCGACAAAAAAGACACAATCGCAATAGGCGACGGTATGAACGATGTATCATTGTTTAATGCTTGCCACACAAAGGTTGCCGTTGGGAATGCAATAGATGAAATCAAGTCACTAGCCGACATTATCGTTGGAACAAACAACGAGGGTGGGGCTGCGGATTTTCTTTTGACGCTTGCAAAGTAGACTTTTTTATGTTATCATAAACACAATGAAAGACAAAAAGGCGCAAAACGATGCCGACCGTGTTCTTGGTGCGGGTACTTTGTTTCTTCCGTCAATGCTTCTTGCAATAAAAGAATCTAACAGAAACATTGAACGCATAAGGGAGGAGATTGGGGCACTGATAAGCGATACCGAGGGTTTCATTAATATGCTACGGACGCTGTCGGCAAACCTGAGTGACTATGCGCCTGAAAGACTTGCGGATATTTTTGCGCCTTATGGATTAGTTGTTGTTGGTACGGTTGCGGGCGGAATTGTGCTTGGTCCACTTATCACAAAGTTGCGCTTTTTTGCACGCGAGAAACAAATTTGCAAAGAGGCCCTTGATGGCGGAATCCATGTTACTGATGCCGAGAACTTGTTTTTGGAAAACGCAAAAACTATGACCGCCAAAGATGCCTACCTTGGAACAAAAGAGGAGTTGGGATTATAATGTTATCTTCATTGAACAAAAGCGACCTTGAAAAAATGCACCGATATGGTCGGACAAAAGATATGCTCTTGTTACAAGAGTTCTTTCCCGAGATTTGCCCGTTTAGGGAAGTGGTTCTTGTGACAAACCCAGACGATGTTTTAAAAGCCGATGAAAAATTTTCTATGCTTAATACAAACCGTCGTTGTGATACGCCTATTGGCGACAAAGTCCTAAATCGCGTATGGACAAGTCGTGATAAATCGGATGAAATACTTGATGACTTAAAAACCGAATCCCAAGATGCAGGTATTATCATGTTCGCAACCGATTATCCGACCCTAAAGCGGTACGCACGCGATGGTGCAATGAGCATCTCTGTGCATCTTGGTAACAGTATCGACATTGATATACTTGGCAAAGGTTTCCCTGGTCATTATCTGACAAGAAATGTCTGTCGTCACCAATCTTTTAAAATTCCACTGGATGCGGAACAAATTCGGAGGTTGAACCTTGGCACGATAGGGCAGCACCAAACGTTTTTGACTTCGCCCGAACAATATACCGAAACAAAACAAATGTGGGAGCAAGAACTCCTTGGTTTGGGCTACCCCCCCAAGAAATACAAGGAAAAATCCCCTCCGAATATTCTGGGGTTTCGGACAAGGTGTTTCTTGATGCAATCCGTATGGTAAAAAAACTGCCTGAACTGACACCCGAGTTAAAGTGGCGAAAACTTGATAGTTTCATTATCCAAGGCAACATCGAACAAAACCGTTTTGCCCCGTGGCAAATTGCGGGGACAGAGCGGTTTTTGGGAGCCGCACCAAAGAAGTTGAAAAGGTTGCTCGACCTCCCGCCGTATTCCAAGGTTGCAATGTTTCATAGGGCAAAAGCAAATTCCCTTAATTTAGGGGTTGACAAGTCCAAAACTATAATGTAGTATTATCTGTCGCGAAACACACGGGTACGTGTAACAACCCAACTCGTGTAAAGCGTACAGGAGGTATTGATTTGGCAAAATCAAAAATTAGGGTAAGACTAAGCAGTTACGACCACAACTTGCTGGAAGCCGCTTGCGGTCGTATTTTGAATGTCGCAACAACAAACGGGGCAAAGATTTCAGGCCCTGTGCCTCTGCCGACAGAGCGCGAGATTGTCTGCGTTATCCGAAGCCCGCACAAATACAAAGATAGCCGAGAACAATTTGAAATCAGAACTCATAAAAGGTTGATTGATATCTTTAATCCTACTTCACGCCTTGTTGACATGTTGGCGAAGTTGGAAATGCCTGCGGGTGTTGATATCCAAATCAGGATGTAAGGGTAGGTGAGTATGAAACAATTTATCATCGGAATTAAAGAAGGTATGACACAAATCTTTGGCGACAAAGGTGTTGTTATCCCTGTAACCGTGGTTCGTGCAGGACCATGTGTTATTTCGCAACTTAAGACGGAAGAAAAAGACGGATACAATGCCGTCCAAATTGCGTTCGAGGACAAAAAGAAAAACCGCACAATTAAACCCGAAGCAGGTTTGTTTAAAAAAATTGGTGTTGCACCGAAAAAATTCCTTAAAGAATTTCGCGTAGAAACAACCGAGGGCCTTAGTGTCGGTGATGTTATTACTTGTGAAACATTCAAAGAAAAAGACATCGTTGATGTAACCGCAAACACAAAAGGTCGCGGATACGCAGGTGTTATCAAGCGTTGGAACTTTGCACGCGGAACCATGTCACATGGTAACAGTCGCGCCCATCGCGCTCCTGGTTCTTTGGGTGCGAACAGTGACCCAAGCCGTGTTTTTAAAAACAAAAAAATGTCTGGTCATTATGGTAACGAGCAAGTCACAATCCAAAACCTTGCTATCGTTGGTGTGGACAAAGACAAAAACTGTATCCTTATTAAAGGTGGAATCCCTGGGCCGAATGGCGCACTTGTTGTTATCAAAAATGCTGTTAAAAACAACGGAGGTGCAAAATGATTAAAATTGATGTCCTAGACCAAAAAGGTAAAGTCGCCGAACAAATCACGCTCTCGAAAGACGTGTTTGGGCAAGATGTAAATTCTTACCTTATTCATTCTGTTGCGGTGGCACAACAAAACAATGCACGTCAAGGAACAAAGTCAACATTGACCCGTTCAGAAGTTCGCGGCCATGCCGCAAAACCATACCGTCAAAAAGGTACAGGTCGTGCGCGTCAAGGCTCTACCAAAGCACCTCAATTCATCGGTGGTGGTGTTGCGTTTGCACCAAAACCTCGTGACTTTACAACCAAGGTCAACAAAAAACAACGTCACGCAGCATTTGTTTCTGCAATCAGTGGCAAGTTGGCGGATAAAGAACTCATCGTATTAAAAGACCTTAAAATCAAAGAGGGTAAAACAAAAAACATTGCCAAGATTATTGATGCGCTTAAAATGGACGGGAAAAACATCTTGTTTGTTAAATGCGGACATGACCAAGATTTCCTTCAGGCTTCGGCGAACATCGCAAATGTCAACGTAACAACCGCCGCTCAATTGTCTGTGCTCGACATCGTTAAGTGCAAATATCTAATCACAGGTGTTGCGGCAATTCGCGCTGTTGAAGCGGCATACGCAGGAGGTGCAAAATGAACTTGTACGATATAATTATTAAACCTATTTTAAGTGAACGCGCCTTTGAAGGTATCAAAAACAAAAACTACGCTTTCCGTGTTCATCCGGATGCCACAAAAGACCAAATCAAAATGGCCGTTGAACACGCTTTTAAAGGTGTCGTTGTTGAATCAGTCAACACGGCTAATTACAAAGGTAAAGAAAAGCGTCAGGGTCGCCACGTTGGTAAAACCGCCAAGTGGAAAAAGGCTTGGGTTCAGTTGACCAAAGACAGCAAGCCAATAGAATTCTTTGAAGGGTTACAGTGAGGTGAAAAATGGCAATTAAAAGATATAAACCAAGAACACCAGGTCAACGTTTTAAAACCGTTTCGGCTTTTGACGAAATCACAGACAAGAAAAAAGAGCCTGAAAAATCTCTTTTGGCACCAAAGAAAAAAACGGGTGGCCGAAACAACATGGGGCGTATTACTACGCGTCATATCGGTGGTGGAAATCGCCAAAAATATCGTATCATCGATTTCAAACGTAACAAAGTTAATGTTCCAGCGAAAGTCGCTTTTGTTGAATACGACCCAAACCGTAGTGCAAACATTGCTTTGCTTCATTACGCAGACGGTTCCAAGTCATATATTTTGGCTCCTCACGGAATCAAACAAGGTGACAAAGTAATCAGCGGTGAAAACGTGGAAATCAAAACAGGTAACGCAATGCCGATTAAATCTATGCCTCTTGGTTCGACAATTCACAACGTTGAACTTCAACCAGGTAAAGGCGGACAAATGGCAAGAAGTGCGAGTTCGTATGTGACTTTGCAAGGTCGTGACGGCGGGTATGCAATTCTTAAAATGCCGTCTGGCGAAGTTCGCAAAGTTCCAGAATCTTGCTATGCAACAATCGGTCGCGTAGGAAACCTTGACCACGAATTGATTTCCCAAGGTAAAGCGGGTCGTAATCGTCATCGCGGTATTCGCCCAAGTGTCCGTGGTGTTGTTATGAACCCATGTGACCACCCGCACGGTGGTGGTGAGGGCAAGAGCCCAGTTGGTATGGCGGCACCCGTTACACCATGGGGCAAGCCTGCGCTTGGTTTGAAAACCAGAAAAACAAAGCGCAACAGCACGCGATTTATCGTTAAAAGGAGGACCAAGTAATGAGTCGTAGTATTAAAAAGGGCCCTTATGTAAACCAAAAACTCTTGAAAAGGGTGGAGGCTATGAACCAAAAGAACGAAAAGAAACAAGTTAAAACTTGGGACCGTTCTTGCACAATCGTGCCAGAGTTCGTAGAACATACAATTCAGGTCTATAACGGCAAAAAATTCATCCCTGTATATGTCAAGTCCGAAATGGTTGGGCACAAACTTGGTGAGTTTTCACCAACACGTACTTTCCCTGGTCACGGCGGAATCAAGGCTATTAAGGCCAAAGGGAAAAAGGGGTAATCGACGATGGCAACAAGACAAAGAGAAAAAGCAGAAAATCGTGAAAAGACCCGTGACAGACGGCCGTATGCTATTGCACGCCGTATCCGTATGTCAAGTGGCAAAGTCGATATCGTTTTGGACCTCATCCGCGGTAAAAGATATGATGTTGCGGTTGGTATCCTTAAAAACACAAATAAATCAGCAAGCCCAGTTATCCTAAAAGTCCTTAACTCTGCGGCCGCGAATGGCGAGAACAACCTTAATATGTCGAAAGATACATTGTTTGTTGCAGAATGTTGGACAGGTCCAGGCATGACAATGAAACGCATGATGCCTCGCGCGCGTGGTCGTGCTGATAGAATTCTTAAGCGCACTTGCCACATTACAGTTATCCTTGATGAACAAAAGACCGCAAATCCAAAAGTGGAGGTCAAAAAAACTGTGAAACCTGTGGCAACTAAGGCTCCTGCCGTGAAGACACCTGCGGAAACACCAATGGCAAAAGAACCTAATGCGAAAAAACCGCTTGGTACAAAACCTGTTGCTACTGTAAAACCTGTGGCTAAGCCAAGTGTCAAAGCGCCAGTTAAAAAAGAGGAGGGCAAGAAGTAATGGGACAAAAAGTAAATCCTAATGGTTTTCGTATCGGTATAAACAAAGACTGGAACTCTACATGGGTTGCAGGCAAAAAAGACATCGGAACATATCTCAAAGAAGATACAGATGTACGCCGTCATATTATGAGCAACTATTGTTCAAGCACAAACAACTGTTCTATCTCCAAGATTTTGATTGAGCGCACACCAACACGTTGCACGGTTAATGTCTATACAGGCAGACCTGGGATGCTCATCGGTCAAAAGGGTGCGGGTGTTGAAAAACTTAAAAAAGAACTTCAACAAATCGTTAAAAACAAAACTGTTGAACTAAACGTTCGTGAAGTAAAAAACATTGACTCTGATGCAACCCTTGTTGCTCAAAGCATCGCAACCCAATTGGAAAAGCGTATTGCGTGGAGGCGCGCAATGAAAATGGCAATCCAACGTGCTATGCGCAGTGGCATTAAAGGTATCAAAGTTATGGTCGGCGGCCGTCTTGACGGGGCAGACATTGCACGAAGCGAACACTATCAGCAAGGTATCTTGCCTTTGCACACAATCCGAAGCGACATCGAATATGGTTTTGCCGAAGCAAAAACAACTTTCGGTATCATTGGTGTTAAATGCTGGATTTGCTATGGTGAAATCAAGGGCAAAACTCGCCGTAGCGGTGACGTTGCACGCGCAACTGTTAAATCAGACCGCCCGCGCGAGGACCGCAAATTTGGTGACAGAAAACCTCGCCCATATAACGCAGGTTATCGTCCGTTCAACAACAATGGTGAAAGAGGTGACAGACCCCAAGGCGACAGACCGTTCGGTGATAGACCTCGTGGTCCAAGGCCAGACGGCGCACGTCCGCCAATGGGTGCACGTCCGAACACAGGTGCACCAAGGCCGATGGGTGGTAACCCACGCCCAACCACGCCAAGACCTACAACGGGAGGTGCTAAATAATGTTAATGCCTAAGCGCGTAAAACGCAGAAAACTCCACCGCGGTCGTATGACAGGGAAGGCAACCCGCGGAAACAAACTTACTTATGGTGATTATGGCCTTGTTGCTCTTGAACCATGCTGGATTACCAGCAACCAAATCGAGGCCGCCCGTATCGCTATTACTCGCTACACAAAACGTGGTGGTAAAGTTTGGATTAATATCTTTCCACACAAAAGCATTACCAAAAAACCTGCGGAAACTCGTATGGGTTCTGGTAAAGGCTCGCCTGATAAATGGGTTGCCGTTATTAAACCTGGACGCTTGCTCTATGAATTGGCGGGGGTTCCAGAAGAAATGGCGATGGAGGCACTTCGCCTTGGGATGCATAAACTCCCATGCAAGTGCAAAATGGTCAAGCGTGACGTAATCGTCGAAAAACGCTATGTCAAAGGTAAAGTTGTTTATCTCGACCAACCGAAAGACAAAGAGGAGGCAGGTAATGAATAAAGCAAAACAATTCCACGAAATGACAACCGAAGAGTTGCAAGGAAAACACAATGCCCTTAAAAACGAATTGTTTAATTTGCGTTTTCAGCATACAACTGGTCAACTCTCGAACCCCGTCATGATTCGCACGGTCAAAAAAGACATCGCTCGCGTGCTTACAGTTCTTAGAGAGCGTGAACTTAATATCAGTGCAGCAAAACCTGCGAAAGTAACTAAAGGAGGCAACAAATAATGGAAAGGGAAACCAAACGAAAAGAACTTGAAGGTGTTGTTTCTTCGGACAAGATGAACAAAACAATCACTGTTGTTGTGACAACAAAAGTTCCGCATCCGCTTTACAAGAAAGTTGTTACTCGCACAAAAAAGTTCAAGGCTCATGACGAAAACAACGAAGCAAAAACAGGTGATAAAGTCGTAATCGCAGAAACACGTCCACTTTCAAAGGACAAACACTTTCGCCTTGTGCGCATAATTGAGGTGGCAAAATGATACAAATGCAAACAATCGCAAAAGTCGCAGACAACACAGGGGCAAAAGATGTCAGAATTATCCGCGTATTGGGTGGCAGTCGCCGTCGCGCAGGTAACATCGGTGATATCGTTGTTGCTTCTGTACAAAATGCACTCCCTGATGGCTCGGTCAAAAAAGGTGAGGTCGTGAAGTGTGTTATCGTGCGAACCGCGTATACAATCAATCGTGAGGACGGAACACGTATCCGTTTTGATGACAACGCTGTTGTTATTATCAACAAAGAGGGCAACCCGATAGGTACTCGTATCTTTGGACCTGTTGCCCGTGAACTACGTGATAGAGGCTATATGAAAATCGTTTCATTGGCCCCGGAGGTGCTGTAATGGGAATTAGGAGAGGTGACCAAGTCGTTGTCATATCTGGCAAAGACAAAGGAAAAAAAGGCAAAGTTTTATCTGTTGATGAAAACCGCATCACAGTCGAGGGTGTAAATATTGTTGTTCGCAACAAAAAAGCCCGCAGTGCAAAAGAAAAATCTATGCAAGAGAAAAAACCTGGGACAATTGATATCTCTAATGTAATGATTCTTTGCAAATGCGGAAAACCTACGCGCATTGCCCACAAAGAAAACAATGGTAAAAAGAACCGTGTTTGCGTAAAGTGTGGGGAAGTTCTTGACCGCAAGTTTGTCAAAGTTAAAGAAAAAGCAAAAGACATCGGCGAGGAAGTAACCGAAAAAGACAAAGAAAAAGCCGCAGCCGAGAAGAAACCGCTTGTGCGTCGTGAAGTCAAACACACGGCCGAGAGCAAAATCAAAAAACCACAAGCCACAACAAAAGCGACGACTACACATCGTCAAATAGGAGGTTCATAATATGGCTACATCAGCAAAACCTGTCGCAGCAAAGAAACCTGCTGCACCGAAAACAGCAGTTGCTAAGCCAACGGTCGCTAAAACAGCAACACCGAAAGTTGCCAAGGCGCCTGCAAAGGCTAAGGCTGGGGCACCGCGTTTGCAAGAAAAATATCTTAACGTGGTTGTTCCATCTATGATGAAAAATCATGGCTTTAAAAACATCATGGCCGTTCCGAAAATCGTTAAGGTCGTTATCAACACATCTTTGGGTGCCGAAAAAGACGACACAAAAAAATTCGATAGTGCTGTTAATGATATCGCGCTTATCACAGGGCAAAAACCAATTGTTACGACCGCCAAGAAAAGTATCTCTAACTTTAAACTTCGTGAAAAACAACGCATCGGTGCGAAAGTAACAATCCGTGGGGCGCGTATGTACGAATTCTTGGACAAGTTGATATCTGTTGCTTTGCCACGTGTTCGTGACTTCCGCGGTATCTCACCGACATCGTTTGACCAAAACGGTAATTACTCGCTTGGTATCAAAGAACAACTTGTTTTCCCTGAAATCAGTTATGAAAAAATCGACAAGGTCCGCGGCTTTGATATCGTTGTTGTTACTACGGCGAAAAACAACGAGGACGCATTGACGCTTCTTAAGGAAATGGGCTTTCCATTCCGTGCAAGTAATAAAGGAGGTAACGCATAATGGCAAGAGTTGCTATGAAAGAAAAGCAAAAACGTGGTGGACGTAAAAACGGCAAAAAATGCCCAGTGCGTGACTATACACGCTGTACAATCTGTGGCAGACCAAAAGCGGTTTTGAAAAAATATGGTATCTGCCGTGTTTGCTTCCGCGAGATGGCCCTCAAAGGCGAAATCCCAGGCGTGAAAAAGGCAAGTTGGTAAGGAGGATTAACAAATGGCAAAAAGAAGTAATGTAACAACAGACCCAATCGCAGACATGCTGACCCGCATCAGAAACGCGGGCATGGCAAGGCACGATTCCGTAATGATTCCTTTTTCAAAAATCAAAATGGAAATTGGAAAAATCCTCTATAAAGAAGGCTTTATCAAAAGCATTGAACAAACCAAGAACGACGAAGGTCATCCTTATATCGCAATTGCTTTCAAGGGCGACCACACAAACCGTGTGATTCAGGGGCTTAGGCGCATCTCTAAACCAGGGCTTCGTGTTTATTCAAACACGGACAAGTTGCCAAAAGTTCTTAACGGTCTTGGTATCGCGATTATATCTACGAGCAAAGGCGTGATGACAGACAAGTCTGCGCGCGAGCAGAATTTAGGCGGGGAAGTCCTGGCCTATGTATGGTGAGGTGAATTATGAGTAGAGTTGGAAAAACAATAATCAGTATCAAATCAGGTGTTAACGTCGAAGTCAAAGAGGAGGCGGGTAAAAGTTTTGTTGTCGTCCGCGGACCGAAAGGCGAACTGACCCAAGAAATCAAAGGTGTTAAACCAGAGATTGCCGAGGGAAAAATCGAACTTAAACGCGTTAATGACGAATCAAAAACAAAAGCCCTCCACGGTCTTTATAACCGCCTTATCCAAAACATGATTAAGGGAGTCACCGAGGGTTTTGTAACAACACTTATTTTGAACGGTGTTGGTTACAAAGCGGCACTTGCAGGTCAAGATTTGTCGCTTGCAATCGGTTATTCGCACCCATGTGTTGTCAAAGCCGAACCAGGTATTACATTTAAAATCCTAACACCTGCGGAAGTTCAGAACCTTAACCTCGGTCGCGATGGCATCAGCGTCGTCGTTCAAGTTATGGGGGCAAGCAAAGAACGTGTCGGCAGTATGGCAAGCAAAATCCGTGACCTTCGCCCAGTAGAGCCGTACCATTTATACGGTATCCGCTATAGCGATGAACGCGTCATCCGCAAAGAAAGTAAATCGGGTAAGAAAAAGTAAGGAGTAAACAATGATAAATAAACCTGACAAAAATAAAGAACGAAAAATCCGCGCAAGGCGTCAAAACGACATCAAAGGTACGAGTGCAAAACCTCGCCTTGTTGTATACCGCAGTTTGACAAACATCTATGCGCAACTTGTGGATGATGACAAAGGGTCGACGATTCTTGCCGTCAATACTTTGCAATCTGATATTGCCAAACTTGTAAAAGGCAAAAACAAAAAAGATGCCGCTTTCATCGTTGGCGAGCAAATCGCAAAACAAGCGGCAACCAAAAAAATCAAGTCATGCGTTTTCGACCGTAATGGTTATATCTATCATGGTCGCGTGGCTATGGTCGCGGACGGAGCACGTAAAGGAGGGTTAGTATTCTAATGGCAGACGAAAATAAAAAAACTGGTGCAGGCGATAACGCCGAGGGTACACCTGCGGGCGCAGCGTTGTCGGCAGATGCGGTGCTTAAAACATCTCAAAGAGATTTGAACATCGATGCAAAGCGCGCTAACAAAGAGGCACTCTATAAGAACGCAAACCGCCAAAACGACCGCAACAAGCGTGAAGCAGTTGCCGCGGGCGAGGTTCAGAGCAAACTTATCCGTGTAAACCGAATCACAAAGGTTGTTAAAGGTGGTCGTACACTTAGGTTCAATGCGGTTGTTATCGTTGGTAACCTCGAGGGAATGGTCGCGGTTGGTGTTGGTAAAGCCCGTGAAGTTTCCGAGGCAATCAAAAAAGCCGAACAAGACGGTAAAAAACAATTCAAGTTGGTGCCAGTTGTTGGTACAACCGTACCTCACGAAGTCATTGGTGTGTTTGGAACCAGTAAAGTCAAAATCATGCCTGCCCGCGAAGGTAACGGTATCATCGCAGGCGGCCCTGTGCGTGCCGTGTTGGAACTCGCAGGCTATCGTGACGTTACTGCAAAATGTTATGGCTCGACAAATTCAATTAACGTTGTTAAAGCAGTTATCGATGGTTTGTTGAAACTTCGCACAAAAGAGCAAATCGCAAAAATCAGAGAAGAAGGAACAGAGGTTTCAAAACCAACCAAAAAAGCCAAATAAGGTTGACATTCAATCGAATTTGATATAGAGTTAAAAAAGGGAGAAAATCGAAATGGAAAAAGAAAAAAAGACACCTGCAGCAAAAAAAGAGGCTGCACCGAAGGTTGCTGCTAAGCCAGCCGCAAAACCTGCGGCGAAAGCAGCAACTGCTAAGGCTCCAGCAGCCAAGGCACCAGCAAAAGCAGCCGCACCTAAAGCCGCTGCCGCTAAACCTGCTGTTAAGGCTGCACCGAAGGTTGCTGCTAAGCCAGCCGCCGCATCAAAAGTTACGGCAAAACCTGCACCAGCAAAAGCCGCTGCGCCTGCTAAGGCTCCAGCGAAACCAGCAGTAGCACCTAAGGCTACCGCCGCAAAACCTGCACCTGCGAAAGCACCAGTTGCTAAGGCTGCACCTGCTAAGCCTGCTGCGGCAACAAAAGTTGTGGCAAAACCTGCACCTGCAAAAACCGCCGCCAAAGCACCTGCTAAGGCCGCAAAACCTGCTGGTTCAAAACTTCCATATGTCAGCAACGGGCAAATGACCGTTACACTTATCAAATCAACAAACGGTTGCACAATTCGTCAAATCCGTACAGTTCAGGCTCTTGGTCTTAAACGTATCGGCGACGCGCGTGCTCACCGTGACAATCCTGCTATTCGTGGTATGTGCACTGTTGTTGCGCACCTCGTTAAAGTAGAAAAACTTGGCAACTAACAATTTGACTGGAAACAAAAAACATCCGAACTAATCAAGGAGATTTAAAAAAATGCAAATACATGAATTAAGCCCACATCCAAAAGCAAGGCGCGACAGACGCAGACTGGGTCGTGGTATCGGGAGTGGTCTTGGAAAAACATCTGGTAAAGGTCACAAAGGTCAATGGGCCAGAAGTGGCGGAGGCGTTCGCGTCGGCTTTGAGGGCGGACAAATGCCGCTCCACAGACGTTTGCCTAAACGCGGCTTTACCAATAACAGTTTCGCGAAAGTTTACTCTGTTGTTAATATCAAAGACCTCAACGTTTTCAAAAAGGGCGACGTTGTTACAGCAGAGGTTTTGAAAGAACGTGGAATTCTCTCGAAAATCGAAGAATACGGCCTCAAAGTTTTGGGTGACGGCAAACTTGATGTTGCAATCACAGTCAAAGCCGCCAAATTCACAAAAGGCGCAATTACCGCAATTAAAAAAGCGGGTGGGGAAGCAATTGTTTCTGAATACCACGTAAACGAAAGCACGGCAAAGCCTGCGCCTGCAAAGGCTACAGCAACAAAGGCTCCTGCCAAAACAACAGTGACTTCAAAGCCAGTCGTTAAGGCTGCACCTAAAGCGGTCGTTGCAAAAACCGCTGCCCCTAAACCAAAGGCTACACCAACTTCTGGAGTTAAAAAATAAATGATTCAAACAATCAAACAAGCCTTCAAAATGAAAGATGTCCGCACAAAAATTTTGTGGACATTTGGTTTGTTGCTTGTTTATCGTATCGGTTGCTTTATCCCAATCCCAGGTATCAGTCCCGAAGCCTTCGCGTCCTCATGGCGCGATAGTAACGCGGGGTCTTTCCTCGAGATTTTGAACCAAGTCGCGGGCGGGGCATTGGAAAACGGTGCGATTTTGGCACTTGGTGTCGGTCCATATATTACGTCCAGTATTGTTATCCAACTTTTAACAATAGCATTACCTCCACTTGAACGTTTGTCAAAACAAGGTGACGAGGGGCGTCGCAAGTTGGCGGTTTACACCCGATATGCCGCATTATTTATGTCGTTGGCACAAGCCATTGCAATCGCCGTTTCGTTTAACCTAGCGGGCAACCTCAATACCCGTCTATTCGGTGAAGCCGTACCCGAAGTCATCACAATCTTGATAGTCATCTTGGTTTTGACCGCAGGTGCCATGTTCACGGTTTGGATTGGTGACAAAATCACAGAGCACGGCGTTTCTAATGGTATGAGTATGTTGATTTTCGTCGGTATCTTGTCGACAGGTGCACTCGCTTTCTATAACAGCATAGTCGAAGTTTTCAGCGACATCAACGCTATCGTTACACCAATCGTGTTCATCGTGACGCTTGTGATTATCTTCGCGTTGATTGTATTCGTCGATTTGGGAGAGCGCAAAATCCCAGTCAGTTACGCAAAGCAGATTAAAGGCAACAAACAATACGGTGGCCAATCAAGCCACATCCCATTAAAGATAAACAGTGTTGGGGTCTTGCCGATAATTTTTGCGTTCTCGCTCTTGAACTTCCCGCAACTTATCTTTAGTTTCTTCCAAGAATCTAATGCCTACATTTGGTACGCAACAAATATGGGTATGGGAACTTGGCCCAACATTATATTGACATCTCTTTTGATTTTGGCGTTCAGTTATTTCTATGCATCCATTATGTTTAACCCAGACGACGTGGCGCGGAGTTTACAACAAAATGGCGGCTACATCATCGGTTACCGCCCAGGCATCCCAACACGGGATTATCTAAGAAAAGTCCACCGACGCATGACGTTCTTTGGTGCCGTATTCTTGGCTTTCATGGCACTTATCCCGTCGATTATATTCACGGCTGTCATGGGCGACCAAGGAAACATTCTTGCAAACTCGTTCACCAGTATCGGTTTGTTGATTTGCGTGTCGGTCGCGCTTGAATTCGATAAACAACTCCAAGCCGCGATGATGATGAAAACTTACAAAGGATTTTTAAAGTGAACATTGTTTTATTTGGGGGACCAGGTGCAGGTAAAGACAGTATCGCAAAGTTTCTGGCCGAAGATTTTGGACTGGTCCATGTTTCAAGCGGTGATATCTTTCGCAAACACATCGCAGAGCAAACCGAAATTGGAAAATCTGTAAAAGCATACATCGACCAGGGTAATCTTGTTCCCGACGAATTGACTATTGCTATTGTTATGGATAGACTAGCCCAAGATGATTGTGCGAACGGCTTTATTTTGGACGGATTCCCAAGGACAGTTGCCCAGGCATCGGCGTTTCTTAAACAAAAACCAATCGACGCAATTGTGCATATATCGGTGGACGAGGAAACAGTGGTTGCACGCCTATCTGGTCGTTATAAATGTACAACTTGTCACGAGCCACACAACAAACTTTGGCACAAAGGAATCGAGTGCAGTAAATGCGGGGGACCTCTGTCCCAACGCGACGACGACCGCGAGGAAATAGTGCGCAAACGATTTAATGATTACAAAGAAACCGAAACCGCGATGCTCGATTTTTATAAATCACTTTTGGTCAAGGTTCTTCCCGTCGAATCAAAACTTGTTGACCCACCAAAAAGTATGTACAGCAGATTTTTGGATGACCATGTAAAGTCGCTTAACTATATTGCGGCTACGTCAAAGGCGAAAAGCAAAGATGTCAAGAAGTAAACCCGATTATAACGAAAAAGACTATGACGACGTCCGTAAAAGCGGGCAAATCATTCGTGACTTTTTTGCGCAGATAGAGGGGCATATTGAACCAGGTGTTTCAACCCTGGAACTTGATAAAATTGCGCACGACTTTATTGTTGAAAGGGGCGCGACCCCGTCGTTTTTGAATTATCAGGGATTTAAGCATTCGATTTGTACATCCGTGAACGAAGAAAGCATCCACGGTATTCCGCGCAAAACCAAGATTTTAAAAAATGGTGACATCATAAGTATCGACGTTGGTGTTCGCTATCCTGCAAAAGGCGGTATGTGTACCGATGCCGCACGTACTTTCTCGGTTGGGGAGGTTTCGGCTTCGGTAAAAAAACTCATCGATGTGACCGAGCAATCTTTTCACGCCGCAGTTGACGGACTTAAGGCAGGGAGCCGCGTTTTGGATATCGGCAAGCGCATCGAACAATTTGTGAACGGTCGGTATGGTATTATCGAAAATTTCTACGGTCATGGCACGGGTCGCAACGTCCACGAGGGTGTGCTTATCCCGAACTTTAATGTAATGCGCCCTGACGTCAACGATAAACTGGTTGAAATGGCGGCGAACGTGTTTAGTGTCGGCGACATAATCTGTATCGAGCCAATGATTAACATGGGTGGGAAAGAGGTCCGTTTGGCAAAGGACGGCTGGACCGTTCTTACGGTCGACGGACGTGTCGCCGCGCACTATGAAAACACCATGATAATTACCGCTGATGGGGTTGAAATCATCACTTAATGGTAATAACCAGTGAATGGCCACGAAAAAAACCACGCTCACAGTGGGTGAAGTAAAGTCGACAATTGACAATCTTTTGGGTAAAGAAATCAAAATGCGTGTTTGTCGCGGCCGCAAGCAGGTAAAAAAATACACGGGTGTTATCGAAAATACATTTCCTTCTGTCTTTGTCGTGCGCATCCACGACACCATTGAAACAGGCACCAAACAAAGCGCCCCCGTGACCCCAACCCTTGTTTATTCCTACAGCGACGTAATATGCCAAGAAGTTTTAGTAGACCCAATGGTAACGGCATGATATAATTTGTTTATGGACGCAAAAACAAAAGCCCAAAAACTCTATAGAAAAGTAAACACTTTTATTTTGACCTGTGTTGGTTCGGACGGGTATCCGCTGACAAAAGCCGTTGTTCCGACAAAGCACCGCGATTCGCTTGGCGAGATGTTTTTTGCAACAAACACGTCGTCAAATTTTGCAAACGCGGTTGCGAAAAACCCAAAGGGAAGCGTCTATTTTTACAGTCGCAAACTTATAATATGGAAAGGTTGTTTTTTAAAGGGCAACTTTGAAATCGTAACAGATATGGACATAAAGAAAAAATACTGGAACCCACTCTATAAAGGTGCTTATCCTGGCGATGACAAAACCCATACGAACCCCGATTTTTGTGTGCTCAGATTTGTGCCAACGTCGGCAAGATTATATGCGAATTTTACCCTCGCGGATTTCGAGGTTTAAATGACAAAAGATGAACTAATTAAATTTTGTTTGACTCTGCCAAAAGCAAGTGTCGATTACCCGTACGGCCCAGAATACGAGGTAATTAAAAACGGCAAGGGTAAGAGTTTCGCCCTCATCGGCAACGTAGAGGTCGAACCGATGAAGCGCAGTTGTGGTGCCGACGCTCCCATTGTTTCTGGCGATATTTTTGTTACCGTAAAATGCCCGCCAGAGTTAATACAGCCACTCCGCGAACAATACACGGCGGTCTTGCCTGGGTATTACAGCAACAAGAATCATTGGAATACTATAATCCCAGGAAAAGATGTCCCAGACGATGAAATCAAAAAATTCATACAAATAAGTTACGACCTGGTGACATAACCGAAACCACAGGTGCATACATTTGTGGTATGGAAATCAAACACGAAAACATCAACATCAAAAGCCTTACCAATGTAGCATCAAACCAAATCCGCGTGGGGGCTCAGGTCACGTTGCCTGTTCCTTGCAAAAAGGTTTTGACCACAAGCCAAAAGGTCTTTGTCACGGGGGTTGACCGCAAAGAATCCGAACTTGTTGTTTCAGGAAAGGTCGTCACCCGCGTTGTTTTCATCGACGAAACGGATGGGTATAACTCGGAGGACACTACTACGCCGTTTAGCGAAAAGTTCACGGTTGCCGATGCCCACGACATCATGCCAATGGGTCAAATCATCAGTTCATCAAATCCAAAGTTTTCCAAAGGTGAAAACGATTTCATCACCGCGGTATCAACGGAGCACACCGTTAATATTGCCTTGGTCGGTATGCTGACTAAAGAAGTCACTGTGGCAAAAAGCATCACTGGTGGCGACATCGAGCAACAAACCACAAACACCGCGGTCGCGACATACGGTGCGGGATTTTTCGACCACTTTGAATCGGGAGAGTCTTTTGTTCTTGACCAAAACATTGAGGGAATCCTTGGCGTAGACGCAAATGCACATATTCGCGACATATCTGTTGTCGCAGGCAAATTCACGGTTAAGGGCACCGCCTGTGTGACCGCAATGGTTGTTCGCAACATCGAGGGCACACACTCGGCATCGACCGTGGCGTTTGAGTTCGACTTTTCAAAAACGTTCAACAAAAAAGGCGTTACCGAGCGTGACACAATTGTTGGTTCGGTATCTGTTTCCGACATCATTACCCGTGTCGAGAACAAAAACAATGCCGAGTTGGTCACAGAGTTGGGGCTCGTGTTCATGGGGCAGAGCATCGCACGCACCGAGTTGTCGGTTGTGTCGGACGCATTCTCTGTTTCAAGCGAACTTAAATTGCAATCCGTTGCGGTTTCTGACACCGTTGTTGTTCCTCAAACAAACATCATCGCCGACGTCGAAGGCAACGTTACTATGCCTGATAACTCGCCGTTTATTGGAAAAGTTTTGTCCTGGACAACACCAACGCTAGGGACGATTAACGTTAAACCAACCGACGACCGCGTAATGGTCGAGGGCGTAATGCAAGTCGGAATTATCTACGAATGCGAAGAACGCGGTGTCTACAGTTACACAACCGAAGTGCCGTTTTCAATAAACACAAAAGCCGACGGCATCAGCAAAAAACACGACATCCATGTTGCGGTCACACCTTTGTCTTGCAACGTAAAAGCCCGCCGTGGGAAAGAACTCTTGGTTGACGCACGCTTTGGGGTCAACATGTCTGCGACAACAACTGCGGTTGCTAAACTTGTGTCGAGTGTGGAACTCGGTAAACAAAAAACTGCGCCAGAGCACAGCATCACAATCCGTGTTGCAGGCGAAAAAGAAACCGTTTGGAATGTTGCAAAAACAACCTCGGTTCCAGCGGACGAAATTGTTCGCCAAAACCCGCAAATTGCTGACGGCATCCAACCAGGCGAGCGCATCGTAATTTACAAACGTGCGTGAAAACTTTGACAATTGCTGACCTTGTACGGTAACATTAATTGTGGCAAAAGATAACATTATATTAGTATTTGCGGTTATCGTGATTGTTTTCTCGATAGTCGCAAGTATTTTTTTAGACCAAGGCGAACTGGTGCTAAGTGCCGTTACTATCAGTACCGCTATTGTTGGTGCCTGCGGTATTTATATTCAGATGTCTAAAAATAAAAAAATCAACCAAGCAAGTTTCACTACAACTTTTAGTTACCAATTCTATGACCAAAAAGAATTAAAAAAAGTTATGAGCAAACTTGAAAGATATCGCAAAGGGCAGAAAAATGTTTTTACCGACAAAGATTATGACAACATTGTTGCTTACTTGCAATGGTGTGAGGAACTTGCTTCACTCATCAACAAAAAAGTTGTTGCTTACGACACTATAGACGATTTGTTTTCATACAGATTTTTTTTGATTACGAACAACGAGTACGTACAAAAAATCGAACTTGTTCCAGAAAAAGAATTTTACCATGGAGTCTATATTGCTCACAAAGGATGGGAAAATTACAAGCGCAAAAACAACCTACCAATTTTAATGGAAGATACAATGCTTGATACCAGTTTTTTTTGTCAATAACCACCGTATGAAAATAGTCATGATATCCGTACTGGCGATTGGGGCGATTGCGCTCGTGGTTTTTGCGGGTTTGGGTTTTGCATCCCCAAACGTTTCGGCGCAAGGCAACACCGATTTCCTGCGCATTCACATCCGCGCAAACAGTAACTCGCAAGAGGACCAAAATGTGAAATACGTTGTGCGCCAAAACATTGTTGACAACCTGACCCCGATTTTTTACAACGTCAACTCGCGCAAAGACGCCATGAATCGTTTGCAGGAAAACCTTACCCTCATTGAACAGATTTCAAATGACACCCTTGAGAGGGCGGGTTTTACCTATTCTGCGGCGGCAAAAATTAGGACGGAACACTTTCCACCGCGCACATATTTCACCCGTGACGCGAATATGACTTTGCCCGAGGGTATCTATGACGCCCTTATTATTTACCTTGGCGAGGCAACGGGCGACAACTGGTGGTCCGTGATTTACCCGCCTTTGTGTTTTTTGGACAACGAAATTGGCGGGGTGGACGGAATCCGATTCCGCTTGCGAATCTTGGAAATTTTGCGCGCACGAAATTAAAAAATTTATAAAAAACTTATGAAAATCATTTGCTAAAAAATGTGTAAATGTGGTATACTGCACAATATAGGGGCGCACTACTATAAAGGGCGCACTACTATAAAGGGCGCACTGATGAAAAAAATTTCTTTTAGGAACATGAATAAACACCGTTTGTTGGCTTGTGTACTCGGCGCGTTTTTTGCCGTGAATATGTTTGGGGTTATGCTCACCGTCATTCTCACGAATCGGGTGGCGGCGATTTCAAATTTCTTTCCTGAACATTATTATATGCGTGCGCTTTCCGATGATGCTTTGTTCAGGCGAGGCGGTGGGATTAACCCCGAGGTCGCCGAGAAAATTCTGGACGTAATTGATTACATGCGTGCCTCTGGTTTTTCAAACCCTGATGGTTCAATTACTGCGCGACATTTCTCGGATGTACTTGTTGGGCCGATTGATGACCGCGATTTTTCTAATTTTAACCCCTCGAATCCTTCGACTGAACCGTATTGGGCGGGGTTGTTCTTGCCTCTGTTCGAGGGATTGCCCGAATATATTGATGCGACGGTGAACAACGTCCAAGGCAGTGTTGAATACTTCAATGACGAGTTTGGTATTGAAATTGATTCACCATTAAGAGTGTTTACAAATGATATTGCTACTATGACTGGTGCACGCCCGTGGCAACTGGTTCATGCAAAAGATGACGTTTTGACATTGTACATGGATGATTTGTATCGGCTTTCACCATTTAACTTTGACGAGGACAGAATTTTTGATTTTGATTATATGTCTTCGATATTACGGCAAAACCTGCTTGCTGATTTTAATGATGTTTTGCAATTTTTCCCAGGGGCACAAAACTTTATCGTGCCTGGCGGAACACCGTGGCAATCAAATCAATCGAACAGTGCAGATGTAACTTATCTTTGTTGCCCCTCTGAACGGGCGGGACAATATCGTGATTTTAGTTCATGGCGAAGCGTTTGGGATTATGACCTCAATAGATGGGTTAGCCGTTGGGTAGAGGAATTTAGGATTTGCTGTGAACGCCCTCAGTTCCTCATGGCACAAAACCCGTCGCCAACAGGGGACCTGATTTGGTTGCCGTCGATGTATGAAACCGCAAACTCTACGGACAGACCACTACTGCCAAATTTTGAAAATATTGACAACCCAGGCGATTTTTCGTTTGTATTTATTGGATGGGGCTGGGGTCTTTTCAATCCTCAACACCGAAGCGGTCTTTGGGAATTACATGGTTGGGACCGCGCTTTGACAAGTATTGAATTGAGTGGCTATTGGGGATTTGACACTTTGTTTGGTGAATTTATGATGGCAAATTGGTTGCGTTCCCACACGGACGTAAACCCTGATGATTTTGATACTAGGTTTTTGGGAATGGATTTTTTCGGCGGATACAACGAATACGAAATTCTGGAACCATTTCAGATGGCGGCAATAGATATGATATTTGGTCTGTCTACTTTTAATTTTGGTTTTTTTGGTAGTACTGATTACGGCCAGATTGTAAATCCATCATTTGTGCCATTTGGTGTTCGCCCCGCAATCCAAATTTGTTTGACCGAATTGCGCCGCGCGGTCGACGGATACGTACCCCAAGAGCGTGTCAATCTGGAATGGGATTTAAACGGCGGAGTCATAACCACCGTATTGCCATCCCAACCATTATACAACGTGGCAATTGAACAGCCAATCCCAACCCGCAATTACCACCAATTCGCAGGGTGGAGAGTATACGCCCCAAGTCACACCGCCCACGACCAACTGTGGAATTTCAGCATCCCAATAACCGAGCCAAAACGATTAATCGCCCAATGGACGGTCAACACGACCCCAAGTACAAGCCCCCAATTGACGTGGAGTATTGCCGCCCATACTGTCCCCAGAGGTTCGTTGACAGGGAGTGAACCGACGTACGCGATTTACGGCACAACGATATCAAAGCCAATGCTAAATATAAATTCGCCGAATTATGTGAGTTTAAGAGCATGGCAAGTACAAGTTGGCAACAATTGGGTCGACTGGGATTTTAACAACCCGATTACGCGGAGCATGGACTTTCGGGCTGCTTGGGACGTAGGGAATATAACCTTAAGTTGGGATTTAAACAGTGGCACGTGGCCTGCGCACGCATCGCCATTGCCTATGTCGAGAGCATGGGGAACTACTGGTTCGGGTCAATTCTGGACCCCGACTCGCCCTGGTTACACATTTGCAGGGTGGCTCGAGGATGGTACAACCAATATTTTCACAACTCATCATCTTCACCCAGGAGGCGGCATGAGGAGTAAGAATCTGGTTGCCCAATGGACCCCGAATGATATCGCAACATTGACATGGGACACAAATGGTGGAAGTTTGACTGTGACCCCGCCAAGTTCTGCAAACTTTAACACTGTTATATTAGCGCCCGTGCCAACCCGCCTGTATCATACGTTCATGGGCTGGCAAGTCCACGGCACAGGAACGAATTGGAATTTTACAAATCCGATAACAAGTACAATGCACTTGGTTGCCCAATGGGTTCCCGCAACAAACTCGGCGGACGCGCCACAATTAACTTGGAATCTTGGGGGAGGTACGCTCTTGCCAGCGCCGCCAACGCACGCAGTTT
>Ga0209755_10000242_pt1 | contig 107420 bp, 69 predicted proteins | sample TergutCo191P1_FD_187301 | JGI IMG/M metagenome (GOLD analysis project Ga0209755, IMG submission 187301) | Cornitermes sp. P1 segment gut microbial communities from Petit-Saut dam, French Guiana - Co191P1 (SPAdes) (version 2) | ecosystem: Host-associated > Arthropoda: Insects > Digestive system...
AGAAAGCCACTTCTTTTGCTTCATCTTCATTTTTTTTCTTTGTAGAAATTGGTGGGAGATATTTTCCGTTATCATCTTTGAATGATACCAGAAAAAACGGTCGGTCTGCTCTTTTGATTAGAGAGAATGGATAAGCGTTCATAATGAACCTCATTACTGGATTGACGGTTAAAACGGTCATGTGTCGTTTTATGTGTCGATCCGAATTAATAAGATTACATTCTACCCGTTGTGTGGGTAAGAAATACCTATCTCCTTATTACATAAGGAGATAGATACTAGTGGGGAGTGGAGGATTTGAACCTTCGAAGGCTGAGCCAACAGATTTACAGTCTGCCCCATTTGACCACTCTGGAAACTCCCCGGTTTCACAACATCTTAGCAGATTATATAAAAAAGAGGATTTTTAGGCAAGTGGGGATCAGCGGTTTTTTTTGGTTATGCCGTCAATCGCCCATTCGGTGATGACAGTAAGACGTTTTGAAATGGCGGAATCGATACTTATTCTTGAAGCCAAAAAATCAGATATATCGGCGCCGGCTATACCGTATATTAATAACCCTTCTTCAATCGGTTCAAAGTAGAGCTGGGACATGAACTTTTCTTCTTTAATTACAGGTATAAACAAATAACTCAGGCTTTTAAAATTGGTAAGAGTGTAACGAAGACAGTTTTGAAGAAGAGCCATTTCTGCGCAGTAATAAGTGTTTCCAAAAATTGAATCCCTTAGTTTTATGTATACAATCTCAGACTGCGGTAGAACGCTTGCAGGCGCGGGATCAGGTATCGCTGTTGTTTGTTTTTTGCCCGCGATGCGGGTCGCTTCTTCAAAAAGAGGAAACGACCGTTTTTTTGTATGAGAATTGTAAAGCCTGCCTTTTAAGCCGCGGATATTTCCAAGCGCGTTGTATGCGTCAAGAAGGCTTGAGCTGTCTTTACCGGAAAGAACCAGCAAATATTCGATAAGATAACCTGGATTTTTTTGCAGTATTATATCTATAATCTGAGGATCAATATTTGCGCCGTTTGAATTTCCCAAAATTATAAAACCGCTTGTTCTCCGGCTGGATTTAATATAGCCGGATTCGCTGAATGCCGCTGCTTTGATGTTTTGTTCCGCGTTGGGAAAAATATCATTAAATGATCTTACCTGCGAAAATGAAATCGAAGCGCATGCGGTAAAAATAATTATTACCAGCAGTTTTTTCATTTAATACGCGCCCTTGCCGATAATCACAACTCCGAATGTTTTAAAAATAATCCATAGATCAAGCCATACAGACCAGCTTTGCAGATAGTAAATATCATAAGCGACCCTGTCGAGGTAATTTGCGTCAGATCTTCCTGAAACCTGCCACAGTCCTGTAAGCCCGGGTTTAATCGAGAAAACACGGTTATAATCATCGCCGTATTTTTCTTTCTCGTTGTCAACAATCGGACGCGGACCTACAACCGACATTTCGCCTTTTAAAATATTAATAAGCTGGGGGAATTCATCAATGCTTGTGCGGCGAAGGAATTTTCCAAGCTTTGTTATTCTTGGATCATTTTGAAGTTTGTGATTTTCGTCCCATTCTTTTTTTAAACGCGGATCAGATTCCAAAAGCTCAAGCAATTTTTGATCAGCGTCAACTGCCATTGTACGGAATTTATAAGCGTTAAAATGAACGCCGTTTTTTCCAAGTCTTTTTTGTTTATATAAAACAGGACCGGGAGAATTTAATTTAATTAAAAGCGCGATTGCAAGCAGAACCGGAAGGATAAGGATGCCTCCGAATATGACTATGCCAAGATCCATAAAACGCTTGACTCCGAGGTTGAAAGACAATTTAAACTTGTTGCTTGTATCGATCCCGAGAATTCCGTTGAAATCGCGGACTGACATCCAAATGCTTGATATGTTAAAAAAATTGGGAATGATGATGTTATAACGGAACGCTGACACCGACATATTCTGAAGATGTTTCAATTTCTGAGAGTCAAGTTTTGGCATAGCGATAATGGCCATTTTAATGCCGTACAGTTTTACAATTTCAGGACCGGCGCTTGTTTCGTGAATTATCGGGATATTTCTGTATTCGTCTTCGCCGAGCGGGTTATCGTCAAGAATGCAGACAGGTACATATCCCGATCTGATGCTTCCCAAAAGGCAATCGACGACAAGTTTTCCAGTTGTGCCGGAACCGAAAATTACAGTCGGAATACCGCCGAGCTTTGTTTTGAATAACGCCCAGTGGGTTGCGCTTCTAACGGTAAGGAGAATGATAGTCGAAAATATGCCCGAGATTAAAAACGCGGTGTTAACCGAATCCCAGATATCGTGTTCAATAAAACGCGACATGACTATACCGCCGTACGCGAATAAAGAGCCGATAAAAAAACGCCTCATTTCTTCGGAGGGCGGAAGCGAGACCCCGGGATATAATTTGTGAATTTGAAAGATCAAAATAAAAACCGGTAAATAAGGCCAGTAAGTAATGAATGATTTTGCGTCGATACTGCTGTAACCCTGAATAAGACCGTAAACTCTGACTAGAAAGAAACCCCAGGCGAAGGACAGCATTATCGCCAGCAGATCGGAAAAAACAAAAGCAAAGGTCGTAAGAGCGGAACTTGTTCGTCTGTATCTGTTCCTGTACCAGTTGTCAAATTCATTAATAGTCATTTAATAATAAAATACCGCATATTCTTAATATTTTCAAGATAATTAATGGAAAACAGGTAAAATACTTATATTGACATACAAGAATTCAATTTATACTATGATGGAGTAGAGGAGATTTATGTGTTAAAAAAAGTATTGTTTGTTCTTTTTCTTAATTTTACCGTACAGATTTTAATATATGCCCAAACTCATATCGCAGTTCCGCTCGGGGAGCCTGTTTATTCGGTGCTGGAGATGGCGCAGATGCGCGGTCTTTGCAATAATCTTCCCGCGGTAAAACCTTATTCCAGAGAAAAGATTCTGTCTGTGATTAAGGAGATTATGAACAACGAAAAAAAGAGAAGATTTGGCGGATTGACGGATGCGGAACACAGGATATTGGAGCAGTTCGTTTCGGAATTTAACCCGCCAAAGAAAGGTTTTGATCTAACGCGCGGGACAATTTCTACAGAGCATTATTGGGATAATTTTTATTTCTCGGGTGTATTCGGTTTTGGATTTGATGTTAATTTTGGAATGGGATATTTTCCTGTTGCGGGAGGTTATAAATACGAACCCGGAGATGATCCTTTGTTCAATGGAGCGGAGCATCCCGCGGCAGGTGATTTCTACACAAGCATCGAAATTATAGCGCCTATTTTGTCATTTACAGGAGATCTTGGCAAGCATATTTCATACGGTTTTGCTCTTAGCGGCTGGATTGGAAAAATACCAAGGGAAATTTCAGGTTCTTATTACAATATGGATCAGGATTTGTATTACGATATATCAAATAACCGGAAAGATCCGATGACGACTACAGGAGAGCCGCTGACATATTTTCCGTACACATATAAAAAACGATGGGATGCTTTTGTGTTTCCCACATCAGAGTTAAACAACGCGGGAATGTCCGCCTGGCCTTACGGATTTTCCATTGGATATGCAATGGTTCCTGAACTTGCGGTTGATCTTTTTAACGGGCATCTTTTTTTAAGATTCGCGCGAATTGACCGCGAATGGGCGGGAATGTCACCAAACGCGAGTCTTGTTTTAAATCAGTCAGCGCAGCCGTTTCTCGCGTTTGAAACAGCGATTACGCCGTTTAAATGGATAACGATTTCATCGCTAACGGGGGTTTTAGAGTATCATAACGAAGAAGCGACAAAAGACGAGAATTGGGCGGGAGTTAAGCAAAGTTCCGGCACATTCCAAAACGCATTTTCTATAGTCCAGCTTGAACTGAATGTTTTAAATTATTTTTATTTTGGTATTGGAAGCAGTGTAGTATGGCCAAAACGTTTTGAGATAGGTTATATATTCCCGCTCGCGGAAAATTTCCTGTATCAGAATTTAATCGGCGATTATGATAATATGGCGTTATTTGTAAATTTAAAGGCACAGTATCCCGGATTGGGAAAACTCTGGTTTTCATTTTATCTTGACGAAATAAGTTTTGAATCAAATTTTAAAATACTGGACAGGAATATGTATGCCTATCAGGTCGGAGGCTCGTTTAATATTCCATGGATACCTTTTGCTTCTTTAACCGCAAGCTATACAAAGAATGAACCGTATAATTATACACATAACCGCATCACTACGCCGTGGTATGGAAACACGCAGATGGAACAAAATTATGTAAGTTTCGGTAAATCCCTTGGGCATTACATACCGCCCAACTCGGATGAAATACTTGTTCGTTTTGAAACAGTTCCCTTCGCAAGAACAATGCTCGGCTTACAATATCAGATGATTCGACATGGAGCGGATTACGGAAACAGATCGGTAGACGGAAGTTCGCTTTGGTCGGAACTGCCGACGGAAGGGGAGAGGAGTATTCTGGAAAAGTATTTTTTAAGGGACGGCGCGTATCAGTGGATGCATATAGTTAAATTGACGGGGGAATATTCTCTGGCAGGGTTTAAAATACCGGTTAAAATTCTAGGAGAGATGGGAATGGTTTATTCTTATTTTACGGACATCGATCAGAATATTAAACCGAATACAGGAAGATATTCGTACTCGAAGATCGATACGCTGCAATATCCGCGCAGATTATATTTTATCGGATTTATCGGTGTAAAAATATTTCCAAAATAATTTTAATAATAAATCTTGACAGATAACGATGCCTGTCCGCCCGCCTTGTTATTTCCGTCGATATGATCATTATTAAGCGAGACGATTCCGGATAAATTTGCTTTAAGGCAAAGCCATTTTAAGGGATTCCATTCAGCTCCAAGTGAAAGTATTAATTTATTTTCCGTTATTCCTGTAGGGGTTTTTTCGTCCCGTGTTGTTCTTCCGTCATCATAATTCATCCGCCAATCCCACAAAAAACCGTCTTTGTTATGAGCGCCGTAAGCCGCCCATGTAAAAATTGCAGATAACTTTAAAAAATTATCGTTAAAAAATTTACTTCCAAAGCTCAGCATCATGGTGTCTCTTGAATGTCCTAATATATTATATTCATTATAATCCATTTGAATAAAACTTGAAAAAGGCGAAGATAACAGCATAAAGTAAGGGTCTGTGTAAATAAATTCCAGATAAAAATGAGAGCCCCAATTTTTTATGGAACGTGTAAAATTAATACCTGCCATGTAGGCAAGGCTGTTGGGAGGCTGAGAACTGCTTTTTAATTCTTTGCGAAGGGCGAATTGATTTAATGTAAATTGCCCGTAAATATTAAGCGATTTTATTATATTTAAATTTAATTCAGCCGATAAAAACGAGCCCACCATGCTTCCCTCGTTTGGTTCCCATACGCCAAAATCTTCCCATGCGTACAAAGAATGGAAAATTATTAGCGGATTTAAATACCTTATTTCAATAGGCGAGTTACCTACTAAAACGCCTTCCATTAAACCTATTGAAAGTCTTTTAAAAAGATTTACATCAAGACGGTGAAGATAAAAATATCTTTGCATTGTATGCTCTAAGCCGTTTTCGCTCCAGTCTGTCTGTGAAGGATTGGGAAACAGCGAATCAGTTAGTGTTAAAGGTAATTGTATTATAAAAAAAGAATATTTTACAACAGGAGAAAAAAATGAAAGACGCGCAAAATCAAGGAAGGTTGAATTATCCGAGAAAGAAAGACTTCCCGTGTGACCTGTACCCCAGAATAATCTATCGCGTCCTATATAAAAATTCCACCATGAGCCGCCCGCGGCGCCGAAAGAGCGAAAAGGCCAATACTCAATGTCAAAATGATGAGAATCGGCAGGTATGTTCATATCAAAATAATCATTGCCGGATTTTAAACCGGGTCTCTTGCCGACTGTAGGCTCTACATAAAGCTGAACTCTGTTTACAAAGAAAAATTGAATTGGAACAGAAAGAAGTTGTGTAAATTTTGAATTATCAGGCTCCCATGATATATCGGGATTAAATCTGACTTTACCTTCCAGTTCAGCGCTTGCGTTAAAAAAAACCGCGAAATAATCATCAGACCAGGAAAGGCGCGGCAGTATAGTTAATTTTTTTATAATACGATTGTAAGCGAGTTTTGCAGCGTCTGAAAGATCAGATATATTAATATTATTTAAAAAATTAATAATCTCTGATTGCGCAAGAGGCGGGGAGAAAGAAATAAAAGATTTACCGGATTCAACAGAGAGAAAATGTAAATCGTCCAGAACAGGATCACCTGATAATATCATTCTATACGGAGAGCTGTAAAGATTTAACATGGTAAAAAAGAAAATTATTATAAAAAGAATTACATTTTTTTTCATTTTAAACTCTTTTTCTTTCGTTTATTATACGCTGTACACGTTCAATAAACGCTTCCTTCGAAAATTGAAGAACATGTTCGTTAAATACATCGCGGTTATGAAACTTTATATCTTTTTCAAAATAATCAAGTGTTTTTATTAAAGACTCGGATGTTTGCTCGTCAAAGAAAATTCCTGTTACATTTTCTTTAACGGTTTCCATAACGCCGCCGTCTCTGTACGCTATTACAGGACAACCCGCCGCGTTCGCTTCGACAGGAATTATGCCGAAATCTTCAATACCCGGAAAAAGCAAGGCTTTCGCGCCTGCGTAAAGCTCAAGCAGCTCTTCATCTGAAACTCTGCCTTTAAATGTGACAAGACCTTTCTTTGAATATTTTTTTATTTCTTTTTTCTTTGCTCCGGCTCCGGCGATAATGAGTTTCCTTCCTGAATTAATACACGCTTCAATCGCGATGTCAGCGCGTTTATAGCCTGTAAGCTGCCCGAAAAATAAATAGTAATCAGATGGATTACGCTTAACAGACATAAATTTTTCTATATTTACAGGAGGATAGACAACTGTTGCCTGCCTGTTGTAATAACGTTTTATTCTTTTTGAAACGTAAGCAGAATTGGCGATAAAACAATCAACAAGGTTAGCAGACATTACATCCCACTGGCGCAGTGAAGGGATAAGGCGTTTCATAAAAAGACGCGTGAAAATATTGGTTTTTCTGAAATAATCATGATACATATCCCAAAGATAGCGCATAGGAGTGTGACAGTAACATATATGATACGCGTTTGGATTGGGAACAACGCCTTTTGCAGGACCTGACTCGCTTGATATTACAAGATCGTAATCCTGCAAATTAAAATCCATTAAGGCATTAGGCATAAACGGCATATAAAGCTGATACAATTTTTTCGCAAAGGGAAGGCGGTTTATTCTTGAAGTAAAAATTCGTTTTTTATTAATTGTTTCTGATATCATTTTAGGATTATATACATGTGTAAAAATATCAGCATTTGGATAAATATCAAGGAGAGCTTCTATCACTTTTTCGCCGCCGCGCATGTTTACAAGCCAGTAATGTATTATTGCAACTTTCATTTGGTAATTGCCTTCCAGTTATCAGGATTAAAAATATCATCTTTAACAAAGAGCCAATCATCTTTTCCTATATTATATACATATTTGCCGTGAGCGTATGTGCTTACAGCGCCTATTGCGGGAATAAATATGCCGTTTTCTTTATCCTGTTTTAACGGATTTCCTGAAAAAGGGTTTACAGGATTATCAATTATTCCATTTAGTACAAGAAGAGGTGCGTCTCCATTGGTCATAAAATTAAAATCGCTTTCAATTTCAGAATTAGAATTGAAATCCTTAATCATTAAAAGGGCGTTATAACTGTATAAAAATTGACCGTTTGGAAGTCTTAAATTACTATAAACGGGCAAAGAGCTTCTTCCATGATCGGAAACCATTATAATTTTTGTATTGTCGTATACATTATTTTCTTTTAAAATTTCAAACCAATTTGCAAGTAACTGAAAAGCTGCGATTGTAAGATGAAAGGTCGGATCATCGGCAAAAATGGACGTTCCCTTGTTTGTAATATTCGCGGTTGGATGGTAATCAGGCGCCTGCAGGAATGTAAAACTATGCGGTAAATGAATATAAATAGTTGTAAAAGTATCTCCTTCCATGTCAAAGCCGGTAATTTTATCAAGAGAATCAAGAAACGCGTAATCGTCAATAATAATATTTGTAATCTGGTTTTTATCCTGATACTTTAATGTCAGCCAATCACCCCTGTCGTAAATGAAAATTCGTAAAAACAGAGGAGAGCCCTTAAAAAAAGAAAAACGAATTAAATATTTATTTAAATATTCCGATATTTTTAATATTTCTACATCTTTATTATTTTTCAGCCAATTTGCTGTATATTTTCCATAAAGATTTTTTACATTGTACTGCGGGAAATCAGAAAAAATGGAGATATTAGAAATATTTTTATTATCAAAGGGAGGATCTGTTACAGTAACAGAAAAACCGGCGTCATTTAATATTTGCGGGAGCAGAAGATAAGCTTCTTTTTGTTTATCAAGAAGCGTAGTATCATTGCGTTTATTTATTGATTCAGGAGAATATTCATACCCGCCGTAAATAGGCAGTGCTCCAATCAGCGTATGATTTGCGAAAGAAGAAGTATTGGGATAATGTTTAAACCCGCGCATTACATCTTTTATATGAGGTTTTTCTTCAAATACAAACGGAACGAAACTTCCTACGACAGAATCGAGCAATAAAACCAGAACATTTTTTCCGTTTTTAGAAAAATTATATTCACTGATAAAATTGCCGGCGCCCTGTTCATGAGATATATATTTTTCTTGAGCTAAAATAAAATCGCTTCGAATATGAAAGGTATTTATAATAAATAAAGCGAAAAGTGTAATAATAACAACAATTTGTCCCGATGCGATTATTCTTATTTTTTTAAATAATAATAAAAATGTTAATAATGTTATCGTTAATAATATAATAATTATATTAATTATTGTTAATTTTTGAATCAAATAGAATGGTTTTGGATCAGAGAAAAACATTGTTGTTGTTAAGAATCCAAAATTTTCAGTAATGGTAAAAACATTAATTAGAGCAATAACTGCAAGAATAGTCATTAAACTCGATAAAATAACGCGGATATTGGCTAAAAAAATATAATAAATTAAAATAGGCCAAAAAAGAAAAATACCGGCGCTTTGGATGAGCGTAAAAAGTAAAAACGGGAAAGGAGTCGTATATGAATCAATAAATGAAAAATCAGTAACAGAAGACGCTATAAGAGAGGACGGGATAATATATCCATAAAGAATAAAAAGGATGACGCAGGAAAATATATAGATGTAAGCCGGGATTTTAATTGCAGTATTATTTTTAATAAAATATGGAACAGGAATCGATCTGCATATCTTAAGAATAACAGGAAGGAGAAGAACAGATAAGAAAAACAAAACGGCTAAAAGACGTTTAGGCGGATCACCTGTATGGAAAAATATTAAAAATATAATAATCACGGTTATAACCAGAATTAATATTATATAAATTATTTCTTTGGGATTATTTATTTTTTGAAATATATTTTTTAAAAGAGAAAATATATTATTCATAGTCCAGTATAAAACAAGACCGGAAGGTGAATTATATAATAATAAAAGAAAAACAAAAGCGATTCCGTAAAGCTGAATCTTGTCTTTTGACTCAAGATTTTTTGTGTATATAACTCCTGACGCAATATTAATAATTGTCATAAGTAGCGGCAATATATTAATATTTATTTTTCCAATATTTATAAGAGAATCAGGTTTTCCAAGATCATTAATAAAAAAGAATGACGCGTTATTCAATAAATGTAAATGAGAAAGGTATGAATAAGCCGCAATAAAAAAAGGGATTTGTATTAGAAGAACTATGGAATTACGCATAGCGTAAACCGGATGATACTCATTTTGCCTGTAGTACGTTGAAAGCATCATATATTGCTCGTCACCCTTAAAAACAGATTTTATTAAATCAATTTTTGGCTTTAGCTTTTTATGAATTTCACGCTCTTTTTCCTGAATCTTTTCGGCGAAAAAATAAAACGGCAATGTACAAACGCTTACAATAATACTTACGCTTAAAATTGAAAGACCTGTATTTTTGAATATTCTAAAGATAAATACAAAAATTAATTCAATAAGCTGAACTATCGGGAAAATTATAAGATTGTAGAAGAAAGACATTAATTCTCCATAATGATTACTTACAGAATATTTTTTAAAATTATTGAAGCTGTTTTTTCAAATGAATACTTAGTTACAAGATGCTGCGGCAGGGATACTGTTTCCATATTTTTATTAGTCAGTAATTTAACCATTTTTTCTTTTAAATCGGATGAATCGCCAGCTTTAAAAAATGTAACGGGATATTCTTCGTATATTTCTTTTAGTACCGGTATGTCGGAAATTAATGCGACGGTTCCAAGAACCATCGCTTCAAGCGGAGGGAGGCAGAACCCCTCATACAGAGAAGGCTGTACAAGAAGGGAAGCGTTTGACAGGTGTTCTAACAACGTTTCGTTATCAATAAAACCAGTAAAAGAAATTGAATCTTCTCCTATAGCTAAAATCTTTTTAACTATTTCTTTATCAGAAGTGCGAAAATTTTCTTTTGAACCGATAATTATAAGTTTATGAGGCAAGCCGTCTTTTTTTGCTGAGATAAAAGCGTCCAAAAGACAGTTAAGCCCTTTGTGTTTTTTAATATTACCGATGAATATAATCGTATCTTTCTTTTGGATATTTTTTTTAGATTCACGATAATCAAGATACATTTTCTGAATCGCGGAATGTGTAACAATTACAGGTTTTGATTTTCCTAAATGGCATTCTATTCTTGATTTTGAAAAACAAGATACTGTAAATATTTTTTTTGAAATTTTAAAGGCTCTTCTATAAAAAAACATTCTAGCAATAAGCCCTGTTTTTGATGATAGTTCCGGCATATCAGGAAAAATAATATCGTGGATTGTGATGAATACAGGAATTTTAACGCCGTATAGTATATTAAAAAAAGGCGAATAAAAAATATCAGTTTTATTGATTTGCTTTAAAATTACGGCGGGAAAAAATAAAGTTTCTGTAATGGTAAAAGGTTTAATATTGCAGTCAATTATTTTTGCATTTTTTGATTCATAAGATTTTAAATCATTTTTATTTCCGATAAGTAAAAAATTATCAGCGGATTTTAAAAAAAAGGGAAGACATCCGCGAAGGTATACGCCGATTCCGCTTTGATTTATCATTCTGCAATCTATAGTAATATTCATTGATTTAATAGAAATTCAGAAAATTCTTTTAATGTCGGGAATACAGAGATTGTCTTATCGGATAAATCTTCGGCTCTTCCTTCGCCGCAGGCTAAAAAAACTGGTTTACAACCTGAGTTAATTCCCGCCTGTATATCTCGATTGTGATCTCCTACCATGAAAGAATTACTTAAGTCTATGTTGTACTTTTCTTCGGCTTGTAAAATTAAACCCGGTTTCGGCTTTCTGCAATCGCAGGATATTTTATATTCAGGTCTTTCGCCTTCAAAACCTTTGTCTGGATGATGGGGACAGAAGAAAAGATCGTCAATGTAGGCTCCTTTTTTGCCAAGATCGGTTTCCATTTTCATATGTATTAATTCAAGCGTTTCAAAATCAACTTCTCCCCTTGCGATAACCGGCTGGTTTGTAATTATAATAACAAGATATCCAAGACTGTTGATTGTTTTTATTGCATCTGAAACCCAGTCAAATAATTTAAATTCTTCAGGTTTTCTTACAAAATCTTCATAAATATTTACGGTTCCGTCCCTGTCAAGAAAAACCGCTCTTTGTTTTTCAATTAAATTTTTTCTTCTGACGACGCCGTTTTCAATATCATTTGTAACTTGCGAGTAACGTTCGGGAGTGCCCATATCTTTGATGTATTCGGGAGTAGAGTAGGCGAAAATATTCGAGTTTTGAATATTAGGCTTTAATATATCACGGTCTAAATCAATTTTTTCTTTAGATTGACTGCAATTTTTTATAAAATCAAAAGAAAGAATGTGAACGCCCGCGTTTACGGTATTTTTATATAATGATCGTTCGTCTTCTTTGTTAGTCCAGCCTGTTATGCGTTTATCGCTGTTACAGACGATGAGAGAGCTGTCAAATGGATGGCTGTTAGGATGAACGGCTAATGTTACATCGGCATTTTTCTCTTTATGAAAAGAAATCATGCGTTTAAAATCCATGTCCAAAATGACATCGCCGTTTAATAATAAAAAATCTTTTGTTAGATTATCTATTTTGTATAACGCGCCTGCGGTACCTAAAAGTTCGGTTTCTGTAAAATATGAAATATTGCAGCCAAAACCGCTTCCATCGCCGAAATATTCTTTTATACATTGTCCGAGATACCCTATAACAAGAGTAATATCTGTAAGATTGTTTCTTTTTAAACAGTCAATCTGGTATTCTAAAATTGGTTTCCCGCAAATCGGGATCATGGGTTTTGGAATATCGGAAGCAATAGACGATACTCGCGTACCTTTTCCGCCAGCCATAATTATTGTTTTCATTTTTTAATTCTTTTAAAAGAAATATTCTTCCAGCATCATACAGATAATATGATAAACAGGTAAATGTAATTCCTGAATTTTATATGTTTCTTTTTCTGGAACGCAGATACATATATCGCAGATGTGTTTTAACTTGCCGCCGCCTTCTCCTGTAAGACCGACAATTTTTAAATTTTTAGCTTTTGCGACGGCGCACGCGCACAAAATATTTTTTGAATTTCCTGAAGTAGAAATGCCAAGAAGAACATCTTCTTTCTTTCCGTAACCGTAAACCTGCTGCGCAAAGGTAATGTTTCCGTCAATATCGTTTATACATGCGGTATTTAAAGATGCATGACCTGAGAGCGCGATGGCAGGCAGGCCGGGCTGAAGGCGCGGGATAAGATATTCTGAAATTTCAGAATCAACCTTGTTTAAATCAGAAATGAATGAATCAGGTAAAGTTCTTTTTTTTGAGAATGTTTTCATTAACTCGCCTGCAATGTGTTCTGCGTCAGAAGCGCTGCCGCCGTTGCCTGCAATTAAAAGTTTCCCGCCGTTTTTGTAAGATTCTTTTATTGTTTCAAATGCGGATAAAATATTATTTTTTTCAGATTCTAATTTGGGATAACGCTGTATTAATTCTTGTATGTGATCCAAACCTGCCTCCGTTTTATAAACGCCAGCCTTGAGTTCCGGTTTCTGTAAAACTAGGCGTAAGAATCATAATGGAACTTGAAGCGTTTTGTTTTTCTTTTAAAGTGCGAATAAGCGATACTTTTTTGCAAGGGTCGCAGTAAATCATCATAAAACCGCCGCCGCCCGCGCCTGAAATTTTTGCGGATTGCGCGCCGTTGTCTAGAGCGTAACTGTATAAATCGTCAAGAAATGAATTTGAAATGGATGAAGCGGCGTTTTTTTTAGCAAGCCATCCCTGCAGCAGGCAGTCGGAAAATCCTTTAAAATCTCCCTTTAAAAGCGCCTCTTTCATAAAGACAGCCTGTTTTTTCATTTCGTGCATACTTTCGATATTTTTAACGTCACCCTTCTTTGTGTGCTGAATCTGTTCATTGATTATATTCGCGCTCTCGCGTGAAACTCCTGTATAAAGCAAAACAAGAGACGCTTCAATCTCATTTCGTATCCATCTTTTAAGACGCAGAGGATTGACAATTACACGATCATTTTCGTAGAACTCCATAAAATTAAAACCGCCGAATGTCGCGGCATATTGATCCTGTCTGCCGCCTGCAAGCCCTATATCCTCGCGTTCAATTTTATAAGCAAGCGCTGCAATATCATACTCGCCAAGAGGAAGGTTAAGCCATTCTGTAAAAGCTTTAATAATCGCGACAACCATTGTAGAAGAAGATCCAAGCCCTGAACCTGCTGGCGCGTCTGAATATGTTGTCATTTTAAATGAAAGCGGTTTTTGGGAATAATCAGAAATTATTCTGTTATAGATACCGCAATGAAGAGGCAGGGAAGAAGAAAGCGGCAGTTTATCGCTTGTATTGTATTGTTCATGTTTATCCAAGTCGGCGGCGTAAAATTCAACTTTGCTTGAATCGTTTGGTTCGATTGTGCAATAAGCGTACATATCTATTGTCGCGTTTAGAACGAAACCTCCGAAGCGGTTGTAATAATCCGCGATGTCAGTGCCTCCGCCCGCTAAACCAAGACGTAAAGGAGCTTTAGATCGTATAATCATTTTTTATTTGCCCTTATCCAATTTTCTTTTAAGAAGATATTATCATGCACATAATAATCATAATCAGGATTTAATCCAAAATGATTTTCGTTACTCCGGGTATGATGAGTTGACCTCCACATAGTAATATATAAAGGCTCGTTTTTCATGTTAACAGAAATTTCATTTCCGGTAAAGGGATTTACAGGGTTTTCAATTATATTTTGAAGTGTAAGAAATGGAACATCTGCATTTGACATAAAATTATTATCAGTTTTTAATTCAAAAGACGAATTAAAATCCTTAACCATAAGAAATGCGTTAAATTGATCGGCGTTAAAATCAAGACCCAGTTTTGTTACAAAATTGGCTTCAGGTCCGTGATCAGAAAAAAGAATAATTCTTGTGTTGTCATACAGATTTTCTTTTTTTAAGAATTCAAACCAGTCTGACAGGCGTTTTATCGCCGCGGATGTTGTATGATAGGCGTGATCCTTCGCGAAGCGGGATGATCCGTAATCTGTTATATTGACAGACGGTTTATAATCGGGAGCCTGTAAAAATACGCTCTTATGGGTAGTGTTATTGACCAATAATAAAGCGTTATTTGAAGGCTCATCAGTTATATTTGTAAGGCGCGAAAGGAAATCCAGAACCGCATAACTGTTTAAAGTTAAACGAAGAGTATGAATTGAAACAGGCGAAAACCAGTTGCCTTCCATGTACATGGGAAGTCTGAAAAAAAGCGGAAGTCCTCTAAAAATAGAATATAAAAACATATTTCGTTTTATAACAGAACTTGTGTCAGGAAGATTTATATTATTTTCATTTAACCAGAGTTCTGTATAACCTGATTCGGTTATATATGATTTTATATTCGGATAATTATTATAAATATTTAAATCGCTTATCCAGTTATAATTGGCATATGGAGGATCTGTGACAGTAATATTAAAGCCGTTATCTGATAAAATACGGGGAATTAATAAAAGAGCTTCGTTATGTTTATCTACAAGAGGGATATTGGATTTTTTATTCATTTCCAAGGGAGAGTATTCATAGCCGCCGAAGGCGGCAGCAGTACTGATTAAAGTATATCCGTTAAATGAAACCGTATTGGGATAATAAGTAAAACCTGAATAAATATTTTTTAATTCTGGAGATTCTTCCAAAATGTAAGGAATGAATACGCTGATACATCTGTCGAGCATAATAACAACAATATTTTCTCCTGTTCTGGAAAGGGTAAAAAGAGGAGTTACTTCTTCTGTCTTATATTCTTCTTTTATATAATATTTACTTAACTCTGAATAAGAAATACTGATATTTGCAGTGTTTATACAAGAAAAAACAGTTAAAGAAAAAATACAAAGTAATAAAGGTATTGTTATAAATTTTCTGTTTTTTTGAATATAAAGAAAAAATGCTAAAAGAAGAATAATAAAAAGAATAAATAGATTAAATAGAATTACGATATTTGAATGTTCGATATTATTAGAAAATATAAAATCAAGAGAAATATTGCCGTAATTGCCCGCGAAAAGAAATACATTTACAAGCGCTCCAAGCGAGAAAGCGAAAAATAAAACCGAAAAATAATTTTTAATTCTGTTTGAAAAAAGAAAATAAAAACAGACAGGAAGAAAAATAAATAAACCGAATGTTTTTAAAGCGTTAATATAAATAAAATATAAAGGAGAATTATAATCTTCTAAAAATGAAAATTCCTGTGGAGACGATACAATTAACTGAGACGGAATAAAAAGACCGAATAAACACCAGACTAGAATAATCGAGGCTGTGAAAATAAAAAAAGATTTTTTCTTGTCATATTGAATATTAATTACAGAAGAAATCTGTTTTTTAAATATTACGATAAACCAGGGTATTAACGTCGTAAAAAACGAAAGCTGGGCAATTCTTTGTCCTTTAATATTATAGCCAAATTTAAGTTGACAGAAGACTGCAAAAAACATCAGACATAAGGAGAAGACACAAAGTAAAATAAAATGTTTATAATTAAATCGAATCCTATAATAAATATTTTTAAATAAAGAAAAAATATTGTTCATTGTCCAGTATAATACAAGAGCAGAAGGAGAATTATAAAGTAAAACAAAAAATACAGCCGCTATTATATATAATTGTATTTTCTCTTTTACGCCAAGACCTTTAGTATAAATAAAACTTGATATTATTGTAACTGCGGTCATTAGAATTGGAAGAAAATTAATATAAAAACCGCCGATGGAAAACAGCGCGTCAGGAGAGCCCAGATCTTTTATAAAAATAAAAGGAACGCCGTTTAATAGTTCTAAATGCGTAAGATAATAATACGCGGCTATAAAAAACGGTATTTGAATTAATACTCCAAAACTGCTTCTTAGTGCATAAATGGGATGATAATGATTTTGCATGTAAAACGCAGACAATATCATGTATTGCTCATCCCCTTTAAATACTTTTTTAATGTTATCAGCTTTTGGTTTTAATTTTTTAGTAATTTCGCGTTCAATCTGTTGCCATCTTTCAGCGACAACATACAAAGGAAGACACAGTACGCTTATTACAACTCCGATAAAAATAACAGATACACCTGTTTCTCTGAAAAGCTTTTGCGCGAACGTAAAAGATATTTCGAAAATTTGAACAATGGGGAAGATTATGATATAAAAAAGAATGTCTGTCATTTATGTATAATTGTCCAATTATCAATATCAAATATATTATCTTTTACATGAATCCATTGATCGTCAGAAATAGTGTACTGAAGGGAATTGGCGGTAGTTAAAGTCACACCGTTATCTTTATCGGCAGTTAAAGGTTTTCCGGAAAAAGGATTTACGGGATTCTTTATTAAATCCTTCGTTGCGATTATTGAAACGTCGGCTTGGGTCATAAATGTATTATCTGTAAACAAGTTTCCTTTAGAGTTAAAATCTTTAAACAAAAGGAGCGAATGGAAACCTGACAATTTTTGTCCCGATGGAAGCAAAATATTTCCCGTGTAATTACCGGCTTTTCCTCCGTGATCTGAAACAATTATTATACGTGTATTATCATAAACATTATTTTCCTGAAGAAATTTAAAAAAATTACCGGTAAGAAGAATAGACGCAATAATCGAATGATAACTGTTATCTGTTGCAAAAGGCCCTTTTCCCCTGTTTGTAACTTCCATTACAGGGATATAATCAGGATATTGGAATGTTGTAGGAGAATGAGGAAGATCATTTGTAATAGCTGTATAGGTATTAATGGCATCATCGGAAAACGCGGATACAAGAGGCAGATAATCCAATGAAGTATAATTATCAAGAGTATCAAGAGAGAGCTGATTTTTTGTAAGGCTGTGTCCTGGTTTTAGCCATCTTCCCTTATCGTAAATAAAAACTCTGAAAACCTGGAGTGAAATCTTGAAAATTGAAAAACGCAGTAAATTTTCATTTAAAAGACGGGGTATGGAGATTATTTCAAAATCGGGATGAGAGCGCAGCCAAAGGCTTGTATATTTTCCAACAATATTTACCGCTTTAATTTGCGGATACGGGTTAAAAATACTTATATCGGCAGTTAGGCTGTAATTGGCAAATGAAGGATCTGTAACTGTTGTTTTATAACCGTTATCTGAAAATATTCTGGGAAGCATTAAAAGAGCTTCATTGTGTTTTCGCATCGCGTAGGAACGGTTTTTTTGAATATGTTTTGGTTCGTATTCATAACCTCCGAAAACAGGCGGCGCGCCGATTCGCGTATGAAGTCCAAAAGAAATACAGTTAGGATACCATGTAAAGCCTGAATAATAATTGTTAAGTTCAGGTCTTTCTTCAAAAATGTAAGGTACAAAACCGGAGATTGCGGAATCAAGCATCAGAACAAGAACGTTTTTTCCGTTTCTGGATAAATTAAATACAGGTTCCAAATCCTTAGAAAACGCTGATTCGAGGGATATAGACTTTCTTAAGCTGTCAAAAGCGGTAAAATCTTTATTTATTTTATATATATTAATTATACTAAATAAAGAAAGCGCTGTTAAAATAACCAGTTGAAACGCAAAAATTAATATTTTTCTTTTTGTTAATAACAGATAAGAAAAAATTAAAAATATTAAGACCATTACAAGAGAGCTTGTAATAATATAAAAATAATTTGATTCTAACGTATCGGGAGCAGAGAATTTAAACGTAGTTGTTATATAACCAAAATCGCCGGGATAAAGAAATACGCTTGCAAGGGAAAATACGCATATAATTGAAATCACATAGGTTAAAATATATTTTACATTTTTTGAAAAAAGAAAATAAACACATAACGGCAGGAAAAGAAAAAGACCTGCGGATTGAACAAGTACATTATAAATAAAAGGGAAGGGGGTTGTATAAGATTCAAGAAAAGAAAATTCTTGAACAGAAGAAGCGATCAACGAAACCGGGATAACAAGGCCGCATAGAATAAACAATATTAGACATGAAAGAATATAGGTTTTATTATCGGAAAGAGAGAATTTTTCTATTGTTATGATTTCAAGAAGTTTTTCCTTTGTTATTAATACAAATTTATATAATAAAGGAATAAAAAAAATCAAAGAAAAAAGTCCGGCTACAAAAATACGCTTGGGAGAAAGCCCGTAAAAAACAATATAAACAATTACAGAAAGGGATATGGCGCATAAACTGATATAGATTATTTTGGCGGAATGTTTAGATTTAGAAATAATATTTTTTAATAATGAAAATACATTGTTAGCCGTCCAATAAAGAACAAGAGCGGAAGGAGAATTATACAAAAGAACAAAGAAAATTAATGCAATGCCGTATATTTGTATTTTATCACGCGCAAAAAATCCTTTGGAATACAGAAGGGCGGAAAAACAATTTATAAAAAACATTAAAAATGGAAGGATATTAACAGAAAAACCAGCGAAAGTAAAAAAATTATCAGGGGAGCCAAGATCGTTTATAAAGAGAAAAGGCGTGTTTTTTATAAAATCAAGATGTGATAAATAAGAATAAGCGGCTAAAAAGAAGGGTATCTGGATAAGAATACTAAAGGAATTGCGAAGCGCGTAAACAGGATGATAATGATTCTGGCTGTAGAAGGCTGATAAAATCATATAACGCTCATCGCCTTTGAATACAGCTTTAATTCTGTCTATTTTTGGTTTTAAATTTTTAAATTGTTCTCTTTGCGCCGCCTGCCGTTTTTCAGCGATAAAATACAAAGGCATGGTGCATAAAGAAATTACAGCGCTTACTCCTATAATTGACAGCGCTTTATTGTCAAATATACGATAAGAAATTACAAAAGATATTTCTATAATTTGTACAATGGGAAAGATAAAAATGTTGTACAGAAGATCAGGCATTATTGTTAACAGTAGAAATCATAAAATCATAAATACGCTTTCCGGCTTCTCCGGGGTAAAACCACGCTTCATTACAAGCTTTCTTTCTGGCTGCGGCAAGTAAATTAGAGTTTTTAGCGTTATTAATTAAATTTATTATATTAGAAAAATCATCGGCGTGTAATTCAATTCCCGCTTCTTTTATCGTTTTAAACATCCAAAGTTCATGATCAATATCGTCAGCGTCATAGAGGCGCATATCAAGATCTTGTTTAACATACAAAACAGGTTTTTCTTGTAAAAACATATAATCAAAAATAATACCTGAGAAATCGGAAATCATAATATCTGCTTTTTTAAGAGAATAAACATTTTCCCTGTCCAAGTCCCAAGTAATATTGTTATTGTTCGTATAACGGGATTGCAATTTTTCCAGCATTGTTTTTTCTGATTTTAACGATTGAGGATGCGGGCGGATAATTACGCGCCAGGGGGATGCGCTTAAAGGATCGAGCAATTTTTCCCCGTAAAGGGATAAAAGAGCTGATGGCCCCCATGAAGGTGATACAAGAACAGTGAATGGATGATTTTCTTCTTCCGGTATGCTGTTTATTTTTTGCGAATATGTGTCAAGATAAGGACATCCGACAGTAACAAGTTTTTTTTCGGGAGTGCCTCTGTTTTTTTCCAATATGCGAATATCATCAGCCTGATAATCTCCCGTTAAAAGAACGGAATCAAAATAATCAAGACCGAACAGGCGGTACATTGTCGCGTCAGAAGACGCGTGAAGAATATGAGAATAATGCTTGATTCTTTTTGTTCTTTTTATCTGATATACATTTAGACCCGGAGTGGTCATTAATAAAATTTCCGCACCGAGAAAATTAAGATATGCATAGGCTTTATTGCCTTCGCCGATAAATTCAGGTTTTACATATTGCCATGTTGATTCAAAAACAGGATCATCGCTCGAAGAAGTAAGAAAACGAATTTCAATTTTATTATTTTCAAATTCTTCGACTATTGGTTTAAAAAGATTCCAGTATTGCTTTCCTTCGCTGTAAATAACATATTTACTGTTACTTTCAGCATTGGATAAAATATTCCTTCCTGAAAACAATGTTTTTAATTTTAATGAAAGCGCTCTTATTCCAAAATAAAGCGCGGCGGATGCGCCGATCAATATAGAAAATAACGCGCTTCCGGTACCGGGATCAATGTAAAGGGGGAATAACATCATTTTTAATATCCTTTTTTATCAATTTCCTTTAATGCTTTTAAAAGAAGGGCGTTATCTTCTTCGGATTTTATCGCTATACGGACATATTCCTTGTTTTCAAAACCGAGTTTTGAACTGCAGTCTTTTATTAAAATATTAAATTTATTTAACAGAAGAAATGTTAATTCTTTCGCGGTTAAAGGAGATAAAACCTGACAGAGAAAATAGTTGGACATAGACGGAATTACACGCAGATACTTTATGCAGGAAATATCATTTAATAATTTTGCTCTTACGGAAATTACTTTTTTACAGGCTGTGTTAAAATCTTTTTCGTATTTATTAAATATCTGCATAAAATATTCGGCAAAAGAATTTATATTCCAGATAGGCAGTTTCTTTTTAATTTGACTTATTAATTCAGAGTTACTTGACGCTATAACACCCAGTCTTAAACCTGGAACCCCGTAAGATTTTGAAATACTTTTAACAATTATCATATTGGGATATTTTTCCAGGATTTCATTTTTTAATAATGAATTTGCAAAAGCTCCTTCTGAAAAATCGATAAATGATTCATCCAGTATAAAAGTAATATTTTTACTGTTTGTCCATGAGGCGATTTCCATTACATCATTAAAAGGTATAAAATTTCCCGAAGGGTTATCGGGATTAATTAAAAGAAGATCGTTAATATCTTTATCAGAATAAAAAGAAATTATTTCTTTCGCGCTGTATTTAAAGGAATCATTTTTAACTGTGTATAGGATAAAATATTTGGAATCTTTTCTTGAGTAATATTCTTCAAACGTAGGAAGAATGATACCTGTATTACCAGGCAGTAAATTAAATAATTCTTTGATTAATTCGGATGCGCCGTTACCTACAGCCAGATAATTATTCTTTACTCCGAAAAATTTGGAAGCCAAAAGACAATTTACATTTAAACCTGAAGGGTATTCAACAAGCAATGTATTAAAATAAGATTTTAATTCATCTTTCATTTTTTGTGTTGGAAAGTAAGAGTTTACAAGATAACAAAAATCTAAAAGTTTCGGAAAACGCCAATAGCCGCCGTAACGTTTCTGATAATTTATAAGAATATTTTCCTTGTTAGAAAATAAAGTTTCGGCAATATCAACATCCTGAATGTCGTCAATTTCGTACCATTTTTGCTCAGAATTAATTACATGCGCTTTTAAAGTTGAATGATTTAAAAAAGCGATAACTCTTAAAACATCCTCATAATATTCGTTATTTCCCATTGTCCTTGAATACGCTTCCAAAAAAGGAAGATAATTATTTGCGGAAAAAGAAGCGCTCAATTTATAAATATTTATTGTTTTATAGTAATTGACGGTATTGGAAAATATAAAATCTTTTTTTGGTATAAAACTTAAAATATTTTTATCATCATCGATTGTAACGACAGTTCCGTCCATCCAGTTTTCATATTTAGCGGTTGCAGAAAGATTTGGATAAGGATTTGAAATTATATCGTTTAATATAGAACTTTCAAACATTAAATCGCTTTCAAACAGAATTGTATCGTCTTTTATTAAATAATCTTTTGCAAGATATAAAGAATATATATTATTGGTTGTCGCGTAATCCGGATTTTCAACATATTTAACAGGAATGTTTTTATATTGAGCGCCGATAAAAGATTTTAATTTATCTCCAAAATAGCCTATAACAAAAACAATTTGTTTAAAATCATGTTCGCTTATCTGATCCAACATTCTTTTAATTAATGTTTCTCCGCAAACGTTAACCATACATTTTGTGTTTTCGTTTGTTAAATCACCGAGGCGCCTGCCCATACCTGCCGCTAAAATTATTGCTTGCATATTATTACCTTTTTCTTAATAATGAAATCCCATTTCTAAATTTAATTCTAAATCTTTTACAAAATTCGGTACTTTACGCGGAATGTCAGAAAAATCCCATGCTGTTGAAACTCTGAAAAACAAACTGCGGAAACGATGCGGGAAAATTATAAATTCAATTCCTGATCCCAAAAAAAAGAATTTTGAATCAGCCGACGCTTTTTGATCCAGAGGTTTATACCAAGCCGCGTCGATAAACGGATTAATAAGCATATCAAAATCAAAAACCCGCATAAACCTTAATTTTGGAAACCATTTTGACGGCAGAAATCTTATCGCTTTAAATTGAAAATCAAGATTCGCGCAAAGCATCATCTCTATTTTCGCGTCTTTGCCGTATTTTGGATCTGAAACATTATCATATACGCCGCGCACAACATCGCCCGCATATTCATAATAAGTTTTTATCCAGTGGCGGTGATACAAGCGGGCGGATAAACCGATCCAGTCATCAACAAAAATAAAATGGCCTGTAGCGTTAACAGAATAATAAATTTCCCAGGGGTAATAATTAACCTTGTCATTTTTTTTTTGATAATGGACATCAAAGCGGTATGAATTATCAGCGTAAACGGATAATCCTTCGCGTAAATTATTTTTCCAGTCAATCCTTTCAAAACCTAAGTAATGATAAAATGTAAAAAAAGGTCCGACTCTGTTTTCAGAAAGCGGCCATTTGGAAAATTCATGGTAAAATTCTGCATGGATACTCGGTTTATATTCCAGCTCGCCGAAATTTCCGGCTAACAATCCCGTAGGAACGAGCCATGAAATGCCGGGATTGCTCACCATATACAGTCCTGCCTGAACGTCGCCGTATAAAGGCCAGTCGGACTTTTCATTTTCTTCGTTAAGAACTATGGATTCCGCAAACCATACGTTAAAAGTCGCGCGTTTTACAGGTATGTCCAAAGATAAGGACGTTCTGTTTTTATAAAAAAAAGGGTGTGACAGATCGGAGCTGTAATCAAAATAATTGTCAAAATCTACAAACCAGTCAAGGTTCAGCGCTTCAAAAGGCACTCCGGCGTCAACTAACAAAGAAAATTTTGTTTCGCCGTACTGATTAAATTTATAGCTTAAATCAATTTTTAAAGGATTCATTGTACCAAGAAAATTGTAATCCCTGGCTTTTAATGCTAATTCCAATCCGTAATTGCTGTTGTATGAAGGCTGCGGGAAGGCGATAATATTGCGCGTATCCTCAGTTAAAATTTCAATTTCTACAGGAAACTTGCCTTCTTCGTTAATCTCTGTAATTGAATATTCAACAACAACATTGTCCTTTAGAACCCTTTCATTGATTAAAAGCTGTCTTTTCTCCCTTATAAATTTTTCAAAATTTTTTCTTCCTCTGATTTCCTCTCCGATTTTAAATTCGGCTTTTTTGTTAAGCATGTAGGGACGGGTTCTGCCTGTTACATTATAAATAAAAGAAGTTATAACAAATATTGAATCATCTTCTTCCTGTTCCTGCGGTGAATATCCAGTAAAACCGTCAATTTCCGGTATCAATTCCGGTTCGTTTTCAGGTTCCTGCGCAGGGATGGAAAAGCAAAAAATAAAAAAAAGGAGAAAGCATAAAGAGAAAAGCTTCACAATCTTATGCCGCCGGATAATATATCAACCAATGTATTAATATCGTCTGTATCGATCTCTACCGCGCGAGCGCCTGTTTCGTCAGGAACAATGAAAGAGTATTTTCCGTATTTTTTCTTTTTATCGCTTTTTATCGCATGAAGAATCGCCTGCGTATCAGGCGCGAGAGGGTGGGGTGTTGAACATTCAAATCCGAACGATGAAATCAGCTTGCCGATTTTTTTAGCTCTCGCCTGCGGCGTATACCCCAGCGCAACCCCGAGTTCGCAGGAGCGGGCAATGCCCCACGCGACAGCCTCTCCGTGGGTGATTGTCCCCAATCCCGCGGCGCTCTCGAGCGCGTGTCCGAATGTATGTCCGAGATTTAACAGCATACGCTTTCCAAAGTCGTAAAGGTCTTCGGTAACTACGCTGTCCTTAAAATTAACAGCTCTTTCGATACAGCTTCTAAATGTGTCGTATTTTAAAAGTGAAGGCGCGTCATCAAAATTTGCCGCTAACGGGAAAAGCAGTTCTAGAAAATCATCGCCGCAAAGAACGGCGGTTTTGATCAATTCCGCCATGCCGCTTTTCCATTGAATTTGAGGCAGAGTGCGAAGCGCGTAAAGCGGTATGTAAACAGTTTCAGCAGGATAAAAACTGCCCGCAAGATTCTTTATACCGTTTAAATCAAATCCTGTTTTTCCGCCGATGCTTGCGTCCACCATTCCAAGAAGGGTAGTGGAAATAAAAACAAGACGGCAGCCGCGTTTGTAAATGGAAGCGGCAAAACCGGTTAGATCGGTAACAACACCGCCGCCGATACCGATAAAAATACAATCTCTGCCGAGACCGGCATGGTTCGCGGCACGGAGGATTGATTCAACCGACTGCCAGTTTTTATTTTCTTCGCCGTTTTTTAAAATACAGCGCGGTATATCTCTTGAGTTCCTGATTTTATCGGCGATATAGGCGGTGTTTTCGTCGGCAATCATAATCGCGTTGCCAAAATCGCCTGTTATATTCTCGATAAGCGGAATTTCTTTTCGAATGTGGATACCTGTTTTATACTCGCCGAATGAAAAATGCAATGACCTTTCCTTACCGGTTTTAAACCGGTTAAAATGCTGAAAAATGATTCCTGCAGGTAAAAAACCTGCGGACGGCAAATTTACACGCGGCCGAAACACGCTCTGTAAAAATGGCGGTTTGTTCTATATTGTTGCAAGTTATTTTATCATAATTACGGGATGTTATTCAAGCCGCGGTATTTGAAAAGAAACGCGCGCGCGCGGTTAATGTCATTCACAAAGGTTAAAAATGTGGCCTTCTATACTGCTGATAAGGGAATTTTTTGTAAAATTGCTGATTTCCGGTTTTTGAGCGAGGAATCCGATCCAGTTTGAGATAAATTCATCGGCTGTTTTTCGGCTCAGAGGTAAGAATTTACCGATCAGCATATCTTCACCGAGCTTATTTCTTAATATCGAACCGGATTTATAAATAACACGGATATCCGAAAGCACATTTTTTTGCATTTTTACAAGAAACACAAGAGCTTCGGTATTAAAATGGTCTTCCGCAAAGAATTTTTTATATACGGCATAATCCCATTGATGAAGAGGAAGCCTAACCCTTGTTAACAATTCCTGTTTATCAAAAGATGTATAATTTTCCGAGTGGAACCGCGCCGCCGACACCCATCGGGTTGTATTTAAAGCGTTACGAAGTTCGTACTGCGCGTCAAGAGCGGTAAGAGGAGCCGGAAGATCAAGGAGGCGCGATCTGCTGCAGATATTGCCGCCGATTGTCGCGAGGTTTCTTACCTGAACACCGGCGATATTTTCAAGACATGATGAAAGAATTTCAGGGACTATTTTACCGAGTCTTATCAGCCTGTTTAATTTGACCATTGAGCCGATTTCAAGGTAATGTTCGGTTCGTGTTATTTTGTGAAGCTCTTCGATTTTATCAAGGCACAGGAATACAGACGAAAGGTCAATTATATTTTTTTCCTGTCTGCCGATTATATCCGTGCCTCCCGCGTACGGCATCGCGTTCGGAAAGCGGTTCCATGCGGCGAAAAATTCCTGAAAGGACGAGGGGAAAATTACCTGATTAAGAGGCGCTTCCATAAAGCCTCCTATGCCGTTCTTCCGCGATTCTATCAACAGCCTTTACAAGCCTTTCGACATTGGTGCATCTGCATTTGATGCCGGAAAAACCTTTTAAAATTTCGTTCTTGTCAGGAGCCGGATTGCGTTCTAAAAGAGCTTCGGCGCAAAGCACTTTTCCTGATTCGCAGTAGCCGCAGTTTCCAAGATGCTCTTCGGCAAACGCGTTTATTATCTCTTGATATTCAATGGTTTGGGAGAAGCCTTCGATTGTGATTATCTCGCTTCCCCGGATTTTAAAGGCGGGGATTAAACACGCCGGGCTTACCAGTCCGTTAAAAATGACAGCGCAGGCGCCGCACTGTCCGGCGAGACATCCCGGTTTCGCGCCGAAAAGCCTGAATGTCCCGCGCAGAATTTCGATCAATCTGACTCCGGGTTCGCCCCGGAAAACAACGTCTTCGCCGTTAAGGATAAAGTTTATTGTCACTTGGAGCCTCCGTGCGAGTCGATGTTTCTTGCGCGGATTATTTCCCAGATTTCCTTTCTTTTTAACGGGATCGATTTAAAACTGTGATCCAGCGCCTGCGAGACTGCCTGATGAAAAGCGGCAGGTATGCACGTAAAAGCGATGTCTCCGATTCCCTTGGGCTCCTGATTTTCATTGTTCATGAATTCAATGTGAATCGGCGGTATCTCGTTCGGAGAAAAAATGGCGAAATTATCGTACTGCGTCCTTGGAAGAATGCCGTTTATATATTCTATATTTTCGGTGAAAGCCCATCCAAGGCTTTGCGCCGCGGCGCGGCTTATAGTTCTTTTCGCTCTGTTTTTGGAAATTATTTTACCGCCGTCTACGCACAGCCATACGCCGCGCACAACGGGGACATAGTCAACAATATCAATTGACACTTCAACGACAGCGCAGGCAAGGCCGGGTTTTAAAAAACCGCTTGCGTCTTTTACTTGAATACGTCCTCCCCATAAAGAGCCTGCCTGCGGTTTTACAGAACGGCGCACGGTTATCGGTAACGGATCACGGAAACGTTGTTTGCGGATCGCAAGACAGCATTTTTCAACCAGTTTTGTAACAACTGTAATGTTTCTGGAAGCGCAGCTAGGGCCGCAGTCAGGCGAGTTGGAAGAAATAATTTTTACCATTCCTGGCTCTATCGACAATGTATCGGAAGCGATCCTCTGCCATATCTGGCTGTAGTCTTCCGAACTGATGATGATTGTTTTAATCTCTAAAACACCTTCTTTTGTTAACATTACTTCCACAGTGCAGGGGCTTTGGTTTTTATTATTATTAGGGTATAACAATCCGTTCCCCTGAAAACCGGCAGCGATTCCGATACCTCTCAAGTCTTCACGCTTGTCTATTTCTTTATCGCCGCGCGACTGGCGCAAAAGTTCAAAGGAAGCCCATTTACGGTAGTAATCGCTCATTGACGCTGTTTTATTAATTAACGCTTCGCCTGATACGTTGTTTTTAGAGGCGTTTGAAGAAGACGAAATCAGGTTAATATTAGCATTGTCTTTGCGCCAGACAGCCGGATCAATATTAAGCGTATCCGCGATTAAAGAAACATGCCTTTCAATAGCAAAAATACCCTGAGCCAGCCCGAAGCCCGAAAACGGCCCTTGGGGCGGAATGTTTGTACAATACGCTCTTGCGTTTAATTTGATGTTGTCGAAATTATAAAAACCGATGCTTCCAAGGCAGATTTGGTCTAGAATTTCTTCACCGTTAACCTCATATGCCCCAAGGTTAACGGAAATATCCAGTTTTGCGGAGTTAATTTTACCGTCTTCCCCGATACTTGCCGCAATCGCGATATTGGAACTGCACCTTTTTGTTGTGTAAAGAAAATTTTCCTCTCTGCTTAGAATAAGGCGTACCGGTTTTTTGGTAACCAGCGTACCTAAAGCGGCATGGCAGGCGATTAAAGACGGATACCACAGCTTGCCGTCCATATGGATATTTAACGATGTAGGTTCCACAGAAATTAATGACTGTTCTATTCCCAGCGCAAACGATACGCAGCGTCTTACATGATACGGCCATTGAGTCGCAGTCCTTACAAACATAATAGAGTTTGATTTGTTTTTTGAACCGCTTTTTTCATCATTATACCAGGTTACAGCCCCGGCAGGCTCGGCGTACCAATGATCCTGAATGCCGGTTTTATAATGGCCTGTAATAATTTTCTGCGATAATTCCATAACACCGAGCGCATCGCCGATGCTGATTTCACGCGTAATTATTGAATCATTTTCATAATTAAAAACAGGCGTTTCTTCATCGCAGATAACCTTGCATCTTGCCGCCAAATCCTGAACTTTTATTTTATCAGGACCGAGCAGGATACCGACAGGCTCGCCGATATACGATAAATTTACGTCTGCGAAAACAGGTATTTTGGTTCCTTCAAGTCTGTTGGTTCCCGGTATATTTTTAGCAGTGATAATTGAGTAGCCTTCAGGTATTTCAGGCGTTTGAATCAGTTTTAAACTGCCCTTTGCAACAGGCGATCTTATTGTCACAGCGTACAATGCGTTATGAGGGTAAATGTCTTCCAGAAAAGGCAGTTTTTCCATTAATAAGTCATTTTATGCTACTTGTATAATTTTTTCAATTACGCTCCGTAAAACCTGGACATTGCGGAAAATTTTCGGTTTGTCCGGATTGAATACGCAGATAGGTCTTAGCTCGCTTATTAGATTATTAATGTCGATCTCAGGCCGCTTCTTGCTTGTTATTTCAAGAATACGGTCGTGTTCGGTTTGCGATTGTTCTTCGTAATCGTTAATGAGAGTTTCATCCAGCCTTTCGCCGGGACGGAGCCCGATGTATTCAATTTTAATTTCTGTTTCAGGCTCATACCCGTGAAAGCGGATCAACTGTTCGGCGAGATCTTTAATACGCACAGGCTCGCCCATATCAAGAAGATAGAGCCGTCCGTTTTCGCCGACACCGCCTGTTTTTAAAACAAGCGAACACGCTTCGCTGATCGTCATAAAAAAACGTCTTGCATCGGGATGTGTAACAGTTACAGGGCCGCCTTTTTCAATCTGCTGTTGAAACAGCGGGACGATGGAGCCGCGCGAACCGAGCACATTTCCGAAGCGGACAACCACAAACTGAGTCAGGCTTGATTCCTCGCTCGCTTTTAAAACCATCTGCTCGCAGATATATTTTGAAACGCCGTAGACGGAAACAGGGCTTACCGCCTTGTCGGTTGAAATATGGACAAAACGCTTTACATTGTATTTTATAGCTGACTTGATCAGGTTTTCCGTTCCAAGAACATTGTTTTCGATTGCGGCGACCGGGTTTTCCTCCATCATGGGAACATGTTTGTACGCCGCGGTGTGAAAGATCGCGTCGGCTTTCAACTGGCTTAAAATGTAATCCATGTACTGCGCGTCCTTTAAATCCCCGATAACAGGCACAATCGCGGCTTTTTCGCCGACTCCTTCATCCTGTAAAAGCCTGAGCTCTCTGTCAATCTGATAAATCGAATTCTCCCCATGCCCTAAAAGATAGAGTCTCGAAACGCCGCCCGAAAGAAGCTGTCTGCACAATTCGCTGCCTATTGAACCGCCTGCGCCTGTTACAAGAACGCGTTTTCCGCGCACGTATGAAAGGCTCTGTTTCAGTTTGATAGTGACAGGGTTGCGTCCGAGAAGGTCCTGCAGATCGATGGAGCGCGTTTGAATAAGGTGCGCGTCCCCGTCGATAATCTGCGAGATGCCAGGAAGAATACGTATTTTCTGGAAATTCGCTTTTACAAGGATGTCATAAAGTTCTTTTAAATATTCCCTGCTCGCGTTTGTAATGGCGATGATCGCTTCGTCAGCGGGGTTTGTTCTGAGAAGCAGGGCGACGTCCCTGATCGGGCCGAGGACAGGAATCCCGTCGATTTTTCTGCCGATTTTTTCAGGGTCGTCGTCGAGGAAGGCGACTACTTCGCCGAATATCTTTTTTTTGGCTAATTCATTCGCAAGGGTTCTGCCTGCGAAACCCGCTCCGATGATATAAAGACGCTTTGATTTTTCCATGTTTTTCCCCCCGTTCAAGCGTCATTTTCTAACCGCCTCCAGAGAGTTAATCACTTCAAAGCCGAGGTCGATAGTAAATGATTCGTCATAAAGGTCGAGCTTTATTTTTGCCCTTCCTTTTCTTCTATCGACCTTTAATATTCTTCCCTCAAGTCCCATTAACGGACCTTCGACAACAACTACCCGGGAATTCTCGTTAAAGTACACTTTAGACCTTCCGGCTACAGAGCCTGAATTATTTATGAAATGAAGGACAAGTTCCAAATCCCTGTCTGCAAGCGGGGTAATATTTTGGTTTGATTTTAAAAACCGGTAAAAACCTTCGGTTCTTCTGAATTCCCACTTTCTCGATTGAATTTCCTCGTCGTTTTCGGCTTCGACAAAGAGATACCCCGGAAAAATGGCTGAAGTTTGAGGTCTAATCTTGCCTGCATGCCTTATATCGAGCAGTCTCTTCGGAAAATGGATGGAAATGGATAACTCGGGGTGCTGGGCTCTAAAGAGCCTAATGAACTTATCCTCACAGCGGGTTTTCACTTGAATTGCGTAATAATTCATTTTTAGCAGTATGATCTCTATTTTGTCTTTTGAAAAGAGTGCCGATATATAAAACGGAGGACTCATGTCAAAACGTATTATTATCGCCTTAATAACAGGCCTTTTTATTAATTTTTCCGCGGGCGCGACCATGGTTTCATTTTTCATAATTGAAACAGGTCTTAACGAAGAAGCGAAGATAGGGCAGTCAGAACTGTGGGAAGGCGCTTTCATGGATGTCTTTTTCGATGCCGGATATATTGTCAGTAACGCGCCGGTTCTGCGTTTTGAGCAGAAACCTGCCAATGTGGAAAGATTTATCGACCTTGAAGAAGCTCAAATGTGCGGGGTGGATTTTTTACTCGTAGCCCAGCTCCATTACAGCGGTGATTTTGCAATGCCCGGTGAAATATCGGTGTCTGTTTACAAGGTAATGACCAGAGAAAAAATGATGGAAAGAAAAATGACCGGAAAACAATACAACACTTTAACGGTGCAGTACGAGAATATGAAATCGATTGCAAGGGCTTTTGTGCCCTACATTCAATAGCAAGGGGATCTCTGTTATGAAAAAACTATTTGTTATCTGCATAGCGGTATTATTTTTTACGCTTCAAGGATCATCGCCGTGGGAAGGCGCCGCGGCTGTAGCTCCGGCAGGAGAACTCCCCGAAGACGGATATTATGTCGCCACAAATTCATTTCCCAGAAATACCGTCGTTGATATTACAAATATTGAAAGCGGAAAAAGCACAAGGGCGATTGTATCAAACGGTATAAACAGCCCCGGTCTTCTTGCGGTGGTTTCCCGTCAGGCGGCGGCGTTAATCGGAATGAAAGACGGCTCTGTAGGCAGAATCAGAATGGTACAGCCGGCTGACCCTATCGCTTATATGCGCTTTACAGAAACAATGGCGGCAGGTACTCCCGAATATGATTCAGGCGATGTGATTACGGAAGCAAATTTAACCGAAGAAGCCCTTGTCGCGGAAGTTTATGAAGAAGATACATACGCGCCTTCGGAGCCTGTAATTGAAACTGTAGAAGCTCCGCCATCTTCAACATCGGGACTCGGTTATGTTATGGACGAGCCGGAATGGGGAGGAAGCGGAAGGCTTCAGATTGTAGACCTTCCAGGTTATGAAGTAATTCCGTTCGAACCGTCGTTTAGCGAACAGAGCGCCGTTGCGGCTGAAACAATACCTGAGATCGAACCCGAAGAAGAGCCGGCGTATATCGCCGAACCTGAGTACGATGAATCGTATTATACGGCTGAAGCCGAAGCCGCGCCAGAATATGTTAGAGAGCCTGAAATCGTCCGTGTTCCGCAGGAAATTATAAAGCCGGATCCTGTCAGGGAAGTTCAGGCGTTTGTTGCAGATAACAGCATCAAAAAAGAAGTTGTAAAAAATGTCCCGGAAAAAATAAATGAAAAAGCTCCGATCAATGTTGTAAAAGACGTTCCGCAGTTTCTGCCTGAAAGAGCGCTTGAAGATATTGAAAAAGACAGACCTGTTTACTATGCGGAAAAACCGAGGGACGAAGTAATTAAAGACGTTTCTCCATGGAGTGAATATATTGAACAGCCTGTCCAGATAGTAAGAGAGCCTGTAAGAGAAATTGAACAGCCGGTTCGGTTGGCGCAGGAGCCTGAGAAGAAACCTGAACCGCCCGCGTCTGCTCCCGCGCAGCAAATTTATGTTCCTGTAGAAACCGCGCCGAATCCGCCTGTGAGCGTTTACGGAATCGATCCAAACGATATTATTCCCGGAATAGTAAGAGCTACGCCGGAACGTCCTGAAATTAGAACGCCGCCGCCCGCCGCTCAGACGTCGCAGAATTTTTCCGTGCGTACGATAAGCCAGTTGGACAGAGGGCAATACTATGTGCAGGTTGCTGCGCTTTCCGCTGATCATGTAGAAGGCGCGATCAGGGCGATAGACCGCAATTATAATCCTGTTGTATACATGAACGGCGACAGTATGTACCGTATTCTGATAGGTCCCTTAAATCAAGGCGAGAGCGCCGCGATTCTGGCGCGATTCAAAAGCATAGGCTACCGCGACGCTTTTGTCCGCCGCGGCTCTTGAAAAGAGACGCACGGTTCCTGAAAGGAAACGCACGGCTTTTAAAAAGAAGCGCGTTTGTTGATTTGCGCCCAGCAGGATTCGAACCTGCTACCTACGGATTCGAAGTCCGTTACTCTATCCATATGAGCTATGAGCGCTGAGCGCGGATTAAAACGGGTGGATGACGGGCTTTGAACCCGCGACAACAAGATCCACAATCTTGGACTCTACCCCTGAGCTACATCCACCATGTCACTTATAATGTGATTGTTAGAATATGAATAAAATACAGGTTTTTGTCAACAGGACGCAGAAAAGCGCCCTGTCAGACAAAAATAACAAATTACTGGGTCAGCGCTTTTAAAGCGTTGGCTGCCATCGTCTGTTCCTGCGAAGTATAAGACGAGTTGCGCGATATAGTTGTAAGCAGGAGCCTGACTTCCACAGATTTAGATCCGGTTTTTCCAAGATTTGTGGTGAGCAGTTCAAAAATACGCCTTTCTGTGTTTCCCCAAGGACCTGATCTTCTTCTGCCGTTTATTTCCTGAAGGAACTTGAGAAGTAAATTGACTGAGTGATCTGTTTTAACCGCAGCGAGAGTGTTTAAAGTCATTATTATTTCATCAAAGTCGGGGGAGTTGCTGATAAAATTATTTCTGTATGATTTTTCAAGATTTATATATACAGAATCTTCCGAGACTCCTATCTGTCCGATAAGATCTATGGCGGATTTTCTTAATTCTCTCAGCATAGTCTGATGATTCTTGTTTGAAGTTTGATAAAGCCAGCCTACGCTAAGGGACGCCGCGGCGATTTTTGCCTTTGAGTCATTCGGCATCTTTGTTCTGTCCATCTCTCTCCAGACCAGCAATTTAACAGGAGGCTCATTTCTCGGGTCCTGAATAATGGCGATAATCGCTTCCGACGGATCATCGACAATATTAGGAAGCGCGTTGGAAGCCGTCTCTTTTACTATCGCGTCGAACGGTCCGACTTTTGTAAAGAATAAAGGTCTGTAGGCTCTTATGTCCTTAAACGATTCAAGCGCGCTGATACATCCCAAAACGCCCATTTGAATTCTGCGCCTTCTTTCAGCGTCTCTGACTTCCTGAATGTTAAAGTATTCCAGACGCTGTACAATGTGGGGAATAAAAGCCCTGCCGTCAGTCTGGCCTAAAGCGACCAGCGCGGCTCTCATCGCGTTTCCGTCGTTCGCGTTGCCGGTAACGTCAAATAATTCCGCCGTCTGCCATAATTCCAGAGCGGCTTTTGTGTATTTTTCGGCTGCGATTCCTTCGCACAGAATAATAGCGGATTTTTCCGCTTGGTTTCTTTCCGCGTTGGTTTTGATATCGGGGGCCCTCATCAAAAGGAATTTTAAAGCTTCATGGTAAAATTCGCCGATACCTTTAAGCTCCGCGTCGCGGATTGCTTCCAGCACAACGAGTCTTTCAGTAAATGAGCTGTCGGCTCTCGTGTATTCAGCGGTATAATATGACATATCCTGGCTATAGGCAGTCATCCCGAGCAAAAAAATGACAATTGGTAATAATATACGTTTCATAGTGATAATATACGTTAAAAACTGGATATTAACAACCCTTATTTTAATAACCTTATATTCATTGAATTTAACCAAAAACCGTGTTATTCTTATGTGAATAGGAGACAGAATGAAAGAAGAGGATCTGGAACTGACCCAAAATCTGGAAAACGGTATATGTATAATCTCCGCTAAAGGCCGTATAGACGGCAACAGCGCCGATTCGCTTCTTGCCAAGCTTGAAGAAGCTCTTAAAAACGGTCAAAAAACAATCATTTTAAATATGTCGCAGGTAGAATATCTCAGCTCCATCGGGATAAGAGTAATCCTTAAAATTTACAAACAGGCGTTTGAAGAAAGCGGAACTTTTAACATTGAACGCCCTTCCGAAATTGTTAAAAATGTACTGGGTATGGTCGCGCTCCAGGAAATGCTAGTCACTTATTAACATGGCGATTTTTTCGATTAGGACAAAAATAATTGTAATCGTTCTTGTCTTCCTTTCATTAATCGGCACTGCTTTTATATTTTACTCATTTGCGACGACTGTCAATTATAAACGCTTAAGACTTGAAAATATAAATAAAACGCTGGAATTTGAAACCGAGAAAGTAAACAAAGTAATCGCCGAGCTTGAACGCGGCGCGCTCTTTTACTCGACAGGAGGGCTTTTGTGCTACGATTTAAAATCGGAAGATTTCGGCGAGACATTTGTGAAAATGGGACTTATGAGCCTTCCGAGCGCCGTAGGCGGCGGCTTTTGGTATGCGCCCTATATTTTTAATAAAGATAAATTACGCGTAAGTTCATACGCTTTTATTGACAAAGCGTCGGGAGAGGCGCGCATAGATAATGCGTTCAATATGGACGAATACGATTATCACAGAAGAAATTGGTATAACGAATTAAGCGGCGATATTTTAAAACCGAATCAGGTTATTTGGACAAAACCTTACGTTGACGATTCAGGCTCATTCAGTTTAATGACGACGGCTGGCGCCGGTATTTTCAAAGACGGCGTTTTAGTAGGAGTTACAACAGTTGATTGGGAAATAGAAGAAGTAATAAAACAACTTCTGGACATTAACCCTACGAAAAACAGTTTTGTTCTTTTGTGCGTTCCCGACAAAGATTATATAATTTCTAGCGCGAAGACTGAAAGTTTTGTAGGAGATTCAATAAGCGAAATTCCCTGGGACATACATTCCGATTATTTCAATCACAACGGAATTAGTTACATGCGTTTCGGGCGCTTCATGAACAACGGCTGGCTTTTGTCGATTCAAATTCCTGAAAAAGAAATATTCGCCGAAATGGAAAGGCATAACAGCATTTTTTCTGTAATAATCGAATTATCGTTTGTGGCGATGCTGGCTATAGCATACATTTTAATTTCAAGATTTATTAACACTCCCATTAAGCATCTGACAGACGATGTCGCGCAAATTGGACTTGGTAATCTTGACACTCAGATAGATATAAAATCAAAAGATGAGTTTGGACAACTTGCGCAAACATTTAATAAAATGACAAGCGATCTAAAAAAATCGATAGAAGAAAACGCTCGCGAACGCGAGGAAAAAAAGCGCATAAGCACGGAGCTTTCAGTCGCCAAAGACATACAGTTAAGCATGCTCCCCGGTGTTTTCCCGGCTTTTCCTGAACGCGATGAATTTGACATTTACGCGACGATGATTCCGGCAAGGGAAGTAGGCGGCGATTTCTACGATTTTTATCTTCTCGACAACGACAATCTCGCCGTATTGATCGCGGACGTATCGGGAAAGGGAATTCCGGCTTCATTGTTTATGGTAAACGCAAAAACGCTTATTAATAATTTTTCCGCGGGAAAAAGCCCAAAAACCGCGATTGAATCGGTTAATAAAAAACTTTGTAAAAATAACGATGCATGCATATTTGTAACCGCGTTCATGGGAATTTATAATATCCCGACAGGAAAGCTGACCTACGTAAACGCCGGACATAATCCGCCGCTTGTAAAAAAGAAAGACGGCTCATTTGATTTCCTGAAAACAAAGCCGTGCATGCTGCTTGCAATCAACGAGAACGCAAAGTACAGAGAAGATGAAATTTATCTTAAGGACGGCGACGCTATTTATTTGTACACGGACGGCGTAACAGAAGCGATGAACAACAACAAAGAATTGTTCGGCGAACAAAGATTAAAAGACGCATTAAACAAAGACAGCAGCGCGTCTCCGTTTGAACTGTTATGCGCGGTAAAAAACGAGGTTGACAATTTTTCAGCCGGAGCGGAGCAGGCCGACGACATAGCGATGCTTGCTCTGTCAATCGGAAAGGATTGCAGGGAGCCGGCCGGTAAAATAACGCTGAACGCGGAACTTGAAAATCTGCAATCCTTGATCGCCTTTTTAAACGGCGAACTGGAAAAAAACGGTTATAATTACGATGAAAAAAATAAAATAGAAATCGCGGCGGAAGAAGTGTTTATGAACATTGTAAAATACGCCTACGATCCTTCAGATGAGAACAGGAAAATATCGATTACAACGTCAGGCAGTATAGTAAACCGCATGATTAAAATCACTTTCGAAGACGCAGGCCGTCCCTATAATCCGCTTGAAACGCCGCCGCCTGATTTGCAAAAACCGCTTGCCGACCGCGAAATCGGCGGTCTCGGCGTGCATATGATCAAAACAATCATGGACAAGGTCGAATACACCCGCTTAAACGATAAAAATATCCTCGTTATCACCGCCCACTTAAAAAGGTGACAGTCACTACTTAATAATCTCTCCCAAAAGGTGTCAGTCACCCCTTATTAATCTCCAAAATGCTTAAATAAACCCCCAAGGGTGACAGTCACTTCTTAAAATTCTACAAATTATAAGTCTTAACCGCGAGGTTTTAAAAACCGATATATATAGAGAGGTATAATAATGATCTATGAGAAATGCAGAGATATCCTTCTCCAGGAATGTGAACTAATCCAGGGGGCTGTAGCGGTACAGGAAAAAATCCGAGCCGCGGTCAGCGAACGCGAATGGACAGATTTTGACACACATTTAAACGCAATGAACTCAATCGAGAACAAGATGGTCAACCTTGAAAGCGAACGCGAGAACCTCTTTTTAGTGTTTAAGTCCCTGATTCACGAAAAAAGCTTTTGCGAAAATCTCGACGATAAGGGACAGTTTAAGGAACTGGTGTCACTGTTACCGAAAAATCAGCGAGACGAATTAAACGAGATTTACAGGAGCCTGAAAATGGAATCGCTCAAGCTTCGCATATCCAACGACGCTCTCATGACATATATATCCGGGGTTAAATCGACCCTTCAGGAATTTTTTGAACTTGCGTTTCCCGAACGCGGCGGAAAAATGTATACGAAAGACGGAACGCATTTTTCGAACGACATGCGCTGTATGGTTTTAAACCGCAGTTTTTAGCAGTTAAGGAGTAGATAATGACATCGACATTTATGGGATTGGAAATCGGAAAAAGGGGCGTTCAAGCCCACCAGACAGCGCTTAACACAATCGGTCACAACATTAACAATATCGACACAGAAGGGTACTCACGCCAGAGGGTTGAGTTTAAGGCGATGGAGCCGATATACCTTCCCGCTCTTAACCGCGCGGAAACACCCGGCCAGCTCGGACAAGGCGCGGTCGTAGAGAGAATCGAGCGCATCCGCGACCAACTGCTTGATCGAAGGATCGTGATGCAGGCGTCAGGCGAAGGTTACTGGTCTGTGCGCGACAGTTACGTCCGTGACATGGAACATCTTTACATGGAGACAGGATTTAACTCGATCAGAAGCAAGATGGACAGCTTTTGGGACGCGTGGCAGGAATTGTCGCAGAACGCCGCTGATAACGAACACAGAGCCGCTGTTTTAAACAGAGGTAAGACATTAATCGACGGTATCAACGGACATTTTCACGGGCTTGAAACATTGCAGATTCAAGCTGACGAAGAAATTCAAATAAATGTCGCGAGGATTAATGAAATTTCAAGGCAGATCGCTTCTCTTAACGGCGATATACAGCGCGTCAAGGCGATGAAGGACAATCCGAACGATTTAATGGACAGACGCGATTTGCTTGTAGATAAACTTTCAAGCATTATCGATATAACGGTTACGCAAAAAGACCCTGACGAATACATGGTGCATACAGCAGGGCACATTCTTGTTCAGGGGCAGAACGGCAGGCAATTTGATTTAAGAAAAGATCAGGACGCGGAAAGTTTTTCGTATGTTTACTGGCGCGATACTGAAACCCAGATGACTTTCCAGAGGGGCTCTCTTGCGGCTCTTTTTGAACTTCGCGATGTGACAATCGAAAACGAAATTCAAAATCTTGACAATATGACTATGAACTTTACAGACCTTGTAAACGAGATTCACAGTGACGGTTACGGCGCGAACGGAAGAACGGGAATGAATTTCTTTTCTGAATATCCTTTTGTTGCGAACGTAAACGGAAATTACGACCGCTCAGGTGACGGAATTTTGGATTCAACATATGTTTACAGGATCAACGGGCAGAATAGACTTGAACCTAAAGCTCATCCGGGTTTTGAAGGAACAATCACTCTTTCAGGCTCCGACAGGCAGATTGAAGTTCCGTATTATCCGTCCGATACCGTAAGCGATATTATTACGCGCATAAATAATTCAGGCGCCGAAGTTGTCGCGCGGCTAAACAGGGAAGGACAGCTTCAGTTAAAAGGCGCTCCCGCTGAACTTGTTGACGGTCAGAGAGTTAATCCCGATTTTGTTATACGCCATATCGAAGACTCAGGCTTCTTCCTTACAGGTTACGCCGGTATTTTAAATGAATCGGGAGCCGGTGGCGCGTTTACATGGGAGCAGGCGGACGCTGTAACGGCGTTAAGAGGCGGCGCGCAAGATTACGCGGTGGCTCCAACCGCTCATCCGTCGGGATGGATTCGCGTTAATCCAGATTTGTTACGTGACAATTCATCGGTTGCCGCGGGCTTCGGCGAAAACGGAAGAGCAGCGAATCCAGGAAACGGAAACGCAGCCGCGGCTATAGCTTCGATCAGAAACAACATGGTAATGGTAGGCCGTCATGCGACATTCGACGATTATTTCGCGAACACAATCGGAAATATCGGGCTTTTGGGAGAACAGGCTGGAAGGGCTTTGGCGACTGAAAACCACTTAATGAAATATTTAAAAGATTTAAGAGAATCAATCTCAGGCGTACATATTGATGAAGAACTTTCCAATATGATCAAGTTTCAGAAAGGATATGAAGCCTCGGCGCGCTTCATTACAACTGTAAATTCCATGCTTGATACTTTAATCAACCGCATGGGCGTATAAGGGGTAAATTATGAACAGAGTTTCAACTAACATGCCGGTAGCGGACGCGCAGTACAGTATGCGCAGAGCGGAAGAAAGAGTTTCCGGCATAATGAATAAAATAAACGGTCAGACAAAAATCACAAGTTTAAGAGATGATCCTATCGCCGCGTCCCACTCTGTAAGATACGATTCGTATCTTGCGCGCCTTAACCGTTTTGAGGAAAATGTCGAATACGCGAAAGATCATTACAACAATACCCATGATTATTTAAATTCAACAATGTCGATTCTTCACAGGATAAACGAACTTGCAGTTAACGCGGCAAACGGCGTAAATTCTCATGATGAGTTAAAGATCATGGCGGTGGAAGTAAACGAGCTGTTAAAAGAAATTGTCTCGCTTTCCAATGTTATGGGACCTGACACAAAACAGGCGTTTTCAGGAGATAAAGTTTTTACACAGCCGTTCAGAATTGTGGAAGGCACGGTAGAAGGCGGTCCTGAAACTTTAATAACAAGGGTTGAATATAGAGGAGCGGGAGCTTCGCGTCAGGTTGAAATCGGCGACAATATGTTTATCGAACTTGATATCCAGGGCGGAGAGGCTTTCTGGGCTGAGAAAATGCAGATCTTTTCCGATGTAGACGCTACAGATTACAGGGCGCAGGAAAACGGCGCGTTTTTTATCGACGGAGTTGAAATTCCGGTCGCAATAGGCGATACGCTTCCTGCGATTGTCGCGAAAATAAACGATTCGGCGGCGCCTGTGAAAGCATCTATCGATATAGATTCCAAAGGGCTTGTGCTTGAGGGAACCAATGCGCATTTAATCCGCGCGGAAGACAAAGTAGGCGGCGCCTCAGTGTTACGCGATCTTGGAATAATTTCCGGTAACATGACAAATAACGCTCCAAACTGGAGCGAGACTGCGAGAGTCGCGGGCGGCTCAGTCTTTGATATGGTAATCAGGTTAAGGGACGGAATGTTAAGGGGGGATCAGGATTTTATAGGCAGTCAGGGTATTGCAGGAATAGGGCTTTCAGTTAATAATATTGCGTACAGGCTTGCGGATATAGGCAGCCGTTATGAAAGAGCAGACGCGGCGTGGCAGAGGATAAACGCGCAGATTCCGAATGTTACAAGAATGTATGACCGCGAAGCAGGAGTCGATATGGCGAGCGCGATTACGGATTTAAAAATGGCTCAGACCGCGCATCAGGCGATTCTCGCGGCGGCGGCAAAGATTCTTCCGCAGTCGCTGTTGAATTTCCTTCGCTAAAATACGCATAACCAGGAGTAAAAAATGAATGTAAACACCAAAGCATTTGGCTCGCTTGATGTTGACGAAAAATTAAAAATAAATTTTCCTCAGGGGCTTTTCGGTTTTGAAGACTATGTTGAATATGTTCTTCTCGCCGATGAAGAGCATAAGCCTTTTTATTGGCTTCAGTCTGTCGATGAAAAAGAAATAGCGTTTGTTTTAATAGACCCATTCCTTTTTAGGAAGGATTATGAGGCGAACATTACGGACGAAGAACTTGCGGAAATCGGGATAACGTCCCCGGAAAAGATACAAATTTACGCGATTGTCACAATTCCGCAGGACGGGAGCCCGATGACGGCGAATCTTCAAGGGCCAATCGTTATTAATGAAGAAAATATGACAGCCAAACAGGCGATCCTTTCGGATATGAAGTGGAAAACAAGACACGATATTCTTGCTGAATTAAACGGAAAAGGATAATAAAATGCTGATACTTTCAAGAAAAGTCAACGAGAAAGTCGTTATCGGCGATGATATTACCATTTCAATTATCGAAATCCGCGGAGATCAAGTTAGAATTGGTATCGACGCTCCTAAAAAAGTAAAAGTTTTTCGTCAGGAAGTGTATGACGCTATAAAAGCCGAGAACGAAGCCGCGTCAAAATCTGTTCCTGTTATTCCGAAAGTCAATTTTAAGTGAAAACGCCTCCTCTCTATTCAATTATTTACAGTGATGAAAAAATAATCGCGGTAAACAAATCCTCCGGTTTGTCTGTCGGCGGCGACAGGTGGGATGAATCGCAGGAGCGGCTGGATAAACTTATTGAACGCGATTTAAAAATTCCAAAGATATTTACAGTTCACAGGATAGACAAGGAAACATCCGGTCTTGTTATATTCGCAAAGAACAGGGAAAACCACAGAAAATTGTCAATGGCGTTTGAAAAGCGAAATGTAAAAAAGCGTTACACGCTAATCGTACACGGCCGTCCTTCATGGAAAGAGATAGCGTGCGATCAGAAACTTGTCCCGAACGGCAATAAAAAACATATGACCATAATCGACAAATATAAAGGAAAGGAATCTTTAACAGATTTTATTTTATTATTCAGCTCCGGGAATTATTCTGTTCTTGAAGCGCGCCCAATGACAGGAAGAATACATCAGATCCGCGTACACGCGGCGAGTTTGGGGCATCCTGTAGTATGCGACGAGCTTTACGGAAAAATGTCGCCTGTTAAATTGTCATCGTTCAAGCGCGCATGGAGGGGCGATCCTCACGAAGAAAGACCGTTACTAGCAAGACTCGGGCTTCACGCGCTTGAACTGACGTTGCCGGACGGGACAGTGCTAACAGCCCCCCTTGCAAAAGATATATCCAGTCTTATAAAACAAATGGAAAAATGTAATGGAAAACATTAACCGCGGATTAAGCGGATTAGCACGGATTAAGAAGAATCAAGAAAGAGATTAAGACAAAAAAAATAATCAGCGCTAATCCTGTACTAAAAAAAGCTGGTAAGTTTGGCACAGTCCGCTTACAACGCGCCGATAAATCCGCACTAATCCGTGTTTTCTGCATAACAAGTTTTGGAAAATATTATTATGTTAAATTTTTCTCGAACCAGGTTTAACGGCAGGGATTCCCTTTTTACACAGTTCGCAGTCATCCGCGTCCCAATTTTCGGCTTTTAATTTAACGGCACAATAAAAAGGATAAGGCGCGTCTTTCGCGTCCTGCGCCCGGCGGTCTACAATGCAGGCAAGCGCTGAGATTACAGCGCCTCTTTGTTCAAGCGCGGACGCGCATTCCAAATACGATTTACCTGTTGTAACAACGTCTTCCATTATTAAAACATTTTGCCCCTGCTCAAGCTCAAAGCGGCGCAGAGTCATTTTTCCTTCGTCGTCGCGCTCCGTGAATATCGTGGGAAGATTAAGCTGTCTTGCCATTTCGTAAGCCGCGATTATTCCGCCCATCGCGGGGCCTGCGACAACATCAACTTTTAATTTACCGTTTTTTATATCGGTTTTAATCTTTTGCGCGCATTGTTCAAGCGCATCCTTTGCTTTATCGGGATACTGTAAAAGTCTTGCGCACTGGAAATATTTATCCGAATGTCTTCCCGAGCTTAGAAGAAAATGTCCCTCCAGCATCGCGCCTGATTCGCGTAAAAGATATAATGTTTTATCCATTTTTGATTCCTTACCTTATCGATATATCGCTTACTTTGGAAAGATTGTTATCTGTCATGTATTTATTCAAACCTTCGATTATTTCGATCATTGTATGAGGATTGGAGAAAGTAGAGGAGCCTACCTGTACGGCGAGCGCTCCCGCCATTAAAAATTCTAGAGCGTCGTTTAAGCATGAAATGCCGCCCATACCGATTATCGGTATTTTAACTTTCGCGTCTTCCAAAACGTCGAATAACTCCCATACCATCCGAAGGGCGATGGGCTTGATGCAGGGACCTGAAAGTCCCGCGATTACATTATCAAAAACCGGTTTTTTGTTAACAGTGTCAATCGCAATCGCCCTGAATGTGTTTACAAGGGAAAGAGCGTCCGCTCCGGCGTTTATACAGGACAGTGCAACCGAAGAAAGATTCGGCGCGTTAGGTGAAAGTTTTACCAACAAAGGTTTTGATTTGCATGAGCGCCTTACGGCGGAAACAATCGCCGCCGCCGTTCCGGGATCAAGTCCGAAAGCCATACCGCCTTCTCTTATATTCGGGCAAGAGATATTAAGTTCCACCATGTCAACAGTCGATTCATCCAGTATGGCGGCTCCTTTAACATATTCGGCGGATTCGCCGCCTGAAAGATTGGCTATTATAACAGGGCCTAATTGTTTTAAAAACGGAAGCTCGTTTTCGACGAAATAAATAATGCCTTTATTTTCAAGCCCGATTGAATTTATCAATCCTGAAGGAGTTTCCCAAACGCGGATGCCTTCGTTTCCGTGCCTTGGAGTCAATGTTAAGCCCTTGGAGCAGATTCCTCCAAGAAGCGAAATATCTATAATGCCGGAGTATTCGGTGCCGTTTCCGAATGTTCCCGAAGAAGCGATAACGGGATTTTTAAATTTTATTCCCGCTATGTTTACAGACATGTCTTTTATTTTATCGTTTGTGTTCTCGCTCATTTTTTTACTCGTTAAAAATTATATCGGCGGCGGGAAAAATCGGGCCGTCTTTGCAGCAGCGGCGGTTTCCGTTCACTGTATGGATTGTACAGCCGAGGCACACGCCGGCGCCGCAGGCGAATCTGCTTTCCAGTGAAAAAAAGCAGGACACGTTTTTAGGTTCGCATTTTTTCCATAACGCTTTCAACATACCCATAGGTCCGCAGGCTAAAATTACGTCAAAACTTTCAGGTTCAAAAATAAAATCGACTATTTTACCGTTAAGCGCGTTTCCTCCGTCTTCCGCGGAAATAGAAAATTTATGCGCTTTTAAAGCCGCGCCCATAATCGCGTTTTCGTGTTCTTTCTCGCGGAAGCCTTTTTTAAAACCCGCGAAAAAATGGAAATAACAGCCAGGTTTTTGAGAGACAAGCGCGGCAAGCGGCGCGACTCCGGCGCTTCCGCCGACAAGGGCGGCTTTTCCTTTAAATGAAGCTCCGTTAGGTAAAAAATCTTCCCAGCAGTTACCGAAAGGGCCTGTAAGACGCGCTTTATCTCCTGAATGAAGACCGGCAAGTTCCACAGTGCCTTTACCTGCTCTGCAAATTAAAAATTTAACTATTTTTTTATCCGGCAGATAATCAAAAACCGCGAACGGGCGCGAAAGGAAGACAGAACTGCGAAGCGGCTTCAGCATAAAAAACTGCCCTGCCTTTGGCGCAATGCCGCTCCATGTGAACTGTAAAATAAAATATTCTTCGTTAACAATAGTTTTATTTACAAGTTCGCAAATTATGTTACCGCTCATAACACTTCCTTAATCTCATCTCTCATTTTTATTACGGCGCGCCTTGCTTCCGTCGAGGCGAAATTCAAGTCAGCTTCCTTCGCGCCGTCGGCATTCCGCCACGCTGTTATAATCGACCGGGAAGCGTTAACCACGCCGCCGTTCCCGTTACGCAAAAGCAGAACTGCGTCATGAGCGCCGCCGCCCTGAGCGCCGTATCCGGGAATAAGAAAGAAAAGATTCGGATAATTTTTCCGAATCTCGGCAGCTTCATCCCTTTCCGTACAGCCTACAACAACCCCGAACATTCCGTAGCCTGACTTTCCGCAGTTCTGCGCGGCGAGATACGCCATATTGTCCCCAACCATATTATACACCTTTTTTGAGCAATCGTTTACATTCAGATATTGAAAATCGCGCATACCCCGATTGCTGGTTCTCATTAATACAAAGGCGCCTTTACCGCTTGCATGGGCTTCGTTCAGCCACGGTTCCACAGAATCCATTCCCATGTACGGGCTTAATGTAACAAAATCGGCTTCAAAGTCGCCTGAAAAATGTCCTTTTGCGTATCTAACGGCTGTATCGGCAATATCGCCGCGCTTTATGTCGGCGATTGCGAGGCAGTTTTTGGTGCGGATGTATTTTAATGTGTCGCTGTAAGCGTGAAGGCCGGAAAGCCCCATTTCCTCGTAATAGGCAATCTGCAGTTTATAACATGCGCACACGTCGTAAGTCGCGTCGATCAGAGCTTTGTTAAACGCAAGTACGGCGTCAGCGTCATTTCCGGCTTTCTGTCTTTCTAAAACAGGAACATACTCGGCGCATGTATCCAATCCAACGCAGACATGCCCATTCTTCTCTACACAATTAAATAATTCGTCAATCAGCATTTAAGCTCCTTTTACTTGGAACACAGGAACCACGGATTAGCGTTGATTTCATGGATTAGCACGGATTTCTTTTTAAGCTCTCCTCATTAATCCGTGTTAATCCGCGGTTTCTTTATTCCAATTTTTACACTAAAACTCCCCTGCCAGAATAATTTCGTCGCAGTATTCGCAGCGGTATGTGCGCTGATGCGCGTCTTCGAGATGAAAGATATGGTTAAGATATTTTTCTGTGGAACTGATACAGCGCGGATTTTTACAGATAAGCACATTCTCAACCCTAAGCGGAAGCTTCATCGTTATTTTTTTTGTCACAGTTTCATTTTCTATTATGCATACGGTAATATTCGGATCGATTAAGCCAAGCACATCAAGATTGAACTGAATCAGATTGTCAATTTTGATTATGTCTTTTTTGCCGATCTTGTCTGAATTGGCGTTTTGAATAAGCGCAACGGTGTAAGACGCTTTATCAAGTCCAAGCCAGTTAAAAATACGAATCCCAAGTCCAGCTTTGATATGGTCAATCACAATTCCGTTTTTTATTTGTTCAATTTTTAACATTATTTATACCTCTTTTAAATGGCGCCTAATATTGACGCTAGAAGCGCCATCCTGACGTACATGCCGTATTTAGCTTGTTTAAAGTAAGCGGCCCTGGGATCGTCGTCTATTTCGACCGAGATTTCGTTTACGCGGGGCAGGGGATGAAGAACAACCGCTGATTTCTTCGCAAGAGATAATTTTTCTCCGTTCAGAACATAGATGTCTTTCAGACGGATGTAATCGTCTTCGTTAAAAAATCTTTCTCTCTGAACCCTTGTCATGTAAAGCACGTCCAGCTCGTTCATGGATTCTTCAAGGCCTTCTCTTTCCTCAAACTGAACTTTCTGTTTAACTAAAATACTTTTAATATATTCGGGAAGGACAAGTTCCGCAGGCGAGATAAAAATCATTTTGATTTTAGGGTACCGCGACAGGGCTTTGGCGAGAGAATGAACGGTTCTTCCGAACTTTAAATCGCCGCAAAAACCGACAGTAATATTTTCGATATTGCCTAAAAGCCGTCTAATCGTTAGAAGATCTGTAAGCGTCTGGGTCGGATGATGGTGGCCGCCGTCTCCGGCGTTTATAACCGGAACCGAAGAATAACGCGAAGCCAAAAGAGCGGCGCCTTCCTTAGGGTTTCTCATGACAATCGCGTCGGCGTAACTAGCAGCCATGCGGATTGTATCGGCAAGACTTTCGCCTTTGGAAGCGGAACTTGAGCCTGGTTCCGCGAATCCGAGACAGTTTCCGCCAAGTCTGAGCATCGCGGCTTCAAAACTGAGCCGGGTTCTGGTGCTTGGTTCAAAGAAAAGAGTGGCTAAAAGCCGCCCTTTCAGACATTCTCTAAGGTATTTTTCATCTTTTTCTATTTTCTCAGCTAGTGAGAACAATGATTCCATCTCACTTAGTGAGAAATCTTCAGGTTCAACTAGTGATCGTCCCTCAATCATTGCTCCTCCGGTTCTAAAAAAACGTTTACAAAAAAAAACCGCCTTCAAAGGCGGTTTTTCACGGGTATCTTTCAATTAAAAGCGCAATCTTCATGACGTTCATTGTAAAGTAGGTTTTATTTTTTGACAAGTAGAAAAAAAATTTTTTTAACTTTTTTTTTCATTTTTTTCTGAAAAGTAGTGTACATGAGCAATTTTTAAATTATAATTATCCTATAGCATTATCACGATCGAATTAAAGGGGGAAGGAATGTTCAAAAGAAACCTTTTTATCGTAGTCCTGCTGGTAATTTTCAGCGTTAATTTATGGGCTGGCGGAGGTCGAGACGCCAATGAATCCCGTACGGCTGAGGATCAATCAGGGTTCACCGATAGCATCGATGTGAACGAAAAGAAGAAGGGTAAGTATAATTACTACCTCGAAGCGACAGACAGGGCGGGTAATAAAATGCGCGCCGGTCCGGATAATATTTACATCGATCCCGAATCGGATCTTCCCATAGCGACGATTATAAACCCCCTCCCGTATATGCGCGTTCAAGGAAATATGAACATCGTCGGTATCGCGTTTGACGATGACGGCATACAGCGCGTCGAAGTCGCCGTATACCGCGGAATAGACGGCAGAGGCGAAGAAATTTTACGAGTAACCGCTGAAGGAACCGATTACTGGTCGTATTTCCTTAACACTTCAGATGAAAATATATGGTCGGACGGAAACTACACAGTTTCCGCGTGGGCTGTAGATATAAACGGTCTTTCAGGCATTTCAGATAATTTTAAAATTAAACAGCGTAAAATTTCCACAGTCTACTGGCGGTTAGACCGAAAAAAACCTGACACCGTTATTACAAGCCATGAAGTAGGCGCCCTTGTTTCAGGTAACATCAGTTTGAGAGGAACTGTTAAGGACGGTAACGGTATTTCTTCCTTAAGTTATTCGACAGACGAAGGGCAGAAATACAGTCCTGTTAAAGTCAACATCGATAAAAAAGACGGCAATAATAAATGGGAGCTGAGTCTTAATACAAGACAGTTTGAAGACGGTCCGAATGTTATCTGGTTTCAGGCTGTTGACGGAAACGGCAGTATCGGAACAGCCGCCCATCTTCTATTCGTAAACAACACAGGCCCTGATGTCAAGATCGTGTACCCGTCGGCTAACGATACCGTTAACGGCTTGTTCTCGATTGCCGGTTACGCAAAACATCCTGTCGGTTTAAGGTCTGTATCATGGAAAGCAGGAACCGCGAGCGGCGAATTTGAAATGCTTCCCGGAAACCACTGGTGGTCGGCGGACGTAGATATCCGCAACAAAAAGGATACGTCAATCGACGTAGAAGTGCGCGCGGTTGATGTTTCAGGTAACGTGACTGTCGAAAGACAGCGCTTTAAAGTGAATCCTTTGGCGGATCTGCCTGTAATCACAATTACAGAGCCTGCGGCAGGCGGTTATAACAATCCGCTCGGCATTATTGTAAAAGGAAACGCCGAGGACGACGACGGCATCGCTTCGATATTCTATTCGCTGAATAACGGTCCTTCCACAGAACTCCCCGCGACTTCGGGTTATTTCCAATTCATGATTCCGACGCCGCCTGAAGGAATTCACACTCTCGATGTATGGGCGAAAGATATTGCAGGCGTTATAGGAAATAAAACACAGGTAAAAGGCATTGTAATTTCGGGCGGAAGCATACAGCCCGGTATAGCGTCTTTCACTTCGCTCGAAGGGCGTAATTCAATAGTATCCAATTTTTACACAGGCATGTCGATTAAAATTACGCCGAGAATGACAGCGCAGCTTGCGTTCAAAGCGACATCCGCGCCTGTCAGCGCGACTGTAGCGTTCGGAAACCAAGTTCCGGCGCAGGTAAAATTAACCGCGGCTAAAGATGTTTATACAGCCACAGTTCCGGTTCCCGAATTTATCGAGGACGGGCTTTTAGAAATTAAAATGACCGGCACCGACCGCAACGGAAAAGAATTCGCGTTCAGCGAATTTGTTTTTGTAAACAGTCTTCTTGCCGCGACAGCTCAGGCTCTTGGTCTTAGCAACGAATACGCGGCTCCGGCGGTGAACTTCCGCGCGCAGGATCACAGGCTTACATGGGTCAGGCAGACGGTTTTAAGCGACGGGCGGATTCTTCTTAAACAGGGTGAACAACTGCTCGGTTTAAGCACGATTCCCGTCAGAGGCGCGGTTGTTTCAGGACCCGGAGCGGATTCATTAGATGTTCAGGTTGACAATTACGGCCGCGTTCTTATTACAGCGGCGCGCGAAGGCGAAGCCGGTCCGTTAACTGTAAGGCTGGATGTAGACGGAGTGAACTCTTACACATCGTCGCAGTTCAGAACTGTAGCCGATTTCTCAGGACCTACGGTAACTGTGCGCGATCTTGCGAATTACAGTTTTATCAGAAATAATATCCCCGTTACGTTTAACGTTTCGAGCAGAAACAGGGTAAGCGCGGTTGAATATTCTCTGGACATGGGGCAGACATGGATTAATATTATATCTCCTGCCGAAGCCAGAGCGATTGCAGCTCCCGTAAACACCAACGTTTCAAGAACTCTGGAATTGGCTTCGGCGCAGGACGGTACAATCAATGTACTGATCAGGGGGACAAGCGATACAGGTTTAACCTCGGTTGCTGAATTTACAGTGTTAAAAGACACGACTGCGCCTATCGGCAAAATTATTATGCCGATTGCGGAATCGAAGGTGAACGGAACGATACGCATGGCGTTCTCGGTTGAGGAAATGGGCGCCTTAAGGTCGATCACATATTCAAGAGGCGGCGGAACTCCGAGGGAAGTCTTTAACGAAACCCGGTGGGACAAAGATTATTCGCCGCGTTTCTTCGAAATCCTGATGGACGCTGTAGAGATGCCGCTCGATCCGAATATGCGCTTTACATTTACGGACAGATCAGGTAATTCAAGCATTTTATCATCATGGGATTTTATAATCGACCGTGAAATGGACATTCCTGTTGTGCATATAATTTTGCCGCTTGAAAACGAAGTAATAACGACAGACTTTATCGTATCAGGCGTTATGTTCGATGACGACGCTATAAAACAGGTAACATGGAGAATAGACAACGGAAACCAGTTTGTTATTGAAGCCGAAAACGGATTCTCCATCCCGGTAGCGCTTAACACCCTTACAGACAACGAACATACCGTCACTCTTATCGCCGAAGATATTTACGGCGTAAGAAGCGCTCCTATTACAAGAAACTTCAGGGTTTCGTTATCCGAACCTGCGGCGACTGTAGTGTATCCTTCATACGACACAGTTCTAAAAGGCGAGATTGAAGTCAGGGGAACCGCGTTTGACAGGAACGGAATTAAAGAAATTAAAGTATCCGTGGATAACGGAAATACATTTAACGCGGTGCGTGGCAATTTTGGAACCGCGGCGCAGACTGTAAACTGGACATACCAGTTCAACACGACAATTTTAAAAGACGGTCCTCATGTATTATTTATAAGGGTTGTGGACAGATATGACATTCCGGCGACATATGCGAACATGATCAACATTGACAATACGCCGCCCGATGTTACATTGGACAGCCCCGGCGACGGCTCGATGACTGCCGGCCAGATTTCAGTTATGGGACGCGTTCTCGATCCTAACCTCAGGGACATCGCGATAGAAATCAGAAGTCTTGACGGTATTACAATTCCCGCGAACTATCAAAGGCGCGTTCTGGAACTTAATCCGATGATCAGGGAAGGGATTGATATTTCCAGCCTTGCGGACGGACAGTACAATATAGCAGTAATCGCGCACGACAGAGCCGGAAACATGTCGCGCATTTCGCGTAACATTCAGATGGCGCGCCAGTCGTACAGACCAACTATAGAAATTCTTTACCCGCTTGAAAATGAAGAAACCTCAGGCGAATTTAACCTGTACGGTGTAACGGCGGGTGCTGTCCAGGCAGGAAACGTAACAATCAGAATAAACGGAAGCGATTCGGAAACGATAGAAGTTGACGATAACGGATACTTCACGTTCAAGATGAACCCGGAAAAACTTAACATTGGCAATAACTCGATTGTTGTACACAGCAACTTCGGCGGGCCAACCGTTATACAATCAAGAGCGTTCAACCTTGTTTACAGGGACGGCGGTCCGTGGGTAACGATAGACAGCTTTGAATTTGCGGACTTCGCGTACGACAGACCGTATCTGTTCGGCAGAACAGGCTACAACCTGAACGAAGAAGACACAGCTCTTCTTGCGGATAGAAACACGGACAAAGTTGCGAGAGCCAAGATACTGACAAAAGTACCAGACTTTACAGAAATAAGTTTTGACAACGGAAGAACATTTATTCCGACAGAGAAGGGCAAGAGAGGTCAGGATTACCGCTACCGCCTAGAGACAGGCGAGATGACGGAAGGCTACCACTACATTGTTGTAAGAACGACAATGAAGAACGGTGAAATTGCCGTTACTCGAATGTTGGTGCAGGTAGACAAGACTCCTCCTGTTATCAAATTAATATCGCCTGAGATGGGCGGCAGATACAATCAGCAGATTGCGTACTCCGCGTCGGCGACCGATGACAATGAACTTGTAAGCCTTACATACCACATCAGAAAAGGCGACAAGTCGGCATACGAAGTGCCGGGCTTCCTGCAAGGACTTTATTTTGAAGGCATTATTCCTCCGTGGCTGAGAATGCTCGCCGTAAAATCAGGAAACGAAAAATTTGAAAAATACGTACCTGCCGGAATTTTCGGAGGCGGCGCGACGTTCTTTGACGTAGGTCTTGGACTCAGTTTCTTCGGCGACAACGTAAAAGTGCAGGCGCAGTACGGAATGATGACGCAGAAACAGTATGAATGGCTCGGCGGAACAGGACCCGTTAGGTACGGCGGACATGTGTTAGGGCTTAAACTTCTTGCCAATCTTTACCGTCTGCCGTTCGGCGCTTTTGCCGGCCCGGACTGGGAATGGCTGTCGGCGACATTCGCGCTTGGCGCAAACTTCTCGCTGTTCAACCTGATGCAGGAAGATAACCCGATGATCGATGGACAAAAATACAGCCAGAGCGGTTCGCGCACATGGATGAGCGCCCTGTTATTACAGATTGAGTTCCCGAGGATTACACTTCCAAAGAGGGATTTCCTGAGAACATTCAGCGTATTCTGGGAAGGCCAGTTGTGGTTCGTGCCGACAGACGTAAATCTGGAGAAGAGCGGCTCGTCCATATTCTTCCCGCACATAGTAATCGGCATAAGGCTTTACATCTTCTAGAAATTATAAGGCCTCCGAAAGGAGGCCGTATATTTTTTTAGAATTCATTGACATTGTTTTCATAATTATATATGTTTGTAGCAGATCGCTGTCTTTTTTAAAAACTGTCATACTTGCATCTGCATTGTTGATTATGTATATCATTTTGGAGGTTTGTATGAACGTCAAAACACGCAAAATTTCATTATTATTAACGGCTTTTCTCCTGTTTTCAGGTTTTTTCTTCACCACCTGCGAACTTCCTCTGGGCATGGGAGATCAGATAGATTTTGAACCGCCTGTGTTGACAATATATCCGCCGCAGCCAAACCCGAAATATGTACGTGACGGAGCAGTGATAACTGGTTTTGTAAGAGATAATGTATCGGTCGATCGCGTAATAATGCGTGAAGCGTTAACCGGCAATGAGCTTTTTACAGCCGTATTGAGCGGGTCATTAACATCCGGCGAATTCGGAACGATTTGGCAGGGTTCGTGGTCATTTGAATTAAAATTTACCGAAGAGCAAAACGGCGAAAAAATAGCGGTTGAAATAGTCGCTTTTGATAAAGTGGGAAACTCAGGCGATACTTCCATATCCGCGCTTACGTTGATTATAGATACAGGTCCTCCCCTTGTTGAAGACATATGGATTACCCGTACTCCGCTAAGAACTGCGACATTAGAAAAATATATCGAGTTGTTTGATCTTGAAGAAAAAGATAAACAAGGTCACAGAAGCGGTAATGCAAACAGGTATCAGAACGGAGCGTTTTACATTAACGCAAAATTAAATGAGAAGGAAACAAGAATAGAAAGAATAAATTTATTACTTTACGATGCGCGCGATCCATTAAATCCTCTGCCGCTGGAAACAGAAAAAGATCCTGAAACTTCGATGTTTGCTCCGCGCTGGCTTATGGAAGAAAATAAAATAATAGAAGCCGGAGAAACATTATGGCCCGGTTACAGAGATGAATATTATTCAGATAACGAACGTAAATATTACCGTGTTGTAATAGAAGCGTATGACAGAAGCGAAAACGGAAGCGAAACTTTAATTGTAAATGAGCTTGATTATTTCTGTTTATGGCAGAAAGCTGATTTACCGAAAGGCATACTTGACGCTGTAATAGGCTCTATTGTTATAAAAGGTTCAACTCTTCCTGTAGAATTTTTTGACGACGATTCTCTTGAAAAAGCGTACGCAGTTCTTTTTAAAAAAGAACAATGGGACGGATTTAAAAGTGATGATTTAGGAAATTTAATACCAGGATCGCCGGCTTTTTTAAACAATTCGAATCTTCAAATACCGACTAATTTTACAGACGAAGAAAAAAGCGAATGGCTGAAGGATAGAATACTTGAAGGTACTGTTATATTGGATTGGGATGGAAAACAGGTAGAAGAGCTGTTAAAAGGAAAATCCGTAAATGAAAAGATTATTTACCTTCAAACTGGAAATGATCCAAGCGATTACGGCGATTATAGACTCTTTACTATTGCTCAGGATAAAAAACTTGCTCCTCATCCTGAAAATACAGATGGTTATCCAGATACTTTTAAAAACAGAATTGTCTGCGACTCATGGAATATCGTAGTTATCGACGATAACGAACCTTTAATTGTATTTGACACTGTTGATATTACAGACGGTCATCCTATCGGCCATGTTGGTTATGACATTATTTCAGGAGCATCGACAGGTAACAGTCCCGAGGAAAATACTTTCCCTAAGTTAGAAAATGGGCAGTATTTTGAGATTAACGGATACACCTTACGCGAAGACAGCACTAACTCAAATTTAGTGACTAAATTCCGCATGGCATGGATACCTTATTCAATAAATTCGGAAGGACCTGATGAGATGATTCCGATTGTTCAGGAAGAACTTAAAAAGGAAGTTTTTAGTTCCGGCGTTAGAGATAATATTCATTATTGGGATTTACCTCTTGTTACGGGAACCGCTGAAGAAATTGGCGATTCAGGCACAAGGACAATATTCAGAAAACAGGTTTTTAGGAAGAAATTTGACATTCTTGGTTCATCAAATGACGCTCAAACAGGTTCCCCTCATTTTTCATATAACGGTCAAATAGAAAACAATACAAAGCTGTTTATATTCTTCGCGCAGGATAATATGGGACATAATGTGTTCAGACAGCTTCGTCTTTTAGGGAACACAAAACCGCCTGATTTAGCGGTATACGATATAACAAGCAGAAACATCAGTTTCTCGCCTCTTCCTCCAAAATTAAGCGACTTTGATAGTAATAGTAATGGAGAGATTAGTTCTGATGAACGTGAAAATTATGAAACTGCGCTAAAAAATTATCAGCAGGGAGCGCACACTTCAATTAGTAACAGTATTAATTTAAATCCTGTATCAGAAGATGACAGAACTGTCTCCGTGCAGTATTATCCGAGAGGAACAATAATTAAATACTGGGTTAACGCTGAAAGAAGCGGCGATTTAAATATCGCAAGCATAACAATGGAAGACATAACACATTCAATTCCAAAAGAAACCGGGTTTTATAACAGTACGACACGTAAGTTATCCTATGTTGAAGAGCTGCCGGAAGTAACGCAGAGGGTGTTCCGTTTTACGGCAAGAGATACTCTTAAAAACGAAGTGAGAATTCAGCGTACGGCTGTTATAACAAACGCGGCTATGCTGCAGAATATAACAGCGATTCAAGCGGACGGCGAATACGGAATTGACAAAGTAATACAAATAGACGCAAATTTTTCCAGCCCGGTTTACTGGACAAATTATAGTTCAACTCACAAACCTACTATGTATATAAGATTAACAAGAAACAATAATTCTATAGTTGTACCTCTGGAGACAATTACGCCGAAAGATACAGCGAGTTTATCTTTAAGATTTGAATATACAGTGCAGCAGGGTGACAGCGGAACTATAGAAACATTATTTCCGGGAATTACAGGCGCCGGTACTAATGATCAGAAAGAGCCAATTACACTTCCAGGATATCACTTTGGACCTGAACATAATAACTGCGTTCATATTAACGATAACGAACGAAGAGACTCGGCTTTTATCCCTGGATATAATCAATCAGGATTTGAATGGAACGCTGCAAATGAAGAGTCGCTTCAAAAGCGCAAGACAATTACATTAAAAGGCTCCCGTCCTTCTGTTACAGGTTTTACTTTAAATACAAAAGACCCGTACACGGGAACACAGAACAGGTACCTTACTGTAAACGATGTCCTTGGTTTTACTTTAACAGCGACAACCAGCCCTTCAATTGACCAAATTTATACAGAAGCGGTTGCCGCTAACGGAGTTCCAAGAATACGTTTCCAGATTGTTCCCGACGGACAATCAACAGCGGCGGCGGGATATTATTACGCTGATTGGCGAAGAAATGTAACAGGGAACGGAATGTATTTCAGTTATACAGTAACAAGCACGATGCCGAACGGAGAGATTGTTAATTTATACCTTGATCAATCTCAGGGAAAAATAGTTGACCGCGTTGGAAACTCTCTTGAAATTCCGTCGGCGTTTACAAACCTGGCTTTCGGAGGTACTACAAAAGTTTATGTAGACAGAACTAGTCCTCAAGCTCCGCCGACAACACTTGGCGGAACTACAATCGGCGCGACTCCTGATACTGTCAGGTCGTTTAACAGCAACAACATTGAGCTGGCGATACTTTTTAACGCATCGCCTCCTCCTTACGCCACAGGCGAGTATCATGAATTAATTAGGGAATATTCTACAGATAACGGATTAAACTGGACTAATTATACCGCTCCTGTTCCTTCCATTCCCGGGGGAATGTATGTTATTCAAACCCGGTATAGAGACAGAGCCGGAAATGTGGGAGCCGTAACAAGACAGCTTGTTCACGTAAACGCAAAATTCCCGGAATTAAAATCAATAACTGTAGATAAGGTAAACGGATACTATGTTCCGGGAACAAACGGAACTCTTACTTTCTCTCTTGCTTTTGAAGAGCCTGTTTATATTAATACTGCCGCGAATGTGACAATGACTCTCAAAGACAGAACGGCAAACCCGGTTCATAACATAGGCGGGACAACAAATTCCCATGAAATAACTCTTCAAGCCGTGGCTTCAGGAAATCCTACATCTACATCGCTGTCAAACACTATACGCATTACATGGACATTAGCGGCTAACACAAAGGAAATGTTAAACGGATTGTATGTAAGCGCTGTCAGTTTTACCGGTTTAAGAGATCAGTTTACAAATTCCGGAATGTCAGGAACAGCCTCAAGTCATACAGCCGACTTGTCTATCGCGAATACGGGAGGTACCTCTCCGTACACATGCAAAAATCTTTCAGGAGATAAATTATTTATAGATACCATAGCGCCAAGAGTTAATTCCATAACACCTGTTAACGCTAACGGAGCTGCCGGGAATGTGGCAAACACAGTAATGGGAGCGGATAACAGTACAATTACAATTACATTTAACGAAAAAGTAATTAAGGGAAGCGGTACAATTCTTATAAAACCAAGAGCCGGTTTCGCGGTTCCCCCTGTAATGGAAAACGAAGGCTATTATATTGATCAAGCGGGAACAAGATATTCAGATAACGCGGACGGAAGAACCTATGTCGTCGGTTTCAGCGATGTTTACAACAGCGGTCTTAGCGCGGCGCAGCGCAATTACCTGACGCTTGGAACTACTGTGGCAAGCGCGGGCGCAGCTCCGACTGCCAGCGTTAGACCTTCCAGCGTAACAGACACAACAAACCCCAGTTTAAGCCGCCTTGTGTTAAACGAAAGAACAGGGCAGAGCAGCGGTCCTTACATGAAAATGCCGCACGGTCTTAGAGACGGAAGCGGATGGACAGGCTCTTATAACAGCGCTACCGCTGCAGAGCCGGCGCCTGCCGCAAATTTGATGGTTCCCGATACAATAACAAAATGGGTATTGGATTACCAGTATCTTATTCATGACACTGCTGGAGCGGTCGCCAATATCAGAACGGCGCTGGAAGCCGCGAAATTCCGCCAGCAGGAAATTGAAGTTGGCTCTTCAAATGTAACTATAGCTGATACGGCGGCAACATCGACTGTTGCGGCATACAGCACTGTTACAATAAAACTTTCTCAGCCTTTATTAAAAGGATTGCAATGGGAACTAACATATCCTGCCGCCACTTTTACAGACCTTGCGGGTCAAAACGCTCCCGCTGTACCGGGCGCTGTGTCTACGCCGACTAACGAGTACTGGTTCCGCTCTTACGGCGTGCAGGACCCTGTAGTGCGCGTTAACCGCAAGAGTTCAGACGCGAGAACAAGCAACTGGCATGTACCGACAGGCAGAGCCTATAATGAGCCGGCAGCTACCAGTACAGCCGCGGGCTGGGGCATGAACGATTTTAACAGGGCGTATTACCGCATAGAAACAGAAACAAAGGACGCTCGGATTTATTACAATACCTTCGAGGGAACTATTGCAAACGGAGGCTCTGTAACAGGAGCGTGGAGCGGTACTGTTGCTGGTTCAAATTCAGGAGCAAATATATTAGTTAATACGCCGGATATTACATTATATGTAGTAGAACAAGCTACGGCTTCCGCCAATAACACATACAGGACAGTAACAACAAGCGGCGGTACAACAGCCGTGAATCATAATCTTGGCGCTAACGGAACTGTTGTGCAGGTTACTGTTTCTGGAACACCGTACTGGGTAAACGTTCAATCCGCTAATACAATAAGGATATATGAGACAGAAGCGCTGGCTATTGCCGGAAACGCCGGTTTTGAAATGGGCACAGGCGGACTTAATAACGCTAATTTTACAATGATTATTCCGGGTGGACCAGCAGGCTGGCAGGATGCATTTAGCGCTACAGCAGGTGAATGGGTAATGAAAAATTTAGTCCGCCGCCGGGGATCATCAAGCTATATTGTTTCAGATAACGGTTATGATGTAACCCGCACAATAACTGCAAATCATCGCGGGCTGCGCTCGTACAACAGAGATATACTAAAGACAGACTTATTACCCACAAGCTTCAATGTAACGTCTCCTTCTGGAACACAAATAACAAGCGGAGCTGAAAATTATTTTACTTACGAAAAACTGCAGGCAAGCAAAAACTATGTTACCGCTTTCGCCCGCGTTGACAACTCAGGCGCAGGTACTTTTACAAGCACAAACGCGGCGGATAATTCACAGCGCGGATACGAAGGAGTATTCCGCTCTGTCATCGCTTTAAATCAGGCGTCATTTGGAGGCAATCTTAACGGTGCTAGCAATACTAATAATCCGATTATGATTCAAGGTTCAAACATTAAAAACGGAATGCCGAGTATAGCAGGCTTCCCAGTGCGCGATGCCGAGGAAACAGGAGACAACAGGTTTATTAAATTGTACTTTAGGGATAGTTTTACAGGAACAAATGCTACAATGACTTCAGGTCAATTCTACTGGGTTAGTTACGAGATATTGTCGCTCTGGTATGCCCTTAACTGCGGAAGGCGGGCAAGCGATAATGGTAACACCGGCGGCACTCACATGGGTCACGGAGATGTTAATAACTATCTTCTGTCCAGTTACGGCGAGCTGACTTACAGCAACAATCAACAGTAAGGAGGAATAAAATGAAAACACTTAAATGTTTAATATTAATTTCATTGGCTGTATTTTTATTTTCATGCGATATGCCTCTGGCTCTTGGTTCCATGCTGGATTTACAAGGTCCTGTAGTAGAATTTACAAGTCCCGCGCCTAGAAAAGCTGTAAGCCAGGATTTCTTTATTGAAGGAACGGCGGAAGATTTTTCGGGTGTTAGTACATTGCTCATTAAAGCGGAAATAAACAATAATCAGTATCCAAAGCAATGGCGTTACGACAATGGAGGATGGGAGGTTTCCGATAATTTCGGGCAGACTTGGGTTTTTCATCAGGGAGGCGAGTGGACAGGATCGAATAAATCGGGAATATGGAAAGTGCCTGTAAATTTAGCAATAGACGGATTATCACCGGAAGACGGAGAATATCTGTTTATATTACAGGGGTGGGACACAGGCGGTTTTTCAGACGATAATTCTTATAAAACAAGAGTTTTAATATATGATGTTAATCCTCCCAAGGTAGAAGTAATAAATCCGTATCTTTATTCAAGACATGCTTCGTATGATTCTGATACAAATTTGTTTGACAATGCGGAATTACAGGACGTTCACGGAATAGACGAATCTGATAAAGTCAGCGATAACGGAGATAAAAGAAGATTTGATCCGACATATATAGGCAAATTTATTACCCAGTCTTTCCAGCTTCAATGGCAAATAGAAGATAACCATGATATATGGTCAATTGACATCCGCTTTTACAGACACGATAAAGAAGTGGATGAAGATCATATAACAGTGTTGGATGATTCGGATTATATTTATAATTATCACAAAAATCTACCTCCGCCTCCGCCGGCTTTTGATTCTCTGGATACTGTCAGCCCCAACGGTACAATAACCGTTCCTGCATTGGACGGTACTGCCGGATTTTACGGCGACGGCGGTGAATTAAAAAATCCAATAGACGGTAAAACAACAATTAAAGTTGTTACTATTTGCTATGATGCCGCCGGTAACGCAAATCAGGAAAAAACGATAGGCTATTTTGTTTATTGGCCTGCCGCAAACGAACCGTGGATTATTTATCCCGACGGAATGAACGTTCCCTCTCATTATGCAGGTAAAGATAAAAATGCTCTGGATGCAATGGTAAGCTCAGGCGATCTTTTAATGATATACCCGGGAAGAAGCGTAAAAGCGACAGCGTTCCACGCACACGGTCTAAAAGATGTTAAATTTAAACTTTTTAAATATAACGAAGCTACAGCAGATTATAGCGAAGAAGTTCTTGGAAGTGACAAAGACGGAAATCCGTATTCTAACATTACCTTGACAAATCCTCCGCGTCCCAACGGTATGCCTTCTAACATTTTCCCATGGGAATTCACTCCTCCGCCTTCAACGGGTTATTATGTTGTAAGAGCGTACTGTTATTCTTATTCAGATGTAGTAAGTGTTGAATATGCCGCTCTTTTCATGCTGCAGGATATTTCATTCCCGGATTTTCCAGAAGCGCCGAAACCTAGCGCGACAAAATCACTGCACGAGTCTGTTAATACTTTTGATAATTCAATTACAATAAGCGGAATTGTGCGCGACGCTACCGATATAAAAAACCTGACTATGGTATGGATTAATCCCGCGTCTGATAAATATGCCGCAATGAACCAACTGTCATATTTCCGTGAGAAAGATTATGAAGGGTGGAGAACAATTTTAAACGATCAGAGCATAGCTTACGGCTCTTTTAAAACTGAAGGCATTAAAGATTCAACTAATCCAAACAAAGTATGGAAACTAAAACCAAATGATATAGGAATTGATAATGAGACAACAAGAAGGCAGTTTACATTTGAACAGAAAATATTATTAACCGAATTAAATATCGCGACAGGCGATCAGCCGTTTAATGAAAAATGGCGTCCTCTGGAAAGCCAGATGTTTTTGTTCAGAGCGGAAAATCCCGACGGTAAAACTACTATTATTACATACGCGCCGCAGGGAGATACTCTGCCACCAAGGATATCTATAGATAATGTTACTGTAACAAGACCGTCAAATAGCGACGTATTAGTACCGGGTGAATACAATATAATAAACGCGCTTGAAGACGGTAATACAATCACAATTAACGGCAAATGGGAGGAAGGATCGGCGGCATATCTGAATCCTGTTAATTACCTCAAACCCAGAATGAAATTTTATATAAACGGATATAATATTACAGGACTTACAGGCACCGGTACAAGTATTAATATAGGACATACAACCGGTAACGATCAAGGCACGTTCACAGTTACAGGAATTCTTAGCAATGCCGCGGGAAATACGCTTGTCGCGGCAAGTTTAAAAGACACTCTTGTTGTAAATGCAGAAGTTACCGACATCGGAGGAAATTACGCCGAAGCGGGAGCTTCATGGCTTATTAAAAGCGATGATTTAAAATTCCTTCGCGTTACAAGTACAAACCAGAGTAATACTTATACAACAGGCGTTACAATAGAAATTTTCTTTGAGTTTAACAAACCTGTAAAACTGACAAATCAAAGCACCCCGGAGATAATATTGAACGCGCTGAACGGAAGTACAAGAGTAATCGCTAAGTACAAACAGGGACAGCAGATGGAAGACACGCGCCAGTATTTTGAATACACAGTAAAACCAGGTGATAATACCCCTACGAGTGAATATTTAAATGTAAGTTCTCTTGATACAGAAGGAATTCTTTGGTCTAACAACACATATCCGTTTAGATGGGAGCATACCATGGAAAACGGAGGTAAGGAACATATAAGAATAACTGAAGTTACAGGTCATAATGGCGGTATACCTGCAGGTCAGACAGACTTTTACGCTCATGCTCTGCCTACTTCGGGAATGTATTCTCTTGTAGGAAGCAGAAATATTAAAATAGATACTGCTGCGCCTGGTTTTTCTGCGCCGACGGCAACTCCTGCCGGATGGCATACTGTTGGAGCGGAAATATTTATTAATGTTAAATTCTCTAAACCTGTAAAAGCTGGTACAGGTGCGAACGCGCCGTATCTTACCATCCTTGGAAGAAATACAAGTACAAATCCTGAGGATATACGCGTAAATAACGATATAATTACATTCAAGTACACCGTTGCCGCAAATGATAATTCAAACGGAAACCCGCTTCAGATTACCGGAAGCGGAGGCGTGATAACAGATCTTGTAAATACTCCGATGGAGGGCAGTATAACAGGAACATTAGCGGGTATTTATATTGATACAATTACCCCCGCGGCTCCGACAGTAGAGATTAGAAGCGGCGGCAATATTATAAGCAATATAGTAAGCGGAAATACTGTTCAAGGGACATCTGGCGGAGTGGGGCTTACAACAGGAACAGGAAACCAATGGCCTACTGCGGGAAGCGCTCCTACAGATACTGTTAATAACTTAAGGAATCTGCAAACCATTTACTACAATGATTTGTCTCTGCAGATAACGCGAAGCGGCAGTACAACCGCGCAGGATTTAAACAAAATAGAATATTCTGTTAATTACGGCGCTGACTGGCAGGATTATTCAACAGGACAAAACGCCGGTACAGCGATTGCATGGGGAAGCTCAGCTCCAAACGGCGTATATCAGATAACGGCAAGACAGATAGACTCGGCTGGAAATGTTTCCAACTGGGCAAGGCCTGTTACATTTAACTGGGATAAAGGCGATAATTTTGTTACAAGGATAGATTCGTTTACTCCCAACGGAACATATACTTATAATTCCGTACGTCAGAATGATCAGGTTGAAATAGTGTTGCAGTTAAGAAAACAGATAAATATTACAGCGGCGCAGATTACGCTTAACGCTGTAAACTCAGGCGGGAACGCTGTAACTGTGGCGCCTGTATCAACAGGGAATGTAGACAGATTAACATTCAGGTATAACGTCGCAAACGGTCATACGACAAACGGCGCGAATCTTACTGTAAGTGCGGTGAGTATTACAGCAACAGACAGCACTAATGTTAATGTGACGGCTTTCGCAAGCAAACTGCCCGCAAGCGCCTTAATTTTGCCGGGTAAGGAAATAAAGGTTCAAACAGGAGGCCTGACTGTTTATAATAACGCGAATCCGAGTTTTACAGGAGGCGTATACACAAACGACACTTACACGGCGACCTTAACTCTGGAGTACGCAAGGTACATTTACAAGAACACAGGCTCAATTACAATTGAACAGCAAAGAAACGAATACAAACTGCCTGCGGTTCTTACAGAAGCGCAGGCGGCAAGGTTCAGCGGTATTGCAGGTTTTAGCACATACTATACGCGTGGTACAAATGGGTATAACTATGTTGACGAAAATAACAGATCTGCGGACACAACACCGAAATACATATTGAATTATACAATTGATACATCAAGCGCGCTTAACCAGCCGACTACGAGTGGAACAGGCGGAAGCGTGATTCAACAGATGGCTGAAGCATTCAGGGTTGCGGAAAGCGTAGTAATTCCGGTCACCGCGGCGGCAGTAACAATTGTCAACAATACAACAACAGGAAGAGGGACTCTTAATGTAACGTTAACAGGTACAAACGCGCTTCAGGTTCTGGGAGCGAATTATTTAATTACAATCCCTGCGGATTTCGTACAGGACGAGCTGAGTAATCTTTCTCCTGCGATAATAGAACACAATATTAATATCGGCCAAGTATCGCGCCCATTTATCCGTATAAGAAAAACGCAGGATACAATTTCAATTTCAGGTTCGCCAAGCACATCTCAACCGCGTCTTGTCGCTCATCAGCCGTTCCAGGCGCAGGTAAGAATGGACAGCCGTACCCCGAATGCCAGAATATTCTATATTGCTGCAAGCGCTGTAACAACGACAAATGCTGTTAACTGGAGTACATCCAGCGGTCCGACAGGTACAACTGCGGCTCCGGCGCAACCTGCAGACCCGCGTACAACAACAGCAAACCGTGAACAATATTCAGCTCCCTTCTCGATTGGAACAGACAATGATTATCAGGGACTGCAGTGGTACGCGCGCGTAAAAGCAACTACATCAACCGCTGTGCCGCCTGCTAATACAGCAAATCTGTGGAGTGAAAATTCAGAACAAATGGCTTTCAAAACTGTAGTAACTTATGTAGCAAACGGTATTGCTTCAGGCGATACCGGACAGCCGTTTGGTGACGGAGATCAACTCTGGATAAGAGGAGGAGACGCGATAGGTTCTTCTTCCATACCCGGCTATCCGTTAACATGGGAAGATAACTGGATTGAAAGCAGTTTGCAGAATAAAAGAGCGGGAATCAGGCTGTTTACAAGAACAACAAGTGATAACACTAGTCTTAACAGTTCAACATTTAAATGGATTACATGGGAAATAACCGTAGACACTTACTTTGACATTATCCTTGGAAGGGACACTGCATCTTCAGCGGATCAAGCATGGCAATACGGTCCAAGAGGATGGGCATATCAAAGAGCTGGATGGACATCGTTTAAACTTGAATCGCGTATTTTACCGGGACAACACCGCTGGCTTCAAAGCAATAGCCCGGATCCCGGTAAAGGTACGTTAAACTTCTCCGGCACTTGGATGGCAAGAAGCAATCTCAGTACAAATTATACGTTGTCTGCGCTAAACAAAGCCTACGATGGAGCGCCGTAAAATAACTAAAAACAACAAGCATTAAAAACAAAGCCGCTTTCTCAAGCGGCTTTGTTTTTTTATTTTTGGTAAATATTAAGAGGTGACTGTCACCTTTTGTTTGTTTTTTGGGTATTCTGAAGATAATTCACAGGTGACTGACACCTTTTATACTAAACTACAATTTCGCTATTTCTTCAATGGAGAGGCCTGTGATTTTTTTCACAAATTCAGGTGTTGAACCTTCGGCAAGCAGGTTACGAGCGATAGTTAATTTTTCTTCCTCGCGGCCTTTAATGCGACCTTCTCTTAAACCTCTTTCCATGCCTTTTTCACGACCTTCTTCTTCGGCTTCTTTAGCGCGGACTTCTACAATTTCTTCGATGGTCAGCTCGTCTGTCAGCATATTGATTACCTCCGATCCATGTCTTTCCAGAAACTCTCTCAAAATATTATGCTCTACACAATATTTTACAGCATTTATGATAGATTCTTCAAGCGTTAAATATGCGTTAAACTCTTTTATTTTCTCTATAAAAAAACTGTAGCCATATAATGTTTCGCATTTCTTAAATATTTCAAGATTCCTGCCATGATTTATGTTATATACCTGCACCGTTAATTCTAATGGGAATTCGTTGTTACTGGATTGCTTTAATCCTTGTATATCTTTGAATGCATTGGAAAGCCGCAGTTCCTGACGGTCAGGACACTCATCCCTGCCGTTATACAAGACAATAAACTCCGGTGTAGGGATTTTTTCAAGCCTTTTTTGGTGGAGTTTTTCCCGGTCGATGATTTTTTCGTACACGCGCCCGATATATCCGGGGAACTGAAGAGCGCAGAGAAAACACTGTCCTTGTGATTTCTGTTAATTTTAAAATCCATAAAAACCTCCAGCTATATATGGCGCGGGCGCGCCGAAAAGCTTGCTCGAGAATGAATAAAGTTTGATTTTTTTTACTGTTGTTATAAAATTTTAATGTTTTGTAATCAATTAAGAGGTGACTGACACCTTTTGTTTGTTTTTTGGGCATTTTGAAGATAATTCACAGGTGACTGACACCCGTATAAATGATAGAGTGTTTAATAGGAACTATAATGCAGAACGAAAACGCCGTGTATCAAAAAGTTGTAGAGTCTCTTAAACGCCGAAAAAGCAGTACTGTAGCGGATATCGCGGCGGCGACGGCGCTTCCTCTTTCTGCGGTCAGCGAACTTTTGCCTAAGGCGGCGGACGAATATTCAGGGCATTTGCGCGTAACTGAATCAGGTGAAATTCTTTATTATTTTCCCAACGTTTTTTCGAGCCGTTACAGAAGTTTTAGCGCAAAAATAAAAAAACTGGTTTCAAGGTTTACAGTATTTTTTAAGAAGGCGTTGGTTCTGTTATTTAAAATTTGGATAATGGTTATGCTCATCGGGTATTTTATTTTGTTTCTGCTAATCGCTCTTGCGAGCGTCTTTTTGTCGGTCGCCGCAAGATTAAACAACAACGGATCTGGTACAGGAGGCTCAAACAGTGAAGGAAGTTCGTTCAGTTTCGGATTATTTGACATTTTGTTCAGGATTTGGTTTTATTCAGAAATAACAAAACCATTCAATAATTACGAAGATAGATATGATAAAGTGCCCCAAAAGCAGAAAAATCCAATGCACAAAGCCATTTTCTCATTTATTTTTGGAGAGGAGGATCCTAATATAAATTGGGATGATCAAAAAAATAAAGCTGTTATTTCTTATATTCAATCAAATAAGGGTGTTATATCGCTCGTTGAATATATGACATTCAGCGGTCTTAACAGTCTTGAAGCGCAAAAAGAGATTCTTTCATTTTGTTCTAAATTTGAAGGAAGTCCCGAACTTACGCAGGATGCTACAATTGTTTACAGGTTTGATAAACTTTTATTGCGCTCGGATAATAATAATTTTAATGAATTATTACCGCCAATAAAAAGACTTAAAATATTTTCTGTTAATTCAAAAACAAAAAATATTGTTTTTACGTTAATAAACACGTTTAATCTTATTTTTGGCGGTTATTTTTTTTATCAATCTTTCGCGGCAGGGCAGTTGTTATCCGAAGAAAGTTATCGCTCTGCATCGAATATTTACGCCTATGTTCATTTATTACTGGGTTTGATTATGCCTGACCCGCATAATTTAATTAGAATTGTTTTAGGGCTGGTTCCGCTGTTATTCTCGTTTTTTTTCTGGATTATTCCGCTAATAAGATTTTTTAAGGAAAAGAAAGAGAATGAAAATAATAAATTACAAAATTTTAAAATATTTGGTTTTAATAAAATCTGGTCATTACTTAAGAATATTGATAAATTTATTTTCAGAACTCCGGTTAACGAATGTAAGGTACGAGATTTTAACGAGGCGGCGCAAATTGTAATTAATGATATCGGCGTAATTTCTATGCCTGAAATAGAAATTAATGAAGAAGGAAGAGAAATTTATTCATTCAACGAACTGGAAAAAGAAAAACAGGCTTTAATTAATTACAGGTTATCGATAGATACAAATAAAACAAAGATCGGAAATACAGTATTTGACAGCAGCGACTGATTGACAGACGCCGGATTCGAACCGGCCGCCTTCAGCTCCGGAGGCTGACGCTCTATCCAAATGAGCTAGTCTGTCTTTAATAACAATCTAGCCCAATTCCATAATGAGCGCAAGCCTACCTTAACAGCGATGAATTATCATTTCTATTAAAACGAAGAGCTATATCATTGGGGCTTTCCAAAGCGACGTTTCTTATCGATCTGTTTGCGCCCATTTCAAGAAGGACAGAAACTAAATTCGGAGTTCCGTATCTTGCGGCAAGATGTAAAATTGTGTTTCCCGAACTGTCTCTGGAATTTATCGCCCTTCCCGAGAAGAGCGCTCTTATGCAATCTTCACCCTTTGTGAAAGCGATTTCGGCAGGGCTTTTATTATCAACAGCAGTCTGGAAAGGATCCGCTCCTGCCTCTGCGATTATTTTAGCAGATTCAAACATATCCATGTCAACCGCAAGGCGTAATGGAGTTTTACCGTTACTGTCAACAGTGTTTATTCTGCCGCCCTGATTTACGATAGTTCTTATTATTACGTTATCGGCTCTTTCAAGGAGAGCCACATGCAAAGCGGAATTTCCGAAATCATCCGGGATATTAATTCTGTTATCTTCAAGAAGCGTAGAAACCATTCTTGTCGATATGCTCAATGACACCTGAAAAGGAGTTCTGTTTCTTGTGTTACGCGCATGAATGGATACTCCTGTTTTTAACAGCATATTCACAAGATCCATACGTTCCATTCCGACCGCGATATGAAGGGGAGTGTCTCCCCTTGTATTTCTGGTGGATGTATCAGCTTTATTCTGCGTCAATTTTTCGATAGAAGGAATTAAGCCGCCCCTTACAGCTTCCATTAACGGAGTGTTGCCGTCCATGTTTCTTACTTCAAGATTTGCTTTCTGCCTGATTAAAAGTGTTTCAATCTCTGACATTCCGAGTATTACTGCGTCATGAAGCGCGGTATTTCCGTTAAGTGAATGTCCGTTAATGTCGATACCGGCTGAGAGCAGGAATGTGGCGGATATAATCGCGTTCCAGCGGACAGAAGCATGAAGAACAGAATTGCCCTGAGTGTCTCGCGTATTCAAATTTGCGTTATTATCAATAAAGACTCTTATTGTAGAGGGGCTGTCGCTTTTTATCGCGTAGAATAGAGGCGTTTGTCCTGTTGCGTTAGGTGTATCGACAGGTATACCGCTTCTGATTATCAAAGAAATCGCGTTGTTAAATCCCCATTCCGCTGCGTAATGCAGCATTGTATTACCAAGACCGTCTCTCGCCTGAATGGTGGTTGAGTTTACCATCCATTCACGCATCCCGTTGATGCCGCCGAGAGCAAGATAAAGAGGACTTTGACCCGCCGCATTCAACGCAAAAATATTTGCGTTACGCGAAACAAGGAACTCTCCGCTTTCTCTTTGATTTAACCTGACAGCTATATGGAGAGCCGTCTCTCCATCTCTGTTTCTGGCATCGACAAGAGCGCGCTGCTCAAGAATTTTCGCGATTTGTTCTGAATTTGCCCTGTTTCTTACCGCGGAGTGAAGCATTGTATTTCCGGAGCTGTCTCTCTGGATAACAGTTTCTGGAGTTATTAAAAGATTAAATGTTCCGTCATTCGCTTTTGCGGAAATATCAAAAGGAGTTGTGCCTGAATTGTCGTCAGCGAATATTTCTGAGCCGTTCGCCAATAAGATGGGAATAAGGGCTGTGCGGTGATCCTGCACGGCAAGATACAAAGGAGTTTTACCGTTTATATTTCTGATATGAACATCAGCTCCGCCTTTTAATAACGCCCTAACGCCGTCTTCTGAACGGTTTAAAGTAATAGCGATATGAAGCGGAGTGTCGCCGTGATCGTCACGAAGATTCGGATCGGCGCCTCTTGCAAGAAGCATTGTCGCGACATCGTTATAAACATTGGGCGGAATTCCTGTATGAAGCGGCGTATTGCCTCTTGCGTCTTTCGCGTTTACATCAGCGCTGTTATCAAGAAGCATTGTAATAATATCGATATTTCCGATTCTTACGGCTTCATGCAGAGCTGTAGCGCCTGAAGTGCTTTTTACATTAAGGTTGACCTTTTTTTCGAGAAGGAAAATTATTAAACCTGTATAATTGTCTATTACCGCGTAATGAATTGGAGTGATGCCTTCGTTTCTGCGGATGTTATAATTCGCGCTTCGCACCGCAGGACCGAAATAATTAAAAATCGGGTTTTCGGAAACGCCTCCTAAAAGGATAAGTTGTTCTGCAATCGCAAAATGATTTCTGGAATTTGTTCTTTCAAAAGCGTAATCAAGAGCAGTCTTGTCGTCATTATCTTTTTTATTAATTAATGCAGGGTTAGTTGAAATTATGGAAAGCGCTTCAGACACTGCGGTTTGATTTCCTGAAATAGCCGCCATATGAAGAACTGTTTTTCCGCTGTTATCCGAGGAATCAATAGAATTGGGCGTAAGTATCGATCTAAAAAGAGATGAGCCTCTGGCAAGGGATAAAACCGCCGCTGTTGAATTATCATAAGCCGGTATCTGCTGATGAATATTCGCGCCGCCTGCGGTCAGCACTTGAGCGACTGTGGGATCTCCGTTTTCAATACAAATTCCTAAAGGGCTCTGCCCCTCATTGTCAAATACATTGGGATTGGCGCCTAAGGCTAAGAAAAAAGACGCAAGCTGCGCGTCTCTTCGTTCAGCGGCATAATGTAAAGGCGTTTTTCCGTCAGGATCGACAGCGTTAACATCAATTTCACCCATGAAATAACTTCTCGCCGAGTTATCACCCGAGGACAATAACTTGAAAACAAGAGCTAATGTATCGACAGGCTCCTCTTCGGGAGTGCTTTTACAGTCTGCGGCAAGCAGAGCAATTGCCATTAAAATGATCAACGGCGCGCTAAAAAAAGATACCTTTTTCATACTTTAATCATCGGCAAAGCGAAATTGAGAGTTTATAGAAGAAATATGCGGTTTAGAAGGTCTGAACTCTCCAACCTTACATTTTTGCGGCCTAGAAGACTTGAACTTCCATGCCTCTCGGCACTAGCACCTCAAGCTAGCGTGTCTACCAGTTCCACCAAGGCCGCAGGACATCATCTTTTTACCAAAATGGGACGATTTTGTCAACCCTGTTACATGTAATAGACAGATATGTATATAAATACTAATATATTCCTATGAAAAAACGAGCATTAATAAGCGTATTTTATAAAGACGGAATCCTTGAATTGGCTTCTTTTTTAAACGGTCTTGGATGGGATATTATATCGACAGGCGGCACCGGAAAATATCTAAAGGATAATAATATACCTGTTATCGATATTTCGACAGTTACCGGCTTCCCTGAGTGTCTGGACGGGCGTGTCAAAACTCTTCACCCCGGTGTTCATGCCGGTATTCTTGCGCGGCGCGACCTTCCAAGCCACATGGATACCCTTAAAACCCATAACCTTTCAACCATCGATTTGGTGTGCGTCAATCTGTATCCCTTCTTTGAGAAGGTTAAAGACGCTTACAGCGGAGCGCTTTCACAGGAAGAAACCGTAGAATTTATCGATATCGGCGGGCCCGGTATGCTGCGTTCCGCCGCGAAAAACCACCGCGATGTAATTGTTTTAACAGAGCCTGAGGATTATCCGATAACAATGGACTATCTTAAAAAAGGAGAGGTTCCGCTTGAGTTTAAAAAAAGGCTTGCGGGGAAAATTTTTAATCTTACATCCGCGTATGACGCGGCGATTTCCCGGTATCTTCTCGACGAAGAATATCCGAGGTATCTTTCCCTTTCGCTAAAAATCGGACAGGATCTGCGTTACGGTGAAAATTCCCACCAGAGCGGAGCGCTTTACCTGAATGCCGATTCAGACGGCGTGCTTGGCAGTATGGAGCAGTTAAACGGCAAGGAATTGGGCTATAACAATATTAGAGACCTTGATTTGGCATGGAAAGCGGTTTGCGCGTTCGGGCTTTCCGCGGACGGAACCGAGCCTGCGGGAGAAGCCGACGTTAGAAAATTTGTTCCCGACGCGGCTGGATCATGCGAAGGCAAGGTTTGCTGCGTCGCGATAAAACACAACACTCCCTGCGGAATCGCCGTTGCGAGGAATCTTCTTGAAGCCTACGACAAAGTGTTTCAATGCGATCCGGTTTCGATTTTCGGAGGCATAATTGCGTGTAACGTAAAGATTGACGGTCCTGTCGCTTTAAGGTTTGCCGAGCTGTTTCTGGAAATTATTGTCGCTCCTGATTTTACAAATGACGCGCTTGAAATATTAAAAAAGAAAAAAAATCTTAGAATAATAAAACTTTTAAAAGCGCCCAAGGATGTTCATGAATATATTTCCGTTGACGGCGGCATTTTAGTCCAGCAGACAGACCGCGTTTTCCTAGAAAAATGGGATGTTGTTACAAAAACAGCGCCGGATAAGCGTGATATTGCCGACATGATTTTCGGGATGAGAGCCGTAACGTTTGTAAAATCAAACGCAATTATGATTGTTAAAGAACTTTCGGCGACAGGTATCGGAGGAGGGCAGGTAAACAGAATCTGGCCCGCAAAGCAGGCGCTTGAAAGAAGCGCTAAAGCGCTTGACAGCGCGTCCGAAGAATCCGCAGATACGGGCGGAAGTCCGTGGAAGGACAATCATCAAGCGAGAGTGCTGGCTTCAGACGCTTTTATTCCGTTTGCAGATGTAGTTGAAGCGGCTCACACCATGGGGATTAAAGCGATAATACAGCCGGGAGGATCGTTAAACGACAAACTTTCAATCGAAGCATGCGATAAATACGGTATAGCGATGGTTTTCACCGGTACAAGACATTTTAAACATTAAGAGTAATATTTTACCGCGCCTGCAAAGATGTCCATTTTGCGGATTCCTGGGATGTTGATATAGAGTCCGTCGTCAAAACGTTCGTTATGCGCCATTCTGCCGAAAACCCTTCCGTCTTGCGATGTTATTCCTTCTATCGAGAAATTTGAATTATTAGGATTAAAATTAATGTCCTGCGACGCGTTGCCGTTAAAATCAGCGTACTGTGTGGCTATCTGGCCGTCACGCGCAAGAGAGCGGATCAAAGATTCCTCCGCGACAAATCTTCCTTCGCCGTGAGAGATCGGTACAATATAATTTTCGCCAAGTTCAAGATGCGAAAGCCACGGCGATTTATTGGAAACAACTTTTGTGTTAACAAGCACGGACTGGTGTCTTGCGATTGTGTTAAATGTTAAAGTTGGAGATTTATCTGTCATACTGCGGATATCACCGTAGGGGACAAGACCAAGTTTAATTAGCGCCTGAAAACCGTTACAGATACCGCAGATAAGCCCGTCTCTTTTATATAAAAGTTCTGTTACAGCGTCGGTTATCGAAGGATTACGGAAAAAAGCCGTAATAAATTTACCTGATCCGTCAGGCTCGTCTCCTCCTGAGAAACCGCCTGGTATAAAAATTATATTGGATTTTCTGACGGCTTTTTCAAAACTTTTTACGCTCCATGCAATATCGGCGGAACATAAATTGCGTATAACAAATATTTCCGCACTTCCACCCGCTTTTTCGATTGCCTTTGCGCTGTCGTACTCCGAGTTGGTGCCAGGAAAAACAGGAATTATAAATCTGGGGCTTTTAAATCTTTCTTTAGATTTTATCGTAACGCCCTTGTCGTAAAAAAAGTTTTCTGTTTTTCCTTCCTGAGATGAAAGATACGGATAAACTGGCTCAAGCGTATTTTCCCATGCATGCTGTAATTTATCCAGTGAAACCTCAAAATCTGGCGTTTTTAACGTATAATCATCAGTTATTCTGCCTAAAAGCTTAATATTTTCCTTGTCCATTATTATCGCGCTTTCGTGTATTTCAAGAATAAAACCTCCGAAACCGCCGCCTGCTTGAAGATGTTCTTTGGAATTAAATCCAAGCCTGTTGCCCATGCACATTTTAATAACGGCTTCAGCGCTTCCGCCGGGACCTATAGCCCATGCGGAAAGAACAAGTTTTTCCTTAAATAAATCTTCGATAGTATTAAAAAATCTGCGTAACGCGTCAAAATCGCATTTCTCGTAAACAGAAAAAGACGGCAGGAAATGATACACATAACTTCCCGGTTTTTTAAATTCGCCTGTAATTATATTTTCCAGTTTTTCATCGCAGACGGCAAAGGAAACAAGAGTCGGAGGAACATCAATATTTATTTCATCGTTAACTGAATAGCTTCCCGACATCGAATCCTTTCCGCCGATCGCCGCTGTTTGTAAACCAATCTGCGCGTCTAAAGCCCCAAGAAGCGCGGCGGCAGGTTTTCCCCATCTGTAAGGATCATCGCGAAGTCTTTCAAAATATTCCTGAAATGTCAGATAACATTTGCTTCTTTTGCCGCCTGATGCAATTATTTTCGCTATTGAATGAACTACAGCGAAAATCGCGCCGTGATACGGGCTTACAGAAGAAATAAACGGATCAAATCCCCATGACATTAAAGAGCAGGTATTGGTTTCTCCTTTTAAAACAGGAATTTTTGCCGCCATAACCTGAGAAGGCGTTCTGTTATATTTTCCGCCGAAAGGAGCGACAACAGTAGCGGCTCCGATACAGGAATCAAATCTGTCAACAAGTCCTTTTTGAGAGCAGATATTTAAGCCGCTTATATAATCGGTTAATTCTTTAATATTTGACAATGTTTTTGTATGAAGCGCGGAACCGGGAGCAGGGAGCGGCGAAGAGGAGATTTTAGCCGCCGCCTGTTTTTTAGCGCCATTTGAATTTAAAAAATCCCGGGAAAGATTTACGATATTTCCACCGTTCCACTGCATTACAAGACGCGGCTCCTGCGTTACTTCGGCGATAATTACAGCTTCAAGATTCTCATTAGCCGCAAGAGAAATAAAATTGGCGGCGTCTTTTTTCGCCACAACAACAGACATTCGTTCCTGGCTTTCGCTTATAGCAAGTTCGGTGCCGTCCAAACCTTCGTATTTTTTAAAAATTCTATTCAAGTCGATGCAAAGTCCGTCCGCAAGTTCGCCTACAGAAACGCTTACGCCTCCTGCGCCGAAATCATTACAGCGTTTAATTAAACGAGTCGCCTTTGGATCGCGAAAAAGTCGCTGGAGTTTTCGCTCTTCAGGAGCGTTTCCTTTCTGAACATCCGCCGCGCAAATTTCCAAAGAAGCCTGTGTATGGGATTTAGATGAACCTGTCGCGCCTCCGATACCGTCGCGGCCGGTTCTGCCGCCCAAAAGAATAACAACATCGCCTGCGGCAGGTCTTTCGCGGATTATATTTTCAACAGGAGCCGCGCCTATAACAGCGCCGATTTCCATGCGTTTTGCGGCATAACCGCTGTGATAAATCTCATGAACGTGCCCTGTCGCAAGTCCTATTTGATTTCCGTACGAACTGTAACCAGCCGCGGCGGTTTTGCATATTTTTCTTTGTGGAAGTTTTCCGGGAAGCGTATTCTTTGCGCTTTGCAAAGGATCACCCGCTCCTGTTACGCGCATTGCCTGATATACAAATGAACGCCCGGAAAGCGGATCGCGGATAGCGCCTCCAAGACAGGTCGCGGCTCCGCCGAAAGGTTCTATCTCTGTCGGATGATTATGGGTTTCGTTTTTAAACATTAAAAGCCAGTCTTTGTCTTCGCCGTCAATGTCAACTTTAATTTTAACCGAACACGCGTTGATTTCTTCCGACTCGTCCAGATTGTCAAGTAATCCGTTTTGCTTTAACGCCTTTGCGCCGATTGTAGCCATATCCATCAGAGTGACAGGCTTATCGCCGCGTCCAAGCGATTCGCGCAGCAAAAGATAATTTTTATAACTTTCGCTGATAACGCCGTCTTCGATTTGAACGTCTGTAAGTTCTGTAAGAAAGGTAGTGTGGCGGCAGTGGTCGGACCAGTAAGTATCAAGAACGCGAATTTCTGTAACCGAAGGATCGCGTTTTTCATTAACGGAAAAATACGCCTTGCAGAATTGCAGATCCGCAAAATCCATCGCAAGATTCATGTCAGATAGAAGTTTCTCCAACTGTTCATCAGAAAAATTTATAAAACCTTCGATAAAACCGACCGGTTTTGGTTCCGGGTATTTTTGAAAGAGGGTATCTGGTTTTACCGTTTGAGCTTCGCGGCTTTCGACGGGATTAATAAGCCATGATTTAATTTTTATAAAATCGTCATCAGAAATATCGCCGTAAATGGCGAAGATTTTTGCGGATTGAATATTAGGTCTTTCTTTCCCTGTCGCAAGAGAGATGCATTGCGCGCAGGAATCCGCGCGCTGGTCAAACTGTCCGGGAAGAAATTCCACAGCGAAAACGCGCGCGTCATTCAACGCCGGGAACGTATCATAAATTATATCTACAGGAGGCTCAGAAAAAATCGTATTCTTGGCGGAATCAAAATCATCGACGGAAATACCTTCGGCAAAATAGCGGTTAATTATCCGAACATTTTTAATTTTATCTGTTTGAAGCTGAAGCCCAAGGCGTAAATCCGCGGCGATGGAAGCGGCTTCCTGCGCAAACTCAGGCTTTTTTTCAACATATATCTCAAAGACACCCATGCGCAAATTATACATTTTAAAACCTAATTATTAAAGTGTGGTGTGACTGACACCTTTGTTTAAATCTTTTGCATTTTGGTAAACTGTTAAGAGGTGACTGACACCTTTGTTTAAATCTTACACGTTTTGGCAAATTATTAAGGGGTGACTGACACCAAATTTAGGGATTGAATTTTTTCAATTTGTGTGTACAATATAATGATGATCGGGAAATCGGTAAAAATTATATTTTTATTCGTTTTTGGCGTTTTCGCGCTTCAGTCCGGCTATTCGCAGATAGATAACCGCATGGTAGAGATAAAAGGCGGCTCTTTTCTGATGGGAAGCCCGGAGGACGAACCCGGCAGACACATGACCGACGAAGGCCCTCAGCACAGGGTCACTGTTAAATCCTTTTTATTATCAGAATATCCTGTAACGCAGGAAGAATATCTTGCGATTATGGGGGTAAATCCTAGCAAGAACTCAGGCGAAAACCATCCTGTGGATCAGGTTAGCTGGAATAACGCGGTAGATTACTGCAATAAGAGAAGCGCCGAAGAAGGGTTTACTCCCGTTTATATAATCAACGGAAATAATGTAACATGGAACCGCGAAGCGAACGGCTACCGTCTTCCCACGGAATCCGAATGGGAATACGCCTGCCGCGCAGGGACGGCTTCGCCTTATTATTCGGGCAGTTCCATGAATGACGCAGGCTGGAACAGGGAAAATTCCGCAGTGGTTATAAACGGTTATAACAGCCGCTCTTCGTTTCCTGTAGGACAAAAAACCCCGAATGACTGGGGTATTTACGATATGCACGGCAATGTGCTTGAATGGTGCTGGGATTGGATGGCGCCTTATACCGCTGAACCGAGAAATGATCCTATCGGACCTGCGACAGGATCGAGACGTATTTACAGAGGCGGGTGTTTTGATTTACCGGCGGCGCAATGCCGAAGCGCATACCGTTTTGGACAGCATCAGAATCTAAGAATGTTTTATATAGGTTTTCGCGTAGCCAGAAACGCCCAATAGTGATATGCCTTCAAAGCAAGAAAGAATCAAAAAACTGGAACAGCAAATCCAGAAATATCAGGCTTCTTATTACATCGGCGAAGCTGAAATATCCGACGGAGAATTTGACCTTCTTTGGGATGAATTAAAAAATCTTAACCCTGAAAGCGAAATACTAAAGAAAATAGGTACAGGTCCTTCTGTAGACGGTTTCCCAAAAGCAAAACATATAATACCGATGGGAAGCCAGGACAAGGCATCCAACCCGCAGGAATTCATAGAGTGGGCAAGAAAAAACGGGATGCAGACCGAGGTCGATTTATCGTTAACCGATAAAAGTAACGGGTTAACAAAGAAATTCATTGTTCAGTATAAACTTGACGGCGCGAGCCTTGAATTACAGTTTAATGACGGGGTTTTAATCCGCGCCGTAACGCGCGGAGACGGCATAACAGGCGACGAAATTACAAACAACGCGCGGCGCATGAAAGGATGTATTAAAAAACTCGCGGTTCCATTTACAGGCGGCGTCCGCGGCGAGGTTATAATGACCCACGATGTTTGGGACAGCAAATATCGGGATAAGGCGAACTGCAGAAACGCCGCCAACGGAATCATGCGCCGCAAGGATGGCGAAGGCTGTGAAGATTTAACAATTATTGTTTATGACGCGGCGGACCCGGAAAACGACCGTTTTTTCAAAGACGAACTGCAAAAATTTAAATGGCTTAAGCAGCAGAATTTCAACACAACGGAAACAAAAACATTCACCAAAGCGCAGGAGATAATCGCTTACCGTGACGAAGTCGCCGCGCAAAGAGACAAACTGCCATTCGATATTGACGGCCTTGTTGTAAAAGACGTTGACACTGATATGTCTGACCTTCGCAAAGCGCGCCCGGAAAAACAAATTGCGTTTAAGTTCGAGCTTGAAACGGCGTTCAGTATTCTTAAAGAAGTTATCTGGAGCGAATCGGGCGCGACATATACGCCGATCGGCGTTATAGAACCTGTAAGGCTTGCCGGAACTACCGTGAAGCGCGCAAATCTCAACAATCCCGATATGATACGCTCAATGGGGTTAAAAATCGGATCGGCTGTTTCTGTGGTGAAACGCGGCGAAATTATCCCAAAAATTGAAGGGCTCGCGCCTGAACCTGTTAATGTAAAAACGACGGAAATTGAATTTCCGCAAATCTGCGGCGTTTGCAATACCGGACTTACGGACGCAGGTACAAGGCTCTACTGCCCGAATCCGGCATGTCCGAAGAGGCTTTTTCACCGCCTTGAAAAATGGGTTTCTGTTCTTGATATACGCGAACTCGGAGTAAAACTTTTACAACAGTTGTTCGATAAGGGCGTAAGGCAGATCAGCCAGTTATATAAACTAAAAGAAGATGAACTTTCGCTTTACGACAGAATGGGCGATCTTTCCGCCGCAAAGGTTATCCGTCATATAATGACAAAAAGAGAGCTGACTCTCGCATCGTTTATAGCCGGTTTTGATTTTGAAGGAATCGCCGAGACCACGATGGAAAAAATAGTCACGGCAGGTTTTGATACACTGGAAAAATTGCGCTCTGCCTGTACCGCTGACCTTGCCGCTGTTTACGGTCTTGGAGATATTACGGCTTCCGTTATTTTTGACGGCTTAAAAGAATGTAAAAAAGAAATGGACGCGGTTTTAAAAACGGGAATTATTTCAATCGCCGCGCCGCCCTCGCAGGAAACACAGCCTCTGCGCGGAAAATCATTCTGTTTTACAGGCGAATTAAAATCCATGAAAAGGGGAGAAGCGGAAGAAAAAATAAAAGCTCTCGGCGCACAGGCAAAAACTTCCGTGGTAAAAGGTTTATCGTATTTGGTGACAAACGATCCTTCATCAGGCTCCTCTAAAAATAAAAAAGCGGAAGATCTAGGAATACCGATTATCGACGAAGTTGAATTTATAGCATTAATAACATCACAGCCTAAAAAGCCTGACAAACCCAAACAGGGCGAATTGTTCTAGTACCATGTTTCCATCGCTTCGAATTTTTCGCGGACTTGCTGGAGGAATTTCAGTTCCCTGTTGATTGTTTTCGCATAATCAAGAGAGCCTTTTTCTATTCTGGTAGCTTCGTCTTGCCAGAATTGCACAAGAGGCAGATCGATCCACCTCAAACGCCTTTCGCCCGCTTTTTTCGACCACGCGACAGCTTCATCCCAATAGTAAAGCGCCGTGCGGTAACATGATTCGGCGGTTTTTAAACTTTCAAGATTTTGATCCCTCCACGGGGCGTTGTAAAAATACGCGTTACGTTTGTTGTATTTGTTACCCAAAAATAAATACTGTTCGATTAATTTCAGGTTGATATGCATTGTGAAAAGATTGCGGTATTTTTCCCATTGGATTTCATTCTCGATTACTGCGAGCGCGTAAAGCGGATTGCAAAAATCGGCTTCCATGGCTTTTTCAAGCCAGTAGATATTTTCCATGGAATCGCTTGGGTACTGGATATAATGAAGGTGGAAAAGCCTGTAATACTGCTCTTTATAAGTTACAAAATAACTGTTTGCAGGAACAGCGACAGAAAGAAGAAAGATAATAACGGCTGATTTAAAAACAATTTTCACTATTGTTTAAATATCGGCAGGCTTGAGACTATACTCCAGACTTGATCCGACACTTCCTGCGCTGACAGAGAAGCGTCGATTGTTTCCACTCTTGCGCCGTTTCTGCGGTAGATGCGGATTAAAGATATATACTTGTGGCGGACTTTTTCCTGAAATTCATGGTATTCGTAGATTTCAAGCGAAGAGCGGTTTTTCATCCTGTCCATGGCTATTTTCGGGTCTATATCGAGGAAAATAGTCACTTCAGGAGCAGGGAAAAGGGAATTTATAAACAGCGGCAGTTCATCGCCGCATTCAATACCCTGATAAACAAGCGAAGAAAGGGCGTATCTGTCGCTGACTACGAATTCTCCGCGTTTTGCGCGCTCCATAATACCGTCTTTAGCGTCTAAATGCTCGTTTCTGTCCGCGGCAAAGAGCAAAGCAAGGGTATTGGGTTGTAAAAAAGTTTCTTTTTTAAGTGTGGAGCGGATTATTTTACCAATTTGTCCCTCTGTCGGTTCAAAAGTAGAAAAAAAAGGGAAATTTTCGATATTTTTTAAACGATCGCAAAGCATTTTTAACTGTGTAGTCGTACCGCTTCCGTCCCCGCCTTCAAAAACGACAAAATTAGGTATTATCTCCATATGCCGAAAATATAGCATATTAAGCATTTTAATAAAAGATGTAACTAATCTGCCGGGCTGTTTTTTATCTGTAAAAGTAGTATAGTTATAGTAGGAAGTTGTGAAAGGGTAGAAATTTGTCAATATTCATCGTAAAAGACGGGAAAAAGGTGATTCCTGTCACTATTTATGTGAAATTTTTCCTCTTTTTGGCGCTAATAGCGCTTTCTTCCGTACTTTTACGCCCTATTCAAAACGCCCTAAGCCGTGAAATGATCAATGTCCGCACAACTTTAATTCAGAACCTTGAAGATCTTACAGGAATGCAGGTGCGCTATTCATCTTTACGCCCGTCATTTTTAGGTTTGCTCGAAATTAAAAATCTAAGATTGACAAAGGACGACACTCCGTTTTTTACGGTATCGGGAATTAAAATTCATTTTTCGTTATTCGAATTTATTTTTAGAAAAAAAACATTTATACATACAGTTCAGATTGATTATCCTTCGCTTTTTCTAGACTCGCATAAAGACAGCAATCTTTTGGAATATATAAGATCCGTTATAGACGACAGAAAAAACAATTCTGAAAAAGTCAGCGTACAGCAGATAATGGAATTTCTTCCAAGACAGGCAAGTTATCAAATCCGCCATTTAAATATAAATTATACGGACAGATTCAGCGAATATAAAATTGAAAACATGAACGTGAACCTGCGCGAAGATGACGGCGAAATTTCGCTTTACGGAAGATTTCTCGCAGAGTTTAAGATTAACAATGTTTCGGATAAAACAATTATTGTTTCAGCGGACGCCGGAATAAACGGAACGTATTTCAGCAGTCTGGAAGAGGGAAGCGCGGAGCTTTCTGTTTATTATCTGACAGGTTTACAGCAGGAGCAGATCAGGAAGAATGTTTCATTTTTTAAAACATCATCTTCGCCCAGAAAAAATCAAAAAATGCTTTTTAGCATGAATCCATTTAACATGGGCGTTACATACAAGGATTTTATTGTTAATTTTATAAAGACAGAAGAAGATAACTCAAGCAATATAAATTTAAATTACAGCATGGAAACAGGCGCCATTGACGCGAACATTGTTCTTGATAATTTCAGACCGGGAAGTTTAATATCCATATCGGATCTTATGGATAACGCGGATTCAATTCTTCAGCTTAAAATAAACGGAAACGCGGCTTTTGAAAGCGAAAACGGAAAAATGAAATACAGTGCGGATATAAACGGAGAGGATGTTATAGTCATTAACGCTTACGGAAACGAGAAAAAAGCGGTTATTAATGATTTTCACATAACGTCTCCTGCGAAACAAGGCGAACCCTTTTTCTTTTACGGAAGCGCAGGCGCAAAGGGTAATCTTGCGTTTTATCCGCTTGAATCCGAAGGCACAATCTTTTTTAAAGATTTCAGTTTTACGCAAAATGACACAATAAACGCCCTGTTTGAAATATCAAGCCAGGAAGGCGAGATTTTTGTCCACAGCGAAAACGCATCAATCGCGCAGACTGTCATTGAAGATTTTTCGCTGTTTTTATATCCGCTTAATAAAAACGTGGGGATAACGGTATCAAGCTTTTTTAATAACGGCGGAGCCGTATATTTGGACGCAATCTTTAACGATTCTCCGAGCGAAATTGAAGCGGCTATTTCAATCGATTCGCTGTCGCTTTTTGAGATCGCCGAGATCACGCGGCCGTTTTCAAACATTCTGGATCTTCCCGCGATCAGCCGCGCCTCTTTAAAATATTCTTCGCTGAACGCGGATGTTTTCTTTTCTACGGATTTTAACAATATTGTCTATAACGCGCCTAATATTGCCTTTAATTTCAGGGATGTTAACGCGCAACTGTCAATTTCCGGTTCGGACAAGCAATTAACCCTGACAGAAGGCATATTCGTTAACGGTGAGGAGGAGCTTCAACTTTCGTCAAAAATTGACTTTGCGAACCCGATGGAATTGGTTTTCGCGGTTAACGCCAATTACCGCGATCTTTCATGGAATATTGACGGACAGATACTGGACAGAACAACTCTGATTGTAAGAGATCCAAACGGGTTTCACGCTTACGGAAATATAACCAATACAGGTGCGATGTCGGGGTACATTGAAGGCATAGATTACCCTGTTTCAATCAAATCAGATATTGTATATCTTAATTTTTTCGCCGCCCTGCGCTTTGACTCTCCTCAATTTTGGAATATGAGTATCGATCGTTTTACGGCGCGCGAAGCTAACTCAAGCGACGGAAGGGAGTTTTTAAGAATTTCAGGAATCGCGGATCAGGACGGAGCAAGTTTTAAAAATATTACATACAGAGACTCTGTAGGTATGCTTTACGGGGACGCTGATTTTACATGGACAAATGATTTTTCATATTGGGATTATGTTATCAACATAACAGACAGAAATGAAGCGGGAGAATATTACTTTTCCAGAGGCATTGTGCAAGGCGAAAATATTTTTGTTCAGGCTTCCGTCTCCGACATGCATGTTAACCGTTTCTTGGGGCAAAACCGCCCGATGCTGTTAAGCGCAAACGCAGAAGCGACATGGGATTCAATCAACCTGTTTAACGCAAGAATAAGTTTAGAATCTTTAAATATGAAAGTGCAGGATGACCAGCTTAATGCGGCTGTGGATTTAAATTTTACCAACGACGAATTATTAATCAGCGATTTAAAATTCGGTTTCGCGGATTTTAACGCAAGTCTCGGAGAACTTCAGTTAAACAGGATTGACGGCGTTCTAAAAGCCGGCGCTGATATAAACGGTATTCTTCGCAATAAAAATCTGGAAGGAAACATCGCCATTAACGCGAATTTTACGCCGATTAATTCATGGCTGGCTATTAAGGACGCTGTTCAAAAATTCGACGGTAATATTTGCGCGAATCATCTGGAATTCGGTTTGATCAAGGAAGAAGATTTTAACATCACGTTTGCGGGTGAAGACGGCTCTTTTTCGCTTAAAGCGGGAAAAAATGAAATGGTGAGAATCGAGCTTGATACCGAAGGTGATCTGTTCGCCGGTTTCTCGGCGCCGTTCCCGATACGCGGCACTCTTATAGGAAAATTCAAAGACTGGAATATAGACGCTTATTGCAATGATTTATTTATTGACATATCCACATTGTACACATTCGTATCAACAATAAAAGATTTTAAAATAAACGGCGGATATATTGCCGGAAAAGCCGGTTTAAAAGGACCGATATGGAATCCCGAATATCACGGAAACGTGAGAGCGTCGAGCATGCGTTTTCAGGCGCCGAACTTTGTCCCTGAAGATATAAGAACCGTTCCGTTTGATATTCTCGCGCAGGGGTACGAAATGACTTTCGGTCCTGTCGATACAGTCTGCGGTTTAGGCGGAGGAAAAGCCAGCGGATGGCTGCAATTTGAAAACTGGGGGCCGTCAGGAGTCGGGCTTGATATTTTTATTCCCCGCGAAACCCCTGTTCCTTACGATATTAACATAACAGGTTTTCTCGCCAAAGGCGGCGCGTCAGGAAAGCTTCTTATGAATGTAGACAGCGCGAATTCATTAATCGAATTACAGGGCGATCTTTTCACAAATGAAGCTGAGCTGGGACTCAGAATCGACGATATAATGTCAAATTTCTACGGCGAAATGTTTGTCGAGGTTGATTTTAACACGATTGTAGATTTTAAAGTGACGACAGGCACAATGGTCGAATTTTTATGGCCGGCAGGAAACCCGATCCTGAGGGCGAATCCTGAAATGGGTTCGGTGGTTTACATCACCTCTGATACCTCAACACAGCAGTATTCGCTTATAAGCGACGTAAAAATCCGCTCTGGTGAATTGAACTATTTTGACAGGAATTTCTACATCCGGCAAGGAAACCTGATTTTCAGGGAAAACGAAACCCGGTTTGACCCCATGCTGACCGCAAGAGCGGAAATCAGGGACAGGTCAGATACAGGCCCAGTCATAATTTCAATGATTATAGAAAATCAGCCTTTATTTGGATTTGAACCGCGTTTTGAGGCAAGCCCCAGTTTAACACAGCTTGAAATTTATTCAATTTTAGGGCAGACTTTCAACAGTATTCAAGGAGAGGAAGGCTCCGAGATGGCGCAGCGTTTCCTTGTGACTTCGACGACCGATCTTGTAACCCAGTTGATAGCAAGTTCGGATGTCTGGTCGCAATTCGCTTTTGTCAGAAATCTGGAAAGGCGGATTAGAAATACTCTCGGGTTTGATATGTTCAGCGTAAGAACGAAGATATTGCAGAATATGGTCGCCACAGGCGCTTCCGAGCTTACGTACAGTAATAATTTCACCTCCGGGAGCGATTATGTCGGTAACTTTTTTGACAATACGACTGTTTTTGTAGGTAAGTACATAGGACAGCATATGTTCGCCCAGGCTATGCTTAGGGTCAGGCAGGATGAAAACAGTGATTTCCTTGGCGGGATTCGGTTAGAGCCCGATATTGGAATCGAATTGCAAAGTCCGTTCTTTACAATAAGGTGGGATTTATACCCATACCGCCCCGAAGACTGGAAAACGTGGTTAAGCGGTAATTCAATTACTCTAAGCTGGAGTAAGTCATTTTAAACCTATGGTGAGACCTGCGGTTTTTAGGAGTTTTGATGAGATTTAGAGTATTTGTTTTTCTGTTGATCGCCTCAGCAGTATCGGTTTTTTCTCAGGAGGCGGAGGAGCAGCCCGCAGAACCTGTAAGACAGGCGGTTGACGAGTGGTATCTGGGAAAACCGATAAGAGAAATTGTTTTCAGCGGATTAAAAAATATATCGCAAAACGAACTTGACGGATTGATGAATCCGTACAAAGGACGCGTTTTCAATGACAGTATATTTTTGGAAATTCAAGGGAAACTTTACGCGCTTGAATATTTTGAAAGAATAGAGCCGACAACGCACAGGTATAACACTGCCGGAAGCGAAGTTATTATCAGATTCGCCGTAATAGAAAGACCCATTGTGGGAAGAATCAATTTTGTCGGGAATTCGGGACTTAGGCGCGCCGAACTGATGGAGCTGATTACATCCAAAACAGGCGATATTTACAATTTTGCAAAATCAAGAACGGACGTTGAAGCGATTTCCGCCAAGTACATAGAAAAAGGATACCCGGACGCGACTGTAAGAGTATCAGAAACACATTCGGGGGATTCTACCGTAACTCTTTCGTTTCACATAGTTGAAAATGAAAGGATGTCCATTTCCAAAATCGAATTTCAGGGCAATACCAGATTTTCAAATAACGTGTTAAAAGGAAAATTGTCTTTAAAGGCGAAATCGCTTATTAATGACGGCGCTTTTCAGGAAGCCAAACTTTTAGCGGACAGGGAAGCCATTACAAAACATTACCATGATCGCGGATATATCGAAGCCGCGGTTAGAGATGTTACGCGCACATACACAAAAGACGATAAAGGAACCACTATGGTTCTTACTTTTATGATAGATGAAGGCGGCGAATATACATTCGGCGGCGTAACATTTGAGGGTAATATAATTTTTACTTCCGAACAGCTCGACAAGCTTGTATCTTCCAAAATAGGCGATATTGCTAACATGACAAAAGTGGAAATGGATTTACAGCGGGTCGCGGACCTTTATTTTGAAAACGGCTATATCTTCAATTCGATTATGAGGGACAAAAATGTCAATCATCAAACGAATGTTCTTTCATATCACATATCAATTGTAGAAAGGAGCAGGGCGTACATCGAGAATATCATTGTTCTTGGAAATGAAAAAACAAAATCCCATGTTATTTTAAGGGAAATCCCGATGGAACCGGGTGATATTTTTTCAAGAACCAAAGTAATGGACGCTATGCGCAATCTTTACAATCTGCAGTATTTCTCAGCTATTCTCCCCGATACCCTTCCCGGAAGCAGCGAAAATCTGATGGATTTGATTATTTCCGTTGAAGAGCAGCCGACAACCGACGTGCAGTTCGGCGTAACTTTCTCCGGCGTTAACCCGGATACGTTTCCGATCTCCGGTCTTGTAAAATGGACAGACCGGAATCTTGTCGGAAGCGGAAACGAACTTGGCGCAGAAATCAATTCTACGGTTATAGATTCAAGTTCTCTGTCAGTTAATTATGTTCACAGATGGGCGCTTGGGCTTCCTCTTTCTCTTGGCACAGATCTTTCCGCAAATTACGCAAGGTACAACGCGGCGCTTGATAACCAGCCTCCGTTCTTTTACGGCTCTGAAAATTACGCGTTCCCCGACGGTTTTATCTCCCGCGAAGAATATGAAAGTAACGCTCTGACTCCTTCAAGAGAATACATGATGCAGTACAGGCAGTGGTATATTTCATTGGGTCTTTCCACCGGGTACAGATGGGCGACATTCCTTGGAAGTCTGAGCTTAAACGGCGGAATGCGCTTCGGTATTATAAAAAATGTATACGACGCAGAATTGTACAGGCCATTCGATCCGGCGTTAAGAGAAGGGAACAATAGATGGACGTTTAAAAATTCGCTGTGGATCGCCGTTTCGATTGATCAGCGCGATATATTTTACGATCCTTCAAAAGGTTATTATATTTACGACAGAATCGGATTATACGGAATATTCGGCGGCGAAAGAGAACATTATTTCAGAAACGAAGCGAAAGCCGAATATTTTATAACATTGTTCAATATTCCTATCACTGAGAAATGGAGCTTTAAATGCATTTTGGGAGCGCATATCGGGTTCTCAGCTATCTTTAAACAGCCGGGAAGGGATTTATTCCTAGAAGATAAAAATAAACTCGCTGTAGACGGCATGTTTACAGGAAGGGGATGGAGCAGTTCGTACAAGGACAGAGGCGGCTACTACAATAAGGGATTAGTGCTAATCGATAGCTGGGTTGAACTTCGATTCCCGATTGTTCCGGGAATTCTCGCTTTGGATTTATTCTTTGACGCGGCGGGCGTAGAAGACGAAGAGGGGAAATATTTTGGTGTTAACAACAAAGGCAACAAAAATTTTACCATGCAGGAAATGCTTTTCAGTTTTGGCGGAGGTTTCCGTTTCACAATGCCGCAATTCCCAATCCGTTTAAGCCTTGCAAAAAGATTTTTTGTTAACGATAACGGCTCTGTTGAATGGGTACCGGGAGCTATTAAATTCGGGAAATCACCGACAGGCGGTTTGGACATTGTAATGTCATTTGTATTATCATATTAGGGGTTTGTTATGTTTAAGCGCTTTTCTGCATTTTTATTGTTAAGTTTAATATGTATCGCCGGAGTTTACAGCCAGTCGATAACGCGTTTTGCTTTGGTGGATTTACCGAAAGTATACACGGCTTTTTTCCGCGATTCAAAAGCTGTAAGAGAATTTGAAGAGCGCAGTTCCAAGGTTCAGGCGGAAATTGATAAATTGACGCGAGAAATTCAGGATATGAGATCAAGGCACGCAAACGCGGTTCTTGCCGATAACCAGACAGAGGCGCTCCGTCTTGAAAACCTTATATACAGAAGATCTGAATTTTTAAGAGATTACTACCAGACAAAAACAGCGGAGCTGGAAGATCAAAGAAACAGGCTTATGCAGTCCAGTTCTTTTTTAGATCAGGTTTATGATGAAATACGCTATATCGCGGAAAGCGAAGGATATACGATGGTTCTTAACATGAAGAACAATCCCGGCATAGTCTGGTACAGCCCGACAATCGATATAACGGATAAATTAATTTCGAATTTACAAACCAGAAACAGATAAAAAAATGGACGCGTCTAAAACCAGCCCTATGCTGGAACAGTACAGGCGTATCAAAAGACAGCATGAAGGAAACGTCCTTTTTTTCAGGCTTGGCGATTTTTATGAAATGTTCGCGCAGGACGCGATAGAAGTTTCGACGCTTTTAAATCTTACGCTTACAAGCAGAAACGGCCTTCCCATGTGCGGCGTTCCGTACCACGCCGCCAAGGTATACATAGCGCGGCTGTTAAAACTTGGAAAAAAAGTAGCGATTTGCGAGCAGTTAAAAGAGCCATCTGCTTCCATAACTCCCGGAAAGCAAAAAGTAATTGAGCGCGACGTTGTTGAAATAATCACCCCCGGAACGACAATAGACGAAGATTTTTTGGATAAAAGCAGTTCAAATTATCTTTGCGCTCTGGCTTGCGTTATAAAAAAAGGAAAAAAAATATTTTCATTTTCTTATATCGATCTTTCAACAGGCGATTTTTATACAACTTCTTTTTTGGCGGAAGTAGAAATTTTAAGGCAGGAGCTTGAAAGGCTTTCGATTAAGGAAATGCTTATTCAGGAATCGCTTCTGGAAGAAGACATAAAAGTTGCGCAAGCTGTATATAATCACAATTCGATTGTTTTAAACAGATGGGCGGACTGGCTTTTTGATCCGTTTCAGGCTAAAGCAAGACTGGAAAAACAATTCTCTCTTGTAAATTTAAAAAGTTTCGGGCTTGAGGAAGACAGCGCAGAAATTATTACCGCCGGCGCGCTTCTTAATTATCTTGACACGACATCAAAAAGCATGCTTTCGCATATCAGAAGCCTGAAAGTGTATAAAGACTGTGAATACCTTGGCATCGACGAATCGAGCCAGCGCAATCTTGAGCTAACGGAAAACCAAAGAGACGGAGACGTTCGTTTTTCGTTATTGGAAGTGATGGATGAGACGCGCTGTTCAATGGGAAGGCGTCTTTTAAAAAGGCGCATCCTGCATCCGCTCAGGGATAAAATAAAAATTAACAGGCGCCTTGACATGGTGGAAATCTTCTACCGGGATCAGGGGGCTCTTGGAAAGTTACGCGATCTTTTGGGAAAAACCCCTGACCTTGAACGCCTTTGCTCAAGGCTCGCGATGGATAAAGCCCACGGGCGCGATATGCTTGCGGTTAAAAACGCTATTGGGTTATACAAAGAAATTATTAACATTTTTTTTACCGCCTGCCGCGCGAACAACACAAACGGAGACGATGGAAAATCGCTGTTTGAGAACGATGATATATCGTGTGTTGATGAAGGTTTTAAAGAGCTGGATGCTGTGTACGAGATTCTTGAGAGAGGAATTTGCGAGGAGCCTTCGATCCTGCTAAGCGAAGGTAATTTGATTAAAGCCGGTTTTAACAGCGAACTTGACTCGCTTCGCTCGATGAAGGATAACTCAAGGCAGATTCTGGAGCAGTATCTTGATGAGGAGAAACAGGAAACAGGCATTTCCAGTTTAAAGATTCGTTACAACAGGCTTATAGGCTATTTTTTTGAAGTGACAAAAAATCACCTTGACAAGGTGCCTAAACATTTTATAAGAAGGCAGGGGATTGCAGGCGGCGAGCGTTATACAACGGATCGTCTTGCCGCGCTTGAATCAGAAATTAACGGCGCTTCCGATAAAGTAGTTGAGCTTGAAAAAAAACTGTTTTTGGAATTACGCGAAAAAACAAAGCAAAATCTTTCGCTTCTTTCAGCCGCTTCACGCCGCCTCGCGCAACTGGATACGGCGCAGTCGCTTGCAAAAGCCGCATCGATTAGAAGCTGGGTAAGGCCAGAACTCAATGACAGCGAAAACCTTGAAATTTACAGCGGCCGCCATCCCGTAGTTGAAGCCCACCTTTGCAGAGGGGAATATATACCAAATGACATTATTTTAAATATTACGGAGATTGGAACATCTCGGGAACAGTCACCGGAAACGAATGTCCCCGGCATCTCATTTGCGATGATTACAGGTCCGAATATGGCGGGAAAATCAACATATCTGCGCTCGGCGGCTCTAATAACAATCATGGCGCAGGCAGGCTGTTTTGTACCGGCACAAAAAGCGAGCATAGGCATCTGCGACAGAATTTACTGCAGGGTGGGCGCGTCTGACAATCTTGCAAGAGGTGAGTCAACATTTCTTGTGGAAATGAACGAAACCGCTTACATTTTAAATACAGCGACAAGAAAGAGCCTTGTAATAATGGACGAGGTCGGCAGAGGAACAGGCACAAACGACGGTTTATCGATCGCGTGGGCGGTAAGCGAAGATTTATTAAACCGCATAGGATGCAAAACGCTTTTTGCAACGCATTTTCATGAATTGTCGCTTTTAACCCATCCGAGTCTTGCAAACCACTCGATGGAAGTTCTAGAACAGGGAGAAAAAATCGTTTTTTTGCGAAGGCTTAAGGAAGGTCCTGCCGCTGAGTCATACGGTATCCATGTCGCGATGCTGGCAGGTCTTTCCCAGAAGGTTTTGGAAAGAGCGGGCGAGATTATGGATCTGTTAAAAACGAGGGACGCCGATCTTAGAAGCACTTTTGGCGTTAACCATAACGAAGAAAAGGTTAACGATACAAAGAAACAGACCAACAAGAAAAAAGAATCAGACGAAAACATTGAATTATCGTTATTTGATTAATCAAAGCAGTAGAATTAATCCAATCATTTCAATATAATAATACCGGAGGAAAAAAATGAATACAAATGAAATATTACGTCCGCAGGACAGACCGAATATCGGCACATGGATACCGTTATCATTCCAGCACGTTTTTGCTATGTTCGGAGCGACGATTTTAGTACCGCTTTTAACCGGATTAAACCCGGCGACAGCGTTATTTACGGCAGGAACAGGCACATTGCTTTTTATTCTATGTACAGGCGCGAAAGTCCCCGCGTTTTTAGGTTCGTCGTTTAGTTTTATAGCGCCTTTAATCGCCGTAACGTCAGCATACGGGCTTTCATACGCGCTGGGAGCGGCGATGATTACAGGTTTATTTTACTGTCTTATCGCGCTAATTATCCGTTTTACTGGCTCGGCGTGGCTGGACAAAGTTTTGCCTCCCGTCGTTATCGGCTCTGTGATTGTCGTAATCGGTTTATACCTCGCGCCTACGGCGATGAGTATGGCTTCAAACAACGCTGAAGGAAATTACAGCCTTGTCGCGCTTTCAATAGCGGTTGTAACTCTCGGTATAACGATTGTCGCTAATATATTCATGAAAGGATTTTTTAGCGCTATTCCGGTTTTAATCGGACTTATCGGCGGTTATATCTTCACGTTTTTTATGGGTTTGGCTTTCCCCGCGTACGCGATTATTGACTTTCAAGTTGTCAGAGACGCGGCGTGGTTCGGCTTTCCGAAATTCCACGTTCCAAGTTTCAGTTTGGTTCCGATTTTAATTTTCGTAATAGTTTCATTCGCGACAATCTGCGAACATTTAGGCGATATGGTTGTAACAAGTAAAATTGTCGGACAGGATTTTTACAAAAATCCGGGTCTTCACCGCACCCTTACGGGAGACGGTCTTGCTTCAGCGTGGGCGGCTCTTTGGGGTGGCCCTCCCAACACAACATATAGCGAAAATGTCGGCGTAATGGCGATTACGCGCGTATACTCGGTATGGGTTATCGGAGGCGCCGCTGTTATAGCCGTCATTCTTGCGTTCTTTACAAAATTCGGCGCTGTGATCCAAACAATACCAACGCCTGTTCTTGGCGGCGTTTCAATTTTACTGTTCGGAATAATCGCGTCCAGCGGAATCCGCACAATCGTAGAAAGCGGCGTAGATTTTAAAGATAAGCGCAATTTGATAATTACCTCAGTCATTCTTGTAATCGGAATCGGCGGCGGAAGGCTCGCGTTTAATATCACGAATGATCTTACTTTCGAACTTGCAGGAATCGCTTTGGCGACTCTTGTCGGGATTGTGCTTAACCTTATTATCCCTGTAACGAAAAAAACGGAGACACAGCAGTAAAACAGCCAGTCGTTTTATAATATTTTTATTTTCAGGCAAGCTTTTGGGCGCCTTCGCGCCATATATAGCTGTGAATATTCTTATGAAAATTTTGCTCCGGGGGAAGAACCTGCTTTTCCCCGGAATGTGCGTCCTGTGCGGCGGCGGCTTATTCGAGCCTGAGGAGATACGGCTCGGTCTTTGTTTAGATTGCGGCAGTTCCTTTGTTCCTTTTGAGGGAATGAAATGCGGCGTTTGCGGGAAGCCTCTAATATCGGAGCAGGGTACTTGTCTGCCTTGCAGGAACAATCCCGAACATTCCTATGATCGCTTATGGGTATTGTTTCCCTATACCGGAAAATACAGAAAACTCTTAACCGCGTATAAATTCCATAAAAACCTTGAGCTTGCATCTTTTTTCGCGAAAAAAATAAACGAGCTTATAGCCTGTGAACCGTTATTAAAGGACGCTTGTATCGTGCCTGTTCCGCCAAGACCCGGTAAAATCAAACATTCAGGATGGGATCAGGTTGAACACCTTGTAAAAAAACTGGTGAAAATACCTGTAAGCTCCTTAAAGAGCGAGTACCCAGTCTCCCGCTGCCTTAAACGCAGGAAATCAAAAGCTCAGAAGCAGTTAAACAGGACTGACAGACTGGATAACCTGAAAGACAGGATTTATATTACAGGAGCCGTACCCAAAAAGGCGGTAATAATCGACGATGTTATAACAACAGGTTCGACAATGGAAGTTTGCGCCCGGGTTCTTAAAAACGCTGGAGCTGAGGATATATACGGAATATGTCTTTTTTACGACTAAATAAATGTATTGCCAATAACCGGGTTTTGTTTGTATAATGTATATATGCATAATTCAAGAGAGGGGAATGTATGAATTTTGAAAAGCTGAAAAAAAATATTAAAACTTCCGAAAAAGTTGAAGAACTGATTATTCTGTCGGGCAAAGTTTTTGGCAATAGCAGCGACGATGTTAAAAAAGCTGTTGAAATGTTCATTACAGAGTCATATTTAATGGGCAAGCAGAACATGGTTAAAACATTTGATGAATAAAATTTAAAAAAGTTACGCCTGCGGTTTTATAAGAATTCCGTAACCTTTTTTACCTGAAAATATTCCATCCCTCATTACAAAGGCGCCTCTTACGATAGCGGTTACGGGTATTCCCTGTACCTCCATTCCGTCATACGGGCTTGTTTTATTTTTTGAATGAAGTTCGCTTGCGCGGATAACTTTTTTCCTGTTCATATCAACAATCGTTAGATCAGCGTCAGCTCCGGCGTTGAGATTTCCTTTGCGCGGATAAATACCCCAAATTTTTGCCGGCATTTCACTTGCAAGACGGACATAATCGTTAAGGGTCAGTTTACCTTTGTTCACCTGATCCAGCATGACGGAAACAGATGTTTCAACTCCGCTTAAGCCGGCAGGTGTTTCCCATGTTACGGCGGATTTTTCTGATTCAAGATGAGGCGCGTGATCGCTTGCGATCATGTCGATTACATTTTTATTTATCGCTTCCCATAAACCGTCGCGGTGGCTTTCATCCCTTATTGGAGGGTATACCTTATGCGTATAATCCTCGCAATTAAAGACAAGATAATGAGGGCATGTTTCAACAGTTAAATCAATGCCTTTTTCTTTTGCTTCGCCTGAAAGTACGGCGCCGTCTTCTGACGTTACGTGATGAAAATGAATTTTCGCTCCTGAAAACTGCGAGTAATTTAATATAGCCGCCATTGCCTTGACTTCCGACATAACAGGCCTTGCGTAATCGAGCCAGAAACCGTCAGGTGAATCCGTTTCCTTCTTTGCGATGGAAGTAAAGTTTTCATTTACATCATTTAATTCGGCATGAAAACCGATTCGCATGTTTAAAGAAACGCTTTCGTCAATTTGCCGCGTTAAAACAGACATTGAAGGAGAAGCGATATCACCCGTGGAAGATCCAAAAAATACTTTGAAGCCGATTGCGCCATTTTCTTTTAAAGCCGCCATCTCTCCTGTATTGTCATTATTAAGAAGCGCGAAGAGCGCGAAGTCGATACATGATTTTTCTTTTGCGATACCGGCTTTTTTTGTAAAAGCGTCCGCTGTGGATGTTACAGGATCTACATTTGGCATATCGGCAACAAGAGTTATACCGCCCATCGCCGCGGCGATACTTCCTGTTTCAAAATCTTCTTTTTCAATAAACCCAGGATCTCTAAAATGGACATGCGCGTCGATAATTCCCGGAAGAACATGTTTCCCTGCCGCGTCGTAAATTTCATCTGCTGAATCAGAAGGATCAAGAGTTCCTGTTGCGGCTATTTTTCCGTTACTGATTCCAACATCACCCAAAAATGTTTTAACAGCGGTAACAATGGTTCCGTTTTTAATAATTAAATCGTATTGCATGGATAAAAAGTTTTACCCCGGCACTTTTACAGACATTAACATACGGTTAAGCGCGACAAGCGGGTCTTCATACATTTCAAATCTGAAATGCATTTCATATTTTTTATCAGAAACAATGCGTATCGTCTTGTTTATGCAGTCACTTACCTGGTTTGATCCGATGTCGGGAAAGTATTTTGGTTTTTTAGGAATAAATGTAAGAGTTGCGCCTTCTCTGCGAATTTCACCTAATGCAGGCGGCATAGGAACAAGGAAGATAAGATAATCGTCGGCTTTTCCGCCGCCGAGAGACAAACTGTAGCCGGTTTTTAACGAATGAATATTTCTTTTCCCGATGGAAGTGTTTTGATCTTCTACAAAAAGATTTAAAAGAAGCGGGCCGGACGGATTAATAACAGGCTGTTTGACATTTTCTGTTTTTGTTTTTCTATCATCATACGGAGTGGTTCTTCTTGAAGATGATCCAGCCGCGTAACTTGCAAGATCTTTACTGTGATCTTTAAACGGAGCCGCTTCCGCCGATTCTGATGAAGAAACATCTCTCATCACGCGGTTAGGGCTTGAGCCAAGCCTGCGCGAAGCGAGAAGGATAATAAGACCCAAAAGGAGCAGTACGCCGATTATAATTCCGATGATAAGAGGTATTGAAGAAGAGATGGAATCTTTTCTTTCTTTTTCATTTTTCTGCTTTGTATTACCTGACTCTGACGTTGAAACATTTTCAGATTTTGATCCGGAGCTGTCTGATACAGGTTGTGTTGTTCCAGACGGCTGTGAATCCGTTTGAGACGCGCCCTCGGCTGTTCCTGTTACTGAACTTCCTGTTGAGGCGCGCGATGTTGAAGTATCCGCCGCTGTCTGAGTCGTTTCTGCGGAAGATCCGGCAGGCGGCGTTGTACCGCTGTCTCTTGCGCTCGTACTTGCGCCGCCGCTTCGTGAGGTGTCAGTTGCGCCGCTTGTCGTTCCGCTGCCTGTTGCCGTTGCGGTTGACGCTGCGCCCGATGACGCGCTTGTCGTCCCGGTTGAAGCACTTGTCGTCCCGGGTGCCGCGTCTGTCGAAGCGTTGGTTCCCGAAGCTGTGCCTGAGCGCGAAGTCGATCCTTGCGCGGCTGTTGAAGTAACCGCCTGAGTCGATGGCGCCGCAGTTACAGTCTGCGTTGAAGAAGAAGAAGGTGACGGCGCTCTTGCGGCGGGAGCCGGCCGCCCCGAACTTGGAAGGTTTGAAAGCTGTCTGCCCGGTGTTACCTGCACATAATCAAAAGTCGCTCTTGATCCAAGGCGCTGTTTTGACGCGTTAACAAGATTATTTGTATCCGACGCTCCGACAGTGACAAGAACTATTTTTTTTGGGCGGGAAGGAAGCGATGTAACGTATTGTTCCGCGTAGGTAATTGCAGAGCCGATATTGCCGGTTTTTTCTACTGGGTATTGAAGAAGCATACGGCCAATAATTGTTTCAACATCGCCGATACCGTTAATGCGTCTTGCGACATCGAGCCTGGGATTTGCCGAAAAAGGAATAAGGTGGAAGGTGTCTCCGACTCTTAAAAACTCGGTCAGAAACGGGCCTGTTAAGTAATTGTTTACATTCTCGTATGATGAACTCATTCCGGTTGAAGTATCCAAAAGCAGTACAAGATCGACAGGTGAGGAACTCTGGCCGTAAGCGCCGAAAACCGCGCTTAAAATCAATACTACAATCAGAATGGTTCTTTTCATAATCACCCCTTTATTGCTAGAATTTTGCCGGAACTATCTTTTCTACAAGATACGAATTCCTCTCTTCATTTATCGCAAATTCAAACTCTTCACCTTCGGTTCTGTTAAGTATAGCGCTTCCAAACGGAGAAAGATAGGAAATAATATTATTATTCGGGTCAGATTCCCACGGTCCCAAAATGGTAAAATTCTCTTGTTTTCCGGCTGTTTTATTGTTTAGCGTGACGGTAGTGCCGAAGGAAACCTTGGTTGTGCTTACAGAATTCGGATCGAATAATTGCGCTCTTTCGATTTCTTCCTTGAGTTTGGCGACCTGAGAATTGAGCTGTTCCTGTTTTTCTTTCGCAGCCTTGTACTCGGCGTTTTCACGAAGGTCGCCAAGCGAGAGCGCGTATTCGATTTCTTTGGAGTTTAAGGGTACTTCCACTTCCATGATATGCGCTAACTGTTTCTTCTTTTCTTCGTACATCGGCTGTGTTACCATCAGGCGCTTCGATACTTTCTTTTCAGCGTCGCCGAAGAATTTAAATTCAGGGAATTTATCAAGGATACTGGAGCGAAGATTTAATTTATCCTGCGGATCAAGGTCTACAACATCGTTAATAAATGTGAAAATTCTAATGATGGCGTCTTCGTCATTGTTGTTAAAGAACGAAATAACTTCGCCGTCTTTAAACAGGATATTATGCACCTGTTTGTTAATTTTTCTGTTTTCAACAGTGTCCTTGTGATTTTCTATATCGCGGTATGTAATGTCAAGAACATGAATAAGCGTTATGAGTTGTTTTTCTATGCCGATATTCGCGTCTTTAAACCATTGTTTTTCTTTCGCGTTTTTATAAAGCCAAACAACAGCCTCGCGGCATTCGCGGTACCGGTCAAAACAGTCGTTGCATAAAAGCGAGAGTTTGTCATAAAAACCGCCTTCTTCCAGTTGTTCTGTAATTGAAACAAGCTGTGAGTACGGAAAAAGTTTAATATAAATATCAGGCCATTCTGTTATACTGAGTTTTACATTGTTTAGAAATTCCGCTTTTAACTTTCCGTCTTTTAAATTTTTAAAAAGATTTCGCACGTCTTTGATGTTGGAGAAAACATCGGCGAAACTGCCTGTAATAGTCTGTTTAAGATGAGAATAATTTTTGTTAGACGCTAGTTCGTTTATAAGCAGAAAGGATGACACGGCATATTCAGCGGTCTGGCTTGCCGATTCCGCCGTTCTTCGCGATTCATGCGCGTCCGATTTCGGTTTAAGGAACGTTGTAAAGTAGGAAAACATTTCTGTAAAATAATCGGAATCGGGATCAGCTTTTTTATTATTCACATAATCGCGCATAGCGGATACCTTGTCGTAGAAATTGCGCTGGGCTGTAAACTCGTTGTAAAGTTTTTCCGTAACGCTTACGGGTCTGTCGCGGACAATAAAAACATCGCTGTTTTCCGCGCTTACGCCAAAATCGGGATTTGATTTTAGAATATCGCGCGCTTTGGAACTCCATGTTGACCATTCGCCGGCTGTAAGAAGGGCAGGGGAGAGTTCAGCTTTGATTTTTTTCATATCGCAGGCATTCCCGAAACTCTTAATAATTGTTTTTAAAGTCCAGATGATGTTTTCGTCTTTATCTTTAATTTTTTCGCGTATTTCTTCTTTTTTCTTTGTCGCCTTTAACACCCAAATATGATCTTTGGTAAGGGTTTGAAGCGCGTCAACCGCCATTTTTAAAGACATTACATGGGCGCGTTTTTTTGAAAAATCGATTTTTATCTCGTCGCCTATAATACTTGCGATGCGTCCCACGCCCCATGTCCTGTGGTATACAAAGTTACCTTTGTCAAAAGCGATGTGTTTTTCAAAATCGGCGATTGCCTGATGAACAGCGCGGTAAGTCTGAGAAAGATTAGAAATGCGGATATACTCATCCAACTGGCTGTGAGACGCATATTTTTTCTTGTAACATTCGAGTATTTCGCGCCGTCCGTGATTATCTTTTTCGTCGTATTCAAGAATTATTTTTAAAATATTAATCGCTATATCGATATCTATGTTCTGGTATTTGGAATAAAGTTCGTTTAACAGAGTTACGGCTTTATCTTCGCTGACATTTTTCGCGATTTTTTTCTGAATGTGAAGGAAGAAATCGATATCCTCGGGAGCAAGATTAATAAGTTTTTCCCAAATTTCCTTGATGCTTGCGAAATTCGATTTGCTGATATAACGATGAAGCGCTTTTTTAAAATAATCTATCGCGTCTTCTTTGCTTCCTGTTTTTTCGTAATGTTCCGCGAGAGATTTCGCGATGTCTGCTTCCTCATAATCGACTTTTACAAGTCTTTCCCAGACGTCAAATATTTTTTCTTCTTCGTTATCGTTCTTGTAACAGTCCGCGAGAGTGCGAAGCGCGTATTTGGATTCGCCGTGATCCAGAATTCTTTCGCACAAATATTTTACGATACCCCATTTATGGTTATCTAAAAAAATCGAAACAAGATTTATCATCGCGGAATCGTCGATAATCTGGCGGGAAAGCGCTATCATTCCCGATAAATAAAGAGCTATTAAACTGTTCCTTGTATGCGAAAGATGCTCGTCGCAGGTTTTTTTAAGCTCGTCAACGGCTTTCTCGTTACGCGCATTTTTAAGAATTACGTCAAGTTCCTTGAATTGGCTGGTCGAATAATTACCGAGACTTGCCCTTGTCCATTTTTCCTCGTTTAAAGTTTCGTGCAAATTTTTCAGAAGCGCCTGGGCGCCTTCTGAAAGTGTTACTGCTGTTTCAGCATTATTCATTCTTTTTCTCCTGTAATTACCGGGTATACATGTTGTATATACCCTGGTCTGTAACTTTTATTTTCAACAAGGTCTCATCGATAAGCGAAGGATCCTCGCGGCTGTTCTCCAAATAATCAATCAGCCAGAAATATTGATTTAAAAGACGCGGCTTTAAAATCTCTTTTCTCGCAGGATTCGAATCCGATTCGGCTTCCAGCGAAAAAATCGACTGTTTGAGCCTTCCTGCTTCCATTTGTTTTAATTCCCGTTTTACGGAAAAAACTCCCCATAAATATCCGTAAACAGGAATCCATTCATTCAGCGCTCCGTTTTTAAAACCAAGTTCGCAAACGCCGTCTCTAAGTTTTAAAATAAGCGCCGACTCCAGAAACTTAATATCAATCTTTGACGGATCAATAAAAAACGCCTCGCGAAAAAGCGCCTTAGCCGTTTTTGTCTGCGATAAAAGCGCGTTAATGTCCGCAACTTCGGCTAATGTCTCCGCATCCTCCCTTTTTAAATGGACCGCCTGTTCAAGACAGGAAAGCGCGCGATCGTAATCGCCGATTCCCTTGTAACAGCGTCCCGCCAAAAGCAGAAGACCCGGGTCACGCTGGTTCGCCGGGTTCCCAAGCAATCCTTCAAAAAAAAAGAGTGCTTTTGAAAAAACAAAATATCTGACAGCGTATTGGCACTGATCAAATACGTGGTTTAAATGACCCAAAAAAATATGGTATTGTTTCATTTGGGAAATAAGGAACGCCCCCTTTTCGTAAGGGTTTTTTAATTCATCAATCCTCCTTGTATGTTCAAGCCACCAATTAACGCATTTAAGCGCGTGCTTGATTTCCTCGTTCTCAAAATCAAGATCAAGAGCGCTTTCAAGAATCGCGCTGGCTGACAAGGCATCTGAGTCTTTCAGTTTTTCATAGGCCTTTTTTAACAGTCCCGAAGCCTGCCCGTATTCCATTTTTTCTTGTTTCAGTATAGCATTTTTTTAAGGTTTGACAATAGTATGCTAAAAAGGTAGTATGCAGAAAATGAACAAAACAATCGTTTCGCCGTCAATTTTATCCGCCGATTTCGCCGATTTCGGCGGCGCGGTTTCAGAGATCGACACATCTGGCGCTTCATGGATACACATGGATGTAATGGACGGTTCATTTGTGCCTAACCTGACATTCGGCGCGCCGCTTGTAAAAGCGTTGCGGAGCAGAACCAAAGCGATTTTTGATGTTCATCTGATGGTCGTTCAGCCGGGACGCTTTATACAGGAATTTGTAAAAGCCGGTGCGGATATTATCACATTTCACTACGAAGCCGAAGTTCACTCTCAAAAATACCTGTCAGAAATTCATGATTTAGGTAAAAAAGCAGGAATAGCAATCGCTCCCGCTACGCCTTGCTCTGTTCTGGAAGAAATACTGCCGTTTATCGATATTGCTCTTATTATGACTGTAAATCCCGGATTCGGAGGGCAAAACCTCATTCCCGAGTGTTTGGAAAAGGTCGAAAAACTGGTAAAAATGAGGGAAAAAGCCGGTTTAAACTTCAGAATCTCCGTTGACGGCGGCATAAACGAAGAAACTGCCAGAAACGCGAAAAAAGCGGGCGCCGATGTTCTTGTAATCGGCTCGGCATTCTTTAAAAATAACGATAAAAAAGGGCTTATCGATCGTTTACAGGATTAAAAAAAGAGAAATTTTACCTCAAACAACGCGAACAGTCACGAAAGCGACGGTAGGATTATTTTTATTATCTTCTTCTTTGCAATTTTCGCCGAAATTCAATATAATATGAATATGATGGAAAAAAGAAGCGTTTTTTTACCGTTAATGCTGGTGTTTCTGTTTATTTGCGCTACAGATGCCTTTTCACAGGATAAGGCGCAATTTAACCGCAGATACCAAAACGGGACACAGCTTTACAAGCTCTCCCGGTTCCATGAAGCGGCTGTCGAATTCAGGCGCGCGCAGGAAACAGCGACGAACTCGAATGAAAAATCTGCTGCTCTTTACTGGGTTATATTAAGCCAGCTCGCCTATTCTGATTTCGGTTCGGCTATCCGCGATATGGAAACGCTGGAAAAAACAGCGCCCAATTCGCCCTATGCAAGAGATATGGTATACCACCGCGCGAGAGTTTATTACAATCAAGGGTATTTTGAAGACGCGCTGTTTTTATTTAACCGTTATAACCAGTCTACAGTGGAAAAAGACAAAGAATCCGCAGACCGTAAAGCCGCCGCTTTTTTCTGGATGGGTGAATGTTTGTTCTCGCTCGGACAGCACGAAGAAGCTGAAAAATTCTACGCATGGATAGTCGCAAAATATCCCGGCAGTCCCAAAGTTGAAGCGTCAACTTACAGAATCGATCTTATCAAGCAGAAGAAAATAGAATCCGAACTTCTCGCGCTTTTACAATGGAGCCATGAAGAAGCCCTGCGCACAAGCGAAGATTATCAAAAGACAATACGAACCTATGAATATACGCTTAATATGTATCAAAGACGCATCGCGGAACTTTCGAACACCGATAATGTTATGCAGCATCAGATAAACAGCCATGATTTTTATCAGTTTGAAAGGCAGAATTGGAATCAGAACGAAAACCAAAACCAGAACGTTATTCAAAACAACATTCAAAACGGTTTCGAGATAATCGAAGAGCTGGAAATTATCGAAGAGGCGCCTGCTTTTGATGATCCCGTTACAGAGCCCGAAGACGTACATTTCAGCCAGAATGAATATTTAATTGAGAGGGCGAGGCAGTTAGGCAATAATGTACGCGCAATATTAAACAGCGAACCTTCCGGAGGGCGTTAATGTTTTTGCGCAGGTGGTTTGCAGTCTCATTTTTACTGATTTTCTTTTCGCTTTGCGGCTGCCAGTCGTTTCTTGCGCTTGCAAAAGCAATGGGAGAAGACGAAGAAACGACCGCTCCCAGAAAATTAAAACATAACGAAAGAGAAAGAAAATCTGACAGCCTGAACGAAATGCCGCACGATGAAGAAGCAAAACAGAGCGAAACGAAAACCAAGACTAAAGCGCCAGATGACGGTTTTTTCAGACTGGTTCTTAACGAAAAAAAAGGAAGTTTTTCACTTTACTTTTTAGCGGATCCTGTATCGATGCGTTACGAGTCATTATTTAATTCAAGCGATCCGTCTGCAAGTTATATAACGGTTTATTTTGACAGCAATGTTTACAAGCTGGGAAGTTCAAAACATTTTAAAACAAGATTGACTAGAATTGACGGCGCTCCCGCGATTGTGTACGAATCGTCGTTTTTAATTTTAACTCAGATTTTTACGCCTATTCGCACGTCAAGTTCCAATGTCGCCAACGGCGTTATGATTACTTTAACCGCTGAAAATATAGGGACGCAAATGTCGTCTGTCGGATTAAGAATGTTAATCGATACGGATCTCGGAGAAGGGCGAAGACAGGTTCCGTTTATAACAAATACCCAGATTATTTCATCGGAATTGCTTTTGGAAGGAAACTCTGAAGAAAGATTTTGGGTATCGAGAGGGAAAAATACAGCACTGATGGGAAGTATTGTCAGTCCTTTTGCGGGAGAAGATAATGAAAATGGCCCTGACGCCGTACATATCGCAAACTGGAAAAGATTAAATGATACCCCATGGAAGCTTCGCTACATGGAGGGAAGGTCTTTTAATTATATCCCGAATTCTATCCGCGACTCCGCTGTCTGTTATTATTTCGGACCTTCAATGCTGGATCGCGGCGATTTATTGTCATACAAAATTTATCTTACAACGGAAGATATCGCATGGTACAATTTGACTGCGCCGCTTCCTGTTTCAACCGCCTCAATCCTTGAGCGTTCAAAGGCATCCGCAGCGCCTGAGAAAACGTCAAGAAGGCAGTCGTCTGCGGCGGCTTCATCTGTTCAAACTCAAACTCAGACACCCGCCGCTCTTCCGGTGCAGGCAGCGGTTCCCCAAGCGGCTCCTGTGGTACAGCCTGTAATTATTGTTACGGAACCGGCTGTTGATCCAGCCGCGTTAATACCTCCGCCGCCTGTCTACATTGACGCCGCCGAGATAGATATTGCATTGATTGAACAGGAAGCAAAAACTGAAGCAGAACATTATTTTAAAGACGGGAAGACAGAATTTAACGTAAATGTTTTACTTCTTATGAAACTGCAGGATGTTCTGGATCAATTTATAGACGGACATATCGTATTAAACGAACAGGATCTTTTTAATATAGAGGGAGCAATTGAAAAGCTCAAAGTCAGGAATTAATTACATTTATGAGAGCGGATCCTATTTTAAGCAAAGCCGGAATTATCGCGAGAAGAGGCGGCTACGACGCTGCGCTGAGAATACTTAGAGACGAAGAAGACAGATATAACGGCTCTTTTAAATATTATTATCTTTTCGCGGTGATATGCCTCCATGCAGGAAGCTATGTTGATTCACACGATTATTTAAATTATGCAAGAAAAATAAAACAAAAAGATGTAAATTTAATGCTTTGTTTCGCGGTTCATTATCTAAGAAGAATGAATACGGTTCAGGCGGTAAATTATTATCTTGACGTTCTTGAAACAGATCCAAAAAACAAAATTGCGAAAAAAGCGCTTTCTGTTATCCGCAATTATTCGTCTTCAGAATCGCTTTCGGAATGGGTTACAACCCCTGACAAATTAAATAAATTATTTCCGCCGATTCCGGCGCCTTTAATTACGGCAAAAACAATTTTAAAAGCCGCGCTTGTATCGGTAATAGCGGTAATTTTTACAATAGGTGTATTAATCGCCGTAAAAGTTCTTCCAAGCCCGTTTAAGCCGCGCTCACAGCGTCCGACAACGGAATTTGTACTTTCAAGCCAGGAAAGGAAGGAAAGCGTAGAAACAGGCGGTTATTACAGGTATATATTAACACGAGATCAGGCGATCAGCCATTATGATAAAGCGTTGTCGCTTTTTACATCTTACAGGGACGAAGCTGCGAAGATCAGCCTTAATAGAATTTTGGAATCGAACGCCTCGGAAGGTTTAAAGAACAGAGCCCGTCTTTTAATGAGCAACATGGAAGTTCCGGGTTTTGACAATTTTAAAAGAATGGATAATCCTTCTTTTACAGATGTCAGAAACGAGACCGCCGTTTACAAAGATGTCCATGTTATCTGGAGAGGCATGGCGACTAACATCGAATTAACGGACGAATATACAAACTTTGATCTGCTTGTAGGATATGACACACGCACAACGCTTGAAGGAATAATACCAGTTAAATTTAATATTCCTGTTTCGATTAATACTGAAAGACCTCTTGAAGTGCTTGGAAAAGTTACGTTTGAAAGCTCTTATTACGACATTTGGCTGGAAGGCATTGCAATTCATCAATCGGGCAGATTAGAGTAGAGGATTTTCAAGAAATTTTTACCGCGAACCGCACAGACACTCGTAAACTTTAATTTGGAGTAAATATGAAAGCAGTTATTCAGAGAGTATTAAACGCTTGCGTAAGCGTCAACAATGAAATAAAAGGAAAAATAGGAAGCGGTCTTTTGGTGTATCTTGGAGTTGCGCATAATGACAGCGGGAAAGACGCAGATTGGCTTGCTGATAAAACCGCGTATCTTAGAATTTTTAATGACGCTGACGGAAAGATGAATTTATCCTTGAAAGATTTGGTTGACACAGGGCATAATTGCGGCGTTCTTTGCATCTCGCAGTTCACGTTGCTTGCGGACGCAAGAAAGGGAAGACGCCCCTCGTGGAATAACGCAGCTCCTGTCGAAAAAGCGAAAGAACTTTATGAATATTTTATAAGCGCAATTAAAAAACACGATTTAATCTGCGAATCAGGCGAGTTTCAGGTGGACATGAAAGTCTCGTATACTAATGACGGACCCGTTACGATTTATTTAAATACCGAAGATATATAAATAATAATACTATTGACAACAGAATAAAAAATATAGTAAAATAATTTTTATAAATGTTGGAATATTTTTATGTTTTCTGAAAAAATGGATAGAAATCATGTCTCTTACGGTAATCAGGAAATATTTGATAAGGAAGACAATGAATATTGGGATGATGCGACAATAAAAGAAAAATTACAAACGATTACATATTTAAGAGAGTGTTTTTATGGAGAAGAGGCAACTACCGGAAGACTTCAAAGATTTTATACGTTGTCTAAACTCAAATAAGGTTAAATATCTGCTCATTGGCGGATGGGCGGTTGGTTTGTACGGGCATCCCAGAGCGACAAAAGATATTGATTTTTTGATATTTATTAATGACAATAACTTAAAGAATTTAAAAAAAGCGCTTATTGAATTTGACGCTCCTCCTATTGATATTGAATACCTTCGGATAAAAGGCAATGTTGTTAGATTTGGAAATTCCTCTATTAAAATTGATATTATAAACGAAGCCGACGGCATCAATATTGAGGATTGTTATCCAAGAAAAAAAATAATTATAGTTGAAGATTTAAAGATACCTGTAATATCAAAAGCCGATCTAATAATAAATAAAAAATCAACCGGCAGACAATCAGATTTGGGTGATGTTGAAAAATTAGAGTCAGGTAGAAAATAAACATTTAAGGAAAAGGATTAATAAAATGAATTTAAAATGTGTCATTGTGATCTTTTTACTTTTAACAGTACAAAACATTATCCATTCTCAGGAACCGCAAATTATCCAAAAGAGATTCGAAACAGACTATGCTTTACGCGATACTGTCGATTATATCGGGAATTTGTACATTCATTATCCGGGACAGCATCCTTCTGTATTAACTTTTGTCAATAACGACGGCTCTGTTACTGTCTGCGCTTCAGACGACAGCGCGAAAGTTACGTGGATTTATGAGTTCAGTATGGATCTTAGAGAACAGAAAAGGTTTAGTATCCCTAACGAATATGATATGTTAGGCGCTTTTACAAAGGACAACGAAGGAAATTATTACATTTTTTATGCCAGAACAACAAGTGTGCGTACTGCCGAAAATATGTGTACGGTTAAATACAGTAAAAACGGTGAAAAATTATTAACGTATAAATTAATAGCAAACGCAAGAAACAGTTTTGATGGTGTAACAAAACCATTTCGCGCAGGAACTTGCAGGATGGAATTGTCAGGTTCAATGCTTGCCGTTTATTTTGCAAGACAGATGTTTAACGGACATCAAGCGTCTTACGGATTTATTCTGGATAAAGATACTTTTGAAAGAGTAGATTTAGGAGCTGCCACAAATGACGGCAGAATGGGCGGTGTTTCTCAAATACCGTATACCAGTCATTCTTTTAATCAATTTATTGTGTCTATAGAAAACGGTTTTTTATTCACAGATCACGGAGACGCTTACCCAAGAAGTTTTACTTTCGCCAAATTTATTCAAGGTCAGAATACAAAGCGAGTACACGCTTTTAAATTCCCGGGACAAACAGGCGCAAACGCAACTTACGCCGAAATGGGCGGCACCGCAAAAACCAAAGAAGGATTTATATTTTCAGGCGCTTACGGAACAAACGCCAATAATGCCAGAAATGTATTTGTACTTACCGTAGATGAAAACATGAATGCTTGTTCGAATCCTGTTTATATTACAAAATACACAAGAAATGACGGTCACGCGGGGCATCCAAAAATTGTTTCTATCAATGACGGACGTTACCTCATCTTATGGGAGTTCTTTTCATTTTCCACTCAGGCAGCGAATCTTATTGTAAGTGAACGTACAGGTTTTCTTTCTGTTCATGCAGCCGTAATAGACGAAAATGGAACGCTGTTATCCGATATTTATAAATTAGATGCTCCGATACGCCTTAATATAAATGATGTATTGCGCTGCAATCCAAAAAACGGTTTTGTCTATTGGGCTGTTAATGACACAAGTAATTCAATTATAGTTTATGGATTAAAATATTGAAGCTAAAGATCCCCTTTGTCTTTGAAATCCTTCTTTGCGTATTTCTATTGATCATGTTTCGCATAAGTTCGCGCTGGATGTATTTTGTCTATGAATCAGCGCAAATTTTAACAAGAAGCGCGGTAACAGATGTTATCGGCATTGTTATGCATATATTGTGTTTTTCTATTGTTATTGCCATTGGATTAAAATTGCAAAAAAGAACTCTTATTTCGGTATGTTCTTTTAAAAAAGTCAGCGCTGGTGTCTGGTTTGCTTTTGTTTTGTGCGCTGTTGGTTATGTGCTGTTTCAATTTTATATAGATATACTGTTCCTTACTTCCGGTCACGGCTGGACTACAGATTTTCATAATAACGAGGAAATTCTGCTTGCAGAGATAATTGATACTGCTGTAATACCCGCAATTACCGAAGAATTGCTCATTAAAGGCTTAATTTTTTACACCCTTAGAAAACATTTTAATGTGTTTGTTTCAGTTATCATTGCCTCAGCATTATTTTCAGCATGCCATCTTAGTCTAACACAGTTTATTCCTCATTTTTTATTTTCATGTTTTACATTTTGGGTATATT
>Ga0209755_10000243_pt1 | contig 107227 bp, 96 predicted proteins | sample TergutCo191P1_FD_187301 | JGI IMG/M metagenome (GOLD analysis project Ga0209755, IMG submission 187301) | Cornitermes sp. P1 segment gut microbial communities from Petit-Saut dam, French Guiana - Co191P1 (SPAdes) (version 2) | ecosystem: Host-associated > Arthropoda: Insects > Digestive system...
AGGTGGAATATACGCAACCGGTATTGCGCCGCAGAAACCTTATGAAGAAGCTTTAAAGGTTTATAATATGATACAGGATTGGGTTAATTCCAGCAAGGCTTTTACACTTGATGTAAATGAAAAACGATCTCAATTGTGGCATGTTGTCGGAACTTCTTTAACCGATAAAGCATTAGGTTACAGACAAATTGAAATATTTGTACCAATTAAGTTACGTACAGAATAATATATTTAGAGTATTAAGCAAAAATATTATAAACTTGTTTGTTATGTATTGACAATAAATAAATTAAACAGTATAAAATAGTTTAAGAAGGAGTTAATACATGAAATTAAAAACAGGTATTCTCGCATTTTTGACAATGTTCGCATTGCTGTTTTCTGCCTGCGATTGGCTATTTGAAAATGATGACGATGATGAAAATGACGTCAATGAAAATAACTTCGAACAAGTGCAAGGAGAATTTTTAAATCTTCCGCACTTTAGTTTTCCCGATGATTTAACTTTTCCGGTAATAATGCATTACGGAGCCAATCTTGGAATTTTTCCGTCTAAAGCAAGAGACTGGATCGTGAATACTGCGTTTACAAAAGAGAAAATGGAAGGCGCGTCCAGGATAAATCCTTCATTAAAAGCATGGTGGGATGATAATAATAACGCTATTTTATTTGAAGCGTCATATACAGTAGCGACCGGATATAATGATGCCGGAACAAGAAAAACATGGGGGACAGGAGCAAAATACGGAGGAGGATCATCCATATTTAATACTTACGGCGAATACGCATATTACCAAACATTAAGATTCAGGTATGAATACGATCTGTATATGGAGTATTCATTAAAAAATGATCCTGTTTTTGAAGAAATAATTGATTTCGCGAAAAATCTATGTGATGAAATAGAATATGATTGGCAAAATTACAGCGGATATACCGGCGCTCCAGCTATACGAACTCCAGATAAAAGATACAAAGTTTGCGGCGGTTATACAGATGAAGTTTTTGATAAAGCATTAACATTAGATTCTGTTCAAACTGTACAGAGATGGACAGCTCCGTCTCACGCATGGAATGTTTTAAAATTGACTGACGGTAGAACATTATATTTTGATTTAACATGGTTCGATAACGAGCATATAAACCATGATACAGGCATAGTATATGAAACGGATTACGGCTGGTCTAACATCACTTTCAGTGAACATCTTTTTCGCTTTTCTAATGTCTCGTACGGATCAATGACGTTTACCCATGACGTGGGAGTATTTTATAATGAAAGATCAAGGAATTAATGAAAAATATAAAAGCAAGAAAAATTCTCCTACAAACATTAACTGCGAAAGTTGTTTTAGCAACATAGACTTACACACAGTAATTTTTAACGTTGTTTGCGCTCTCGAAGATCTCATATATAGAACGTTACGCAAATAAAAACTGCAATTTAAAAACATCGTCATCCATCTAACTAAAAATATTGACTTTATAAAAAAATATATGTATATTTATATAATGATTATGTAAATAATATTTACTTGTGGATGGAGATTTATATGAAAGATATAAAAATAATATTGAAATTAATCCCATTTATTATTGTAATTTTATTTATGTATTCAAGTTGTGTTACAGCTATTGGGGTATCTCAAATTGGCGATGATCTTTCGGCTAATATTGGAGAATCTGAAATAATTATAAATGGACCTGGCGGATATTTTTATACTAATGCTGATTTGACAATTTCATTGAATGATGAAATTGTATGTATCATAAGAGGTAATGGATTTGCCAGATTTATAGTACCAAATGGACAACATACTTTATCAGTTAGGTTTCAAGGAACAGGAGCAAGAACTACATTTCCTACAAAAGCAGAACCTTTTAAATTTACTATTAATTCACAGATAATGAAATTTGGAATCAGAGTACCGTTTACGGTATTTGGTAAAGTTAGGATTAGATTACTAGATTCTAACCCCTTGGCAGATTTTACATCGCATAACGAACGTTAAGCGAAATATATACAATATTTATCAGAAAAATTATTATCAAAAAAATACTTGACTTAAAGCAATTATATATATAGAATTAAGGTCGTTGATAATATGACGAAATAGAAGGTAATATATATGAATACATTTTTTTATAAATGGCGTTATTATTCACTTGGATTTGAAGAATACAAAAAATGTATGGATAGAGCGTTTAAAGACAATGTTTACAGGTTATTCTTGGCAAATAGGTCGGTTACTATATTTGCGCTTATTTTTACCATTTATCCATTATTTGTCGCTAAAAATTATTTTAACGCGCTCTTTTATATCGGCACGTCGATTATCGCCTTATTTTTTACTATTTATACAAATTATTTATATAAGCAGCAAAAAAATGGAAAAATATTAAAAAAAAGTTTTATTTATTTCTTAATAACATTATACTTTATAAATGTAATTGTGTTTGGCATATATTTAGGTGTTTGGGCAAATCCGGGAAAATACGCAGTATCGTTTATGGGTATTTTAATATGCGCTTTATTTCTGTTTAATATCTCACCAATGTTTTTTTTATTACAAACGATAAGCGCAATGGCTGTATTTATGGTTGTAACCAGTTTAGTAAAGCCTCTTGATTGCAGTATTATGGACATAACAAATTCTCTTTTTGCCGGGTTATTGAGTTTATATTTTGGATGGCAAATTATAACGCATAGGATAACGTCTGCATTAACAATAGATGAGTTGGAAAATGAACGTAATAATTATTTAGATCAAAGTACCATAGATGAATTAACACAATTAAAAAATCGCAGAGATTTTATGCAGACTTTTCAAAGATTTATCGCTAATCCCCGTCAGTCAGATAATTATTTATGTCTCGCAATTATGGACATAGATTTTTTCAAGAGCTATAACGACCATTATGGGCATCCTAAAGGTGATGAATGTCTGCGTAATATAGGTAAGGCTTTAAATAGCCTTAATGAAAGCATGAATATTTATGTTTCAAGAATTGGCGGCGAAGAATTTGCGATGTTATGGTTTGAAAAAGACGTTCTAAATGCAAAAGAGATTGCTGAAAAAGTTAATCAGATGGTACGGGATTTGAATATAGAACATGAACATTCTGAAATAGCTCCGTATGTAACCATTAGTATTGGAGTGCATATATCTCCTTGCGGAGCAATAAATGATAAACAGATTTTATATGATCTAGCTGATAAAGCTCTATATGCCGCAAAAACAAGCGGACGTAATTGTGCGGTTGTCAATTCGTAATGAAGTAATATATAAAAATAATTTGAGGAATGTATGATTAATGTTTCAGAAGGTTGGAATGAAAATCAAAAGAATTTAAATATTTATTTGTCAAAACAAAATACCTTTGATAAAGGTATAAAATTACTATTGGAAATGCATAGTTTATTACATGATAAAAAAGTATATAATCTTACAAAAGATACTTATTATTATAAATTATGGGAAAATTTAAAAGAAGAAACTTGTAAAATAATTTCAAAAAAGGAAACATCCATTTTATGGAATATATGGCATATTACCCGAATAGAGGATTTAATTTCTAACATTTTAATTGGAAACAAAGAAACAATATTCAATAAAGAAATACAACAAAAATTAAATATAAAAATAAAAGACACAGGCAATGCAATGATATATTCTGATATTGAAATATTTAATAAAAATATTTGTATAAAAGAATTAAATGAATATAGAATCAAAGTCGGAAAATCAACAAAAAAAATAATTAAAAATATTACATTTAATGATATAAAAAGAAAAGCAGAAAAAGAACAACTGGAAAAAATAAGGAAAAATGGAGGTGTAATAAATGATCCAAAATCAATATGTTTATTGGATTTTTGGAGTAGAAAAAATATTTTAGGATTAATTATGATGCCAATAACAAGACATCAAGTAGTTCATTTAAATGATTGTTTCAAAATAAAGTTAAAATATAATAAATGAAATTTACTGCTCGCTGCGGTCTATGATTTCGCCGCCGCTTTTGTTGAATTTTCCGAGTACAGAAACATTCACGTTATTGAAGCGGCCGCCGTCATTATTACCCATGATTACACCGCCCTGCATATTAAATACGCCGTTTACATCCACACCGCCTGCGTACATTCCAGCGATATTTCCGCTGATTTCGCCGCCTTGCATGTTGAGTGTGCCGTCCAGGAGTACACCGCCTGCGCCTTGGCTGGCGTTGTTAGCGGTGATTCTGCCGGTGCGCAGAGTGAATATAGCTGTGCTGTGGACGCTCACGCCTGCACCCAAAGGCGCGGTGTTACCGCTTATTTCGCCACCCTGCATTATAAATTCCGCGCCTCTTTTTAGCGAACTGCCTATATGTACGCCGCCGCCTGAGCGACCTGCGGTATTGCCGCTTATTATGCCGCCTGTCATGGTGAGCGATCCTGTCGCATACACGCCGCCGCCGGAGCTTTCAGCACTATTGCCGCTTATCTCGCCGCCTGACATAACAAGCGATCCTGAAACGCCGCTGTCACGGTTGCCGCTGATAACTCCGCCTGACATCGTAAGCGTACCTTTGACGCCGCATTTGGCATTGTTGCTTATTTCGCCGCTTGTCATACTCAATACAGCCTGAGCGGCGGTTGTATTGTGGCTGTTAACGCCGTGTTCCATGTTGCCGCTGATTGCTCCGCCTGAGATCGTAAAAGAGCTGTCCCTGTCCGCGCTTACGCCGCCTGTGTTGCGGGTAATCACGCCGCCTGACATGGTGAACGCGCCGTTTCTCTCTATGCTGACTCCGCCGCTTGATACCTGGCGCGGATTTGTAGTGTTGCCTGAGATTTCACCGCCTGTCATGTTAAACGAACCGAGTATCATAAGACCGCTGCCCTGTGTACTGTTATTCGAGTTGTTGCGTATAACGGAGCCTGAGTTCATGGTAAAAGAGCCGCCTTTTTCTACGCGCATCAATACACCGCCTGTTGACGGAAAAGCGGCGTTGTTGCCGTCAATAATAATATTTTCCAGAACAAGATTCGCGCCATCTGATACTGTGAATAAATTTCCGTTTATCCCGCGTGTAAGAACGATGGGAGTCCCTCGGCTTGAGCCGCGTATGATAAGCCTGCCGCCTGCGGCAACGGCTTTCGGGATTGTAATGCGCGTGTCTATCGTCATGTTCTGACCTATATTGACAACGATATCGCCCCTTACACTGGCATGATCCGCTATGCGCCTTTGGAAAACCGCCATCGTTGTAACGAGGTCTTCATTGCTGCCGACAAACGCACCGGGGATTTCCACAAAGCCCGTATTCGCGCCGTTTCTGTACGAGATGCCGGATATGTCCCCCTGCCTGCTCCAAGAAGCAAAGGCGCCTACAGACATAATTAAATCCGCGGTTGAGCCTTCCGTGTAGTTATAAACGCCGCCGCCGTAGTAGGCGGCATTGATGTTAGGTCTGTTCCACATGACCGTTACGGCATTGTTTGGAGCAGCGCCTTTGTTGATGTTATAATCACCTGATATTATCGGAACAACATTTCCTAAAACGGTTTGCAGTGGGTTATGTTTGCTTGTAGGTCCCGCGATAATGCCGCCGTTTATATTAAGGGATGACGCGCCGCAATGATTCATTATGTTTCCGCCTGTATTGTTGACGATTCTGCCGCCGTTCATGGTGAATGTCCCTACGCTGGCAAGCCCGCCGCGTATACGCACGCCGCCGCCATTGGTTTTGCTTAATAAGGTCATAGTACCGGCATAAGTACCAGAATCAATATAAGTAACATCTGCTGTGTTGGCGGTATTGTTAGAGATTTCTCCGCCGTTCATTGTGAAAAAACTGTTATCTTCGACAAGCACACCGCCGCCTATGTTGTTGCGCAAAACCGCGCCTGAGTTCATTATTAAATTGCTCCCCTTTTTGGTCCATCCAATTATCGCCCGTGTGATTTCATGCCTCCAAGCTTTGCTGATGCCGTCTACTAGCACAATCGGAGTGGTGTTGTCAGGGAAGTTAACCGAGTCGCCGTCAAGTATGATATTCTCCAAAATGAGAGTCGCCCCCGGAATGAACACGCCCGCCGCTTCGCTGCTGCCGTAGGATACGCGTAACATTTCAACAGCCGCGCCGCGCTTTAATGATACCGGGCGTGCAGGATTCGCGCTGCGGATGGTAAGAGTTGCGTTAGTGTTTCGCGGTACAGGTATATTGACTGTCTCATTAAGCGTGATATCCTCTCTGAGTTCTATGACCATATTGCTCTGCGCATTGGCGAAAGATAAAACCTTTAAAAGAAAGTCATTTGCGGGCGTTCGCGGAATATCGCCAATTGTTAAAGTCATCGCATTCCCTGTGTTATCTATTCCAGTAATTCTTAAACCTGAAGGCATTCCGTCGTGCCACACTGCGGCTGGAATAGTCATGCTGTTGAAGTGAGTATTAAGACCCGGGCGGAACAGGTCGGTTATATCTCCCCTGTTGCTGACAGTGCCAAGGTCGTCTCTCCCGTCCGCCTGCATAAGCGCCACGTATGGGAAACCCCGGCTGGCAACCCTCCAGTTGTCGCCGTCCGTGTGGATATGCCATATCGCAAGCCCGGTCCCCGGAGGTATCCCAAAGCGGCGTCCCTCCGAAGCGAGCGCTTCGATATAAAAAGCTTCCTTTTCGTTTCTTCTGTACATTAAAGCGGTATGGCTGTTTGGGATGAGAGTAAATCTTGTCCCGTCTCTTGCGTTTGTTATATCAGTTACATCAATCCACCCTGCGCGGTGCCTGAAAGCGGCGTTGGGATATATGCCGCGCGCCATAATGCACCATATCCCGATTTCGTAAGGAGCTTCTCCTCCGCGCATGGGAGAGTAGAGGTCGGGCCATCCCATCAGCATGTGGCCGTTTTCATGCACAAATGTACGGATTGACGGAATGATAAATGCAGGACCCCAGTCTGTTATCTGATAACGCCTGAAAACGGCTCCCCTTATCGTAACATTGGTATTTAAAGAACCGGCGTGAGGCCAAAGTCCTTCCCTCCATTCGTGGCTTGCGGTGCCAATGTAGAGTATGTTAAACGCCATTATCCTGCCGTTTTCGTCTTTTGTAACCCTCGACAGATCGACATTGGTTCTGGTCAGTTTGTCCATAATTTCGGCGAGAAACATATCAACGTGAGCGCGGCTCTCGGTACTATAGTTCACCTTAACATCGTAATGGCTCTTTGGGTGATCCATGGTAATAACCGTTGTCAAAATGTTGGTATAATCCAGCCTTCCGTTGGAAACATCAAGGAAATAGCCGCGAACGGAACTGCTCCCCGTGTTGAGCCAGTCATTAATCATTTCCCGAGTGACGCTCATGCTCATTCTCTGGTCGGGAAACTGCACCAGCACTGTAAGCCCGACTATGTTCCCTGTTCTGGGATTTAAAGCTGCCGCTGTAGCGCCGGAAGCCGGAGCGGGAGTCTGCTGTACTGGCTGCGTCGGCGTTGCCTGTTGCGGCGTTTGCTGTTGCTGAGGCTGCGCCGTCTGTGCCGGCTGCGTTGCAGTCTGGCTGCCTTGAACATTTACCGAATAATTTCCGCGTGCGCCGGTGCCGTAAACTCCCGCGAAGAAAGTGAAAACTTCCCCTTCGCGTAAAACCCGTGTAAAGTAAAAATTTCTGCCTTCACCGCTGTTATCGTCAATAGTCCCTGTGCCGCTTGCCGCCGAAAAAGTCTCCGGGTCTAAGGTGCCGTTGTTTGAAGAGAAAAAAGCGTAATTCCCGTCAGTTGGTGCGGTAAAACGTAACTCTGTCCTTGCGCCGCTGAATATAGTAACGGGCGTCGCGGTGTTCACCGTGAGGGATACTGTTGCTCCTGCAGGCTGCTGGACCGCAATCTGACTGCCTTGAACGTTTACCGTGTAACTGCCGGTTCCGCTGTCACGGCGAACTCCTGCGAAGAAAGTGAAAAGCTCGCCCGCGCTTAAAACCCGCGAAAAACGAAAATTATTACCTTCCCCGCTGTCATCGTTTATACTTCCTGTACCGATCGCCGCTGAAAACGCCGTTGGGTCAAGCGTCCCGTTGTTTGTAGATTCAAACTTGAATTCCCCCGCATAAGGAGCGGTAAAACTCAACTGCACCCTCTGTCTGTTATTTATATTGACAGCCGCTGGGGCGTTTGCCGTAATGGATACCGAAGGGATGGCGCTGACGCTCACCGTGTAACTGCCGCTCCCCCTGTTGCTGTGAACGCCAGCGAAGAAAGTGAAAACTTCTCCAGCGCGTAAATTCTGTGTAAAGAGGAAATTTTTGCCTTCTCCGCCGTCATCGTTAATACTCGCCGCGCTTCCCGTGCCGCTTGCCGCCGAAAACGCCACCGGGTCTAACGAACCGTTGTTTGAAGATTCAAACGTGAAAAATCCCGCTGAAGGCGCGGTAAAACTCAACTGCACCCTTTGCCCGTTGTTTATATTGACTGCTGCCGGAGTGTTTACCGTAAGCGCTTGCGGCGATGACTGTTGAGCGTGCAGGATGCCTGGGAACAGGACGAAAATTATTAAAATAAGTAAATTGTATTTCGATTTCATAAGTTCCTCTTTTTCATTGCCCACTTAGCGTGATCATTTAAATGGAAAGTGTTAGAAATTTGATTTTTGCTTTTACCATTGATATATAATGTATTATTTTACTTATTTCTTGTCAATATAATAAAATAAATACTTGTAAAAGTCAGTAATATAAGTGTTCAGACATCATTTGTTTAGAACGTTAAGTGAAATATGGATTCAGGGAAGCAGTGTATAATATATCATACATTAAAATTTAATAAAAAATAGTTAAAAATGTTCATTTTTATTTCTTGTTTATATTAGAATTTATGATAATATACATACAGGAGTAAAGGCTATTTTATGTATAAGAACGATAAATTATTAGAAAATGTTTTAAACGAAATTGAAGCCGGGCTAAAGGCGGATATTGACACCGAATATCTTGCGGATAAATTTGCCGTATCATCAACTCATTTGCGGTTGCTTTTTAAATCGGCGTTCGGTCAGACTATCGGTTCGTATATTCGTTCCAGAAAAATGGCAGTAAGCATTGAAGATCTCCTTGGAACTAACTTGAATGTTCTGGATATTGCTTACGATTACGGACTTGGCTATGAACAATCATATATCAGGGCTTTCAAACGGGAATACGGACTAACCCCCGGCGAAATGCGTAAATCAAAATCAGATAAAATAATAAAAAAAACTTCCCCCTTATGTTTGTTTGATCGTATCAGTTTGACAAATACAAATTTACAGGGTATTGATACTATTAAAACAACGCAAAGCGGAATTCGCGGCGCTTATAATTTTGAAACATGGTATGACACAGGAAATATCGCAATGTCATTGACAAACAGCGGAGGTTTTAAATGCAAGTGGACAAACGCAGGCGATGCGATTTTCCGCACAGGTAAACATTTTGATGAACTTTTAACACATTCGCAAATTGGAAATATAGAGGTCGATTTTGGGATCAGCTTTTTAAGCCGGGGCGGTTCGTATTTGGGTGTTTACGGCTGGACGATTGATCCATTAGTTGAATTTTATATAGTAGAAAACGGATTAATCAACAGTTTCCATAACATAGATCATAAAGCAAACATCAATATAAACGAAGGTTCTTATAAAATATATGAATTTAATAAAAAAAAGTTACCTTCAATTATAGGTATAAGCGATTTTAAACAATTCTGGAGTGTACGTACAAATAATCGCTCAAGCGGAACAATAAATGTAAGTAAACATTTTAACGCATGGGAAAAATTGGGTATGCGTCTTGGAACAATACACGAAATCTCATCTTTCGTAGAAGGGATTCAAAGTTCCGGAGCCGCGGAAGTTTATCGTAATATTTTATCATTGGATAAAAAAGCCATAAAGAAAAAAAGCGCATAAAAAAACAGAATATTGAATATTTAAATTTTATAAATAAAACAAGACGTATTTAAAAGTATTAAAAAGCTCCGCCTGTAAAGACGGAGCTGTAAGTAAATAAATTTTCTTTAAATAAAGAACGCTGTAAAGCGCTCCTCACTTAATTAATGCGCCGGCGCTTCAGTAATATTTACAAAGAAGTTAGCTGATTGTCCTCTTACTATAACTGTTACTCTCTGCTGTCTGCCAATGCGGTTAGGTTCGTAACCGCTTGTTGTAAGCTGTTCTATAGGAATAAGCACTGATCTTTTCTTGGTTGGATCCCTGCCTGTATAGTTGCCGGTAACCTCGATACCTGTAAGGTCTAATGCCTCTCCCACGAAATAATCGGTCTTGGTCGGCGGTTTTTCCAGCACTATGCTCGTAAGCGCCATAACTTCAACATCAAAGTTTGCGCTTCTGCCGTTCTTGGAAACCGTTAAACGCTGAATGCCAACGTCATTCCCGTTAAAACCGGTAACATCATCCCTTGTTATGGTAAGCGTTTCAGGGGGAATTCCATCACCCCATACCCCTCTAACTGTAAGATCGGTCAGATCAAGAGCATCACCCTGTAAATAATCAAGCTTTTTGGGGAGCTGTATTATATTAAGACTCGCCATGCTTCTGACATCAACTTCGAATGTGGTTTGTATTCCTTCGTATGTAACCCTGATAACCTGCTTACCCGGCTGATCTTTCATAAACCCGGTAATCTCAAGGTAATTAAGTTCAATTTTATGGCTTCCCATTTGATCCCATTCACCGCGTACTTCAAGACCCGGCCATGCGCGATCCGGTTCCTGTCCTTCTTTAAAAAGAGCGACTCTTGGCGGAGATGCGACAGTCAATGAACGTAATGCCATTACTTCTGTTACGAAGCTGACTTCCTGTCTTTGCACCCTGATTTTTACTGTTTGAGGGCCTGGTGTGTGTTTATTGAAAGTGATACTCCCCTGAGTTACCGATACAGTTCTCCGTTGTCCGTCTTTATACATTGCCCATACTGTTATTTCCTTGGGATTAATATCCTGTCCCTGCCGCACTTGTTTTGGACCATCGGCATTTTCTTCCATGAAATCAATTTGCATTGATTTACACCCTATAAAAACTGGAATCAGCAGCACTACGGCGCTGATAGCCAACAACTTTAGATTCTTCATTATCACTCCTTTTTATACTAAGACTTAACATATAGAAACCGTCTCAGTATATTTAAAAATAAATATATTTCACAATTTATCACAATTTTAACAAATTGTCCAGACTGATTTATTATTTTTTGTAATAATGGGTATACTCGTAAAAAGATGTTATTATTTGAATAATATTGCTTTGTGTCCTTGCGAGAACTTATTTCTGTATTCTTCTGACAAATCTCTGCATACTTGGCTTAAAGTTCTCAAGAAGTAACGATCTTGAAAAGAAATCTGTTTCGGCGGGTATGTCTATCGATACATCGATTTTTTTTTCATCGGCTTTTTCTATTACTTTTGACAGCAGGGTTTTGCCTATGCCCATGCCGCGGTATTCGTTTTTAACTTCGAACGCGTTTATCTGCAAAATTGAGCCGTCGTAAACGGCGTTGATGCTTCCTGCGATTTCTCCGTCCGCGCTTTCAGCGATAAAGTAAAAATCGCTTTCTCCTTCTCTTATTATAAAATCTTCAAGAACAAGTGATATTGTGTCTTCAGGTTCAGCGCCGATTGGCTCTAGCCCCCATTCTTCCCTGAGAGAGTTGAACCACGAGATAACCTCATTTTTCATTTTTTGTTCTTTAAAGGTGAACCACATCTTTTCTGTGCCGGGATACTGTTCCAGCACATCCCTGAAAGCGCGGAAAACGCCTTTGCTTTTATTTAAGGATTCCGATAACTCCTGGCGTAAAACAGGATTCTTTAAAGAAGATGTAAATTTTTCCATTAGTCGATAACCGTCTTTCGGCTCCCATTCAGGAAGAGCGATATATCGTTCAGTGTCATCATAGTCAGGATTTTCCATAAACTCGTTAAAGTTTACATCAACAACACAGCCTTCATGGGTATCCAAAAGAAAATCGCTGTCTTGATTTTCCATATAAAAAAGAATATCATCCATCAGAGCATTATCCAACTCAAAGCGCATAAAGAATTATAGCATAAAAAAGAAAAAAGGGATAATATTAGGAACGGAGTTTAATATGGAATCAATGAAAAGAACTGCCAACTGCGGTTCTCTGCGAAAAAATGATGCGGGAAAAACTGTTGTTTTAAACGGCTGGGTTCATCGTAAACGCAATCACGGCGGGATTTTTTTTATTAATTTAAGAGATCGTTACGGTATTACGCAGGTGACTGTTGATACCGAAAAAAATACAGAACTTGCCGCTGTTTGCGACGAGCTTAGAAATGAATATTGCATCGCAGCGCAGGGGATTGTAAGCGCGCGCCCGCACGATATGGTAAACGCGTCGATGGAAACAGGCGAAATAGAACTAACAGCGTCTGAAATCATTATTTTAAATAAAGCTGAGGTTCTGCCTTTTCAAATTGATGAAGAAAGCAAAGCCAACGAAGATTTGCGTCTTAAGTACCGCTACCTTGATCTTAGAAGCTCAGGGATGCAGCAAAGAATTAAACTCAGAAGCGATATAACATTCGCCGTGCGTGAATGGATGACATCTAACGGTTTTTACGAAATTGAAACTCCGACTTTTATTAAATCCACTCCCGAAGGAGCAAGGGATTATCTTGTTCCTTCACGGCTGTATCCGGGTAAATTTTACGCTCTTCCTCAGTCGCCGCAGCTTTACAAGCAGATTTTAATGGTTTCCGGTTTTGATAAATATTTTCAGATAGCGCGCTGCTACCGCGACGAAGATTCAAGGGGAGACAGGCAGCCTGAGTTTACGCAAATAGACGTGGAGATGTCTTTCGTTTCAAGGGACGATGTCCTGTCCATGACAGAAGGCATGATGTGCCATGTTTTTAAAAAGATAAAAAATATTGAACTTCCCAAAACATTTCGCCGCCTGTCATGGGAAGAGGCGATGGAGCTTTACGGAAGCGATAAACCGGACCTTCGCTTTGATATGCAGTTGATCGATTTTAAAGCCTATGCAGAAACAAGCAGTTTCCAGGCATTTAAAGACGCGCTTGGCGCAGGCGGCGCTGTCAAAGCGCTTGTTGTAAAAGGCAAAGCGGATTACTCGCGCAAACAAATAGAAGAACTGGAAGCCCATGCGAAGATTTACAAGGCAAAGGGCATGGCATGGATGAAAGTGACAGGGGGCGCTTTAGAAGGCGGCGCGTCAAAATTCTTTGCTGAAAATGTTTCGCAGGTGATAGAAGGGCTTAAAGCGAAAGACGGCGATCTTATTCTTATGGTCGCGGACGCTAACAGAAAGACAGCGAACGCTGCTTTGGGAGCCGTGCGTTCAAAACTTGGGCGCGATTTGGCGTTATGCGACAGTGAAAAATTTGAATTTGTTTGGATTGTTGACTTTCCGATGTTTGAATACAACGAAGAAGAAAAAAAATGGGAAGCCGCGCACCACCTGTTTACATGGCCGCAGGAAAAATACCATGCGACAATGGAAAGCGATCCTGGTTCTGTTAAAGGCGACCTTTACGACCTTGTATTAAACGGTTACGAGCTGGCTTCAGGTTCAATTCGTATCCACGATTCATCAATGCAAAAACGCGTCTTTGAAATAGCGGGAATTGATCCTGCGCAAGCCGAAAAAAAATTCGGCTTTTTAACAGAGGCGTTCAAATACGGTGCGCCTCCACACGGCGGAATCGCCCCCGGTCTCGACCGCCTTGTAATGATAATGGCAGGCTGTACATCTTTAAAAGATGTAATCGCATTCCCTAAAAATTCATTCGCGGTAAGCCCCATGGACGATTGCCCCTCAGAAGTCGACCAAAAACAATTAGACGAACTCGGGATAATTATTAGAAAAGAGGAATAGGAAGAGGAACAAATCTATTTATTTAAGTGTTCTTCAAGAAGCTTTCTTTTGTCTTCAGGTATCGGTGTTGTCTGCTGTTTGATAAAATCGAAATATACAATTACGGCGGTGCCTTTGACGCAAAGACGGTTATTCTGCCATGCTTCGTGTGATACTGTAAATGATTTTGTTCCGATTTTTGAAATCCATGTTTTTATTTCCACTTCGCCTTTAAAAAACATCTGTCCTACAAAGTCAAAGTCGATATGCGCCATGATTAAAGGAAAAACATTTTTATCCAGTGTTAAATCGGGATCGAACATCCTAAGGATTTCTGTTCTTCCCATTTCGAACCAAATGGAAGGAACCGTATTATTTACATGGCCAAGGCCGTCAATATCTCCGAAACGCGGACTAATTTTTAAGCTATACATGCTGAAAACTTATAATAAAAGTAAAAAAGTTTCAATACTTAGCGCAGGTTAAGGCTGTTAAGATAATTTTCATAATTTGTTTGAGCGGTTTTTAAATCCGCGTTTGCCTTGTCCAATGCAGGGGATAACGCGTCAATCTCGCTGTCCAGGGAGACAAGGCGCCTTAAATAATCCTGGCCCTGCTGACTGGTACTTCCCGCGGCTTCAAGGTTCCTTCTGATTCTGTCCTGATCCGCTATTAGTCTTGCGCGGGATGCTTCGATATTTTTAACCGCCGCGTCCGCTGAATCAACTTCTTTTTTTAATTCGATAGCGCGTTCTAATGCGCGCCTTACATTAGCCGGGATTTCCTGATTACTCGAATAGCTTAAAAATGCTTCAGGGCGAAGAGACAGGAGAGTGATCCTCTCTGATACTGGTCTTTTTTCATTAACGGACAGATTCGTTTCGCGGTTAGCAGGTAATGTTAATTCAAAGCGGTATTGGGATGAAGTTTGTTCCGTTGCTTTTGGGGAGACAAGTTCCGCTTGCGATATTTTTGAATGTTCGATAACAAGCAGTTTTGAATCTGAACCTGAATTTTTAAAAGTGTAATTTTTTGTGTAGTTAATATCGCGTGTAATTGTCATAACACCGGATGCTACCGTAACCGCGCTTACCACATTTGCGCTAGTGCTGCTTGATAAAGCTGTAACAGAAAGATCCTCTCCAAAAGAAATCAGTCTTTTTTCATCTTCGTTCCAGAATTCCAAAAGCGCGTCTCCCGCGTAAACGCCGTCATAAACTGTAATGGGACCTGCGGGAAGTTTCATTTTACTTGTGTTAGTTATTTCCGCTCCTAAACGCGGATAATTGCCGCCTGAATAAATTAAAATCTTGCGCGCGTCAATGTTTACTTCTACAAGCGGAAGCATCGCGCTCATGCGTCTGTCCAGGTTTACCGGGTTTTTAATTGTAAATTCAAATTGTCCGCCTGCGGCACCCGCTTCGGCGGTTTGTACAACGCCGCCTGCAAGGCTTACAGCAGGAGAAGGAGCTCTCATCAGCATCATGCTGTCGTTAGCCATTTCCGTCATGTTTTCTTCTTTTGCTCTGGAAGTCATCGCAAACCCCTGATCATGAACTGCCGCCGCGGCGGTTCCCGCGATTGAAAGCGGCAGTACAGGGCGTGAAACATAATAAGGCGGGTAAAGATTTTGAATGAACGAGGATGGACGGCCGGCAACAAGCGATAATGTCACATTATTCCAGTCATTGTCGCTGTCATTGTCTACAATCGCCCAGCCCTGAAACAATGGTTTAGACGCGCCAAGATCGAGACGGTAAGATACTTTCCACACAGGAGACGGTATCACATAACTTATTGATACATTCCTTCTGCCGCTTCCTGGAAGACTGACAGTCAAATCGCGCGAAGATGTATTACCGGAAGCGGCAAGCAAGTCTAGAGCGCGGTTTAAATCCTGTTCAATAGATTTATCTGTAAAACTTATTGAACTGATTTCGCTTAAACTAAAAGATTTTAAACCTTGCTCCGTGCTGATAAGAAGCCAGGGTTCAGAAGGTTCAGAGCGGTATTCGACGCCGACAATTTTTCCGGTATGCGCCGACGATGATGTAATTTCAATTTCAGAACCTCTAAGCCTTGAAAGAATCGCGGCAAAACCGGGATAGTCAGATAAATCAATTTTTAAACTGCGTAATGTCTGATATAAAGTTTGTTCGGATTGATATTTTACAGACGGATTTGCAGATAACGGATCGTTTATAACAAGAGTTTTAAGCGCGTCATTTACAGCATCCTGTCTGAATGGAATTGTAATATTCACGCTTGATGAAAGCGAGCCAGAATGTTCATAATACGCAAGCCCGGATGTAAGAATGACAACTTTTTTAAGCGGAAGGGTTTGAGCCTGCGCATTTTCTGCTGAAGCTGTCTGAGCGCGGCTGTCCTGAATACCCTGTGCCCAAAGATTCGCGGCAAGAAAAAGAAGCGTAAAAAACGCGGTTTTATTTTTCATATTCCAGTTTTAATGTTATAGTCGGCTGATCGCAGATTTCCGCTGGACCGTAATATTGAATCGCACCGGGGAACATGAAGCATGTTTTTTCCGCCCACGTATCGCGGTTCTTAACGAATGTTTTATAAGGATTTCCGTTAAGATCGACTAACGCTTTTTTTATTACAGGCTTTTTGGAGCCGTGGCGCTGTTCCATGTTCATCATCATTGTTAAAGGAACGCCGCCTGCTTGCCATTTGGAAGCGGGAGCTATTAAATTTCTTACACTGGAAATGTAGCCTGTAAGACCGGACGCGATAAGCACAAAGGCGCTGAAACCAAGAGAATAGCAGTAGTCGGCATCAAAGTTGGAAGGGAAGGCGCAGCGTCCTTCATAACCGAAGAAATGAGTTTGATAGCTGAAGCTGCCTGAGTAGAGCTGTTTTTCTTTCATCGCGGCAAGCCTTCTTTCCACCATACCGACAAGAAGTTTTTCTGTTTCAATTCTGGAAACCTGCACATTGCCGTGAGGATCCCTGTCCATCAAAAATTGCTTGGCGATATCAGGCGGAAGCGTCTGCATGATCCTGTATGAAGATTCCGGAATGCGGCTGGAAAGCCAGTACATCTGGTCTATTAAATTGGTGATGGCTGCAAAGGATTGTTCTTCTTCTGCAATTACGTCATTTAATTCGAAGATCAGTTTTTTAATTTCGGGGATAAACTCGACAAGCCCTTCGGGAATCAGCACAATGCCGAAATCGTCGCCGTTTTCAGCGCGCTTAACAACGGACGCGCAAATTTGGTCGACAATTTTTTCCAAAGAAAGTTGTTTTGATTCGACCTCTTCGGAAATAAGGCAAATATTCGGCTGTGTCTGGAACGCACATTCAAGAGCGATGTGGCTCGCGGCGCGTCCCATCAATTTAATAAAATGCCAGTATTTTTTTGCGCTGTTTGTGTCTTTGCAGAGATTGCCGATAAGTTCTGAATAAGTTTTGCAGGCAGTGTCAAACCCGAATGATGTCTCGATATAGTCATTTTTTAAATCGCCGTCGATTGTTTTAGGGCAGCCTATAACCAGAGTTGATGATCCGTTAGCAAGAAAATATTCCGCTAAAAGAGCGGCGTTTGTGTTTGAATCATCGCCGCCGATTATTACGACAGCGTCCAGTTTTAATTTTTTAGCGGTTTCCATGGAAGACGCGAACTGCTGCGGTGTTTCGATTTTTGTGCGCCCGGAACCGATTATATCAAAGCCGCCTGTATTGCGGTACTCATCGATAATTTCAGGCGTAAGAATTATTGACTTATTGTTGATTAAGCCGCTTGGACCGCCTTTAAACCCGTAAAGGGTAGAGTTGGGATTTGCTTTTTTTAAACCGTCAAACAAACCTGCGATTACATTGTGCCCGCCTGGTGCCTGTCCGCCTGAAAGAATAACGCCGACCTTTAACTCATGCCGTATATTTGAATTTTTTCCTTTTACAAATGAAACAATCGGTTTTCCGTAAGTGTTTTTAAAAATTGAACGGAGTTCTTCAAAATCGGAGATAGCTTGAGTTGGTTCTCCTTTTTCTACAGCGATACTCTCAATGGAACCTGATAAACATTCAGGTAATTTGGGCTTATAGGTATAACGGGCATTTTGTAACGCAGATATACTCATCTATATACTCCTGGGCAGTTATGTTATATTGGTAAAAGACGGAAACTGCTGTCTGGAGCGTTCCCGCCCGGACAGATTATTTGTTTTTATGTCTGTTTTTTCGCAGTTTTTTCTTGCGTTTATGGGTAGCGATTTTTCGCAGTTTGCGCTTTCTTCCGCAGGGCACTTAAACTCTCCTAAAAAACGAATATTAACGGCTCAAGCCGCTTTGTCTCATTATGCTGGAATGACGTAAAAAGGTCAAGAGGGGGAATAGTCAAACATTCAGGCTAAATTGCAGTAAATATTGATGTTAAATTAAATTACTGATGTATTTGCCAGAGCGAGGAGGGGGCGAACGTTTCAGACGATTAAGCTTCAGCGAAGTATTTGCGTAGTATAAAGCATCACCCTGCCTTATTTCTTTTTATTAAGTCTATAAAAGGTTACCAAAGATAACTGGATATAAGTTCTGGATGGGTTATACTGAACGAACAAAAAAATTGTGGCGTGTAAGATACTCTTTTATAGCGGCGGTTGATGGTTTGACCGGATTTCTCGAGGCGATAAATGCTGTAATTAAAGACGTCGAAGTTTAATTATATATTGTCCAATTTGTTCAAAATTCTGTAAAGTATGTGGTTTATAAAGATCGTAAACGGTTACAGCCGACTTAAAAGAGATTTATCTGGCTCTGTCTGTGAATGACACCGAGGTCGCTTTGGATAATTTTGTCGAACTAATGGTTCGCGGGTTTGTTTACACGACAAACTTGATTGAATCTATAAATTATACACTCTAGCGGAACTTAAAACCTGTCAATCATTTCCGAACAACGAAGCTGCGATAAAATTGATTTTTTTGATCTTGTAAAAAATTTTATAAAGACGAACAATGCCTATCAGGAATTGAGGAGAGATATTAAAACAATTTGCACTCACCTACGGAGACAAAATCCCATTATGAGATATTTTTATTTTACACATTAGGTAATCTCTATAAACCGAGAAAAAAACTGAGTTTTTTTATAAGTTTATTACCCAATGGTAATTGATTTTTATTAACATTAATTATTTCCTGAAGATATTCTTTTGCAGAACAAAGATAAACAGATCTACGATATGTTCTCTTACAGTATTTAATGTCAACATTATTTACGACATTTGTTAACTCTGCATCATCATATAAAGTATATAAATATTTTAATTCTTTATCTTGCGGTAATTTTACTTTTAAAATTTTATGCATACAATTAAAATTGTCAGGTCGATTATATAATTTAGCTATGCATCTATCAGAAAGAGAGATAAGAGGTTTTAAGAATTTTTCTAATTCATCATTATATCGTCTTTGTGAAACAAATTTAGTATTTTTTCCGTCATATATTATTACTTTTTCTTCCTTGTGTAACCCATTTTGCAACGCACTAAATGCATACAACAAAAGTTGATGTAGATATCGTTTGTTTTTATATTTCGGATCGTTATAAAAATATTTTTTAATATAATATATAAAAACAGCAAAGCTAATTTTTGGGATTAAAAAATATGAAATTTTTATTCCCGCTTGCTCGTTAACACAGCCGCAATAAAAACATTTATTAAAAAATTGTTTTTCAAAATCATCTTCCAGCACCAAGATATCCTTGTGATATAACAAATATTGGAACGTACATAGAAGCAATGCATTTACATCACAATCACTGTGTCGTTGCATAACCTTTATTTCATGAAAGTTTCGTGTTTTTAACATTGCTGTTCATCCTGTTGTTTTTATTAATTGATTCTTCAAATTCATTAACAAGTTTATCGAAATATAAAAGAATACGATTAGCAACTTGTGGCTCAAACGTGTCAGAGCTTATGTCTACTCGAACAAGCTTTTTCTCATTATGTGGTAAAACAAAAATAAAAAAATTCTTTGTTTTTATAAAATGTATAATAAAATGAGTTTCTCTGTTATATACCTTCACTTGCACATTAGAATTATGAAAAAGCTTTACAACCTTTTCATTTCCTACATAAAGTTTCACTATCCCCTTCGTTGCCAGTAATTTTAACTGTGCGGCTACTTTTTTCTGTAATGGTTTATTCATTGATAAAAAAGTGCCACTTGTCATAATTACTTCAGGGTTGTTTTCATCGTCATATAGTTTCTTCAAGAAATTTACAAGATGAAGAGAATAATCAGACTCGCAAACGTCATAAACAAAACCATACTTTGAAACATGGTTTTTCTCCATCATGCCGTCGCCGTATAAACCCTTGAAACCAGTATATTCAAATCCTTTGTCTATGTTGCGAAGAAGATCATATTCCGACATTTTACAGAGAGCATCTTTCATGGATAAATCGTTCATAAATTTATCCTCACTTTTAATTTATTAATAATAAGAGAACTACTATGAGCGCCAAGCTCATAATCAAAAACCGATATGGGGTTACTCGCTATACTAAACATAAAATGGCTCCTTTTAATTTAATTTACATATCCTATGTTTTATTATTCCAAACGGGGGGGAATATGGAATTGTAAAATTAAATTAAAAAGATGATAAGAAATTAATAAAAAGTAGAGAGATGTCATGAGAAAAATATTGTTTTTACTGTACATGCCTATAAAGCTTATCAAAGTAAGAAGGGATGACTTGACTAATTTAATTTTATATTTGAAATTATTATTTGACAAACACTGACGCCCTCGCCGACTGAGACTTTCCGGCTCGGATTTAGGTGAGAAAACAGCTTTTGAAGAAACCATACAAGACATTTTTACTCCATCCCCAAAAACTGTCAAGTCCTTTTTATAGAAATTTTCTTATTTTTTTCAATAATCTGTATATTTACTATAACGCATGTATAGTAAATATACTAGCATTATATTAAGAATAAATGTATTATATTATCGGATTAATATTAGGTAACATTTAGATAAAATATTTAGAATTTTGTAACATATTTTTTACTTCATGTATAAGTAGTAATTTATATATCAAGACAAGATTAGAAACTTGTGTAATTAAAAATGGGAAGATTTATTATCTACTTTTTCTTAGCCTTTTGCATGATCATAAAAATTAATTTCATAGCCGATTCATTATTTGGAAATGAAAGACGAGTTTAAAGTTTCTTTGAAGTGTGTGATTAAGTGATTCTATCGCGTTAGTTGTATAAATAGCCTTGCGCATTTCCGGTGAAAATTTCATGAAAGGTATTACTTCGTTCCAGCGATTTCCCCATGACCTGGAAATCATTGAATATTTCTTATCCCATTTTTCAGAAAAATGATCTAACACGGAAAGAGCGGTATTCTCAGAAGGGGTAAAATAAAAATTCTTTTAATCAACGGTTAATGCTTTTCGATCTTTGTTAGGTATATACTTCATTGAGCTTCGAACCATGTAAACTCGGACTAAAGTCCGTATGCAAAGCTGAACCTCGGTCTTTGGAAATATTGAATTGATAGCTTCCGGAAATCCTGTAAGTCCGTCAACCATGGCAATCAAAATATCTTTAAAACTGCGATTTTTAAACTCGTTCAATATTCCCATCGCCAGAGCCAAATAAACCGACTTTTTACTCACATGTCCTTCATCACTAATATTTACCCTTAACGCATCGATGAACATCACCGGGTAAAACGCTTCCAAAGGTCTGTTCTGCCATTCATTCATTAACGTTATTAATTTATTTCAAGTTTTCCTGTATTGCGTTAGTTGAGAGCCCAAGACTGTACATCAAAAGTATTTTTAATCGAACTCGCGCCATTCTCTTTAATGCTTCGGCACTATCTGCGGTTCATATTCACCGTTACAGTCTCTTAGATCATCTATTTCCATCTGTCTTTGATCTGTCCGTAAGGTCTTTAATGATGTGGCATTTTGATGGTTCTTTGTTTCTTTTTCACAGGATTGATTTTTTTCATAACCGATCTGCTCGGTCAGTTCCGCCTGCATTGCTCTTTCAATAAGAGCCTCGCACGGACTTTAGTACGAAACTATTTGATTAAACCGTCTTGACCATAAAAGAAATCTGATCCTTTGTATTCCTTCAGCAGTTCGTCTAATACCTCTTTGGTAATCGCCATACTTTTTTCCTTGGTAGTATAACGTTTTATATAAAATTATTTATAGGCTCTCGAACTAAAAACTATTACCATTATTTTTACTATTATAGGAGATATATCTACGCCTATTTTATTAAATATACCGAATGTAAAAACAGCATCCAACATTAATTAACCGTCCGTTTCCAAACCTACAGGCATCTTAGAAGGTAAAAATTTTTACATCCCCTAGGGGAGTCGAACCCCTGTTGCCGGGATGAAAACCCGGTGTCCTGACCACTAGACGAAGGGGACTTTTTTAAAGTCCTGAGTGAATATATGAAATTTATGAAAAAATGTCAAGCATTTCTCCAATCCCTTTATTCAAGCCTGAAAGAGCCAATGGTCCCGATACCTGTTCCCCTGTAAATAAAGTAAATCGCCTGTATGCCGTCAGGGATTGATATATCGCAGGAAAATTCTTTCCAGATGTTGCTGCTGATTACATCGATTTTCCCAAGAGGTTCGCCGTCCCATTTTGTTTTTACCTCAAAAAAACCCCGGCAGTAACCGCGTATTTTAACGGATACTTTCGTGATTCCCCTGCAATCGAAATATTTAAAACCCACTCCGCAGTTATCCAGTATGTTTGTGATAAAACCGGTTTTTAAATTCTGCGATGTTTCATCGCATTCATCCTGTGTTATAAAAGGCATATAGGGGTTTCTGTTTGGCATACAGGTTTTTGCGGGTGCAGCAATTTCTTCCATGGAGAATATATTACATGCGATGTACGCGGGATAAACTCCGGGAGCGGGCAGCGGCTCGCCGTTAGGACCGCTGGAAGTCATCTCTGCCTGTTCAATCGAACCGTCTTCGTTGATTTTTATCGGTTCAAAACAGGCTTGCCTTGAAAATTCATTTCCGTTTGTGTGCCTGTGGTAAAAAACATACCACTTGCCGGAAATTTCAATGATGCTGCCGTGGTTGTTGTTGCCAAAGTACATTTGTTTTTTTGCCGGTTTATAAGTGTCTATGTTTAAATCGGCATTGCTTACGATAACTCCGCCGTATTTAAAATCTTTAACAGGGTTTTTGCTTGTCGCATAACAGAGTTCATTCATTGAATAGGCGGAGTATATAAAATAATATGTGTCATCTTTTTTTCTGATGGAAGAGGCTTCAAAAAACTCATGGCCTTCAAAACCAGTGCCTTTGCTTGCGTTAATGCCGGGTATTATTTGGTAAGGGCCTTCCTGAATTGTCAGCATATCATTTCCAAGAACAACGGCAATGGAATGATTTCTGTAATCTTCTACGGTTTTTCCCTTTCCTGTGCATTGCCCTGAATAAAGGTATGTTTTACCGCCTTCTGTTAAAACAGCGGGATCAAATTGAGGTACATCTTTTTCTCTCTTACCCAGCAACATTCCGTCGGGATAATGAACGTATCCAAGGAATTCATATCTGCCTGCAGGGGTTGGACTTACCGCAACTGAAATGACTTCAGCTTTATCAAGGACATAGTAGAGATAATATTTGCCGTCAGGACCTTGCGTTACATCGGGAGCGTAGAGATGCATAGCGGCATCCCTGTTTTGCGGGTCATCTGTTTTTTTGTAAATTATGCCTTCGTATTTCCAGTTTGTTAAATCATCTTCGCTTGCCGACCAGCAGACATAATCGTTCATGCAATATGCGTAACCGTTAAACCTGTCGTGAGAGCCGTATAAATAAACCCTTTTTTTACCGTTATCATCATTAAAAATATGAGGTTCGCCGTCGGGGATATATTCCCATGACGGAAGGAAAGGATTATACGCCTGTTTTTTTGACATATTCTTATTGCCCCCTTTTAAAATATGTACTAAAATTATTTATTACTCAAGACGAGGTGTGCCATTAAATTAGAACTTTTTACATTCTGCGATTTCGCGCAGGAAAATCACGGAAAACTTACAATCGTGGGTACTTTCGACACAATCATCTCACGAAACTTTCCGTGTGTTCATCCGCAGCTTTCTGTGGTTATAAGGCTACGCTTTGATCTTTGGGAATTTGGAAATCATGCTTTTAAAATCGAAACGCGCAACCTGGAAGGGGAGACGAGTATGGAACCCATCAACGGCACTCTCGATGTAAGGGGCGGCGGAAACGCGTCGGCGGTTTCACACCTTGTTTTCAGTATTGCAAACCTTCACTTTAAAGAACCTGGTCTTATAAACTTCGTTCTTTTCATAGACGAAAAAGAAGTAGACTCTGTTCCGTTATACGTCAGAAAAGGTTAAATCTTAGAAACACGCGATAAGAGAAGAAAGTCTGCTAAAACCAGTGCGGTCATGGCTTCTACCACAACTACAGCTCTTGGGACAATGCAGGTGTCGTGGCGGCCTTTTATTTCTATTTCCTGAATGCTTCCGTTTTTGTCGTAGGCTTTTTGTTTTTTGGATATTGACGGCGTTGGCTTGAATGCCGCTTTAAATAAAATGTCTTGTCCTGTTGAAATGCCGCCTAATATACCGCCGCAGTTGTTTGTTGCGTATTTTCCGTTTCCGTTTTCGCAGGGTTGATCGTTGTTTTCGCTGCCTTTCATTTCCGCGGCGCTGAAGCCTGCGCCAAATTCAATGCCTTTGCACGCACCGATAGAAATTACCGCGGCGGCAAGACGGGCATCCAGTTTATCAAAAACAGGCTCTCCAAGACCTGCGGGAACTCCCGTAACCTTACAGGATATTATGCCGCCTGCGCTGTCTCCCTCTGCTCGCAGTTTTTCGATATCAGGCGATGAAAGGCTTTGCGCTGAAACTGCAATTCCATGCAAAGACAAAAGTTTTTTCGCGACAGCGCCCGCCGCGACTCTGGAAAGAGTCTCCCTTCCTGAACTTCGCCCGCCGCCGCGATGATCGCGAAAGCCGTATTTTGCCTGCCATGTAAAATCCGCATGCCCCGGTCTGTAAATATCTTTCAGCCTGTCATAGTCGCCTGAGTTTTGATTTTTATTTTTTACGATGATTGCGATTGGGCTTCCGAGAGTTTTGCCTTCAAAAATGCCGGATAAAATTTCAGGCGTATCGGTTTCGTCTCTGGAACCGTGTGCGCTTCCCGGACGGCGGCGTTCAAGTTCTTTTTCAATTTCGTTAGTTGAAATTTCAAGACCTGCGGGGCAGCCGTCTATCACGCAGCCCATCGCCTCTCCGTGAGATTCGCCGAATGTTGTTACTCTGAATATTCTACCAAAGATGTTTGACATAATAAATTATAAATACCTTCTTTCATCATCATTGCCGACTTTTGCGTATAATTCTATATGCTGTTTGGCGGTGCTTTGAGCGATTTTATGCATAAGAATTTCCTCAACCTGAAAAAGTCCGACTTCACCTGACATATGAACGTCAATTCTGACAGGTTTTTCATTTCCTGCCTGTATTTCAACATATTCAATAGAGTTTGCAGAAAATTGATGTATAAGACCGACACGCGGAGTGTGTATCATGTGGATGGGAATGCGCGCCCTTCCTTTGGTCATATCGCAGCCGTCCGCGACCTGCACAATACCTGCTTCCAGCGAAGAAACGGTTATTGTGCCCATGTGACCTGCAATGCCTTCAAGAGCCAGTGCGCGGATCATTACCCTTTTTTTAATATCATCATGGTAAACCTGATCCAGAATACGGTCGATTAACGGCATTGCAAGCGCAATGCTGTGCATTTCATGATTCTGCCTTCCCATTCCCATGCCTAAATCATGGAACATTGCGGCAAGTATTACGGCCATGAGACTGTCTTCAAAATCGCCGACGCCGTCCGATTCAAGGCTTGTTTTAAAATTGGCTTTTCTTAAGAGGTCCAGCATTAAAACAGCGTTATACGCAACTGTGCGCATGTGGACAGGCCCGTGATCGTTGTAGCCGAGCCTAACAATGGACACCGTGTTCGCGTATTCCTGAGACGCCTGAAGTTCTTCATCTGCAAGAAGCAGTTTTAACCCCTGCATCGCAAGGCCGTGTAAATTAAGAGAATCTACTAAATCAATAAGACGAATATCGATATTTACTTCTTTCGCTGATTTCATAAAGTTATACTCCTTTTTTATTTGATATATAAATAATTAGTTTCTGCGCCGTTCATGTTGTCATAATATACATTGGTTAAATCCCATCTGTTGGATAACGCCCAAAAACCTCTTGAGCGCATTAAATAAATCATCGGGCATTGTTCAATTATGATAGATTGAAACTCATCCCAGATTAACTGCGCTTTTATTGTGTCTATAGTAAATTTTCCTTCGTTGTAAAGATAGTCAAGCCGCTCCTCCCATTCGGTTGCCGGAGTTTTTTGATTGGGATGCCAGACATGAAGGTTGCCTGATGAACGCCAGACATTGCTTCCTTGAGTCGGAAATATATTTGAACCGGAAAGGCCTATCAGCATTGAATCCCAGTCAAATGTTGAAATTAACGATTGCACCTGTTTCTGGAAATCCAAAACCCTTATATTTACCTTGATACCGGCTTTTGAAAGTTCGTCTCTGATAATCGATGCCGTATCCTGATACACCGTACTTTCGGATCGGATTATCAGGTTAAACTCAATTCGTTTGTTATTGCTGTCGCGCATTATTCCTCTTCTGTCTCTTTCAATACCGATGGAAGCCAGAAGTTCAATAGCGCGCTGTGAATCAAAAAGATAATCAGACTTAATGTAAGGATTGTAATAGGGATTAGGTTCGGGGAAAACGCTGAGTTTCGGCTGCGCAAGACCGCGGTACACTTGAGCGTTTATTCTGTCGCGGTTAAGAAGGCAGCTCATCGCCTGACGGAATTCTTTCTGAATAAACCAGTCATGCTTGTGTTTGTTTTTTTTGTTATCCTTGATGATTGGATTTTGATTGAATGTCCAGAATGCGGCGCTAAGAGATCCGTCGCTGTTGAATACCGTATAGTTTCCGTCATTATTATTTACAAGAGAGTCAAGGTCTTCAGGGCGAAGGCGGTATGATTCAATCTCTCCCTTTTTAAATATTAAAAGCTGCGTATTTTCTTCGGGAATGATTCTTACGATCATTTCTTCGATGTACGGAAGCGATAAACCATTAGTATCTTTATCCCAGTAATCAGGATTTCGTTTATATACAAGCCTTTGCCCCGGAGTGTACTCTGTTAAAAACCATTTCCCCATAGAAGGAATTTCTTTGGGGTCTGTCGAAACATTAAAAAGATTTTTTACAGCTTCAACACCGCCGTTTCTTTTTGCGGGTTCATAAATATGCCGCGGTCCGAAATCCCTGTTTGTAGTTAAGTGCGGCTCCGCCATTATGCACGGAAAATTAAACGCAAAACGAAGGGAATCAATTTTTTCGATATCGATGTGCGCTTCGCTTCCGTCGGGCATTGTTAAAAATTGACCGTAATACCCTGAGCTTTGACATTCCGGATCGCCTTCTATTTCGTTATACCAGAAAATTATATCGTCGCTTGTAACTTTTTCTTTTCGGCTGGAATTATAATAACTCCAGTAAATGTCATCACGAAGCGTATACACTACACGCATTGTATTGTTTTGTTCGTTGACGATTATCTGGGGATCTGCGATGCGTCCCTTCCAGCTTCGCGTTACGACATCATAATCAATCAGATAATCTGTTGTGCTGCTGACAACAGCGGCAGTAGAGCTGTCCTGCTCGGCTATTAAATGATTAAAACTTTTAGGATCTTCGTTCATTACATCGTACCAGGTGCCGCCCAGTTTGCCGGGAAGGAATGTTTCTCCGCGCCAGGGCTTACTTACGGTTTTAACAAGGAGTTCGGCAAGCCCTTGCGCATTCATGGCTTCAAGTTCAGATAAAGAAAGTTCTTCATGCCTTGAACAGGATGTATGTAATATCAGAATTATTAAAAAAACCAGTGAAATATGTTTCATTCAGTCATTGTAGGGGATATTGTCATTTTTAGCAATTATTGGTTATTGGCTAAAGGTCGTCCCAAAGCCATGAAGATAAATAGCGCTCTCCGGTATCAGGAAGGATGACTACAATAGATTTTGCCGCGTTTTCAAGGCGCCTTGCCACGGTAAGAGCGGCAAACGCGGCGGCTCCCGAGGAAATGCCGGCAAGGATACCTTCGTTTCTCGCAAGAAGGCGGGCAGTATTCGCGGCGTCTTCATCGCTTACATGAATGATTTCATTAATAATACTGGAGTCAAAAATTTCAGGCACATGGTCAGTTCCTATGCCCTGTATTTTATGTTCTCCAGATTTATCAGGCGATGATATTGGCTCGGCTGCGATAATTTTAATAGACTTTTTTATTGATTTAAGGTATTTTCCGGCGCCTGTTATTGTGCTGCCAGTGCCGATGCCTCCAACAAGAAAATCAATATAACCCTTGGTGTCCCTCCAGATTTCAGGCCCTGTTGTTTTGGCGTGGACTTCGGGATTGGCGGGATTATTGTAATGCCCCGGCATAAACGAATTCGATAAAGAAGCGGAAAGTTTTTCAGCAGCTTCAATCGCTCCCTTTACGCCCATAGACGCTTCTGTAAACATAACTTCGGCACCAAGAGCGGAAAGGAGTTTACAGCGTTCAAGGTTTGCTGTTTCCGGCATTGTAAGAATAATTTTATAGCCTTTAACCGCTGCGATATACGCGAGCCCAATGGCGGTATTACCGTCCGCTGGCTCAATTATTACTGTACCTTGTTTTAATTTGCCGTCTCTTTCCGCAGTTTCAATCATCGAAAGCGCGGCACGTTCTTTAACGCTGTGCAAAGGGTTAAAACTTTCAAGTTTGGCATAAATTACAGCTTTACTGTTATTGATCCTGTTAAGCCTGACCAGCGGAGTATTGCCGATTAAATCTGTAATTCTGTCAACTCTCATAAATTGATAGTATTCAAAATATTAAAAAAATGATATAGTCAGCTATAATAAATGTAGGGGTGGGAGGATATGAAAAAAGTTGCAGTTATTATGGGCAGCGACAGTGATCTGCCTGTTTTAGAAAAAACATTTAAAAAATTAAAGGATTTTGACATTCCCTTTGAAGCGCATGTAATGAGCGCGCACAGAACTCCCGAAAAAGCGGCAGAATTTGCCAAAAATGCAAGGGAAAATGGTTTTGGCGTGATTATCGCGGCAGCGGGGATGGCAGCCCACCTTGCAGGTGTTCTTGCCGCGTTTACAGTTCTTCCCGTCATCGCAATACCTATAAAATCTTCGCTGGACGGGCTGGACGCGCTTTTAGCGATGGTTCAGATGCCTCCCGGCATTCCTGTCGCTACGGTGGCAATCGACGGCGCAGACAATGCAGCAATCCTTGCAGCACAGATCCTCGCGACCGGCGACGATTCGCTTTCTCTAAAATTGACAGCAATGAAAGCGGACATGGCTGCTAAGGTGATGGAAAAAGACAAACAATTACAGGAAAAATTAAGATAATTTTCGCACAGAGGTCACAGGGTGAAGATAAACGACAAATGCGGTATTTTTGGTATCTATTCAAATAAAAAAGAATCAGATGTTGCGGGATTTACCTATATGGCTCTTTATGCGCTTCAGCACAGAGGGCAGGAAAGTTCCGGCATCGCAGTCTGCAACGACGGTGTGATGAAGTACCACAGCGATTTGGGACTGGTTCCCGATGTTTTCAGCAAGGAAGAGCTGATAAAGCTGGGCAAAGGGAATATGGCAGTCGGTCATGTGCGTTATTCACCTTTAGATCAAAGCACAAGAGCAAACGCGCAGCCGCTTGTTGTGCGCCATATAAAAGGTCCTATGGCTATTGCACATAACGGAAGCCTTACAAACTCGCATGAGCTTCGCGAAAAACTGCAAAAAGAAGGCACGGTGTTTCATACAACAAATGACACCGAAATAATAATAAATATAATTACAAAAAAAAGAATCAATACAAATTCGATAGAAGACGCAATTGACAAAGCGATGGCAGAAATCGAAGGCGCTTATTCGCTTGTGATAATGTCCCCAAGCAAACTGATAGCAGTCCGCGATCCTTACGGTTTTCGCCCGCTGTGCATGGGTTCCCTGGACGGCGACGTTATATTCGCATCCGAGAGCTGCGCTCTTGACAGTATCGGGGCGGAATTAATACGCGATATTGAACCCGGTGAAATTGTAGTGGTAGATAAAAACGGAATGCGCAGCATTAAAACACACTGCGCGAATAAAGGCGGTTTGTGCGTTTTTGAGTACATCTATTTCGCACGCCCCGATTCTGTCATTGACGGAGCCTGTGTTCATACTGCGCGCCAGAAAGCCGGAGCATTTCTTGCTGTAGAACATCCTGTCGAAGCGGATGTGGTTTTCGGAGTGCCAGATTCAGGATTGGACGCGGCTCTGGGGTATTCGCGACAATCAGGTATTCCTTACGGAGTCGGTTTTATTAAGAACAGGTATATAGGGCGCACATTTATTCAGCCAACTCAGGAAGAGCGCGACCGCGCAGTAAGAATAAAACTTAACACAATCGAAGCGACCATAAAAAACAAACGTGTTATTTTAATTGACGATTCAATCGTGCGAGGCACTACAATGCGGCGGATTGTAAAACTTGTGCGCGAAACAGGCGCGAAGGAAGTCCACTTAAGAATTTCGTCTCCGCCATTTATAAATCCATGCTATTTCGGTACCGACATTGATTCAAGAGATAATCTTATCGCTTGTAAAATGACAACGCCGCAAATACGCGAATACCTCGGCGCGGACAGTCTTGGTTATCTGTCAATAGAAAATGTACCCAAAATCGCCGAAAACGCCAAATGCGGTTTCTGCGAAGGATGTTTCACAGGCAAATATCCTGTACCGGAGCCTGTAATAAATAAAAATGACAAGTACAATCACAAAATAGGTGAATGATTATGAAAAACAGTTTCAGCGAAAGCTACAAGAATGCCGGTGTTGATGTTACCGCAGGCTACCGCGCTGTTGAGTTAATGAAAAAGCATGTGGAACGTACAAAAATTGAAGGCGTGATAGAAGGTATAGGCGGTTTCGGCGGATTGTTTGCGCTGCCTAAAAACGGCAGCAGTGAGCCTGTGCTTGTGTCAGGCACAGACGGCGTTGGGACAAAATTAAAAATAGCGATGCTTATGGATAAGCATGATACCGTAGGAATTGACTGCGTAGCGATGTGCGTAAACGACATCATCTGCGCCGCCGCAAAACCTTTGTTTTTTCTTGATTATATCGCAACAGGAAGAAATATACCGAAAAAAATTGAACAAATAATCGCAGGCGTCGCAGAAGGATGCGTACAAGCAGGATGCGCTCTTGTCGGCGGAGAGACGGCGGAGCATCCGGGAATGATGGGCGATAATGAATACGATATTGCCGGATTTTCAGTCGGAATTACAGAAAAATCAAGGATTCCTGATAAAAACAGCGTAAAAAACGGCGATGTTATTATCGCCCTTTCTTCATCCGGCGTACATTCAAACGGCTTTTCCCTTACAAGAAAAGTCTTTGGCATCAAAGATGACGCTGATGTTCTTTTAAAAAATTACGCGGAACTGGGAAAAACACTTGGAGAAGAGCTTTTAACTCCAACTAAAATATATGTAAAACCGGTTCTTTCGCTTCTGGAAAAAATTAAAATTCGCTCTTTATGTCACATAACAGGAGGCGGTTTTCAGGAGAATATTCCGCGCGCTTTCGCTGGTAATGTAGGCGCTGTAATTAAGAAAAGCGCGGTTAAAATTCCTGCGATTTTTAATTTAATCGCGTCTGCCGGGAAAATACCGCAAAGGGATATGTTTAACACGTACAATATGGGAGTGGGAATGTGCGTAATAGTTCCCTCTGATAAAGCGGATGAAACGGTGCGGCTTCTTTGTTCATCAGGCGAGGATGCGTATATAATCGGCGAAATAAAAGACAATGTTTGCGGAGTGGTATTTGAATAATGATTTTTGCCACGAACCGCACGAACACTCACGAACAAAGGAAAAATTTTGAGAATAGCTGTATTGGTCAGCGGCGGCGGAACAAATCTTCAGGCGTTAATTGACGCGTGGCAAGGTGATAAACTTGGCGGCGGTCAGTTGTCGCTTGTTATCTCTTCAAGGAAAGGGGTTTTCGCTCTTGAGAGGGCAAAGAACGCAGGCATTAAAACACTCACGATAGAAAGGAAATTAATGGCTGAACAGTCCGATTTTGACGACGCTGTTTTAAAAGCGTTATCTGAAAATAATATCGATCTTATTGTGTTTGCCGGTTTTTTATCGATACTGGGGCAAAGGGTAACGGAAAAATATAATAACAGGATACTCAATGTGCATCCTGCGCTTATACCGTCATTCTGCGGAAAAGGGTTTTACGGGCTTCATGTTCACGAGGCAGTTCTTGAATACGGTGTAAAGGTTACAGGCGCCACTGTTCATTTTGTTAACGAAGTTGTAGACGGAGGAAAAATCATTCTGCAAAAAGCTGTTGATGTGCTTCCCGGCGATACACCCGAATCTCTTCAGCAGAGGGTTATGCGCGAATGTGAATGGGTGATATTACCGAAAGCGGTACAAATGTTTTGTAAGGGGGAAATAGTATGAATGTTTTAGTTATTGGATCAGGCGGAAGAGAACACGCGATTGTCAAGGCGCTTAAGAAAAACACAGGCATCAGAAAATTGTACGCAGCTCCCGGAAACGGCGGAATAAGTCAGGATGCGCAATGTCTCAATATTAAAGCCGACAATATTTCGGGGATTACTGATTTTGTCGTTGAGTGCAATATTAATTATATTATTGTAGCCCCTGATAATCCTCTGGCGATTGGATTGGTGGACGCTCTTGAAAAAAGAGGTAAAAAATGTTTCGGACCAAACAAGGCGGCAGCCAGAATCGAAAGCAGCAAAGTGTTTTCCAAGAATCTGATGAAAAAATACGGCATTCCAACCGCCGCGTACGAAGTATTTTCAAATTCAAATGACGCTAACGCCTATATAAATTCATTAGGCGCTAAATTTCCAATGGTTATAAAAGCGGACGGCCTTGCGCTCGGAAAAGGCGTGTTTATCGCTGAAAATAAAACTGATGCGTTACAGGCTATTGAATTATTAATGGTGGAAAAAAAATACGGTGACTCAGGTTTAAATGTAGTCATAGAAGAATTCCTTACAGGGCATGAAGTCTCTGTCCTTGCTTTTACAGACGGAAAAACAATAAAGCCGATGATTTCCTCGATGGATCACAAAAAAGCGTTAGACGGAAACAAGGGACCGAACACAGGCGGCATGGGAGCAATCGCGCCTAATCCGCACTACACCCAGGAAATCGCCGAGCTTTGCGAAAGAACAATTTTTAAGCCGACAATAATGGCGATGCAAAGCGAAGGATGTCCTTTTAAGGGATGTCTGTATTTTGGGCTTATGCTTACTTCAAGAGGGCCTGTGGTTATTGAGTATAACAGCCGTTTCGGAGACCCCGAAGCGCAGGCGGTTCTTCCGCTCCTGGAAACGGATCTCCTTGAAATTATGACGGCAGTTTCAGACGGTAAATTGGATAGTATCGATATTAAGTGGTCAAACAAACACAGCGCCTGTGTTGTACTTGCAAGCGGCGGTTATCCTGAATCCTATAAAACAGGGTTTGAAGTTACACCTCTGGATGCCGACGGAAGTCTTAAATTCAGCGATGCGATTATCTATCATGCTGGAACAATGTGGGATGGCTCAAAATTTCAAACTTCAGGCGGAAGGGTAATAAATTGTACGGCAACAGGCGCTACTCTCAGCGATGCGCTGAAAAATGCCTATAGCGCGGCGTCGCAAATCACTTTTCAAGGTATATACTACCGTAAAGATATTGGAAAATATTAAATAATAGTATATAATCTAGTATGGAGGCTCCATGAAAATTAAAAAGCGCCATTTTTTGGCGTGTGTTTTATTTATTTTCGTTTCCATACCATCTGTTCACGCCCAGCACCAGGAATATAACCCTATCACTTTGGAGCATTTCAGAAAAAGCCTTGAGTATATGAGGAACGGCGATTATATAAACGCAATTAACAGTTCTACAATCGTTATCGGAAGAGACCCAAAATCGTCAGTTGCCTATGTAATCAGAGCCCGCGCTTTTTATGAATTAAATGAATTCGACAGAGCGATTGCGGATTGCACCCAGGCAATCAGAGAAGACAGGCAGAACGCGGGTGCCTATGTAATCCGCGGCAACGCTCATGCTCAGAAAGGCGACAGAAAAAGAGCGATTACAGACTGGGAATCCGCGTTAAGAATTAACCCGAATATATCCGAAGCCAGCCATAATATCGAAGTAGCCCGCGCACATTCCGGTGATTGATATTTTAATACAATTATGATATAAAATTCCAAACTCATGAGAAAAGAGCCATTTTATGCCGACGGCCTTAAATTTTCGTGTAAACGCTGTTCTGCCTGCTGCCGTTATGACGCCGGTTTTGTGTTTCTCTCAGAAAAAGACTTAAATAACCTGACTTCGGCTTTAAACATGAGAAGAAACGAAGTAATTAAAACATATTGCAGATGGGTCAATGACTGGAAAGGGGATGAAGTTCTATCTTTAAAAGAAAAGTCAAATAAAGACTGCATTTTATGGGATAACGGCTGCAAGGTTTATACAATGCGCCCGTTACAATGCATAACTTTTCCGTTTTGGGAGTCGGTAACCTCATCTAAAAGCGCATGGGAAATTGCGGCAACCGGCTGTCCCGGAATGAATGACGGTCAGTTACATTCAGGGAAAATGATAGAAGAGGACATTAGCCTGCGCGCTTGTGAGCCGATAATCAACAGAACAGGGAGTGATTTATGAAAATCCGTTTTTGGGGAGTGCGCGGTTCCATACCAACGCCGATACAGCCTTCGCGTATTAAGAGCAAAATATCCGCTATTGTGGAACAGATCACGCCTGAAGACCTGGAATCCCCCGAAAGCAGAGAACGCTTTCTTGCAGGGCTTCCGCCGTGGCTGTTTGGAACGGTCGGCGGAAACAGCCCGTGTGTCAGCGTTTCGTTTGACAAATCTGACGAATGGATTGTTTTTGACTGCGGCTCGGGACTTCGCGAGATGGGAATTGCCCAGGCTTCGGAAAAACAAAAGGCAAGCCATTTTCATGTCTTTCTTTCCCATTTTCACTGGGATCATATATTGGGGCTTCCGTTTTTCGGACCTGGTTATAACCCCGCTGTAAAAATGGATTTTTATTCGCCGAAGGGCGGACTTGAAAAAATATTAAGCGATCAAATGGTACAGCCTTATTTTCCGATAAACCTTGAAGCGATGGGTTCCAAAAAAACTTTTCATTACATGGAAAAACCTTTTGAAATTTGCGGGCGCACTATAACCGCAAAAAAAATGAACCACCCCGGAGACTCTTACGCGTACTGTGTAAACGAAAACGGCAAACGGTTTATTTACGCGACGGATACAGAGCTTACAACAGGCGATTTTCAAAAGACCGATGAGAACACTGCCTTTTTTAAAGACGCCGACATGATCGTTATCGACTGCCAGTACACTCTTGGAGAAGCAATCGACAAATACAACTGGGGCCACAGCGCTTTCAGTCTTGCTGTTGACTTTTCGGCAAACTGGAATATTAAACACATGGTGTTATTCCATCATGACCCGACTTACGATGACTATAAACTCTACGGGATTTTACAGTCTGCGCGCTGGTATCTGGAAAGGATGAATTTAAAAGGAATTGAGTTAACCCTTGCCTGCGAAGGCCTTGAGATTTCGATATAATACCTATATGAAAAATTATAAGGATTAAGGTGTTTTCTTGAATAAAAAAAAGAAAAAAAATAAATTTTTCTCAGTATTATTTAAAATACTTTCGGTTATTCTTGGATTTGTTCTCGTGATGATTCCCGTATTGATAGCAGTTGTAATGTATTTAAACTCTCCCTTGCAGTCATCTCTTCCTTTCGTTTTTTCTGAAAGTGACGCAATAAAGCTGTCCGATGACGGAAGTTACATGATTGATGTGCGAAAGGGAGAGACATCCCAATCTGTAGGTATGCGTCTTGAAAGAACAGGGCTGATAAGAAACAGGTATTTCTGGAATTTAATCTGCCGTTTAGACAGCGAACATATTAAAACAGGCGTCTATAAAATCGAAATGCCCATGACGCAGCTTGCGATTTATAAAATTTTAATATCAGGAAAAGAAATTTTATACAAGGTGACAATTCCGGAAGGTGTAACATTAAAGAAAATGGCGGCTATCATAGAAGACGCGGGTATTTGCAAAGCGCCGGATTTTATTTTAGCCGCAAGAGATCCGCAAATAATTAATCAGTTTAATATCCCCGGCGATTCAATGGAAGGCTATCTTTTTCCGGATACATATCTTTTTCCAAAAGAGCATCCGGCTGACAGAACAGTAAAAATAATGGCGCAGAATTTTTTTAAAAATCTTGAGATTATCGAAGGTTCAATAAAAAAAATGAGTCCGGCTGAAATTAACAATATAGTCATTATCGCGTCCATCGTTGAACGCGAATACAGAATCGCGGAAGAAGCAAAGCTGATGGCTGGAGTTTTTTACAACAGGCTTAGAATTGGAATGGCTTTACAGTCATGCGCGACTGTTGAATATATAATTACAGAGATTCAGGGAAAACCTCATCCGTCTGTTTTATTATTTACAGATTTGGAAATTGTAAATCCTTATAATACCTATATCCGCCCCGGGCTTCCTCCGGGTCCAATATCGGCTCCCGGAAGAGTCGCGTTAAATGCCGCCTTCTTTCCCGAAAGAACTGAGTATTTGTATTTCCGCCTTGAAAATGTCGCAAGCGGAAAACATTATTTTTCCCGGACGCATGATGAGCATATCAGAGCCGGGCAGCTAATTACCAAACCTTCATGGCCTTAATTTCAAAATCTTCTATTGCCGAAGTAAACGCCCGAATAGACGCGATCTCCGTGGTAGGCGATTATGTCCGTCTGGAAAAAAAAGGCGGGCGCTGGTGGGGCAGATGCCCTTTTCACGGCGGCGGTCAGGAAAAAACTCCTTCCTTTAAAGTTGATCCCGATTTAAAAATGTATCATTGTTTCGGGTGCAGCAAGGGAGGAAGCGTTATCAGCTTTGTAATGGAAATGGAAAAAGTTTCCTATCCTGAAGCAATTAAATCCCTTGCGAAAAAGATCGGCATTGAGCTCGTTTACGAAGAAGGAAGCGCTGCCGATTTTGAAAAAGATAATTCGTTAAAAGAAGAGCTTTATGAATTGTATAAAAGAACGACAACTACCTTTCAGCATTTTTTACTCGAAAAACAGGAAGGAAAAGCGGCGTTAGGTTACATTAAAGAAAGAGGGATTTCCGATAAAATGATCGAGCAGTTCAAACTTGGATACGCTCCGTCTGACAGAGACTTTCTTCACAAATTCCTCGGGCAAAAAGGCTATTCGGATGAATTCCTGGAAAAATCTGGTTTGTTTTCTTCAAGATATAAAAAGATGCCGCTGTTTTCAGGAAGGCTGATGTTTCCTATTTGCGACAGGCAGGGAAAAATAGTTGCCTTCGGCGGCAGGGCAATGCCTTCTGCGGAGCAAAATGACAGAGAAAGCCCGAAATATATAAACTCGCCTGAAACCGAGATATATAAAAAAGGACAGACATTATTTGCAATTGATTTGGCAAAACCTGAAATGCGTCAGAGTAAAACAGTATACCTTGCGGAAGGGTATATGGACGTGATAGCTCTTCATGAAGCCGGAATTACCAACGCTGTAGCTCCCCTTGGCACCGCTTTTACCGATGAACAGGCTCAATGGCTCAGCCGGTGGGCTGAAAAAATTGTGTTAATTTTCGATAATGACGAAGCAGGGCATAAGGCGGCTTACAAATCGATTATTACCTGCCGTAAAAACGGGCTTTCCTGCCGCCTTTCTGACCTTCAGGAAGGGTTAAAAAATGAAAAAATCGGCGAAGAATCCTTAAATTTAAAGGATCCGGCTGAAATTTTACAAAAATTCGGTCAAAAGATATTGAATAATATTTTAAAATTTACTATAAATGACTTTGAATACCTAATTTTTCGCGGCAGGCTTCAAAATACGGCTGCAGACGGTAATGCTGATATAAACAAAGCGGTGGAATTCATGTTTCCATATTTGGATTCGCTGGATTCAGAAATTGACCGCGATGATTTCATTACCAGAATCGCAGATATTTATAAGATAGAGCGCAGCGCGGTTAAGAAAGAGTATTCGCAGAGGAAATCTAAAACATACAGGGAGTTAGACGAAAACGAAACGGCAGAAGAGCAGAAGCTTCAGATCAGAAGAAATGACGAGCTGAGCCTTCTTACAAATGTCGCCGTAAACCAGCAGCTGTATGTTGATTTTCGAAAAGCAATCGAAATCAAGGAGATCGAAGACAGGGCAGCCAAAGAAATTTTTATTGTGCTGGAAGAATGTTTTAAGCACGATGAAACCGGAATAGATTTGCTTTTATCGCGTGTAAAAGATGAAAATCTGCGAAACTATCTGGCAGACCGGGGAACTTCCGGTGAATATAAAGGCGATGCCCGCCGTTTTATGGAGGACGGCATAAAAAAAATCAGGATTAAAACGCTGGAAAAAAGAATTACAGAAATAAACGCGCAAATGCGCGAAGACGAAAGAAAATCTTTTGATTTTTTAAATATTGATGAATTGCTGTCGGAAAAAAAGTATATTGATTCACAGATTCAAAGACTTAAGGGTAAGTGATTAATGTTAAATAAATTGAGATTGAGTTTGATTTCAAAGAAAGCATCTCCTCTTGTAAGGCATTTTTACAAGGACGCCGCGCATAAGGTGCATTTTTTAAAACAGCCTGAAGCTGAGGATGGTGCTATTGACTCAGAAGCATGGCTTGCCGCGCAGCAGGCTATCTCTGATCCCGCGATTATAAAACTTCTTGAATACGCGAAAGCAAAGAAATCTTTATCTTACGAGGAACTTTCTGATTTCCTTCCCGAGCATATTACAAACTCCGATAAAATAGAGCAGGTTCTGGCTCTCCTTGAAGCAAACAATGTTCAGCTAATCGAAGAAGACAGCTCCTCGGAAGAAGAAGAGAGCGACAATCAGAAAAGCCAGGATACCGCTAAAAAAAGACAAACCGGAAGCACGGATAAAGATTCTTCGCTTGTTGATGATCCAATCAGGCTTTATTTAAGAGAAATCGGAAGGGAACATTTATTAACCGCTGAGCAGGAAATTGAGCTTTCAAAGTCGATGGAAGAAGGCGAAAATATAGTTAAAAATGTTATAAAAAGGTCCGGGATGATAATTCCTGAGTTCTACAATATCGCGCAAAAAGCGTTTTCCAAAAAAGATATGCGCGAATTAAATCTTTCTAAAAAAGAAATTACAGAACACATGACAGAGTACAGAAGGTTAAACCAGTATTACAAGGACACGCTGCGCACAATTCAGGTTGATCTTAAAAATTACATGGAATTAAAAAAGCAGTTAATCTCAAGGGATATAGATTACAAAGAAGACAGAGACTGCTCAAATATCAGAAAGCGCATTATGAAAGCCGTTAAAAATACGCAGATACACCCCGAGGAAATACAGACGTTTTCTGACAAATTTATAATCGCGTCAAAGAAGATCAAACGCTATAACAAAGAAAAAGAAAGACTTGAAAAACATTTAAAAGTTGATTCGTTAAAAGAACTTCGCACTATGGGAAGATTTTTAACAATTAAAGAAGAAAGGGAAAAACTTGAAAAAGAACTTGGTCTTACTTCGGACGAAATTAAAGAAAAAATAAGGCTTGTGCAGGTAACAGACAAGAAACTGCGCGCAATGGAAGAAGAATTCGAAGAATCAATCGAAAACATCAACCAGATGGCGGCTGAAATCTTCCACGGAAGATTAATGATGAAGAACGCCAAAGACAGGCTTATAAGAGCTAACCTAAGGCTTGTAGTTTCCATCGCAAAAAAATATACAAACAGGGGATTACAGTTCTTTGATCTTGTACAGGAAGGAAATATCGGGCTTATAAAAGCTGTAGAAAAATTCGAGTACCAAAAAGGTTTTAAATTTTCCACATACGCGACATGGTGGATCAGGCAGGCAATTACCCGCTCCATTTCGGATCAGGCAAGAACAATTCGCGTTCCTGTACACATGATCGAGCAGATTAATAAAGTTGTCCGCGAGTCAAGGCAGCTGCTGCAGGCGCTGGGTCGTGAGCCGACAGACGAAGAAATCGCCGAAAAACTCGGCTGGACAGCTCTTAAAGTAAAATCTGTTAAAAATGTTGCAAGAGAGCCGATCAGCCTTGAGACGCCGATAGGCGAAGAGGAAGATTCTCTGTTAGGTGACTTTATCGAAGACAAGGACGTGGAAAATCCGGCGAACCAGACCGCGTTTAAAGTGCTTCAGGAACAACTAAGCGGAGTGCTTTCAACACTTCCGGCGCGTGAGCAGGAAGTATTAAAAATGCGCTTTGGGCTGGATGACGGATATTCGCTTACTCTTGAAGAAGTAGGTTTATATTTTAATGTTACGCGCGAAAGAATTAGGCAGATAGAAGCGAAAGCTCTCAGGCGCCTGAGGCATCCAAAGAGGAGCCGCAGGTTAAAAGATTATTTAGACCATTAAGGTACAGGAGGGGTTATGGTAACCGAGAACGATCTTGATAAACTCAGATCATTACAGGAAATTATTTATGAGAAAATCGGGCTTGAAAAAAGCATTCAGGAAATTCCCAAATTGCTGGGAACGCAGGAAGAGCTTTTAAACAGGCTTAAGAAAACTTTTATCGAGAAAAACTCCGAATACGAAAAGATAAAAGCCGAAGAAGTTGATTTTAAGAACAAGCTTGCGGAAGTGGAAATGGCAAGAGAAAAATCAGAAAAAAACATGGATGCCGTAAGCACTCAAAGAGAATATGAAGCTCTGGACAAGGAAATAAAAGACGCATCAGAAAAAGAGCAGCAGTACAGAAAAGATTTACAGCAAAAGGAGCGCGTTATTGCCGATTTGGACGAGCAGATCAAACAGCAGGCGTCTCTTATTGAACACCAGGAAAAAGATCTTGAGGATCGCAGAAAAAAAATAGAAGCAGAGATCAGCGACAAGCAAAAGCAGATAGATGTTCTTAAAAAGAAGGAAAGTAAGCTTACGGAAAACCTTGACTCGGAAGTTGTTTTCAAATTTGAAAGGATCATTAAAAATAAAATGGGCATCGGCATTGTCGCTATTAAGGGAAATGTCTGCATGGGATGCCACATGATTCTTCCTGTCCAGTTTGCGAACGAAGTGCGTATCGGAGAAGAATTTGTTTTCTGCCCGTATTGTTCGCGCATCCTTTTTTACGAAGAATCACCGGAAGGCGAAGAAGAAATCTTTAATCCTGAGGATACAGGCGCTCTTTCTGATCTTGATGAAGTAGAAGAAGATGAATACGAAGATGACGATGAAGAAGAAGAAATCATCAACATTGATTCTGAAGAATAAAAAGTAATGAACCATAAGCCGGGTTTTGTGCTGCCAAGCCTTCAGCTTTGCAGCTTTGAGTTTTGCTCTGCAAAACTCAGTGAACTCGTCCAATTATGGATGTTCACCCTGCCATCTGTCTGAAAAAGACGTTTGCGTCTTTTTTTAGCAGTCTACCTGCGCTTAACCGGCGGGCCGCCGTGCTAAAAACCTGCGGCTTTTAGCTGGAGTTTTCGCTGTGCGTAAACTCTCATCGCGCTGTTTGACTTTGCTCCTGATAAGGCTTGCCGTTCCGCCTGCATTACTGCCTGCGAGGTGGGCTCTTACCCCGCCTTTTCACCCTTACCTGACCGGGTTTAAACGGTCAGGCGGTTTATTTTCTGCGGCGCTGTCTGTCCCTGCCGCTTAATTAGCGGACAAGTCCCGGGAGTTACCCGGTATCATACCCTGCGGAGCCCGGACTTTCCTCCCTTTCGGTATAGATTTACCTAAAGAGCGGCAGCTTGGTTCACTACATTGCAAGTATATGCCGGCGCGTTGTATTTTTCAAGGCAAATTTTCTTATTTTTTAGTAAAAAACGCAAATTTCATTGACACTAAATTGAAATTTCTATAGAATTCTCATTAGGAAACATGTATAAAGATAAGTCATGGTCCCAATATGGACGGCATATATACTTACTCAAAAGAATTCGAACATTTGGAATTGTATTTTTTTCTGTTTTAGTGATAGCGGCATCGATATTAATAATAACTCAATTAAAAAATAACACATCAAACGAAAGACGCGAGCTTTTGCGTATATGGAACGATGGTGATTATGAACTTGCTTATCAAATCAGCAAAACGTCTCTGATAGATAAACCTGTTGATTATTTTTTACTGACGATAAACGGTTTTTCCGCGTATCAAATGGGAATATCTCAAATTAACAATCAAAACACCATAAGCTACATTGACGAATGTATTTTTTCTCTGCGTAAAGCTCTTATTCAGAAAGAAGCGTTAAAAGACGGGCGTGTATATTATGTTCTTGGAAAAGCTTATGGTTATAAAGGAGCTGAATATTCAGACCTTGCCGTAAAATTTTTAGAAATGGCCGGAAATCTTTCGTATAAGGCAGATGATATACCGGAATATCTTGGGCTTTCATACGCGGCATACGGCGATTACAGAAAGAGCGTAGAAAGTTTTACGCAGGCGTTTATTCCCGGCGTTCAGCCTTCTGATAATCTTTTATTATCAATTTCACGTTCATACATGGCAATGGAAGATTACAGCATGGCGCAGAGTTATTTATTGCGCTGCGTTGAATATTCAGCGGATTCTAAATCAGTTGTTTTATCGCGTTTTATGTTAGCCGAAATTTATATGGTTTATAACGATTTAGAAAACGCGGAAAAACAATATTTAACAATATTGGAAACATCGGGCGATAACGCCGAAGTGCGTTATCAGTTAGGTGAACTTTACAACCTTAGGGGAGATACAACCCGCGCGCGTTCGGAATGGAGAATGGCGTATAGACAGGATCCGGCTCATGCAAAGGCAAGAGCGCGGTTAAATATATAGGAGGTAGCCATGTTAGGCGGCATTTCATCGGATTTTGGCATTGATTTGGGGACTTGTAACACACTTATTTACATTAAGGGGAAAGGTATTGTTTTAAATGAGCCTTCTGTGGTTGCTGTAGAGCGCGGTACAAAAAGAATTGTTGCCGTTGGAGCTGACGCAAAGCGTATGCTTTGGAAAACACCGGAAAATATTATCGCGATAAGACCCATGCGCGACGGAGTTATCGCGGACATTGAATCAACAGAAAAAATGATCCGCTGTTTTATCGACAGGGTTTTTCCGCGTTATCGTTTTGTTAAACCAAGAATGGTAATAGGCGTTCCTTCCTGCATTACGGAAGTTGAAAGAAGAGCGGTAGAAGAGAGCGCGTATAAATCTGGCGCAAGAGAAGTGCGCGTAATCGAGGAAAGCCTTGCCGCCGCTATAGGCGCGGATATTCCGATACGCGAACCTGCCGGTCACATGATTCTTGATATCGGCGGCGGTACAACGGAAATTTCAGTTATCTCTCTCGGCGGAATGGTTGTAACAAGCGCGATAAGAATCGGCGGAGACGAGTTTGACGATTCGATAATTAAACATATCCGCAGCGTTCACAATCTTATCATTGGAGAGCAGATGGCTGAACGCCTTAAAATTGAAATTGGAAACGCGTCACCCGACAGATTAATAGACAAAATGGAAGTAAAAGGCAATGACGCGATTACAGGGCTTCCGCGGAGACTGGAAATTGATTCTGTCGAAGTAAGAGAAGCGCTTAAAGATCCTATTACGCAGATTATCGACGAAATAAAGATAGTGCTTGGAAAAACTCCACCTGAACTTGCGGCTGACATTGTAGACCGCGGCATTGTTATGACAGGCGGCGGCTCTCTTCTTAAAGGGCTTGATAAACTGATACAAAAAGAAACCGGCGTTCCCGCGATTATCGCTGAACAGCCTGAAATCTGCGTTGCTTTGGGAGCAGGCAAATATTTTGATTACATAAAAGGCGCAGACCTTACCAAGAATATATATGACAGATTAAACGGTTGATGAATATGCGCGGGGGGGGATTCTTTGGCAGAATGCCGCGAAATAATGTTCGCAAAGGAAGCGCAAGGTTTTCCGCCGCGCATATAAATTCATCCGTTTTTGTTTTTGTAATCCTTGTTATAGTTTCATCTTTGCTTCTTTTAATTTCTGGAAGGGATTTTGTTTTTGGAGTTAAAAACGCTGGTCTTTCAATATTTTCCGGCATCAGAAACGGCATTTACGAAGTATCATCATTTATATCAAGATCTGTGCTTTCGATTAAAGAGCTGTCGAATTTAAGAAAAGAACATTCTGATCTTTTAAGGCAGCTTGATCGTTTTGAAGAACTGGAAAGAAGCAACGCGGAGATTTATCAGGAGAATATAAGATTAAAAGAGCAGCTTGATTTTTCAAGAACACTCCGTTACAGGCGAATCCCGGCTCAGATTTCGGGAAGGGATCCCAACAATTTATTTTCCGCTATCGTAATTAATAAAGGCAGTTATTCAGGTGTTAAAAATAACATGACAGTTGTAGCGTGGCAGAACGGTACACAGGCTCTTGTGGGAAAAGTTATACAGACAGGAGCGTTTGAAAGCCTTGTTATGCCTGTCTTTGACATTAATTCGCTCGCGTCCTGCCGTTTTTCTGTTTCTCGTTTTGAAGGCATTGTAGAAGGGCAGGGGAGTTCCGAATCTCCGCTGATTATGCGTTTTGTGCCAAGACGCGCAAGAGATGAAATTAATATCGGCGATATTGTTATTACAAGCGGAATGGGCGGCATTTACCCCTCCGGCATTAATATGGGACGCGTAAGCGGTGTAAATATCCTTGAATACGAAACTACTTTAGAAGTGGAAATTATGACCATGCTTGATTTTTCCAGATTGGAATATGTTTTTGTCATTGAAGCTGAATCCATAGAGATTGATGATATAAACGAAATTTCGTTTACAGGAATAAACAATGATTAGAAGCATTATTTTAACTGTTCTTTTAAGCATCGCTGCCGCAATATTGCAGTCTACATTGATTGCGAAAATCGCGTTCTTTAACGTAGTTCCCGATCTTGCTCTTTGTGTTTTGGTTTTTTCGGCGTATGTAAACGGAACAATGACGGGGCAGATTTCAGGATTTTTCTCCGGGTTGTTTATTGATTTCCTCTCTCAGGCGCCGCTTGGAATGAACGCGCTAATCCGCACGATAACAGGAGCGCTGGCTGGTATTTTTAAAGGCGCTCTTTTTCTTGATTATATTGTCATGCCGGCGATTCTGTGCGCGCTTGCCACGATTCTTAAGGCAATAATGATGTTTATACTGCATTTAATAATGGGATCTGTGATACCGGCATATTCATTCATTGAATCCAAATTCTGGATCGAGCTGGCTTTAAATGTATTAAGCGCTCCATTGCTGTTTTTACTTTTAAGACAGTTTAAGCCAATGCTTGTAGGCAGGAGTTAATATGTACGAAAGCCAAAGCACAAGAGCTATTGTATTCAGAGTTATCCTGTTATTTGTTTTCTGCGCTTATTCTGTAAGATTGTTCGGAATGCAGATCCTTTCGGGCGAAATATACAGAACGCGCGCGCAGGATATTTCAAGAAGGACTTATTTAATTCCAACACAGCGCGGAGAAATATACGACAGGAACTATACGCGCCCGTTTGTTGTAAACAGAGATACATTCGCTGTAAGTATTACACCCGCGGAAGTTCCGCGCGGAAGCATGGATCAGGTTATAAGTTCCGTTTCAAATGTTCTGGGCATCTCACAAAATGATATAAGAGCCAGACTTCCAAGCCAGTATTTGCAGCTTTATCAGCCTGTAGAGATCGCATCCAATGTTTCTTTTGCCGTAATTTCGGCGATAGCGGAAAGAAAAAATACACTGCCGGGAATCTCGTGGAATATTAAATCTGTACGCAATTATGTTGATGTTCAAAGTCTTTCTCATATTTTAGGTTATGTAGGCGACATTACACGTGACGAGCTGACAACACTTTATAATCAAGGTTACCAGCAGGGAGACGTTATTGGAAAATCGGGAGTGGAAAGACAATACGACTCTCTTTTAAGAGGCAAACCGGGATGGGAAACAAGAACTGTCGACTCAAGGGGAAGGCGTATCGCGGGAAGCGAAAATGTTAATAAAGTGCCGCCTGAAATCGGTAAAAATCTTGTTTTAACAATAGACGCCAATTTGCAAAAGCTTGTAGAAAGAGCAATGGGTTCTCAAATTGGATCTGCCATTGTAATGAAACCTTCAACTGGAGAAATTCTTGCGATGGTTTCTTATCCCTGGTACAATCCTAATATTTTTACGGAAAGCCTTGGAGCGGATTACCGCGCTTTAATAGACGACCCTGCAAAACCTCTTATTAACCGCGCCATTCAGTCAAGTTATCCGCCTGCATCCACTTTCAAAATAATTATGACAACTGCCATTTTGGCGGATAATTGTTTTCCTCCTGAACAGACAATAAACTGCACAGGAGTAATAAATTACGGCGGCAGACCGTGGCATTGTCATGAGAGAAGGTGGGGGCACGGACGCAGAAATTTAAAAGGCGCTCTTGCAGATTCATGTAATATTTATTATATGACAGTGGGAAGGGATTATGTCAACGCTGAAAGAATCGTCAATTTTTCAAATGATTACGGATATGGAAAAATTACCGGCATAGATATTCCCGGCGAGATAGAAGGTTTTATACCTACTCCAATGTGGAAAGAAAGGCGTTTTCACGAAAGATGGCAGTTAGGTGACACTATGAATATGTCAATCGGACAGGGATACACCCTTGTAACTCCGCTTCAGATGTGCAACATGGTAAGCATGGTTGTAAACAACGGAGTAATTTATAAACCGCATGTTTTAAAAGAAGTGCGCGATCCTGTAACTCAGGCGATAGAAACCGTTACAACTCCCAATATATTGCATAAAAGTGAAATAACACCTGACGTTTTTGAATTTGTCAGACAGGATATGAGAGCTGTAGTAAGCCAGGGAACCGCTCAGTTTTTAAATTCAAGAACGATACCGGTTCAGATTGCGGGAAAAACAGGAACCGCGCAGATGGGTCTTGATGACAGATTTCATTTATGGTTTACATCTTACGCGCCTTATAACAGCGAAAATCCCGACGACAAAATAATTGTTACGGTTATTTTTGAATCTTCAAATTACCAGATAAGCAATCCAACGCTTGTTACGGCAATTATTTATCAGGGTTATTTCGCAAAGCAGGATTATGATTCTGCAGTCCGCTCGCTGGGCTTCCAGCATCTGGTAAGGTAAGTTTAATGAAATTCAGGGAAATTCTTGGAATAGATTATCTGCTCCTGTTATCTGTCATAATATTAATGGTTTTGGGTGTGCTTTTTATATATTCATCCGGGATTACTTCCGCGGGAGTTCAGGTTTCCAATGAATATATAAAACAAATAATCTGGGTGTCGGCAGGACTTGTAACAGCGATCTTCATGTCGCTGATTAATTACAGAAGATTTTATAACTGGTCGCTTTATATTTATTTATTATCGTTACTGCCGCTCATTTATACTTTGTTTTTCGGACACATAATTTACAATACGACACGCTGGCTTAGAATCGGTTCAATCAGCATACAAATGTCTGAAATTGTAAAAATATCCGTCATTATAATGCTCGCCCGTTTTCTTGCGGATACGGATCGTAACAGGGAATCGTTTTCACGTTTTTTTATAAGCTGTATTATTGTTTTTATACCAATGGGAATAGTTCTTCTTCAGCCGGATCTTGGCACGGCTCTTGTGTATATAGCGATTCTTATAACAATGATATTCATGGCTGGAGTTCCAATCCGTTATGTGGCATTTATGATTGCGTGTATCGCTTTAACAGGAGTGCTTCTTGTTCTTCCGCTCTGGCAAACATACATAATAAGAAAAACTTTGCCGTTTATCACAGCACTTACAAACATAAAAATTATCTTTATTTCAGTTTTATTTTTTACGATTATCGCGATAATCTCTCTTTTTGGATATTTAAAATTCAAGAAAAGATATTTTTTCTGGCTTGTATTTTCATCGGCTATCATGATTTTTTCTTTGGGTGCTTCTTATGCCGCAAGAATAGTTTTAAAAAATTATCAGCTAATGCGTTTAATTGTATTTCTTGATCCAAATGTTGACCCCCGCGGCGCGGGCTGGAATATAATTCAGTCGATTACAGCAATCGGCGCCGGAGGAGTTACAGGCAGGGGATACCTTCAGGGGACCCAAAGCCATTACAGGTTCTTACCTGAACAAAGTACAGATTTTATTTTCTCTATTTTTTCAGAGGAAGCGGGCTTTTTAGGCGGCATAATTGTTTTTGCGCTTTATATGTTTATCTGTCACAGGCTTTTAGTAACAATGAAAACCGTAACAGATCCGTTCGCGAAATATATCTGCGCAGGGCTTGCCGGAATGATAAGTTTTCATTTTATTATTAATGTCGGTATGACAATGGGAATAATGCCGATAACAGGGCTTCCTTTGTTATTCATGTCATACGGAGGTTCTTCCATTCTGGCAACAATGATAGGCATTGGCGTTGTCTTAAGCATATATGTAAGAAGGTATAACCGCTGATGCCGGTTCTGTATATCGATCCTGTTAAAGATTTAGGAAGCCTTTTATTAACGGTTGATAAACCTTCACGTTATTCGGGAGGGGAGACAGGAAGACTTGCAGACAGGGAAGAAAATTTTCAAACAATAATAGCGTTTGCGGATCTCTACGAAATCGGAATGGGAAACCAGGCTTTACGCATTATTTATAACAAAATGAATAGTATTAAAGGCATTTCATGCGACCGCGCTTTCGCGCCTGCTCCCGATTTTGAAAAACTGTTACGCGAAAAAAAAATACCGTTATACGGGCTGGATACGGGAATCGCTCTTTCCTGCGCTGATTTATTAATGTTTACAATCGGTTACGAACTGTGCCTTAACGGAATACTGACAATGCTGGATGTCTCTTCCATACCGGTTCACTGCGAAGAAAGAAATGAATCATTTCCTATTATTATCGCAGGAGGCCCTGCAATCTCCAATCCGCTGCCTTTTTCACCGTTTATAGACGCTTTCTGGATCGGCGAAGCCGAAGACGGTTTCTTTGAACTTGCCGAGGAACTTGCGCAGATGAAAAAAGCGGGGAAGGGGAGAGCTGACCTGCTTGAAAAAATTGCGTCTAATAAAAATGTTTGGGTAAAAGGTAAGGAAAAAGCAGTGCGCGCAATAGCCAAAGATTTTTCACAGGAAGCAGCCGTGTTCCCTGTTCCAAGCATGAAGATTGTTCAAAATCACGGCGCCGTGGAAATAATGCGCGGCTGCCCGAACGGCTGCCGTTTCTGCCATGCCGGTTTCTGGTACAGACCGCAAAGGCAAAAAAAACACGAAGTGATTGTATCTCAGGTCAGAGAAATGGTAGACAAAGGCGGCTGGCAGGAGATAAGCCTTTCATCCCTTTCTTCTGGTGATTATCAGGGCATCGAAGATTTGGTAGAAGATTTAAATAATCAGTTCAGCTCTTCGCACATTTCTTTCCAGCTGCCCTCGCTTAAAGTATCAGGTTTTTCGTTATCGCTTTTAGAAAAAATATCTGTAACAAGAAAAAGCGGAATAACATTCGCAGTGGAAACTCCGATAGACGCATGGCAGATGTCAATAAATAAGGAAGTTACACGCACATCTGTAACAGAAATTATTTTTGAAGCAAGAAAAAGAGGCTGGAAACAGGCAAAATTTTATTTTATGCTAGGTCTTCCCTTGCCTGATAACGGGACAGCGGAAGAAGAAGAAATCGTTTCGTTTGTCGCGGATATAGGGCGAAGGACGCGGATGCATTTTAACATCAACATTGGAATATTTATACCAAAACCGCATACGCCGTATCAATGGGCGGCGCAGATGGACAGCGAATGTGCCGAAAAAAAACTTGTATATATACGTTCAAAATTAAAACCTCTGGGGCACAAGGTAAGCATTTCGGATACGCTTATTTCAAAGATAGAGGGGATTTTAAGCAGGGGAGACGAGAGGGCAGGCATGCTTTGCGAACAGGTATGGCTTTCAGGGAGCAGGCTTGACCCCTGGTCTGAGTATATAAAGAAAGATAAATGGATTGAAATATTTGAAGAAAATCGTGAGTATGCTGCTTCTGTATTTTCGCCGAAAAGCGAAAGTCTTCCATGGGATGTAATTGATTCATGCGTAAGCCGTGAGTATTTAAAGAAAGAACTGGAAAAATCCAACAATTCACAGCCAAGCCCGAAATGCGCCGCTAAATGCACACTTTGCGGTGTTTGCAATGAGTCAAGAAATATCGTAAATGAAATTACAGCAATTAAAAAGGTTTTGGTTAACCGCAGTGAAAACGAGGTTTACGAAAAAACCGGTATCAAAACAAGCGATCCGCCGATTTACAGGGTATTGTTCAGCTTTTCAAAGGAAGGCAGCGCTGTTTTTCATGGTCATTTAAGTCTTATAGAGATTTTTTCAATGTCATTCAGGAGGGCCGGCATTCCGGTTTTATATACACAAGGTTTTAATCCGCTTGCGAAAATGGAATTTGCGTCTCCGTTATCTACAGGCATAAATGCAAAAAACGAAGCCGCGTCTGTGGACTTTGCGTTCGCAGCGAATACGGACGCTTTTATTAAAAATCTTAATAGCAGTTTGCCGGACGGCATAATTATCAGCAAAGCTCAATGTTATCTAATAAAAACCGGAATGAAAAAGCATTCTTTATCATCATTGCTATGGGGTTTTTCATATCAAAATAAAGAAAGCGTGGATTACATAGCAGCCAAAGAAGAAAAAGCATACAGAAAAACCCGCCTTGAAAATGGCTGCAATTCATTAATTGATCTGCAGCGCGCAGAGGTTCTTGCAAGAAATATAATCGATGAATCAAATGCATGGACATCTTACTTTAATGTTTATGAATATTTATATAGTTAAGCTAATTAAACATTGTTTAAGAAATATCGATTTTTATAGTATATCCAAGTAGACAGAATATACATTATGAATAGTAAAAAATATAGCGCAAAATACGCGCTGCTGCATAATACACTCGAATTAATCAATCAATTTGAAGACATTGATGAATGTGGGCTTTCCGTAGATTCTTGTAAAGTTCTGATTCCGCCCTGTCGCCGCGATATACATTGAAACATACGCTCTGGTGGCACCTGTGAATCTTTCGACATCGGCGTTTAATTCCGGTCTTACATTATTGTTATCTCTGATTTCGATTGTGTTAAGAAAATAACGGTTAGGTACAGGTGAAAACGCCTGTCCTCCGGTCGAACGAAAAAGCCTATAATCTGTTCCGTTAGCTATAATAACAGGATGAGTTCTGTCTGTTTCAAAAATTATAGAAAAGCTTCCGCCTTTTTTGGTAAGCACCGTATCCATAATATTAGAGCCTTCAATTTCTAGTTCATAATATCCGCGGGATCTGAATGTACTTGTTTCTATTGTATTTGTTTTAGTTGGATCCGTGTACGGTTCTAAAGCAACATAATGGGACCATAATGCCTGGCTGATTTCGTTATAGTTGCCTGCTGTGCTGGAAGTAAAACCTTCAAAACTACTCAGATATATACGGTAAAAAATAACATAACCGGAAGCAAAATCGTACTGAACATCATCTAAAACAGGTATTGTAATTTCGGCAAGAGTGTCAAATTCTGTTGAAATATATCCTTCAGGAACCTGCGGTAGATAATAAAATCTTTCTATTCCGCAGGATGTACAAAGAGCAGCAATTATTAAAACTAATACGGCTGCTCTTCTTATCTGTTTCATTTAATTTCGATGGCTGTTATCCGGCTTCTTGCAAGATGCTGCCATACAGGCATCTGCGGCCAATTAATTAAAACAGCGCGGTAGGCGTCAAGCGCTGATGTAAAATCTCCCTGTTGTTCATAAAGCCTTCCAATAGAAAACTGAGCTCTTGGAGCCGACGGGAATTCAAACTTGTGCGCTATACATTTTTGTAAAAGTTCTATGGCTTCGGCGTCTTTACCCTGTTCTTCGGCGGCTGCCGCGGCGTTAAACAGCGCAACAGGTCCTAAATATGTTTTGTCTCCGATTCTTGCAGAATTAAGCCATGCTTCTTGCGCGTTTGCCCATTCCTTTCTGCCGGAATAAATAAGGGCGATATATGACCAGGCTTTGCTTCCGGGAAATCCCTTGTTTTTGGAAGCGAACTTTTTAAAATCTTCAAGAAGGACTGTGACTTCGTCCGCAGAATAATCTTCATCATTGAAAAATTGCATATCAGCGTATCTTGAGCCAAGTTCATCCAGTACAACTGTCGCTTTTTTATTAATATTGTCGTTTATGGAAAAATAGGCGACTGCCGCTATGAAAAAGGCGACAATGGCTCCTAGAGTGATAAATATGCCTTTTCTGTTTCGCTGGATAAAATCATTGATTTTATCGCCTGTGTTTGTTTTTTCATTGTCGTTTTGCATTATATCTCCTTGGGATTACTTATTTTAAGATCTTTTATCAATCTTGACAAGTAAGTGCGCTGAATAACAAGTGCTTTGGCTGTTTCCGTCTGATTCCAGTTGTTTTCGTCAAGGACTTTGCGGATAAAATTGGATTTAAAAACATTAATCGCTGTCTTTAAATTGCGTTCGGTTACTTCGTCTTCCGTTTCGATAAAACCGGTTTTTAAGAATAAATCCTCACGTTCAATCCATTCGTTCCTGCTGATCACGCATGCGCGCTCGATGCAATTCTGCAGTTCCCGTACATTGCCGGGCCATGAATAAGACAGCATCGCGTTCAGCGCGTCATTGGAAAAACCTTTAAACAGTTTTTTTGTATCCCGCATGAAATTTTTAAGGAAAAATTGAGCGAGCTCTCCTATATCTTCCGGGCGCTGGCGCAGAGGCGGGATGTATACGGGCAGGACATTCAGGCGGTAATAAAGATCGTTTCTGAACGCGTTTTTCTGTACTTCATCTTCCAGGTCTTTATTCGTTGCCGCGATTATACGCACATTAACATTTATAGTTGTATCTGAGCCAACCTTTTCAAACTTTCTTTCCTGGATAACACGAAGTATTTTCGCCTGTAATGATAAAGGTAAATCGCCTATTTCATCCAAAAAGATGGTACCGGAATTAGCAAGTTCAAACCTGCCTTTCCTGGAAGAAATCGCGTTTGTAAACGCTCCCTTTATATGCCCGAACAATTCGCTTTCAAGCAAACCTTCAGGAAGCGCGGCGCAATTTACCCTTACAAACGGCGCTTTATTCCGCGCGCTTTTAAGGTGAATCTGCTCGGCAAACAGTTCTTTGCCTACCCCGCTCTCTCCTAAAAGCAAAACAGATGAGTCAGTTTTTGAAACCTTATCGATAAGTTCCATTATTTCCAAGATCGCTGGGCTTTTTGTAATTATCGTATGGTATTGATCTGTTTGAATTTGATCTTGCAATGTTTGAATTTCTGTACGCGCTTCTTCCATGCTTTTCGCGTTTTCAAGAGCGATTGCCGCCTGATTCGCGAAAATTTCAAGCCATTCAATATCATCCTGAGAAAACCCTTCTTCCGATTTTTTATTAATTACTTCCAAAACACCGATGCAGTCATCTTTAACCCTCATTGGTACAGCGATTATTGTCTTAGATTTAAAATTGATCTCTTCGCCGATTGTGCTTAAGTGGCGCTTGTCATTTTGAACATCATTTACAAGCAGAGATTTATTGTTCTGCGCAACCCAGCCTGCGATTCCTTCTCCAAGTTTTACGGTGTATTTTTGGACTTCTGCTCCCTTTGATCCAAGTGCAACTTCAAAATACAGTTCATTTTTTGCTTTATCCATTAATAAAAGGCTTGACGCTTCGGCTTCTGAAAGACGAGTCGCAGATTCCATGATCCTTGATAAAAGACTGTGAACATCCTTATAGTTTGAATTTATTAAAGAATTCAGCTCAATGAGGGTATGAAATTTATTAACATCTATCTTTGACAGCATGCTTGCGTCCAAATGCCGCCGTTTTCAGCCTGCATCTGATGAATCGTCAGTTCCGTTGCCTTTTGATTTAAAAACAGCGCCAAGGGTATAAGTTGAATCGGACGATTCTTCTTTTGCCATATATCTTGATAAGTCATCACGCTGTACCTTTTTCTGATAATCACGGATAGAAAACGCGACCTTTTGTTTGTCGCTTTGAACTTCAAGGACAATCGCTTTTATTCTGTCGCCGACTTTGTATTTCTTAAGAGCTTCATCAGGATCATCCTCGCGGTTTTCTGTCAGGTTTGTCTTGTGTATCAGACCTTCTATGCCGCCAGGTACTCTGAGGAATAAGCCAAAATCGGTGATAGAAGCAACCTCTCCTTCCACAGGAGAGCCGGGTTTATAATTTTCGTTAAAATCTTTCCACGGGTCTTCCGACAACTGTTTGATGCCAAGCTTAATATTTCTGTTTTCCGAGTCAACAGATAAAACCATCACTTCAATCTCCTGACCTGCCGTAAGACCAAAGTTTTTAGTTTTCTTTATCCATGACATATCATCTGCATGAAGGAATCCGTCGATGCCTTCTTCAAGTTCGATGAACGCTCCGGCGTTGGTTACTTTTACTACTTTGCGCGTAATTCTTGTGCCTGCCGGGTATTTTTCGTTAATGCTTGTCCACGGATTTTCCTGAACCTGTTTTAATCCAAGCGATACCCTGCCCGCCTGAAGATCGTAGCCGAGGATCATACATTCAACCATGTCTCCTGCTTTTACAAGGTCCTGCGGTTTTTGAACTTTCTTAAGCCATGAGAACTCGGAAATATGAGCAAGCCCTTCGATACCTTCTTCAAGCTCGATGAACGCGCCGAAATCGGTAAGTTTTGTAACCTTTCCTTTTACAACATCGTTAACATGATATTTTTCTTCGAAGTGAACCCACGGATCATCGGAATAATGTTTTAAAGAAAGATTAATTCTTTTTTCCTGACGATCTATGCGGATAACTTTTAACTTTATTTCCTGGCCTTTTTTTACAAAATCTTTTGGGCGCGTAACGTGTCCCCAGCTCATGTCGTTAATATGAAGAAGTCCGTCGAAACCGCCAAGATCTATAAACGCGCCGAATGAGGTGAAACTTTTTACAATGCCTGTAACATCGGTTCCGATCGGAGTGTTTTCGAAAAAGTCTGTGCGTTTGCGGTCGAGATCTTCTTCCATGAACTTGCGTCTGTTTACAACAATATTTATTTTTCCGTCTGAATAAAGACGTTCAACATAAACCTGTATTTTTGATTTTAGAATTTTTTCCGGTTTATCTAGTTTCTGCACATCGGCTTGACTTACAGGAAGGAACGCGTGAACACCCGATCCCATGTTGACGTCGAAGCCGCCCTTTACCTGTTTTTCGACAACGCCTTCGACAGGCTGTTTGTCCGCAAACGCCTGACGCAAATTTTTCCAGAAAAGTTTCGCGTCCGCTTTTTGTTTTGAAACAATTACTTCACCGTATTTGTTTTCTTTTGAAATAAGAATAACAGATACCGGATCTCCGATATTTGGAATCTGTGTAAATTCCTGAATTGGAATTTTACCTTCAGATTTATAACCTACGTCAATGAATACCTGATCCGAGGTAACCTGAATTACCTTGCCTTCGACGAGCTGCCCTTCTTCGAGCTGCTCCAGCGTCTTCAGGTATTCTTCCTGTAATTGGGTTTGAATGTTCTCTCCGTCTTTTGCCGGACCCGTGCCCGTGCTCACTTCCTTCTCAGCCATTTTCTTCTCTTTCCTTATTTATTAGTCTATATTCTCTTTCAATTTCTCATAAACTTGAATTATCGTCAAGTGACTGGTATCTAAATATTGGGCTCCCTCTGCTATTTTAAGGCTTCCTTCTGCCTTGTTTTTATCAATCTCATCACGGGCCAATATGGCCGATTTTATCTCTTCAAGGGTCAAATTTGACACCCCTTGATCGAAGCGCCGCTTTGCCCTTGAATCAGCAGACGCGTCAAGGTAGAATCTGTGCTCGGCGTTTGGGAAGACCACAGTGGTCATATCCCTGCCTTCCACGACGATATTGCGCCCATCTGCCAGTTTACGCACCAAATCGTTAACAATGTGCCTGACAGGGACAATAGCCGAAAGCGGCGCGGAATATTTGTCAATTTCATCGGTATGAAGCAGGTTTGTCACATTCTCGCTGTCTATAAAAACTTCGGTTTTTTCGTAGCCAATATTGATATTTCTGGCAAATTCAAGCACTTTTTCGCTGTCAGATGTGTCAATCTTTGCTCTTAGACAGCCTAAAGTGATTGCTCTGTACAGTTTCCCTGAATTTATATACGTAAACGCCTGCCCGTCTGCTCCTTTAAGGTTATCAGCCAGCATTTTAGCTATAGTGCTTTTTCCCGACCCTGCAGGCCCGTCAATCGCTATTACCATAATTTATCTCCTATGCTTGATCTTCTTTGCGCTCTTTGCGTATCTGCGAGATGAATTTTCATAATAATTCCTTAATTTCATCATTTGTTAAGGGCCTGGAATTGCCTTCTTTTAGGTCTCCCAGTGAAACTGAGCCAATGCGTACACGCCTTAGGCGGGATGGGTGTAAATGAAAGTGTGAAAAGACCCTGCGTATTTCCCGGTTTTTACCTTCTACAAGTATTATGCGGATTGTTTTTCTTCCGGTTCTTTCTGCGCTTTTTGCCTTGTAGTATTCACCTTCCACCGTAATGCCGGAATTGAACGCATCTATAACTTCATCGTCAATTACGCCTGTAGCTTCTACAATGTATTCTTTTTCCAGTTCCGAGCTTGGGTGTCCAAGCCGGCTTGCGAAGCTGCCGTCATTGGTAAAAAAAATAAGTCCGCAGGACATAAAGTCAAGACGCCCGACGCTGTAAAGCCTTTCTGTTACCGAAGACGGCAGAAGACTCAGGGCAAGAGGACGCCCCTGCGGATCGTTTGAACTGCAAATGTATCCGGGAGGTTTGTTTAGCGCAAGGTAGAGAGTGCGGCTTTCAGGCATTACAGGTTTCCCGTCAAGAAGAATGACATCACCCTCTTCTACTTTGGTTCCCTGAGAGGTAATCGTCACTCCGTTTACAGAAACTCTTCCGCGGGCAATGATGTCTTCGGCAGCTCTTCTTGAGGCAACCCCCGAATGGGAAAGATAAACCTGCAGCCTAATACTTTTCCCCCTGGAGTTCGAACTTTTCGATATCGCTTTCGCTGAGTTTTGGAAGCTCAGAAATTGAATTAAGATGAAACTGTTTTAAAAATTCTTTTGTCGTGCCGTACATGACAGGACGCCCGGGTATATCTTTTTTTCCGACTTCACGCACAAAATCTTTTTCTAAAAGAAGTCGCATCATATTGTCGGCGGACACTCCGCGGATTTTTTCTATTTCCGCTCTTGTTATCGGCTGTGAATACGCGACAATGGCAAGGGTTTCCATCGCCGCGCGTGAAATTTTTCCTTCGTTCTTTCTGCCGTATTCATCTTTTAAACTGTCCCAATATTCGCGTTTTACGGAGATTTTATATCCGCCGCCGATTATCGCAAGCTCAAGCCCGCAGTCTATGGATATATAACGTTCTTTTAAATTTTCAATAGCCGCGGCGACATTTTCCTTTGACAAACCTGAAATTCTTTCCAGTTTTCCTTCGTCCGCGGGATCGCCTTCCATAAATAAAATCGCTTCAATTAGCGCTGTTTCTTTTTCTGTACTTTCAACCATCTGAATACTCCATTATGCGGCGCTGTTTGGCAATGCAGCATTGCCCGGCGATGCTGCGCTGCTCGGTCTTATCAGAATATCACCAAAGAGACGGTTTTGAAAGATAACAATAAGGCGCAATTTTGCGGCTTCAAGAACTGCAAGAAAAGCGCAGACAGCGTCAAGCGCGCCGGCTCTTTTTATTAAATCGGTAAAAAGACATTCTTTTTTATTTTCCAGATATTCAAAAAGTAAAGTGGTCTTTTCGTTTACAGATACTTCTTCGTAAAGATCGATGATACGCTCCGCTGGAAGATTGATTGTAAGGGATGAAAATGTTTTTAATAAATCCCAGATATCAACTTTTTCCCATAAATCATCATCTGTAAAAGGCAGATTATGCTGAAGCCTTTTTCTTTCGATTATCCATTCATTTTCCTTTTCTTTTTCTTCCATGAGTTCCGATAATTTTTTATATTTTTGATACTCAATTAAACGTTCAACAAGTTCTGCGCGCGGGTCTTCGCCCGAATCTTCATCCATTTCGACAGGGAGCAATGTGCGGCTTTTAATGTAAAGCAAATGTGTTGCCATCGCGTGGAAAGCGGTTAAATCTTCCAGTTCGACAGTTTCTGCTACACGAAGATAATCTATGTACTGCTCTGTTATTTGAGCGATTGGGATGTCATAAATATTGATTTCGTTTTTGCGGATCATGTACAAAAGAAGGTCTAATGGACCTTCAAAATCGCTGAGTTTGAAACTGTGCGGATCCGGTTTGGCTTCCATAACGGGGATTATATCAAATAAAAAATAAAATATGAATATATTTGATTGGCGGAAATTAAATTTTGCTGTATATTAATTTTAGAGGTAATTATGCCTAACAGGCTTATATTAATTATTACGCTTGTCTTAATCATTAAAAGCACCGTTTTTACCCAGGAAAACGTCGAATTCCCAAGAAATTCACTGTCTTTTGACGCTTTGGCCTTATTATCATCCTCGGTTGCAACCGGCATACTATCATTCGCCGACGGTACCGGCGCAGTTTTATTAAATATGTCGGGTCAATATGAATATCAATTGTCAGAAAATTTCAGCCTTGCAGCCAGACTGGAATTTAAAATGTTTAATTTTGTAGAAATCATTAACTTATCATCGGTATCAATGGAAATGTATGGCAGGTACTACCCTTCGGGAAAATTCTTTTTTTTAGATGCCATGGCCGGATATGCTCTTTTTAACATGACAGCCATGCCGGCATCGCATTTTTTTAAATACGGCGGAAGGCTTGGCTGGCGAATTGATTTTAAAGAACCCGGAGGTTTTTTCATTGAACCTTACATTGGATATTCAGGCTCATTCGGAAAAAGCAATGTTGATTTTAATTTCGGTTCATCCTCAGGTTCTGATTTTAGTATAATAAATGACATTATTAATTCAATGTATAACTTTATTATTAAGGGATATTTTGTTTCAGGACCCATGACAGGCTTAAGTATTGGATATCGATTTTAATCAGGAAAAAAAAGGGAACAGAGATTACTCTGCTCCCTTGTAAAATTCTAAACATCCAGAATTTTAAACGTATGCTTTACCCATTAGCCGGTTCCGCTGGTTTTGTCTCCTCTTTGGAATCTTCTTTCGCGGCTTTAGCGCCCTTGGCAGTTTTTTCCGCGGCTGTTTTAAGCTGCGGAAATTCTCTGCCTGGGAAGATTTGTTTGCGGAGCTTTAGTTCAAGTTCACGTATGAAATCCGGGCGTTTTTCCAGGTAGTCTCTGGTGTTGTCCCTGCCCTGCCCGATTTTTTCATCGTTGTAGGAATACCACGCGCCGCTCTTTTTAATAATTTCGTATTTTACCGCACAGTCTAAAAGACTGCCTATTGCGCAAATACCTTTACCGAACATCAGCTCGATTTCCGTTTTTCTGAAAGGCGGCGCTACTTTATTTTTTACAACTTTAACGCGCACTCTGTTTCCAATCGCGTCCGCGTCCTTGCTGACTTCGATTGTTTCTGTTTTGCGGACTTCCAGCCTTAAAGACGAATAGAACTTAAGCGCGTTGCCGCCTGTGGTGGTTTCCGGGTTGCCGAAAAAGACGCCGATTTTCATGCGGATTTGGTTGATGAAAATCAGTATTGTGCGTGATTTTCCGATGGTTGCGGTAAGTTTACGCAATGCCTGACTCATTAAACGAGCCTGCGCTCCCATCTGGGCATCGCCCATTTCGCCCTCAATTTCTGACTGCGGGGTAAGAGCTGCGACCGAATCTACAACTATTACATCCACCGCTCCTGATCGTACAAGGCTTTCTGTGATTTCCATAGCCTGTTCGCCGTGATCGGGCTGCGAAACCCATAAATCGTCGATATTTACGCCCAGGTTTTTTGCGTAAACAGGGTCTAGAGCATGTTCCGCGTCAATAAAAGCCGCGTTTCCGCCAAGTTTTTGCGCTTCTGCGATTGCATGCAGCGCCAAGGTTGTTTTACCCGATGATTCCGGGCCGAAAATCTCGATAATGCGCCCTCTTGGATAGCCGCCGATGCCCAGCGCTTCGTCAAGAAGGATAGAACCTGACGGCACTACCTCGATGCCTGAAGCCGCGTCATGCGTCCCCAGTTTAATTAATGATCCCGCGCCAAATTGCTTTTCAATCTGAAGCCGGGCCGCCTCCAGGGCTTTTGCTTTCTCTTCGCTTGATGCGTTAGGATTGCCCCTGGACTTTTCTGTGTCATTTGATTTAGCCATGATTAACTCCTCCCCTATATATGGCGCATAGATGCGTGGCGCTTGCTCGAAATCTGAAGAATCGTAACATATTTTATAAATTTTGTCAAGGTTTTACTACATAATTGTTAAGTAATAAAAAGAAAGAAAAGGCATCAGTCACCTCCCAATTTTTATATAGATATGAGATAATAAACCATGAACCCATTTATAGTATGCGCGGCACGATCTATGCATAATTATGCTTCCGGAGTAATACAGCATCTTTCTAAATACGTAAGTTTCTCAAAAATCGCGGATCAGATAAACGGTTTGGATTTACTGAATACCGACCGTTTTGCGGACGGTGAAATGGAAGTCTCCGTTAATTATTCCATCCGCGGAAGAGACGTTATCCTTTTTTCCTCAAGCGCGCGCAATGAAGCCGGTATCGAGGTTGAAGAAGCGAAAATGGAATTGTATCATGCCATCGACGCGCTTATCCGCTGCCAGGCAAACAGCGTAATTGTTTTTGAACCTTTTATTTCCTGTTCGCGTTCTGATCGTACAATGAGACGAAGTTCCGTAGGTTTGTGGGTACATTTAAAAACTCTTTCAAGCCTGGGCGCGAGCCACATTGTAACTTTTCAGCTTCATTCCGATAAATCCAAAACAATGGTTGATCCTTCCAAGTGCGCGATAGACGATATTCCGGCTCTTACTTTATTAAAAAAATATCTTTGCGATAAATACATTAAAACTTTAGATTTTATGGAAAACGAAGTAAGAGCAAATTGGGCATTCTGCTCTGTTGACGCAGGCGGCGAAAAACTCGCGCGTGTTTTTGCAAACTCATTCGGCGCTCCTCTTGTTGTTGCGCATAAACAGCGCGATTATTCAAAACCAAATTCGATTGAATCGATAAACATTCTATCCGCCGATCCTGTAGAAGGCAAAAGCCTGTGGATTGTTGATGACATGATAGATACCGCAGGTTCTGTAGAAAAATTGATCCGCGTCCTTGCCAATTTAAAACCAAAAGATATAAACATAATATCTGTTCATGCGCTTTTTTCGCCGCCTGCCGTTGATAAATTGGAAGCGCTGTGCAAAGAGGGTTTATTAAACCGCATGATTGTAACGGACACTGTCTGCTGTTCTGCTTATAAACAAAACATTCCCGGACTTGAAATTGTGCAATCTGCGGAACTTGCTTCGCAGATTATTAAGGCAATTATTAACAATGAATCCATGAGCAATTTGATGCAGCCTTTCAACGCCGGTAAATATTTGAGCCGGAAACAGTAAATGAATTGTTATTTTTTTATATTAATATTTTACCATTCTTTAGGTTTATTATGCGGAGGAGTTATATTAAAAGTTTCTCCTGAAGGTTCTATTAGATAAAAACCGTTATTTAATGCGTATTCTCTTTCGTCTGATTCAATTACAACCCCTGCAACTGCTCCTAAAAAATGGCGTTTATCGCCGCGTAAATCGGCAAACGTGCGCATTTTTTCCATACGTTTTATATGTTCATTTATGTCGCTAATTGTAAGTTTTGTTTTTATTTCAACGAGCATAGCGGTATCGCCGTTTTGCAAAAAAACATCTATTTGAAAATGAATGTTATTTTTATGATCATTAACTTTAAAATTTGAACTTACTGTTTGAAAATCCAAGCCCATATCATAAAGTTTATCCTGAAGATTAGGGGCGATCATATATTCAATAACTTCACCGAAACGATTGGTAAAATCGCCAAAGCGTTTGCCTATTTCATTTATTTTTCGATCAGTTTCTTTCATCTGCCGATCAGTTTCTTTTTGCTGTTCCCGATTTTCCATTAATGCCGCCCAAACTTGCTCAAAATCCAAACCTCTAGAGTAATCTGTCTGTGTTTGCATATCTCCCATATTAACTCCATTATAAGCCGCGGCGAACTTTCAGTTCGAAGCGGCGATGTACAATCGTCGAACCTTTGGTTCGACGACTCCGCAAAGCGGTGATAATAACTCCCACCTATAATATAGCGCTTTTTAATGGTTTTTAACAGCGATTTTTTACAAAAACACCCATTATTACCTTGTTAAAATCCAAAAAAAAAATAGAATCAAACAATGTCAGAAAAAATAGGCTTTTTAGATAAAAAAACACCACTTAACACGGGAGACACACAATGAACCCCAAATCAATCTTCGCCGTTCTGCTGCTCGCAGCGGCAGTCTGCACTTATGCGCAATTCAACCCCGAAAGCGATTTTACCGTAACGCGCAGCAGCGACGGGAAGTCTATTACTATAACAGGGTACACAGGGACAAGACAGGCTGTTAACATTCCGCCTGCAATACAGGGATTACCTGTTACAGTGATAGGGGAAGATGCATTTGCGCTGGATGAATACTATACAAATAATCCGCCGAAAGTAGATCCTTTAAAAGCCAGAATTCGTATTCCAATGGTTCGTGTCGATAGTGCTATTGCCGAATATTTAAGTGAAAAGGCATAAGCCATGCATAAGACTCCGGGTGATTTAATCAGCGAAATGGTGCAAAAGGAACTTGCGGCTGCAGTATAACACCCCATGAAAAAAATACTACTGATAGTTACTGTAATCTTTACACTCAGCCTGACCATTATTCCTAACGAAGTAAAAAGTTCCGCTGTAATACTTACAGTGTCAAAAATCAGGTTCGAGCCGATGGATGCAATAATTTCAATGCTTGGAACTTTGGAAATGAAATGAAACGATGGAAAAATTAATACTATACACTTATATAATATTATTTTATCTAAGCGTTTAGACGAAATAGGAGATTTGTGATGAAGCATTCATTTTTAGGAATATTAATGTTATGTATGCTATATATGGCGCGCAATATCAATCTAAATCCTTATCCCATAAAGAATTAGTGTTTTTGACACATTTTTTTGAGTCATAGCCGAGACCTCCGGCTATCCAGTATTGGCAATATTTTCTCCTTAGGGGGAAATTTTGTGAGCCGTCCGGGAAATCGAGGTCTTTCCTGTGACGGCATTTTTATTAGGATGCAAGGATTATTTGGGAACCGGTCTTAATCCTTGGTGTTATTCCTTCTTTAAATCTCCTTTGGTTTTATTGTTTGCCGGCGCGGTTCGCCGGTCTTTTATGGAGTTTTTATGGATGTTGTAGTCATTGTTTTAATCGCAGCGGTTGTTATTTATGCAGCCATAGCAGCGTTGAAGAAGCGTTACGAGCATCAAAAAGATAGGAATAAAAAGGAGTGTGTGTGATGGATGAATTAGAAGCAATCAAGAAACTGGATGAAGCAATCCAAGCATTAAAGGGGGTCGGTTACAAGTTTGCAGAAATAAGTATTGCAAATACTGATGTCATTGGAAACAGTGCTAATACATCAAAAAGAAAAATTTGTATTATGTGTTCAAAAAATTTCCCCATTATAAAAAATGAGGAAATCAAAGAGTTGTTGAAGCTCAGCTCTTTTTCAACTTGAGTAAGGCAGAATCTTTCATGAGTGCTTCAGTTTCTACTACAAGAAAATCCAGAATTTCTTCTTTTTTAAAATCGTTGCATCGAAATGTAATAAAATTCTGGTCCATTAAAGTGGCTGTTAAATTAAGCATTGCAATTTTGTCAGCGTTTGAAAGATCATTGAAATCCATAAATCTACCCTCCTGGGTGTGTTATTTTCTACCTGTTTTGGCAGGTTGGTTTGGTTACCATGATTATACCACATCAGGAGGGTTTTTATTTAGATTAAACCATTTGCCGGGAAGGCCCGGTTTATAAATTTTGTAGGGAAGAGCAATTGGAAGCTTGCCAGTCTCATAAGCTGGAGGTTGAGGGTTCGAGTCCCTCCCCTGCAATCACTCATTTGGATCGGTAGCTCAAATGGCAGAGCGTGTATAGGGTTGTCCCCCTTTGCGGGTAGTGGTTCGATTCCACTCCGGTCCTATGGCTTTTCCGGAATGAAAAGATCAACCGTTCGTTGAACGGTAAAATATTTTAAAGAAATTATGTAGTTAATATAAGCTTTCTTCTGATTGATTCATTCCGGAAAGTCAAACTTTATAATCTGCTGCCAAGGCAGAAAGGAGAACGGAAATGTATATCGAGAAAGAAACAGAGAAAGCGTATTTGATGTGTCATGACGCTGTTCTATTTTGGATTAAAAAGAGATGGTTTAAAAATAATAAACCTACGCCGGAATTCTGGAAGGCCTTTCATGTTGCTAAGCGTGAGCACTGCCAGCATATTGGTTTCGATGTGTTGAAAGAATTTAAAACGATTCACAAAACAGACAAGGCTGTACTGCTCGGTTACACAATTATCAGGGCAAGCGGAATAGAAACCGAAGGTCAGTTCTGGATGCCGCTTTCAATGACAGGTAATTATAATTTTGTTGCAAAAAAAATCAAGCAGATAGAAAATGATTTTCCGTTTATTGACGCGCATGTTGTCTGGAGCGAGCATAAACAGGCGCAGGATGAAAAGGAGTGTGCGTAGGTATGAGAACACCATCAGGCTATGAGGAAATGATAAAAGAAATCTCACTATTTTGCACAGTTTGGTTGTATGTTCATTATTACCCTCCGGGGTGTGAAATAGTCCTGCCCTACGGGCGAGGTTTGGATCCCTTGGATTATAGCACACTAGGAGGGTTTTTATTATCTGTGAGTTATCCCCATGGGCAGGAGGGGTATCTTGGCGTCGGCTTTTCATTCCGTTTAGCCGTCAATGCCTGGAATGCCCGTGGGGATTTTTTTATTAAGGAGGAAGAGCATTATGGAAAAGAAAATTGAAACGTTTTTAACAGAAAGCAGTTTAGTAAAATTTACAAATGATCAAAAAAAGATAATGAATGATGCGATAAAAAACGGAAACGCAATTATATTTATAGGCGGCGCCAGGGTTGGAAAAACGTATTTCGCAAAATTATTTCAAGATAACGGTATCACCGCTTATGCGCCTGAAATGATTTGCGAAATTAATTTAGGCGGAACAGAGGTGAGATACTGGGAAAAAGATGATTACGGCGTTCATTGTCCGGATTGTGGTTATGACCCGGAAGACGGAAGACCGCCTTATTGTAAATACTGTGGAGCAAATTTGAAAGATCCTGGAGATTAATTATTATGTTGCAAGATGGCTTAAATCAAAACGATGTTATGCAAATGTTAAATGAAGTACACCAATGTAAAGAACCGTTTACAGTTGAGTTCTCCGGAAAGAAAAGCCGCAGCAGAAACGGTTTCTATAGACCTGCTACACGCGAAATAGTAATTAATAACCGGAACTATATAACCGAAGACGGTTTAAACGAATCGATGTTAATGTATACGGCGCTACACGAACTGGCGCATCACATTCAATATACGGAATACGGGCAGACGGGAAGCCGCTCGCATACTAAATTGTTTCATTCGATACTTGACGATCTGGCGGATAAAGCCGAGACTGCCGGCATTTATAAACCTGTAATCGATTCGGAGTTAAAAGAATTAATTAATGAAGCGCAGACAATAAGCCGCGCGATTGCAAACTTACAGCGCGATCTTGGTAACGTCATAAATAAATTGCATGAAGCGTGTTTGGCGAAAGGCGTCCGGATGGAAGATGTGGTAATGCGTAAAGCGCATATCTCCCTGGAATCCGCAAAGAAGGCGCAAATTATAGCGGTGATGGATCTGCCGGAAGGTATTACCGCTGATATTCAAGAGATTATTTCGAGCGAACGCGACGGAGTCAAGCGCAGGGCGATGGCGCTCGCAGCGCAGGCAGGGAAAAGCGCTGCACAGGTGAAGTGCGCCGGCGCCGGTACCGACGCTTCGCAGAGCAGCAAAGGTGAAAGGGAAATGGAGAATCTATTGCTTGAGAAAGGACGTCTTGAAAGAACAATCGATACATTGCAACGCCGTTTACGTGAAGTTATAAAGCAGATTAATTCTGACAGCGGGTTACGGCCGGGATGTGCGGCGGAGAGGATAAACAAATGACCGGAACAATATTGAAATATCCTGGAATGAAAAACAGGATTGCTAATAAAATCATCTCATTGTTTCCGGACGGATACAAAAATATGACGTATCTTGAACCGTTCTTTGGATCCGGGACAATATTTTTCAGGAAAGAACCGAGCCTTATTGAAACTCTGAACGATTTAAGCGGTGATGTATATAATTTATTTTTTCAGATAAGAGAAAAAGGCGAAGCGCTTGCTTACTTAATTGAGAATACTCCATGGAGCCGACAGGAGTATACAGAATCTTATGATAAAACTGAATCGAATCTTGAAAACGCGCGTCGCTTTTTAATTATGTGCTATTGTTCTATCGGAGCCAATAATAACAGTAAGACCGGGTGGCGGCATAATATAAAATCGGATAATTACGGCATTGAAACATTTATTAAACTGCCGGAACTGATACGACAGGCGGTATATCGTCTGAAACCCAAGCCGGGTAACATTGTGCAAATAGAGAACCGCGACGCTTTTGTTCTGATAGAAAAATACAATCGAGAGAATGTTTTAATGTATCTGGATCCGCCATACGTTTATAGTACAAGGAAAAATAAAAAATACTATTCGCATGAGATGTCGGATGAAGATCATGTCAGGTTATGCGAATTAATAAACAATTCAAAAGCGAAAATTATATTGTCTGGGTATGAGAACGAAATATACGAAACACATTTAAAGAATTTTAATAAGACATCGATATCGGCGTATGACGAAAATAAAAACCGCCGAGATGAAATATTGTGGATGAATTATAAAACCACGAAAGAATTATTTGATGACGAGGAGGAAGAATAATGCTTAAGACGTTGACAATTGATAAAGAATATTATTGTACAATTGGTGCTTTTACTGGAAAGGATAGGTGTAGCGTTGGAAGCTGTAATTATTATGGCTGTGGGATACCATCACAGTCTACTGCAAAATGCACTGATAATGACTGTGGATTCTTTCACCGAAAATTCCCCACGCCGGAACAATTTAAAGAAGAGTACGGCGAGGAATGGACAGGCGCGGTTTATTTCATGGACGGTGACGATCCTAATGATATATGGCAAATAGACTGTATAGAAAACGCTTTTGAAGATGAACGCTATTATATTATCTGCGCATGTACTCCTTTTGGTAAACCACCGCAGGATTGGAGACCGTCATGAATAAAAACGATGCGCTTAGGCAAGAAATAGTCGGCATTACCGCAGATTATACTACAGGCGGCTGTCATCATTTTTTTAATATGACATTAGCGACGTTCTTTAAACTTTTTGAAAATGATTTTATTGATTCAAACGAAAGACAGCAAATGGAAACTCCGTCAATGGGTGAGTATTTAGAATTATTTAAAAAGTATCCCAAAGAACCTGTTACTTTAAATGGCTATATGATTTCACCTGATAGGGATGATTATAGAATTACTATTGATACAGTGAAAGGTAAATCTAAAAATAAAACTTTTATTTCAAATTTAATAGATATTCATAATAATTATCCTGATGGGGTAATAAAAATAGAATATGGCAAACAATATATTTGGTACGATTGAGGAGGATTATTAAATATGAAAAAAATATTAAGAAAATTATTAATCATCATGTGTGTAGCAAATTGGAAATTAACTATTAAGTTAGGCAGAACAAGAATTCTTGGACGTATGTCCGGGACTAAAATAAATCAGGAGAACGGAAATGAGTAAAGAATCGGCAGTTGTTTTAAAGTTGGTACCGCTTGAAAAGATTGTAAGCGAGAGCAACAGAAGGAACACGAAGGAAGACGGTTTCGAGCAGTTGAAAAGCAGTATTGAAAAAGTCGGGATTATCCAGCCGCCATTGCTGCGGTGTGACGGTGCGTATTTTACCGTGATTGCCGGACGAAGGCGTTTGGCGGCGGCGTTGTCTCTGGATAAAAAAGAGGAGTATTGCCTTGTATATCCTGTAGACGATCCGCGCGATGATGAAGAAATTGCTCTGACGGAAAACGTAAACCGCCAGGAGATGCATCCGCTTGATGAGGCGCTGCTTTTTAAAAGCCGCGCGGATAAAGGGATGAATGTCAGTGAGATTGCGCAGTATTTCGCGCGCAGTCCTGCGGCGATTTACAAGAGGCTGCGTCTTTGCGGGCTTATAACGGAGTTAAAGGATTTATTCCGGGACGGCAGGTTTGACATTGCGGATGCTGCGTTGCTTGCAGAACTTCCGCAGGACGATCAGATGGAATTTTATGAGCAGCATAAATCGATAACCGACATGGATTCAGAAATAGGAAAAGAAATAAAAATAAACAAAAACGATATAACAACATTTATTTATAAAAAGCAAAAGTTTAGAATTTTTAAATGTATGCAGGGTTGCGAAAACTGCGACAAACGCACCCACAATGACGGCAACGAATTATTTGAAGAGTACGATTATTTAAAAGACGTTTGTCTCTTCAGTGAATGTTATCTTACAAAATGGCAAAAGATGATAGGCATGGAACTGGAAACACAGACGATACAACTCACTGAAGCCGGTGTGCGGACTGACGATAAAATATTTTTCTCCGATGGCGTTCCGAAGCAGATTTATGAAAAGGCATCGTTTGTGATGTTTCCTGGCTGCAGCAAGTATGCTGTTATGAAAAGAAAGGATTATGATTTTTCAGGCGAAACAAACCGGAAGAAAGATGCCTGCTGGGAAATAAAAACGGATTATAAAGGCGTATTGTCTGTACGGCGCATTGGATACAGTAAAAGAGTGAAAATGCCGGCGAGAGAAAAACCTGCTGCCGGGGAAGACGGCGGAAACGCCACAAGTAAAAAAAACGAAGCCAGGCTAATTGAAGAATACGGCAAAGAAATACTGGATGCTGTTGCAGAAGATCGCGGAGCACAACCGCTGGAAATCGCCGAGACTATAGACAAAAAATGCCAGTTCCAAGGTACATTTGAAGGGGAAATCGAAGATGAAATATACAGACGCATTATATCAAGGAATGTGGCACTGGATGAAAACACAGAAACGAGCAGTGTAATACAGGTAAATTATATGTCAATATTCCTGGAATTAATCAATGAAGATATATATATGTCAGGCTCGCTGATTGAAAAAGAATTTAATAAAGAGCAAAAAGAAATGTATAAGGAACTTGTTTCGGATCCTGTTGTTGATATACTTGCTTCAATCCCGCAGAACGTGCAGAAATTATTCCATTTTTATTTAATATTTAACGATGAGTTTAGAAGGCAGGTACCAGGCAGGGAATGTTTTGATAAAAAACATAATATCGATAACAACTTATTCCTGAAATACGCATGTATGAACAGAGAGGAATATAAAACGCTTTATCTGGAAGTTGCGAAGGAAGTGGCAAATAAAATTCTTGGTGACAAAAAGAAAAGCGAATTGATAAAAGCAGATAAAAAAGCCGCTGCGCCCCATGGGGAAGATACTCCAAAAAAGGCTTCCGGAGGAAAAAAACCTGCAAAGAAAAAAGCAAATATGGATAATCTTGAAGCGGACGAACTAGATATGGAGGATGAAGAATGAGCGGTAACCTTTCCAGTGAACAAGTTACGGACGTCGATATATACGAAGAACTTAACGAGCAGGAAGAAACTATCTCCCAGGAACAACGGGAAAAAGAAGAATGGAAACAACTCTTGAAAAAAAGAAAAACGAAAAAGGGGCGTATTGATATTGAGAGAATGTTTATTGGAAAGGTTATGTATTATGCCGGTAGGCTTGGCGACAGTTGCAAATATGTTCTGGATTTTAAAATAAGCTGGCGAAAATTTATAGATGCGCGGCATAAAGTTATCTGGCGAGTGCTGGAAACATACGATTTATTGAGCACATTTGAACGCGAGAAAATCGTTGAAGGGGAAGCGTATGAAAAAGTGCGGCAAGGTTTAATGCAAGGAGTTTATTATCAATTACAGGATTACGGCGGAACATGTGTTTTTCAAGAAACGTCGCTGCCTGTGTCTTTTTTAGGAACTGAACTACGTGATAATTGCATATTAGACGGCGAAGAACGTATTGATATTATTAAAGGCTTCCCGGGGTCGGCGGCAGAAAATTTATATAAAAAATATTTGGGAAAAGAGACAGTGCCTGTTAAATGGCTTGATCGTATACTTGAGAGCATCGATGCTTTGGCCATAGCCGGCGGTAAAGTTTATCTGTGGGAAATTGCAGGCAAGGATTGTATTTTTACCGATACGAAACTGGCGGATTTATTATTTAAGGGGTGCACGAAGTGAAGATAATATTTGTATTGGCATGTATTTTTGGTTATATAGCAGTGGGGATGCTTATATATACAATATTAAAAATTATTGAAATAAAAACAGGAGAGGAATTAACTGGAAATAATGGATACCAGAATACAGGTATAGTAATAAGCTGGCCAATGTGGGTTATTGCTGCTATACCTGCATTATTTATATTTTTAATAAAAAAATGTGTAGTAAAAATAGACAGTTTCTTTAAGAATTAAAAAGGGTTTGGGAGATAAGAAATAAAAAATGGCGAGACAGGCGGCGGCGAAAGACAATTATATTAACACGGGATTGAAGACGAGGAGATCCGAAAAACGCGAACAGACGGAGTCCGGGCGCCTGGCTGCTTTTATTATTGACAAGATTCCAAAAGATTATAATGTATTTGAAGATCATGATATAAACCAGGTCCACTTGACTCACGCAATTGTTGAGACATGCGGCCGGTATATACGATTTTGTCCGCAGATAGGCTGGCTTGTTTATAATGACAGTGAAGGAAGATGGACAGAAAAATACGCGGAAGCCGCGGTGCAGAGGGTAATAACACATTTTGGCAACCTATTATGGGAACAAGCGTCACGCGCGACGGAAGGCGAAGTGCCTTTTGCGCGTAAGATTCTGTCGTCTGATGGTATAGCCGCGATAAAAAAAATTTTAAAATGCGACACAGTGATTGCGGTTGAGCAAGAAAAGTTTGACGCGGATCCAGCGCTGGTAAATAGCATGGGTGATTATTATAATTTTAGGACGGGAGAAACGCGCCGCTGCGAGCCTGAAGATATGTTCTCCATGTGTACCAAGTTAAAATCAAATACTTTGACGAGGGATAAAGATGGCGAATGGATATTTCCCGCCTTTGGTGAAGACTATGAAAAATTTCTAACTAAAGTGACAAGTAAGGACGGAGAAAAAAGGCCTGATCTTGCGTTTTTTTTAATGCAGTATTTTGGATACTGCCTGACAGGTGAAACTGGCGCTTCTTTCTTCGTCAACTTTCACGGGCAGGGGAAGAATGGAAAATCTGTTTTATTAAATTTAATGCTGGAATTATTCGGAGATTATGGGATAGCACTTCCCAAGGACATTGTAATCGAGAACCGGTTTCAGAGCCAATTTGATTTACAGTGTTTGCCAGGGAAGCGGCTGGGGGTGCTTATCGATGCGCCGGAAGGGCGATTGAACATGGACCAGCTTAAGACTGTAATTGATGGCGGCGCGATGAATGCTAAGAGAAAACATTTGAAGGACGTCGATTTCCGATCTGTTTGTAAAATTGCGGTAGGGAGTAATCCGAAGCTGACTTTGAAGGACACTGGCATGGCGATAAGACGGCGCATACGGATGGTTCCATTTGATTACACTGTATCCGACAAAGAAGATGATCCAAATCTTGCGAAGAAACTTTTTAAAAAAGAAGGTCCGCAAATATTAGCACAATTAATTTATTTTGCGCGACAATATTATAAGAATGGCGAAGGTCCGGGGGCGTTTCCGAAATGCCAGGTAATAGATGAAGCGAGCGAAGAATACATGGAGAGCGAGGACCTTGTGGGCCGCTGGGTAAAAGAGCGGACAGAACCTGTGAAGGGGAATTTAGAATGCACGTCTGACTTGTACGATGACTTTGAGAGATGGGCGAAAGATAAAGAGAAGGTCCGCAAGGTGATGGGACAGAACAAGTTCAGCGAACATTTACATCGGAACGTAAAGAAAAAGCGCATAGGCAGTATTTGGTATTACGAAGATATAAAATTAAAATATCCTGTGAATCCTCCACTACCTGACAAGGGCGGCGGGTAACACATCCGCAACCGGAAGAACAATCGAGAAAAATAAAAACAACTCAAGCATTCACAAGCTGGACTTATGGGGAGAGTCCAGCTTTTTGACAAATTTTTACCTGTCTTCGTCTTTTTTGGGTTTAGAAGAAAGGAAGAATTCGAAAAAAATATAGAGGAAATGGAGAATATTAAAGAAAAAGAAGCTGGACAGCTGGACTCTGCCGGACTTAAAAGCGCAAGTCCAGCTTAATATAAGTTGTTATAATGCAATGATTTACCGCAGTAAAAAGCTGAACAGCTGGACTTTGTGTAGAAAACTATTTTTATATTTAAAAATATATGAAAAAATAAAGCGTATATAAAAAAAGTATTTTAACACATAAGTCCAGCTTTGCTGCGACTGCGGGAATTATTATAAAAAAAATGATATTTATTGACAAAAAAATATATAAGCTTTATAAATAATATAAGATAAGCAGCCGGGAATCCGGCAGACCTCGCTTATCACAAATAATCGCGAACGCATTATTGGTGAGGTGGGGACTGTGGACCGGAACGGCCAGCAAAGCTTATTGCCTGAAGTATTATGGGATGAAGGTCTTAACGGCCGTCAGCGCCAGTTTGTAATAAATTTCTGCACAGATAAAACATGTTTCCTCAACGCTACTGCGGCATATATAAAAACATTTACAAGGTCCGGAAAAGAACTAGCCAACTCATCGATACAGTCGAACGCATCGAGGATGATGCGCAATGATAAAATAAAAACCGCTATTAATACGCTGTTACGCGTGAAGCAGGACGATGAAGATCGGTTAGATGAGTACAGGCTGCTGCATTATATTAAAACGCTCGCTTACTACAATCCCGCAGACATTATAAACAAATATGGAGAACTGCTATCAAAGAACGAAGACGGCAAGGAAGGCAGCCTGCAAGAGTTAGGCGATTTAGCGATATGCATTGAAGGCATAAAGAAAGGAAAGTACGGGAAGGAAATAAAGTTAAAGGACCGCTACAAAGCGATTGAGATGTTGGCGAACTATTACAGAATAGAACGCGCCACAGGAAGCAGTGCCGGTATTATACCTGTTGTTGTATTAACCAAAAAAGATATAGAAGCATTAAGAGAACAGGAAGCGCCTGCGGCAACTGCGGCAGAGGACGCGGAGTATGAAGTTATGAATACGGGGGTTTTAGATGAGTAAAAACCCTCAAAATATGACAGGTTTTGATCAGAAAAATCAAGTTTTATGGAAACCGCATTACAAGCAGGCCTTGGCTTTACAGTGCGCTGCGTTTGAATTATTTTTCGGCGGCGCCGCGGGTGGTGGTAAGAGTGATTTTCTACTTCTTGACTTCTATGCCGGAGTAAATGAATACGGAAAACATTGGCAGGGGATATTATTTCGCAGGACTTACGCGGAACTTGAAGAATTAATAAAGCGCGCGGATGAAATATACAAGCCGCTTGGAGCACGTTTCTATGAAAAAAATAAAACGTATGTATTTCCGAACGGCAGCGCGATTAAGTTCCGGTACCTTGAGCATGTAAAGGACGTAGAAAAATATCAGGGGCATCAGTACACATGGGTAGGATTTGATGAGCTGGGAAACTACCCTACAGACTTCGCCTGGAGATACATGATAACGCGCTGTCGCAGCGCTGCCGGCGTTCCATGTTATATGAGAGGGTCCGGAAATCCCGGCGGCGTCGGTCATGCGTGGATAAAAGCAAGGTTCATTGACGGATACGAGCCGTACAAGGTTCACAATACTGTTGAGACAAATGACGTACCTATAACGAGGTGTTTTATACCATCGACGCTCGAAGATAATCCTGCATTAATGAAAAACGATCCCGGATACAAAGAAAGAATGAAGCTGCTGCCTACAGCCCTGTACAGGGCGATGAGAAACGGAGACTGGGATATTTTCGCGGGGCAGGTATTTGACGAGTTCAGGCGGGACAGGCACGTTACAAAGCCGTTTGCGCTTGAGAGCGGAGTCTGGAAAAAGTTTTTTGCGTTTGACTGGGGATACAGTAAGCCCTTCTCTCTTGGGAAATGGGCTGTAAACTCCGAAGGCAGGATGGTTCGATACGGGGAATGGTACGGCTGCGAGAAAGGCGAAGTTGATGTTGGCGTGAAGATGTCTACGAAGGATATCGCGGCTAAGTGCTGGGAGATGGCGCTGCTTGAAGGCGTTACGGAGATGGTTGCGGACACTGCGATGTGGTCTAAAGACGGAGACGGTCCGTCGAAAGCGGAAATATTTGAAGACGCTGGATTCAAGATGATACAGGCGAATAAGGACCGTATAAACGGTTTATCGATATTCCACCAGAGATTAAAGACGTTATGCGAAGACCAGAAACCCATGCTGCTTATTTTTGACCACTGCGTTGATTTTATAAGGACGATACCGGTACTTACGCCGGATGAAAGCAACCCGGAAGACGTCAATTCAAAATTGGAAGACCACATATACGACGAATCGCGGTACGCGATGATGAGCGACTTCGCGCACAGCCCTGTAAAGTGGCTGCGCAAGCAGAACGGGAATTGGAATTTCGGGACGAAAAACCGCGGGGACAGTTATGATCCGTACGCGATGCTGGCATAGCAGGGAGGAACGATGGATAAAAGTAAAAAAGAGTTTTTGGATAAGTTAAATTCCAAATTCGAGTACCTGAAAACTGAACGCCGGAAACGCGAGAGCGATTGGAAGGAAGTTCAGAAATGGGTTGCACCGTCTATATTAAGCTGGGATGATACAGCAGATAAAACTCCAAAGAGACCGAAAAGGTTTACAAGCAAGCCTACAAATTTTTTAAAGACATTAAGGTCCGGCATTACGGGCTATTCGATATCGCCGAACATCGCCTGGCTGAAACTCGGGCTTGAGAATTACGAAGTAACTAACAGTTACGGTGTAAAGGACTGGCTGGAATCTGTAGAGAAAATCATGTACGCGGAGTTTAACCGCAGCAATCTGTATCCGCAAAAATCCAAGTCTATAGAATTTGCGGCGACTTACGGACACTCTGTAGTGCTTATTGATGAGCAGCTGTCGGACGGCAGATTGAGGTTTACAACCATGAATCCGCAGGAAGTGTATCTCGGGATAAACGAATACGATGAAGTTGATACCGTATTCAGGCGTTTTTCAATGACATTAGAAAATGCTGTAGAGTTTTTCGGTTTGGATAATTTATCTGAAAAACACAAGGAAGATTTTAAAGATTTTAAGAAATGGAATAACGAAATAATTATAATTCATGCGGTATACGGCAGAAAGGAACATGATGATGATTTGGTATCATCGAAAGAAATGCCTTACGCTTCCATTTATTTTGAGGAAGGCGCCGAAGACAGCATTATTTTGGAAAGCGGATATAATGATTTTCCTTACGCGGTTTTTATATGGGATCCTGTTAACGGTACTGCTTACGGGGAATCGCCTGCGATACATGCAATTGACGATATAAAACTTTTAAACATAATTGACGAGACGCAAATAAAAATAGCACAGCAGGCCGCAGAACCTGCGATGAATGTACCAGAAAGTATGCGCGAAAGCGTGAATGTGGTTCCCAGAGGATACAACTATTACGCTGATCCGGAACAAATAATTAAACCTATCAATACCGGAGAAAATTATAACATCACTTTGCAGATACAGCAGGATAAAGAAAACCGCGTAAAGGACTGGTTTCATGTAGATTTTTTCCTCGCACTGATGAACGAACGTCCTTCCAACATAACAGCGACTTATGTCATGGAACTCCAGGGGGAGAAAGCGGCGGTTCTTTCTGACCTCATTGTGAATCTTAATAAACCGCTTACGAAAATAATCCAGAGAAGTTTTGACATTCTTTTAAAGCAGCGAAAGCTGCCGCAGCCGCCGCAGGCGCTTTTAGGTTCCGGCGCGGAGATGAAAGTCGATTTTATAGGTCCGCTTGCACAGGCGCAGAAAAAATATCACGAAAGCCAGGGAATTGGACAAGGAATAGGACTTATAGGATCCATTGCGCAGTTGAATCAAGCGTCGCTTGACGTAATCGATTTTGACGAAACGCTAAAACAGGGACTTTCGGGAATGGGTTTCTCACAGATCGCCATCCGCGAAGATGAGGATATCGAAGCGATAAGAAAGCAGCGAGTACAGCAGCAGCAGATGATGATGGAACAGCAGCAGGCGATGGAACAGCAAAAAAACCTTATGAACAATTACGGGAAACTTAACGAGCCTGTAAAGCCTGGAAGCGCCATCGATGAGATGGACAAGCAAATGGCCGCGGCAGGCGGTGGAGGGTTTTACCAGTGAGTAATTTTAAAGGTAAATGCGAAACATGAGTAAAGTAATTGAAATACAGCCTGATAAAAGGTTTCATGTTTATTTTCGGCTTGCGGTTTACGCGACCAGAAAAAGCATGATAACTGCAATAAAAGATTATTTTAAAGAAGTGCCAAGCTACCCTCTTCCGGATGAAAAAACTATGGGGATGTTTTGCCCGATGCCGTGTATAGAAAGCAAATATTTACAAGCGAAATGTTACCCGAATATGTTTGGAACGATGTTTATCAATCTTGAAGATGTAAATACCGAAGTAATCGCGCATGAATGCGCTCATGCCGCTTTTTCCAGGGAGTTTAATATCCGTCATTGTAACGGAGATTTCTCTGATGACAACATGGAGGAACAAGAAGAGTTCTGTTACTTTCTCGGCAGAGCGACAAAAATTGTTACTGAAACAATCAAGAAATATTTTAAGGGGGTAAAGTTATGAACAAAAAAGGCTTACCGTTCTGGAAAAATAAACAACTCTCGCCTGAAGAGAAAAACGAAATTATGAAAGAAACTTGCCGCAGGTTATACAAAACCGATGACGGCAAAATAGCGCTGGGTATGCTGCTTACGGATCTGAAAATGTTTGCAGAAATTCATACGGAAAAAGATATGGCGCTTAATAATTATGCCAAATTTTTTATTCGGGAACGGCTGGGGGTACGCGATACAAAGGCCTTAACGGACTTTATCGCAGAGACCGCCGTTTCCGCAGGAGGTTAATAAAATGATGAGAAACCTTTTAAAGGGATTAAACATCATGCTGGCGCCGGACGGCGGCGCCGCAGGCGGTTCAGCGGATAACGGCACACCGGCAGCCGGTAACGCGGATTCATCAGTAGCAGGCGCATTTGACGCTGCCGGCGCGGACGGAGGTAAACCTAAGGACGAACCCAAAAAGGGGAACGATCCGGGGGGAACTAATCCGGAAAGCGAGATTAAATTAGCCGCGTGGGCCGAGCAGCTCCCACCTGAAATGCGTTCCAACGCAGAGTCGGCGGCAAAGCTTGCGAAGTTCCCGAAGATCGGCGAACTGGCGAAGGCGTTCCTTGAGCTGGACGCGAAAGCCGCAAATGGGGGAATCCCGGGAGAAAAAGCGACAGCTGAAGAGGTTGCCGCATTCTGGGAAAAAGCCGGGCGGCCGAAGACAGCGGACGGATACTCTTTCGCTGGAGAGAAAGATAACGAGGGTGCGGTTTTTGCCGACGCTGCTTTTAAAGCAAACCTTACATCCGCACAAGCTGACGCGATGTTTAAAAACCTGAATGAAAAGGGGGCTGCAAAGTTACAAGCGCTGCAGGCTGCCATGTTACAGGCTGAAAACGAAGCGACGCAGGCCTTGGCGGCGGAGTTCGGTTCCAAAGCGAAAGAAAAGATGGAACTGCTTACAAGAGGGCTCGCGGCAGCAGGCCCGAATATGAGCAAACTCATCAGACAGGCGGGACTGTCTGGCAACCCGGAAGTATTAAAAGCCTTTATCCATTTCGGCGAGATGACCGCGGAAAGCGGCGCCGCGAAAGGCAAAGGCGCTGGAGGTTCCCATAAATCGGCATACGAGGAAGGGTCCATCCAGTTTAAAACATAAGGAGTTTATTTAATGGCTACATTGAATATGAACGATCAGATGACGGCTCTTGAACTTACAAAAAGACAGAACGCTCCTGATCCGTTTCACATCATAGAATTGATGCGTGAAACGAACGAAATGCTTGTTGACGTTCCGGCATTTGAAGCAAATAACGGGACCAGAAACATGGCAATTCAACGCGACATCAAGAAAATCGGCGAACACCGTATCTATAACAGAGGTGTTGGTAAAGTCGCAACGCAAACAACAAAAATCGAAGACCGTATCGCCATGATGGAAGCGTACGCGGAAGTCGACGCTTCCATGGTGAAGCATACAGGCAACATCGAACAGGCGCGCAGGTCCGAATTCATTGCGATTGTAAAAGGCATGGGTCTTACCCAGGGCGAAACAATCATTAATGGTGACGGCGACAAGGACGAAGAGTTCGACGGGCTTATGGTCAGGCGCAATAAAATCGATAACATTACAACATTTGACGCGGGCGGCAGGAGCGCCAATAACGACATGACGAGTCTTTATATGTGCTCTATCGGCAGGGAAATGTTTCATTTCATTTACCCGAAGGGCGCAAAAAACATAGGCATTGAAAGGATTGATAACGGGCTTATAACCATTCAGGATCCGAACAATGCGGAAAAGAAATACCGTGTTTATCAGGACTGGTTCTCTGTTGAATATGGTATTGCGGTTATTATTCCTGAATCTGTTATCCGCATTGCCAATATTACAAAGGACATGAGCGGCGATGCTCTTGTAGAAAAGATCATCGAAGTCAGCTACAAGGTGCCTAAAGGAGCTTCCACTTACGCAATGTACTCTAACGACAGCATTTTGTACAAAATCGATAAAGCTGCCAGCAATAAAGGCAATGTGGTTCACACGCGTGAAGATCCTTGGGGTAAACCGATCACCCATATCAGGAACTTCCGCTGCAGGCAGATGGACGTTCTGGCATACACCGAAGATCAGGTCATGTAAGGGGGCATGGAAAATATGGGAAACAATACAACATTTCATTATGACGCGCTTAACGATTTCGGAACCCTGGACGCTCCAGGAGATTTTCCGAACATTCTCAATCTGGTTAAAGCTTCTGCAGATCGCATGACAGTCGATCTCAAACTGCCGGCAGGCAATATTGAAAGCCAGGCGGGCGTGACATTGCAGCTCAAGGGCAGCGATACGGAAGGCGGCACTTACGAGAAAATCATCGAAAGCGGCGTTCTAACAGAAGAGATAATCGGCGAAGGTTATGGCCTGCCTATTCCGAAAACCAAGTACAAGTTTTTGAAGGTTGCCATTTCCGGTATTTTTACCGGGAGGGTCCAGGCGATCATCAACTCTCACCTTGGCATTTAAGGATGGTTTAAAAGATGAATATTTTTAAATCAATTAAAGAGTTGTTATACGTGAACAGTAAAACAATCCCCCTTGAAGGCGAGCTGCTTAAATCGGCGCAAGAACTTTATGAAGTCAAAGACGGTAATTGGACGCCGGCGCAGAAAAACGCATTCTCAGAAGACCTTAAAGCTTTTGAGAAAGACGGTACCGCTGCGACTCCGGAAAAGAAAGCCTTTTTTGAAGCGGTCGCTAAAAGCCAGGAACCGGATGAGCAATCGGATGAGGAGCAATCGGATGAGAAGCAGCCGGAACTTGGAGCGGACGGGAAAGAGAAGGTTTACAGGTACCGTGTAAAAACGGACTGCACGTTCAAGAGAAAGTACCGCAGAGTTGGTGATATCGTCTTTTCTGCGGTGAAATTGAAAGTTCCGCATTTTGAAGCGATTGCGGAAGAAGAGGTATCCGGCGGCGAATAGCCGCTTGATATAACGGCAGGCGGCCGGAAAATTAAGAATCGCGCCTTGATGCGCGTTCATGCGAGTTGAAAGCCTTTCGGCTAGCCGTATTTTATTTACCTGACAGCGCGGCGCCGAGCCGAAATCTGCCGTTGGCAGAACGGCGCCGCATTTTAAACGAGAGGAAAATATATGACAGTTACCAATGTTTTTGAAGGCGACGATACCAGAATTGGAAAGATTATTACCACTACTAAAAAAATACAGGAAATTGACAGCGCTATAAACGTAATCAGATATGACAATGAACTGTTCGCCCAAGTCCCTGAAACTGTAAGTGTTTTGACAAACGCAAGGGAAGCTTTAATCGCAGAGTTGAAAACTCTATGAACATAAAAATCGATCTCGTAAACCGCGCTTTATATGCGGCAGGCCTTTTAAACAGCAATGATATTAATTTTCTTAAGATATCAAGAGATGACAAATTCGATAAAGATAAAAAATATACTTTCGATTTATGCAGATCATATTTCCTTACCACTTATCTCGAACTTTTATCCGAAGTCCCTTGGACCTCCGGACGCCGGCGCAAGCGTCTGCTTCGAAGACGGCGCCCTTACGCTAACACAAGTTACAGTTTTACATACGGTCTGCCGCAGGATTGCGCAAGGCCGATTGAACTGTCCGGAAAAGCTTTTTATATCATTGAAGGCGGTTATCTCTGTACCAACGAAAATAATGCGGAACTGCTTTATGTTTCGAACGGAAAGATTTTTCCTAAAAATATTACTAAAACCGCTGTGTCTAAGCCGGGTGCTGAAGATGTTAGTTTTGTTAATTATCCCGGATCTCCGGAAGAGGACGATATTGCCGCGGATGAAATAATCAGTCCAGGTGATATCCAAGAGGATTCTTTAGAAAATGAAACTCCGCCTGCAGATGATGACTACCCGGATTATAAAGCACTGGACATGGAACCTAAATTTTGGGAACTGCTGGAGATGTCCCTTGCCGCGAAGTTTGCTATTAAAAATACTCAACAGCCGCGGCTGCATGACACTCTTATGCAGAAAGCGTTATTAATAAAAAATGACGCGATTAAATCAACTAAAAGCATCGTTACTGCGAAAAAAGACAGTAATCCATGGTGGGCAGACACTCTGGGGCTTCCCAAGTCGCATGAATATTAATAAGGAATTGAAATGGTAATAACCAACTTTGCAAGCGGTGAACTGTCTAAAACTCTATTCGGTCGTATCGATCTGCCGCAATACCACTGCGGCGCAGCGCATCTGGAAAATTTTGACGTTATCCCTACAGGAGGTATTAAACGGCGCAGCGGGTTAGAAAGGCTTTTTAAAATGCCAGGGGACTGCCGACTGATTCCGTTTGTTATAAACCATGATGATAAATTTATTATTGCCTTATTCTCCGGCAATAAAACAAGTATTAAAATATTTAAAATTGATAATAAAAATATAACTGAAATACCTGTTGAAAGTTATTCGGATGTGGAATTTGTAAAGACGCTGGATGATATAAACGATGTAAAATACGCACAAAACTGTGAAAAAATAGTTTTATGCCATGAAAATTACAGACCCGTTTTAATTACATACAAAGATAACGTTATGCTTTTATCCGTTGTCGGCATTAATTACTGGATTAAAATTTATGAGAACGGAAAAGAAAACCCTCTTTATGAGGGGGAGGAAGATAAAACTTATTCTGATAAAAAATACCTGGTATCGGAAAATAATTATCCGCGTTCTGTCTGCTTCTTTAATGACAGACTTTTATTTGCCGGCACCCTCTCAAACCCCCAGAGAATATTTGCAAGCAGGGTTGGCGACTACAGCGATTTTTCAACATGTAAAAAATACATAGCAGAAAAAAAAGAATATGCTCTTATCGAAGGCAGGATTGATAACAATGAACGGGATATTATTAATGTAGATCCAGGTGAATTGTCAAAGCTGAATCCTAATAAAAAATATTATATAGACCACAGGTTTTTTAAAGAAGGAACCGAACTATTGCAAATAAGCGGTACCAGATTATGGGTTTCTACCAAATTGCTAGAAATCGGTTTTAGCCAGGATAATATTAATGCATGTAAAGCCTGGAGAGATAATATTTATAATATTGACTCCTGGTCCGGCGAATATTTTATTTCGGAAGATAAATATTTTGGTTTATTTCGAGGGGGGAGATACTTATTAAAATTCGGTAAAGGCAAGAGAATATGCAAAGTTTTATTACAGCTATATGGGGCTGAAAAGTTTGTAGAATCCGGAACAACTCCTAATCAGTACGAAGATATTAAAGAATTCGAAATATCAGACGCAGAAATAAAACGATGTATAAACGAGAAAGCATATTTAAAAACATATCTAATGTCGGCTTTTAAATTAAATGAATTAAATACAAATAGTTTGTTAGGGCTTGCTTTCGTTGAATCGATGTATGATATTTTTATAAACCAATTTTTTGAATATATAAAAGATCATAATAATAACGCGCTTGACGTATTATGCTACAGACCCTTAGCAAATAATCCGGAAATGGTTTACTACGGAAAGCCGCATGATATTGTCAATAAAATCGATTATCTATCATCGGGCTCTTTTATTTTTCCGCTCTACTCAATTGAAAAAGAAAGTGTAGTTGATTACATTACAACGCCTGACGACGGTTTTACCTTCGAGATTGCATCAGGCACAAATGATGCAATTAAATGGCTGGCGGTAAACCGCGGTATTATTATCGGGACGGAAATGGCGGAATGGATTATTCCGGGCGATATACATGCAAACAATACGCAGGCTGTCGCTGTATCAAGATACGGCAGCGACAGTATCCAGGGTGAGCCTGTTGGCGCTGCCACTTGTTTCTTTGCCGCAGGGCGAAAAAGCCTTATCGAATACTACCCTAACGAATTCGACCATTTCCGCGCCAATAATATGACGCTTCTTGCACAGCAAATGCTCCACGAAAGCCGCGTTAAAGAATTTGACTATACTACGTCTCCCTACACGAAATTATTTGTTACACGCGAGGACGGACAAGTCGTAACTTTACTTTATGAACGCGCGACAGGCACTTTCGCATGGGCCCGCATTACAACAGGCGAAACAATTAAAGATGTTATTACTCAAGAGGAAATTGATAAAGCTACTATTTTACACAACAAAAAAGTTAAAGCGTCTTATGAAGAATTCGGTGAATGCCATCCGGGAGAGTTTGTTACACCTCAAAAATTAATTCGTGATATCACAGACAAAATAGAAAGCTGCGCTGTCATTCCCGGCAAAGATGGAAATGATGATATTTATATGCTTGTAAAACGGTCCGGCGATTATTACCTTGAAAGGCTAAATGAAGACGGATCTGTTTACCTTGACAGCTGGCAGCAGTGGAAATTTAACAGTGACGATGAAAAAATTATTCTTGTTGCTCTCTACAGAGCCCATGCGGTTGTTTACGACGAAAAAGAAAACAAGGTATACAAACTTGATAATCCAGATGAATTGCCGCCTGCTTCAGATGATGAAAATCCGCGTTATATCGGGTACCCGTATACCAGCTTTATGCGGTCCATGCCGGTTATTAAAAATGAAAAAATGCAAAAAGTTTCAATGACCCGTATATTCGTACGGCTGCTTGATAGCTACGTTCCTTTTATCTGGAATACCGGAAATAGTAATATCGATGGGCCGATAGATGGAGTTTTAGAAATAGTAAATATGCTTGATGGTTCGAAAACGGATCTAAAGTTTGAAATTATACATGACAAGCCGAACAGGTGTAATATCCTTTCGGTTTACGCGGAGGTTTAATTATGTGGTGGATGCTGGCAGGCGCCGCGGTGGGCGCACTTTTTGGCGGAATAAACACAGCCAGGGAACGGCAAAGAGAAAAAGGCTCTATCGAGCAGCAGCGCAAAAACGCGCAGGCACAGTATAAGTATCAAAATGAATTAAGCGATAACCAGTACGGTATTCAGAAAGGCGAAGCGTTATGGCAGCTTGGTATGCAAAAACAATCTTTGCATGACAGCCTAGGACAGTTTTCAGATCAATTCAATACTCATCTGCTTTCACGCTCGTACGCAGGGCAGGATGCGCAAATACAGACAAATTCCGCGATAGGCGCTTCTATGGCTTACGACGGTATGAACGGAACTCGCGGAAACGATGCCAGTCAATTAACAAGAGATTATATTTCCAAAAACCTTGATAGGCAAATGGAGGTACAAAATCGCAGTGACGCAAACACATTGTCCGCTACAACCCAGAATGCTGACCGTGCAACAGCGGCAATCGAACACGAGAAAGCAGCCTGGGAAACCGGCGGTTACAGGAATAACATGAAAGAAGCCGGAGATCTGTATAACAAAAAAATGTATGAACTTGGCCAGGATAATTTTGATTACTATTTAAACGATATTAATAATAACACTTTCCTGGATTATGCTGCCGGTATTATTGGCGGCGGCATTTCTGGCTTCAACTTTGGCGCTGGTATTCATCAGTTAAGTTATAACACGGACTGGAATAATATGGATTGGAAAAATATTTTCAAATATGGCCGTTCGACCGCTAATAATATGGCGAATCGAAATAAATTTTAAGGAGTCTATATGGCACGCGCAACGGTAAAGGACGCTTTCGACGCAGCGACTTATTTTGCACAACAATGGATGGGAGTTGGTACCGCAAAACTCAGAGAAAAAAATGAATTGGATGTTAAAGTTCAATCCATGCAAATTCTGACGGACATCGAGAACTGGAAGCGGGATAACCCGTTTGTCGGCGGAGATAATGAATATGATGACAATTATCGCCGCGATGAATATCTCGGTAAAATGAATAACTTTATAGGGCAGAGATACGCCCAAGCGCTTGGGAATAACGGTTCACAGAATTACCATGACCAAATGAAACAACATGAGATGGTTGCGCAGGTACATGCGAAAAGTTACGCGGATTTAAAACAGGATGAATGGCGTTTTAAAAGAAATGAAGGTGAATATGAAGGCCTAAAAAATAAAATATATAACTCTGATGATTGGGATACAAATATAAAAATGGAAGCGCTTATGGAAGCGCACGAATCGCACAGCAAGAGGAATGGCTGGGATCCTATAACCACGGCAAATGACAAAGCAAAAATCGTAAATGCTTTATTTAATAATGCACTTGCAATAGATATTAGCAGCATCGGAACTGTGGAACAGGCTCATGCGTTGATTGATAAAAATATAAAAGATTTTGAAGACGCTTTTTTAAAGCAGCACCAAGGGAAAGGTATTATCGATGACTGGATTCAAAATAAACAGGCGCTACTTGACGCCGCGAAATATTCAGCACAGAAAAATATCTGGAAACGCGAGTTTACAAGGCTTGATACTTTCGACAATGAATGGCGCAGACGAACATACGACGCCATGAGAACTGAAAATTACAACGAATTGATGGGATGTATACAGGATTATTATGCCGGTGTCAGAATGCGAGATGCGGCTTTACAAAGTAATAATTACAATCCGGACGATAAACCTAGAATCGCGGGAATGTTTCCGCTTCCTGCAGGGCTGCTTGACGGCGGCGACGGCAGCGGGTCGAGAAAAGATATATACAAAGAAATAATAAAAGATCATAGACAGTACATTCTCAACAATATTTCTGAAGGGCGTACTGCTGCAGAGGAAGGAAAATCGGCATTTATTAATTTCTGCGGAGATTTAGCCGCTGGTATTGGCATTGGTATTGATGACCTCGAATTAAAATATCCGCAAGAAACAATGTTTCACGGGTTCTGGGAGGATGCAAAAGATCAATGGCTCAATGAAAATCCCGGTTATAAAGCCGGTCTTGAATTGTTAGACACAATTGTTAATCCATGGAAAAACGAACCGAAGGATCCACAGGAAAGAGCGCTGCGCCATAAGCAGGGTAAAAGGGTTGCGATGTATCTTTGGGATCGGGTTCTTGACTCATACGGAGCGCAGAGATTGACGCCTGAAGATTTTTTTAATGAGACGCAAAGAATTGTAGGACTCTTGATCGGCGATAAAATATCATTCTTGCGCGAAACTGTTGACAACAGCAACGAATACAAAGGCGGAAAAGACGAACGCAAATTCGCAGACGCGATTCATGAAATAGCGCAGCATCCGTGGGCGCGGTTCACCATGCAGGGCAATACCTACACATTCGGTGATCAGAAGTATATGGAAAATCTGAAAGGCGAAGCTTTGGATAAGTTCGCAAATATTACACATATTCCAAAATCAAATATTGTTATGGGCAATGTTAAAGAAGGTCCGTATGACGAAACCGCCGAATTTACATTCCAGATTACAGGCAGGGGAGATGAAAACGGTACGTTCAAGTTTGCCGCGGATGATAAAGGCGATTACTGGATTGAAGAAAATACCAATGGAGAATGGAATCGATCTGAAAAATTCAAAAAGACTGAAAGCCAGACGCGTCAGGAAGAGTCCGACAGGTTAAGAGAACAGCACGGCGAAGCTCAAAAGCAGCATGAAAAACAAATAGCCGTAAATCATCAGGAAGAAATATTTAAACTCATCGAAAATGAGGAAGATCCGGACAGAAGAAAAGCACGTATTCAGAACGCTCAAATGCCGGGTGACTATTCGATTGCACCTGATGAATTCTGGAAAAGAGGGATAAATCCAAATTCGGGAGAAAGCATAAAACAAATACCGGCTGCGGTTTGGGACAGGATAATGAAAGGATTAACGGCGGCTGAACAGGAAATTCTAAAAAATAAATGGCAGTCGATGGGTATTTCAAGAGGTGATAGATGAGTGATATTTTCTCCCGGTTTGGAAACAATTATGAAAACGAACGCAACAGGCAGGCGCAGGAAAATATTGAACGCCTTTCTTTTCAAAACAATAATGCTGCAGCTGATCGTGATAAACAGTTTGAACAAAGATTTGAAGAGACAAGGCAGCGAAATGAACGCGCTCAAAAGATTCGTGAACAATATGGTTTTAATTTTAATATAGACCAATACGCGGCAATTGGCAGCGCGCTTGAAAACGGCACTATAAAAGAAGATCAGGCTTATGATTTGCTTGCGGCTCAAACCATTTTGGATAATTTTAAACGACTGGGTATAGATTTAGATTTTGATAAAATAAGAAATAACCTTCCGGCATATAACGAATATATCATTGGAAGGCCTGAAGGACAATCTGCCAGAACTCCTAAAGAAAACCTTGCCGCGATTCGTGACTCTTTCGCAGTGGCTGGATCTAACATGCGCAAGAATTTTCTTGGTATGCAGCTATCTGAAGCGCGAAAATACAATAACAAAGAACTTGAAAAAACAATTCTGGAAAGAATTCAAAATGAAAATAAAACCGTTGAGGAATTTTCAGACTACCAAAAAAGAAATTTTTTCGTTGAAGCCGGTAAATTTGCGGCGGAATCGTCTTTATATACAACCTACGTTTTAGCAGGCGGTATGCTGGGCGGAGCGCCAGGAGCGTTCCTTGCAGGTTGGTCAGGCGCGACAGGACAGGCATATCTGGGACTTGATGCCGCAGGCGTTGATCATAAAATAGCAGGACCGCTTTCCATCGCAGCCGGTGCGGTTAACGCGGCTATTGAATCTACGCTTGGAAATACGGCTGGTCTTGTAGGCAGGGTTTCTGGAGCTGCCACTTTACAACAGGCGATATCCAAACGTGCTGCCGCTTTCATATCTGATAAATTGCATGTTTCCGGAGTTTTGTTAAAAATGGCTACCGGTCCTGTAGGCAGGTATTTGGGTGAAAGCATAGGTGAATTAAGCGAGGAAGTGTTTCAGGAAGTCGCGGACATCATAAGCGTTGAGCTTGCCTCGTTTATTCAGAAAGAAGGTGTAACACTTGAAAGGGATGATTATCTGGCGCGTGTCGCTAATGCAGGCAAAGCCGGGTTTATGGCATCTCTGTTTATGGGTATTCCGGGACTTACCATCGATACTGTGGGAAGTATCGGTTCATATAAAACACTTCGCGTTGACGCGGATACAATTCCCAGCGAGCAATTGTTTAAAGAACGCCATATGGATTCGCCGCTGCGCGGAAAGATGACAGATGAAGAATGGAGCGGAGAGTTATCTAAAATCCATGAAGGGCGGCAAGATATTATATCTGCCGAACAAACACGCATCGCAGAAGGCATAAAGGAAACTAAAGGTCTTGGCGATGGATACGAGGAACAAAAGACAAACAACGAAACCGGCGAACCTATCCCTATGGGCGAACTCTACCGCAGGCAGAATGGCAGGTTATATTCGGAACTTGACGACGGTATTTTTAAACTTGGAGATGCCAGAGTTGAAAGTAAAAACAATCTTGACGCTCACATTAAATTCCATGAGAAAGACGGCAAAGTAATTGTAGATGAGTTCCATGTGCGTCCAGACAGGGATAATCAGGAATATAGGCGCGAAGCATGGCAGGAGTTTACAGAGCGTTTCGCGGATCAGGGCGTAGAGTTTGTTTGGAATCCTAATACTGAAGCCGGAATTAACATCCGTCAAGATTTAATTAATAACAATCCTTACGGGGAAAACCGCGGATTGAATTATTACATGGAAACCGACGCAGGAAACATTGACGGCGCGAGGTTCAGAAACCGCGTAATTGATAATTTCCGCAGACATTTTCCTCGGATGAATAATACCGGACACGCGATCATGGCAGCGGAGTGGGAACATTTTGCCGGTATGCAGGGTAAATCTCTTGAGGAATATGTTAACCAGGAATTTGGCAGTCTTGAAAAAGCGTTTACCGGCAATCCGAATATAGATATCTATGCCGCAGCAAAAGAAGGGCACAAGATTAAAGGCGCCGTTTCATTTGAAAACCTTGAAAGCGACGCGAGAGCGATTATTTATTTGAGCGAAAATGCAGATCTTTCAACTTTCATTCACGAAATGGGACACATTTACAGACGCCGCCTGCAGGGCGATATGTTAAAGCAGGCTGAAAAACTCTGGGGCGTTAAGAATGGTAAATGGTCTGTAGAACAGGAAGAGCGTTTTACAGAAGACCTTGAAAGATGGCGCCGTGACGGCGCAGCGCCTACGCCGGAAATGAAATCATTTTTTGAGAAATTCGCGGAATTTCTTAAGGGAATTTTCAACGCAATAAGCCAGCGCGAAGCCGTGTCTCCGGAGATTAAAGAGTTTTTTGATAATCTTTACAAGGGAGATAATACCGGAAATCGTGCCGAAAATACCAGTAATCGTGCCGAAAATACCAGTAATCGTGCCGAAAATAAAGGCGATCGTTCCGAAAAAAGTACATACGAGAAAAATAAAAAGTTTAATGAGGAGAGGCCATTACTTGATAAAAATAATGATGGTAAATCAAATTTAAAACCAAAACAAACTGGAGTGTCGACTGCACAGGAATTAAGAGATAAAGCAGAGAAACACATTGAAGAACTTCGTTCATGGGTAAATAGTATTGCAGAAAAATATGGCGCAAAGGTAATTGAACGTCCTACTAATAAAAACAATCCGCTTCCATTAAAATCTGCTGACGGAATACAACGCAAATTGAATGACGGTGACGATATTACAGAAATACTTGACGTAATGGGAATGACTATAGTTGTTAGTGATATTCAAACACTTGTTAAAATAACAGAGGAATTGCATAGCCGCAATGAAGTTGTAAGAATAAAAGATAGGTATAAAATACCTGAAAAATCTGGTTATCGTGACATTTTAACTAATGTTCAATTATCAGATGGTATGATTGCTGAAGTTCAAATAAATACAGAACAAATGCTTGCTGCCAAGAAAGGTGACGGTCATAAAATATATGAAGTAGAAAGAACCCTAGAAAACGAAGCAAAGGCGGGAAACCTTACAGAGGAGGAAGCGTTAACAGATAAAATTATTCTTAAGGATATGTCAATAAACTATTACGATCAAGCATATCAAGCATTATTATCAGAAAGCCATTTTATAGCTATCTCACGAGATATTGCCTGGCCCTCATTGTATGAAGAACCAAATACTTTAAAGCGGGAAGGAGAAAGCGTTTTATCAAAGTTTACTTTGAATAAATTAAAAGATTTAGAACTTTCTGCAAATAATTCACCTGAATACACTTCACCGTCCATGAGTACGAACTCTAAATCAGGATCATCGAAACTTGGAACCTCTACACTTGAAACCGGAGATGTTAATCTGTCATCGGATTTGGTAGAGGAAGAAACAACAGAACTATCAAACATTTCTGCACCCTCCACTATTAGTATCGAACAAAAAACAAATTCTGTCAATAGTAATTTAGAAAAAAATTCTGAAGAAAATGAAAAAAGAATTGAGAAGGCGAAAGATGTATGGGAAGCTGCGGATCGTGTAAAGGGTGCAGAAGATCAAATTACCTTGCAAACAGGCGAAGTGCTTGAAGGTCATTACGAGCTTGGCGCTGCAGGTATTTCCACTCCTTCTGTGAATCCTGACGCGGATTATACTCTTAGCGAAGGGTTCCCGGTAAATGAGAACGGCACGTCCATGAACGTTGGCCGCGATTACACTGGCGGATTCAGCCAGAATGCCGCCATCCGCATGGCGTCGCAATTCGATCAGCGTGGTATGGGGATTATCGTTGACACAAACGGCATTACAAGTTCCGGGAATAACAGGGATATTTCAAGACGTATTGCCGCGAAAAACGGCACTGACGGAAAATATATCGATTACCTTAAATCGCGTCCGGAACGCTGGGGATTCACACAGGAAGATATAGAGAAGTATGAACATCCTACAGTTTATTTTGTCGTGAAAGCGCCTGCTGCCTATACTCCCTTGTATTTCGATCAGTTTAATCGCTCCGGAAAGAAGAGCGTATCTCCCATCGAAACCGCGATTAAAATGTCTTATCTCATCGATGACGACATGAGGAACGAGTTTTCCGCTGCCATGGGGAATTACGACAGTATAACTGATCTGTATGAAGATACGCAGGCAGCCACAGAGATTTACAGATCCTTGATGAAAAGAGGGATTGTTTCTGAAAATTCATACCCTGACTATGTGGAAACCGTATCAATTAAAGGAAAGCAGCAGGAACGTATTACTTCATCGGGCAGGGAATTTCTTGAAAGCGTTATGCTTGGCGGCGTTCTAAACGAGGATTCAATCCGCTCTTTATCAATAGCCGCGGATATTAGAAAGCGTGTTGTTAAAGGCGTTGCCGCGTTAGTTGATAATGCCGCGCTTGGCGAATACGGAGTTATTCCCGAGATTAACCAGGCTGTCAGTATTGCAGTGGAAATTCAGACTAACAAGAAAAAATATAAAAGCATAACAGATTATGCGGCTCAAACCGAAATGGATATGGGGCAGAAGATATCCACGGACATCGAGATTGAACTTGCCGGCAGGCTGCTTGAGAAAACTGAATACGCTTTCGCGGACATGATGGCAGGGCTTAACGCCGTCCTGCAGGAGGAAGCGCGCGGACAGGACGATATGTTTGGCGGCACTTCCAAAGACGACATCTTGCGCAGGTACCTGGGCATTAAGGCGAAAGTGGATGAGATACGCGAAAGTAACAGCAAAATTATCGCGGATGAATCTGCGCCGATGGTTGAAAGGGTTGAAGCCGCCATGCAGAACGCCGGGCTTGCAAGAGATGAAGCGGGAGGGACGTTCTTTCAGATTATTGGAGAGATGGGAGCTGCCGCTCTTGATAGAGCCGAGGAATCAACCCATAGGCTGGACAATCTTGCTGTTGCAAGAAAGATGGAATACAAGGCTATCAAGGAAACAGATCCCGATGGCGCACTTGATAAAGCAGAAATTTTAAAGATTAAACATGCAACTGGATGGGAGCGCGGCGCGGACGGTAAATGGCGTTATGAGATACCGGATATAAAATTAAATGAATCAGAATTAATTAGAATGACAGAAGAATTAGATGAGGAAACAACACTAGGGAAACTTGTACAAAATGATGATTTATTTAAAGCATATCCATATATAAAAGATACTGTAGTAAGGAAAGTGGATGCGAGAGGAGGAGCAGCCGGATGGTATGATCCACAAGACAGTTCAATTAATATTGTTTTTACATCATTTGAAAGTGGGATAATAGAAAAGGTTTTAATTCACGAAATACAACATTACATCCAATCTAAAGAAGGATTTGCCGAAGGTGGAAGCCCGCGATATTTTAAAAATCAAAAAACAGAAAACAAACTCGACTTATTACAAAGCTTAGAATCAAAAGGAGATCGCGCTTGGGAAAGAATACCACATTGGCTAAAAAATGAAGCAAGAAAAATAAATAGAAACGAAGACACAGACGGAAAAGCAATGGCGCTAATACAAGAAGATGAGGAAGCCAAAGCCGCATGGGAAGAATATCAAAATGCAAGAGAGGAATGGAAAAAGACAAGAGATATACCAGACAGCGAATTTGACGGGCTTACAGCTTATGAACAATATCACAGGCTTGCTGGAGAAGTAGAAGCGCGTAATGTTGAAACGAGATACGAACGTTATGGAAATTATTCTACACAAGATAGATATTTTCTTTTAGAAGAAACTGAAGACGTATCAAGAGAAGACCAGATATTCATTGAAAGAGGATTAACTTTATTCCAGAAAGCATATCATGGCAGCTCTGAACTGTTTAATAAATTTGATAATTCATACATTAACAGCGGATACGGAGAGCAAGCTTTTGGCTATGGTCATTATTTCTCTAGTAAAAAAGAAGTGGCTAAATGGTATGGAAAGGAGGTGAATAAAGAGGGAAAAGGACATCTTTATAAAGCCGAAATACCAGATGATAATGAATTATTAGATTGGAATAAACTGTATAAAAAACAATCCAAGGTAATACAAGATATTCTAAAACCAGCAGCTGATAACTTTGAAAAAAGATTTAAATTAGAAGCAAAGGGAGAACATCTTTACGGATGGATTCCCGGTGTAAAAAACGCTCGTGAAGCATCTAAGTGGCTTTTAGAAAAAGGAATAAAAGGTATCCGTTACTTTGACAACAAAAGTCCTAAAGAAGCCGGAGGCGGTTCTTATAATTACGTTATATTTGACGATAACGATATAAACATTACGCAGACATTATTCCAAACAGCAACACCTACAGATACTGAAGAATTCAAAAAATGGTTTGGTGATTCAAAGGTAGTAGACAAAAATGGAAATCCAAAAATTGTATACCACAATACAATGAGAAATTTCACTGCATTTAATTTATCATATGTAAGGCGTATGGTAGAAATACCAGCTTTCTTTTTTGCGCCGGAGAGCGATCCTTATTGCGAATATGGTGATATCGAAATGCCAGTATATCTATCCATGAAAAATCCTTATAAAGGAAACTATTCAAATTATAAAGGTATAAAGGGAGGTCTTACAGATAATGCTTTCATGGAAATAAGAGAGACTCTAATAGCGGACGGTTACGATGGAATTATTGGAGAAGAATCAGATGGAACAATTTATGAGTACGCAGTTTTCTTTCCAGAACAAATAAAATCAATTTATAACAGAGGTACATGGAATCCAAAAAGAAAAAATACTTTTTTCCAACTCGATAACGATATTGTCGAAAGTGCTACTGAACATGACAGCTGGCGCGGCTTCCGGGACAGTATCAATAAGAGCGAAACTACTGAAGCGGATAATGCCTGGTACCGTTCTATCTGGAATGATGCGCGAAAAATATTTGCAAATACTTTATTCCAGGATGATGAGGAAAGTACTTCCAGAGCAAAGGAACTTGACAAGCGTTTCTATAAAGAAGCGGATAAAAAATATGTTGAAGAAGCTCTTAAGACCATGCACGGTATTCTCAACGATAAATCCCTAGAACCGGTGCAGGGTGAAGACGGTACCGAATACAACCGTATACAGCGGCTTCAGGGAAGGATACGCGCGGAGCTGCCTTACTCAAGCTCAATTACCGGTATGGCTGCGCAGGTAAACTCTATCGGGAAATTGTCATCATCGCAATATGACAGGCTTAAAAATTATATACGAAACAGAACGCGCGAGTTCCGCTCTGTATTTGCGGAGATTATGAAACAGGAGGATTTTCTTGAAGACCTTGCGGAAATAAAAGACGGTGAGCCTGCAGCGCGTCTCGCAGATCCTCGATCTGTTAAGACAGACACCATGGCGAAGTTACGAGAAATCGCGCGAGAAATAGGCGATCATGTACTGCAAAAAGAAATTGAAAGCGGTCAAATTACCATGGACGATCCAAGGATCGCTGCTTTTGAAAAAGGACAGATATCGGAATATGAAAAAGCAAGTAAGGCTTTAAAAACTCTTGAAACTGAAATCGGCGAAGACTTCGCGCGAATGACCAACAGCACGAAGAGAAAAATGGTCAGCCTTTATGAAAAAATGCTTGCCGCTAAAGAAAAGCTTTCCGGAGAAAAGGACAAACTAAACCGTATGATTGAAGACGGTATAAGCATAACAAGCGCTTATCAGGAACAGGCGAACCTTGCCAAGTCCGATTTTGACCAGGCTATGAAGGCTTTTGATGATTATACCCGTGCTTTTGGTATTGAAGCGGACGTCCGGGAATCTCTTGCAAGGCGCGACGCGAGATCGGAAGAGAGAATAAAACAAAGAGGTTTAAATAAACGTCGCCGTGTTATTGCCGCATTAAAAGAAATAAAACGGAAACTCATAAGACGTATTACACGCAATGTTTCTTTTGAAAATATTTCTTACGACCATGCGATAATTATAAAAACAATACAGCGCATATTTGAGCCTTCTATCATTGAAGGCGCAAACAAGTGGATTGGCGGCGTTCAAGGTCCGATGCTGCGGGAAATATGGTCACAATGGAAAACAGATGAACAATTCCGGGAACGTATTATTGAAGATGTAGGTGAAAAGAAGGCTAATAAATTATTAGCGATACTTAACAAAAGCTGGGACTTTGTTACTACCGCGGATAAAAAAACGGTTATTAAATTAATGCCGAAAGCTGACTTTATAAAAGACTTGGGACTTGAAGAACTTATTCAGGAAAACGAAGAAAGCGTCCAACTGGATATCGATGAAAAAGTTATTAACGGACAGGTTCATTATATTATTGGCGCCGAACTTGAGAGAAAGATAAAAGAGGCTCTTGGACCTGAACTTTATAACCGCGTCCAAAATAAACCATTGTCTGAATGGACAATATTGGAAGCAGAGGAACTTGCCAGGCTGGTTGATCTGTATACAGTTGAAGGGCGTAAAGAACTTCGCGCAAAAAAAGAAGCAGAGCGGATTATTTATCAGCAGTACCGGGATAAAATAATCGAAGGTATTGAGAAAGCCGGGCTTAGAATTGAAGATGACAATACGCCGGAAGAAAAGGAAAGAAAAGAAGCAGAACAAAAACGAGTGTTGAGCAAGTACGCAAGCGGCGATAAAAAGAACACCTTTTTTAATAACTTTTTTGACGGAAACCTGCGGCGCTTTACTACGGCGATGGACGGCGGCCGTAAAGGTATTTTTACAAGTCTTTTATATTGGGGAGAGAATAACGCGTTTAATACCAGAGAGAGGCAAATAGCGGCTCGTAGAATGTTAGTCGATAAAGCCATGAAGGATAACAATATAACAATTGACGAGCTGTACAAAGAAGTAAGCATTCCATATTTTGAGCGATTAAAAGAAGACAGTATATTTCTTGATATGGGTAGAGTCAGTAACGGGAAATTGACAGTTGACGATCTTTTATATATTGTCCGCGGAGTGCGTAATGAAGAAACACGTAAAGCAATTATGTATGGGAACTTGAGTAATGCGAAAGAACGAGAACATTATAAAGGATTGTCGGGGAATGAAACTCTTGAAGATATTTCCGCTTTTGGAAACGTCGCACATACGCGCCTAATGGCTATACTTAGTTTTGCAAACAGCTTTTTTGCAAAGGAAGAAAATAAAAAATATCTTGAATTGGAAAAGGTTATCGGGCAGGATTATGATCACCATGGCGAGCGGCTAAACCGCGCTATGATAGAAATTTTCAATAAACCGATGTGGCGTGTAGGCGATTATGTGCCGATGAACAGGCGCGAACAGACAGGCGACGAGAATCAGAATCGTGTTATTGAAGATCTGCTTGGTATATCAGGCGCCGGTCAGAAATGGGTAAGTAAAGGCTGGAGTGAAAAACGTATTAATATATCGCCGTACCATCAGGCGCCAATCGAGCTTGGTTTATATAAAACATGGGCGCAGAGCGTAACCGATACCGAACATTTCCTTGCCTACGCTCCGCTTGTGCGTTCTCTCAATTTTGTATTCAAGGGGCAGGATTCAAGAACCGTAAAACAAACGATTAATGATCGCTGGGGAAACGCTGCAACTAAACGAATTGAAGATACTATCGCGGAATTTGCCAACCCGAACGCGACAAGGCAGCGTTCGGAATTAGATAAATTTGTACGCGCACTGCGAGGTAAAACAGCAACGGCTTATCTTGCATGGAAAACATCAGGTGTTTTATTACAGGCGGTAACATCTCCCTGGCCGTACTTGCAGGAAATATCTCCGCTGCATTATATTCCTGCCTGTTTGGAAGTTGCTGCGGGATTCGGCAAAGTAAATGATTTTATCCGCGAAAAATCTGTCTTTATGAATACACGTCAATTTGATCCAATGATAAAAATTATTAAAGAACAAATGGAAAATAATAAAAATCCAATAATGGGTAAAATTAATAAATTTAATAAATTAGGCATGCAGGGACTTGAATGGATAGACTGGGCTGCCGTGGCTCCAGGATGGCTTGCTAAGTATCGGGAAGAACTGGGTAATGTCGCGAAAGAACAGGAAACGGAGTATCAAAAACTTCTGGATAAATATCACGGCGCAGAATGGACAGACGCGCTGCCGACAGAAGAAAGCAAAGTAAACCGCGCTTTTTCTGAAGTTATGAATGAACAACAGCAAGACGCGGAAGCGGTTGCCCGCGCTGACGATATGGTAAGGCGATTGCAGCCGTCATCACGCGCAGCCGATATTGCACCTATTTTTAAAAACCGTAATGAAATTGTCTCTGCTGTTTTGCAATTTCAAGTATCTTTAAATGTTATCTGGCAGAATCTGCGCTATGATCTTCCGCTTGCTGTAAAAGAAAAGCAAGTTGGTACTATTGTCGGCATGGTTACAGGTTATGTCATGGCAGGTATTTGTTTGGGATTCTTGCACGATGATGATGGCGAGGATGAAAAAAAGAACAGAGACTGGTCTGCATGGTTATTATACAACGCGCTGACGCAGTTTACGGATTCGGTACCGGTAATAGGCTCGTTGGTGAATTCTACATCAGAACAGGTAATAACCGGCAAGTCTAAATATTGGGGATCTTCCGGGATATTCCCGTCTATTGAGAAGGCGTTAACAGGTACTTCAGACCTTGCAAATGCCATACGCGAAGACAACCCGGACAAACAAAAACAAAAATTTATCAAAGCAGCCCAGAAATTTACCGAGGCGGTCGGTATCGGATTAGGTTTGCCGGTATCAGGAACAAAGGAATTATTACGCGCTGCCGGTATTGGGGATGGGGACGGTAAAATAGAACTGTATCCGGAGGCTCTTATGGGGCAAAGAAGCAAAAAATAGAACATCGGAAATGCTTGACTTTATAAAATTATATGTTTTATACTGTTAGTAATGAAACATATATTAATTATTTTAATTGTTTTTCTGTCGGTGCAGAATTTATTTTCCCAAAATGTAGCGGATGTACCTTTTGTTAAAGAAACATCTTCAATGTTTGATAAATATAAATTTGTTATGGTTGATGTAACTAAAAATAATTTATACATTGATAACGCATATTTTATAATAGATAAAAAAGATGATGGCTTGATCGGTTTATGTGTTCCTTCGAATGATGTTCCAATGTATATGATTCTCTTAATATATATAAATGAATTGCCAGATGAATATATAGAGAATGTAAAAATATTTAACTTGAGAGATACTAACAGTATCAAGGCGTTTGGAATGGAATTAAAAAAGTATACATATGATTTAGGCTGGCCATTTGAAAAAATTGTACAACGATAAAAACACTTGACAAGATTATTTGTTTAATATAGAATTAAATCATCCTATTGACTATTTCGGCGTCAATAGACAAACCAATTAGCGCGTATGAGAACGCGCGAGGAGTGTCTATGCGCCGGAATTCCGATGCTGATAAAATCAATACATTTAATTTCCTCCGCATGAAAGATCTTCAAAACCAATCCGGGAGGAAATTAAGATGATTAGAGAAGAAGAAAGCGTAAAAATTTTGACAAAAAACATTATAGGGACCACTGCAGAATGGGAGAAAGCGAATCCAAAACTACCGAAGTCTGTTTGGGGATTTGAAGAAACGCTGAAAGGCGGACTTCTTGCAAAGCTGGGGAACGGTAAGGATAGGTGGAAGGACTTAAAATATTTTGATTCTGAAAATATTAAAGGGCTTCCGGAGAAATTACAGAAGCATTTACTGGATTTCGAATCATATAAAAAATTACTAGAAGATGAAACCGATGAACGAAAAAACGCGGATCAGTCTATAAATGATAAATTAGAAGCAGAAATAACAGAACGGCAGGAAGCTGACAGGCTGGAAGCAGAGACGCGAAAAAATGAGGACGATAAAATAAATATAGAATTAATCACAACCAATGAGATTAAAGCAAATAAGCATAAAAATATATTACAGGATAATACAAAACAAGTTATTGATTTCCCGGATTGGCTTGCCGTAATCGACGGCGCCATTGCAGGTAGCCAGGTTGTAACAGCGAATGTAACTGAGGGCGGAGAAATTTATTTTGACACAGATAAAACTCCATCACAGGTTAAAGATGAAATTACAGCAAAGTATGATCCCTTGATACCGGCACAGGCAAACCCGGATAATAAGCTCGCAGATAAAGATTTTGTCAACTCGAGTATAAGCAACATTGCGGCGAACAGGGTAACTTATACGGCAGCAGGAGAGCCGTTTCCAACTCACGAATCATTAACGACAGCAACAGTTTTTTATCATGGCGGAGTTGAATACATACCAACTCAAAACGACTACTGTAATATTTTGAGCGATGAAGGCGCTCCGCATCCGTGGACAGGCGGACAAACTCGACACAAATATTCCAACGGACAATGGGAATTTGAATTTGGTATAAACAATGAACCGTTTACGGCCGCTGAAAATGCTGCTATACAATCAGGAGTAACCGCAGCCCATGTAGAAAAAATTAATAATCCGGATACCGAACCAACATTAGACAGTGAAAATTTAATCACATCAGGCGGAGTATGGGCATGGTTTGGCGCCGCAAGATCAACGCTATTGACAGGTGTAAAAACTATTATTGGCGCAATTAATGAATTATTTGAATCTCTTAAAACTCATATAGAAGACAGTATAACGCACATAATACCCGCAGAAAGAGAAGCATGGAATGAAAATAGATTAATATTTGGAGTATGCAGCACCGCTGCAGGAACAGTGGAAAAGATTGTAACAATAAAAAATTATACCAGAAATACATCTACAATAATTAGCGTGTTATTTACCACAACAAATACAACAGCAACACCGACCTTAAATATAAATGGGCTTGGCGCAGCACAGATAAGATACAACAACGCCGCAGCCGGATACGGACACTTGAAAAAAAATAATACATTGCAACTACAATGGGATGGAACTTATTATCAAGTAATTAAACAAAATGAATTTTTAGAAAGTCATGACATAGGCTCTATATATCTCACTGTAGCTGCTAACGAAATATCTGTTACACAGATGAGAGACAAACATGGCGGGACTTGGGAATTATGGTGCAAGGGTCGCGTACCTCTTGGTGTTGGAAGCAGTGATGCAAACACGGATAATTCAGAAACCGGAGGGGTCGCAGTAGGCGCCGGGCAAATCTCTAAAAATGCTGCTGATATTAAAGGGGGGAATAAAACCCACGTTTTAACTGAAGCTGAACTTGCAAAACACAAACATAACTTCAGTAATTTAAAAACTGGATCACCTGTATGGTATTATGCCGCTCCTACCAGTAATCCTAATTCAATGACTATACAAACAATCGAAACCAGCGAAGCTGGCGGCGATCAACCCCACAACAATATCCAACCTTACCAAACGTGTTTCTTCTATAAGCGCACTGCCTAATTAAATCCGGGGAATAAAACCCACACTTTAAGCGTAGCGGAAATGCCAAGTCATACCCATAAATATTATATGACGAAGACATTGGCAAATGGCTGGGGGTATGTCGGAAGTAATACCATAAATACAACACTTATCGATACAGAACCAGAAGGTAGCAACCAACCACATAACAACATGATGATGTATCAAACGTGCTATTTCTATAAAAGAAACGCTTAAGCTGTCCGCTTGAAAAAGCAGCAGGTTTGATAGGGCTGGACGTTATTGTGAGCTATACCATTACCTGCTGTACTTGTTTTTACGGTTTGGAAATTTATATAGTACGCTTGATTAGATGTGTTTGTAGCGTCATTTCCATTTCCTCTAAAAGTTCTTACATAATCATGATCATGTTCCGCTAATTCTGCCACCGATAAAACGTGGGTTTTATTCCCCGGTATAAATTAAGCAGATGGTTGTTTACATTTTTTATATAAAAAATATTTTAAAAATATTTTTTTAAAACACTTGACAAGCTAATTGGATTTTGATACTATTGAATTATCCTATTGACAATTCGGCGTCAATAGACAAACTAATTAGCGCGTATGAGAACGCGCAAGGAGTGTCTATGCGCCGAAAATCTGAATTAATTAAAATCTTTATACTTGTCATTTATTTTTGCATAACCGTGCCGGTTATTTCTGCAGATGTAGATATTAAATTAGATGCAGCAAATATGTCCCTGGAACATATAATCACAGTTTGTGTGTTTGTTATTCTGATAATCGCTATTGTTTTTAGAAATGGTTTTGCAATAAAACTAGGAGACAAAGAAGTCAACATCGGCGGAGTATACCGTCTATTAGCCAGGAAAGATGAAGATATACTTTTAAAAGAAAGCCTACACAAATTTTCCGAAGAGATAGACCATGATATTAACGGCGAACTATACGATCTTGTGGATGGATTAAATTACCAGGTAGAAGAGCTTGCGTTAAAAGAACATTGTTTTTTTACATTTGAAAAGTTTATATCGATATTAAAAGTGGAACTTGAAAAAAGAGTACGCAGAAATAATTTAAAACAAAAACTTGCAAAGTCAAATCGAAATAAATATGTAGAATCCATGTTAAGAAATGTAGAAGCTAAGTATGAAAATCTCCTGGCTAAAGTTAATCAGGTCCGCTGTGATGAATCTTACGCGCAATTTACGGTCATAAAAGAAGCAGTCAAAAATATATTATATCAATTTTTTGACGGCGCTAATAGCATTTACATCAAAGGCTGCCAGAAAAAAATCGAAAGATACAATAAAGAGATAGGTAAATTTAAAACTGCATCAGCTCGCATATCATCATGTGACGACCCCATTAAGAAAAATGAAGGGTATATTAAAGATTTAGAAAGATAAGGAGGAAAGAATGACAGAAAGAAGTAAGAAGATGCTTGCGGACTTAGATCCAAGAGCGAAACATGTTTTTGAAGCATTTTTAACTAAGCTCGATGCCATGCTGGGAGAAAATCAATACATTGTGTTTGAAGGGCGGCGGAAAAAAGCTGTGCAGGAAGCATATTTTGCGCAGGGAAGAATGACGCTTGAAGAGGTAAATGAAATCCGCCGCAGCGTGAACCTATATCTGCTGCGAAGTGAAAAAGATAATTACATAATTACCTGGACAATGAAAAGTAAACATCTTGATGGTCTGGCAATGGACGTGCTGCCGGTTGATGGCGCCGGTAATCCAACATGGGATTTGGCGCATTTTCAGCAGCAATTTAATACGATAAGAGATTGCGGCAAGGAGACAGGCCTTGTTTGCGGCGCGGACTGGACTCCTAATAAAGACTGGCCGCATTATGAAATTAACTTGATGGCTTAGGAGGAAGAATGTGCAGAAAATATTTAAGGTTATTTGGTTTGTTATTCCTGTTTTTTTATTGTTTGCCATTGCAGTTATTTCCACAGGATGTTGTACAAAACCAGTTATCATCGATGCAAATGAAGTTATCGTCGACAGTATGGACAGCCTTCGACAGTTACGATACATTAACGAACGAAGCCGTGGAATTCTGGAAGAATCAGAACGATTCATCACAGAACTTACTGCAAGACTCCGAAACGGCGCGATCGAATTCCGAAGAGCACTTGAAGAATACGACAGGTTTGTTATTTACTTACTCAAAAGAATTGAAGAACTTGAAGAACTCAGTCGCGGAATGGATGAGGAAGTACTTTCAGGCCTTGATACCTCTTATCATTCTATCAAGTCTTTGCGTGATCAATTTGGCGGGCAAGATTGCTTGCAGGATTCTCATGGCTAAGGGTGTGAAGATTTCTGACAAGGTTTTACTTTGGGTTTAAGCGGTTTTTTGCCCTGGGTTATTGACTTTCTTTACAATTTCCCATATAATTACAACAGTCAGGGTTTGTATATCCTGCGGATTGAAACAAGAATTGGGGTAGGTGCAAAAAGGAAGCCGCTATAAAAAGCGGCTTTTTTACTCGTTACCTTTCTTTCTCGGCCTTGGTTTTTTAGCGTTTTCTCTTGCGGCGGCTGTTTTCTTTTCTGATTTTGCCTGCCCGCCTTTTTTGCCAATATCTGACATATATTTTTTTATCTCTTGATCTATCTCTTGATCTGTTAATTTGCGCGTGTAATTGGTTGTTACTTTAACTGCGTCTTTTAACTTACTACCTTCTTTCCCGATGTACAGTTCAGTTTTTCCGCCGTTGTCCTCAAAATCCAATTCGTTTGTAATTTGTACTGCAACAGTTTTTGCCATAATCTACTCCTTATAATTTGCAAGATCTAATAATTTTGTGCGTATTTCTGTCGGATCAAGTTTTTTGTTAGCGTTAACTTTGTCACAATCATCACCGTTATAAACCGTTATAACATCCTGATATTTTGCCGCAAATCTCATTAAGTTTTCCGCTTCCGGCGTTCCTTTGGCAAAGGTTATATTATAGCATTTGCCGTTATCGGCAAAGCCTGCGCTTATCAATGCGTTTACGTCCACACTGCCATCATCTACTGCGGACATTTCATAAGGTTTGTTTTTGTAGGTATAAATTGTCATTTCCATGTTTGTCACCTTAACCGATTATTAAATCATCAGTCGCAAGTTCCAAGTACCTTGCTAAGAATTCATCTTCGCCACATGGTGCCAACTCACTATGTACTTTTTCTCTCGTGTCATTATCCATCAGGTTTAGGATAGTCTCAAAATTATAACCATCTGATTTTACCGCTTCTTTGGCTGTTAAAAATGTACAGCCATTATCCAAACTAATTTGTCTCATCGTCTTGCCTCTCTTTAATAAGTTTTAAGATTTATCATCTTATACTTATATTATATCCAACCCGCTTCGCTATGTCAAGCACAAAATAAGACTAATAAATTATTAGCAATTCTTAACAAAAGCTGGGACTTTGTACCTTAGGCAGATTTAATCTTTGGTTTTTCAACAAGTATTTTTTTTCGCGATGCCGGCTTTTTTATTATTGACTTTCTTTCCTTTTTCAAACTTGCTTTTTTAAGTAAGGTCGAATCAAGTATTTTAAATATCTCTCTTGCTTTTTGCACAAGAATTGCCTGTCCTTGCTTATCACGATGGTTGTAAATTTTTGCTACATCGGCGGTTATTTTATGCCCCATGAAATACTCTTCAGCATCACCAAGGTTTTTTGAATTCATAAGCGTTTTCCAATAATGTCTGCCAGAATAAAAAGTAATGGCTTCTTTTTCCAGATAATCTTTAACTTCAGATTTTTTAATATTTAATTTTGCTGCCAATTTTTCACATAAAAGCGTGTTTGCTTTATTATAAATATAAGATCCAGATTTAAATGGAAAGATAATATCATCATTTGTAAAATTATTTTTCATAATATAATTATAAATTTTATTATGAACAAAAGGATGCAGAGGTACAATTCGAATCCCGTTTACAGATTTACTAATTTGCTCTCCGTGTATTTCCCGACCTTTAATGTTTATAAAAAAACAATTTTTAATTTTAAATATATCATCTGGCGTAATATTTTCTATCTCGTTGTTACGTATATCTGTGGTATGTATTAATAAATTTAAAAGATATTCTTTTTCTTCTTTCCATTGCCTATTAAAAATACCATATAGCAGGCTAATTTCATAACATCCACCTCTGGTTTTTTTTCTTTTTTTCTTTGATTTCTTCTCGTTTAATCCGGTCACTTTATTAATAACATTCTCTATTATAATTCCTCTCATGATTAAATGATCGAAAATCGCACGTATTGCTCCGAAACGTCTGTTAATTGTATATGGAGTAAGGTTTTTTCTTAATAAATATGTTTGAAAATTTGCAAGTAATGGAGGTGTTATATCTTCATATTTTTCAATTTTATTATCTTTTAAAAAAGGAATAAATCTTCCATTGATGAAATTATGATATGTAATACGGACGCTGTCAGTAAGCGCTCTGCCGCGCTCTTCCGCTTCAAGAAAAAGCTCTGAATGTTTATCGTAATAAGTTGATAATATATGGTAAATGCTGCATTTTGCATATTTGGGATTTTTACGTTCATAATATTTTTGGAGTAATTTTTCTCTATTTTCCTCTGCATACAATTCAGCTGCCTTTAAAATATTAGTATGCGTGTTCCATCGCGATGGTATCAATTTTCCTTTTACCATGTAACGGACATAGTATAAAAAACCATGTTTTTTACTTTTAACTTTGCTTAAATAATAAAGTTTTGGTGTTCGCTCTGGAGAGAATCTTGCATCAATTATTTTTAAATTGTTTAGTACCTCAGGAAACATGTGTTGAATTTGTTTTGCAATGCTAACGGTAGGATCCTTGGAAAAGGATATTTTCGGGTTTGTCTGCATCCAGTCCATGATAACAATGGTATCAAACCTTAGTTGATTATTAACATGTGTACATGGTATACTGCCGTTGTTGGCGAGTGCTTCTAAGGTGTAGGTATTTATACCTAAAACTTTTGCTGTCTCGCTTAACACTAAAATTGCCATTGGATTACCTTTATCGGCAGGGAAGATCAGTATCTTGAGTCATATTTGAGACATATTTTTTTTGTTAGAAAAAAGATGATATTTTTGTAATTTTGGGTTGACATATTTATTAAATCATGAGACAATTACATTAAGATAAGAATTTAGTTAAAAATTTGCAAACCTATATATAGCGTATGGGCAGGACAGAGGACACAATAGTGTTTCAGTGTCAGGCACTGGTGCGTTATCTGATGTAAGTTTATTACACACCAGAAGATATTCTGAGTATTTCGGATTCCGAAATGGGGAAGTGAACCTACATAGTAATTATATTTGGGCGGCTTCTGATGAAGACATTCTTAGATTCGGAGCATTAAACATAGATACTGCTACGGCACAACCAGATGATACGCGAGTTTTAACGGATACTACTTTGGAATTTGCTTTGTTATCTTATTATTCTCCAATCGTAATACAAGTTCGTCCCGAGCAAGCAGGAGTTATACTTCCCGCAAACGATCCCCGCCGGGTTGACCTGAAACTCGGCGCGGCTGTATTTCAGGAACTGCAAATACTTCGCTTCCTCAGCAATACAGCCGCAGTCGGCAGATACGAGGGTATACTGAGATTTATCACCGACCGAAGGAATGTAACCAGCGCGGAGATAGAAAAATATTACCGCAATGGTATACGCGCCTTCATTGCTGACATAGTGAATGAGGAATTTAATAAAGTGAGTTTTTCTTTAAGGAGAAATAATCAAATAGGTTATAACGCTGTATTGACACGCAATTCGCAAAATGGGCAATATATATTGAGTTATGGAGGAATAGAAACAAATGGCGAAACCAGAACGGTTACCGGAAATTCGGTGGATGCATTATCACTTGTGATGCGAGATGGGGGTAATAAAAATGATTTTTCTCAGCTGAGTATAGATACCGTCCGCGCTCAAGCCGCGCTGATACCTGCGGTAGTTTATGCCGATTGGAGAGCAAGTGGTGTGGCTGGAGGAGTAGATGCAATGAGTTTAATCACAGAAACGTTGACAAATTTTTATCTTAGCCCTAATCAGGCTACATATGATAATTTGAGAGGACTTTATGCTAGATATAATTATCTGGTGATTAGAGAGAATGATGTTTTTGCTAATTTTGCCCAAAACTCATTAAGAACAACTCTCTCTGAACTTAACACTGAGCTTGCTTTTAGGCTGGGAAATGACATCTCGCGTGGTAATCTTGCTGCCTTTATGCGTATTCCCACTGACCCGCGCTTCAATATTTTTGCTACGCGATATGAGGGGCAGTAGTGATTAACGGTGGTAACGCAAAGGTAGCAGCCACCCAAATTCTCTGGCGTACTTGCGGATAACGGTACACCGGATGCAGCGTGGGAGACTGACACCATTTGCAAAAAAAACTTTAGACCAAAACAGTACACGCGTATGGCGCCGCCGGCAGTTAGTCAATGGTTATCTTGAAATTATCAATTTTTAAGGGTACGATAAAAGCAACTATTGCCAAACCAGCAAATCTTCATTAATTATATTTTTATAAAATTTTATTTTTGTATCAGTTTTTATTTTATAATAATTCAATAAATTCATCTAAATCTACTTCTGCTTGAATTAAAATGCTTTTTAAAGTTCCTTTTGCAACAGTATCGTGCATTGGAATAACGTATATATTTTTTCCATTTGTATACTTTGCATGACTCCCCTTT